>WBZQ01000154.1_pt1 | contig 56857 bp, 44 predicted proteins | sample 5204251 | NCBI WGS metagenome assembly WBZQ01 (sample SAMN12412402, study PRJNA552823) | activated sludge metagenome | isolation source: activated sludge from nitrification reactor of wastewater treatment plant... | place: USA: Virginia | collected 2017-09
TTGCCCCTTGCCCTTTGCCCCTTGCCCCTTGCCCCTTGCCCCCTTGCCCTTTGCCCTTTGCCTTTTGCCCCTTGCCTTTTGCCCCTTGCCTTTTGTCTTTTGTCCATAGTTTTGCCTCACATGAAAAAACGGCTGATTATCCCGGTATTGTTGGCAGGAGGGCTCCTGTTGCCGGCCGTTTTTTTGGCCCAGACGCCGGTGGCTGATTCTCTGGCCCGGGTGCTGGAACGGGCGCCGGCCGATACCCAGCGGGTACTCCTGCTGATCGACTACGCCTGGGAGATCAATGAATTGAATACGGACGCCGCGGAGGTCCGGTTCAACGAAGCCCTGGCCCTGGCCCGCAACCTGGGCTACCGTAAAGGCGAGGCGGCCGCCATAAACGGCCTGGGCGTGGTGGAAGAAATACGTGGCAACCTGGCCCAGGCCGAAAATTATTACCAGCAATCGCTGACCATCCGCCGCGCGCTGGGCGACCTGCAGGAAGTCGGGGCAACCCTCAACAACCTTGGAGTGCTGTACGACATGCAGGGCCGCTCCGAGCAGGCGATCAACCTGTACCGCGAGAACTTCAACATCCAGGAGCAACTGCGCGACACCGTCAAAATTGCCCGCGCCCTGTTCAACATTGCCAGCGCTTACCAGGAAATGGGCCTTTATCACGAGGCGCAAAGCGACCTGCTGCAGGCCCGGCTTATCCTGGAAGCCCAAAACGACCGCGACGGCATTGCCAAGGTATATGCCCAACTCGGCCACATCCAGTTCGAACTCGACCTCTATTCCAATGCCCTGACCTGGTATGCCAAGGCCCTGCAACTGCGCGAACAACTCGACGACCCCGCCCGCCTGGCCGAAGCCCTGACCGATTATGCCAATGTGCTCGACGAACTGGATTCGGCGGAGGTGGCGCTGGCTTATTACCAAAGGGCGCTCTCCATCTGGCAACAACTCGACGACCTGCCCGGCCAGGCCACCGTTTTCACCAACCTGGCCGACGCGCATAAACACCTCGGTAACTTCCAACTGGCGCTGAATTACGCCCGGCAAGCCGAAAAAATCTGCCTCACTTCCGGCAACGTACAGGCTTTGATGGAAGTGTACAACGTCATGGGTGATACCTACGGGCGGGCCCGGCAGCTGACCAAGGCACTGGAATACACCCGCACTTATTACCGGATGGCGCAGGAAAACGTCGACGAAAAGTACATCCAAAGCGCTTACAAGGATTTTTCGGAGGTGTACGCCGCCATGAAGGACTTCCCGACCGCTTACCATTGGCGCGTGCTGTACGACAGCCTGCGCTACGCCCGCCTCAACGAAAAACTCACCTCGGAGTACGCCCGCAAGGAAGCCCTCTTTGCCGATCAGAAAAAACAGGAGCAGATCGAAAGGCAGCAGCAGGCCCTGCGGGTGCGTGATGCCGAATTGTCTACGGCCCGTACGCGCCAGTTCGCCCTGCTCGGCGGTGCCGCGGCCCTGTTCCTGCTGGCCGGCCTGCTCTTCAACCGGAACCGCATCCGCGCCCGTGCCAACCGCGAACTGGCTGCCAAAAACGACGCCATCCAGCGCGAACGCGAACGCGCCGACAACCTGCTTAAAAACATCCTTCCCGAAAAGACGGCTGAGGAACTCAAAAAGCACAACACCGTACAGCCGGTCCGCTACGAGTCGGTGACGGTGATGTTCACCGACTTCAAGGGCTTTACCCAAATTGCCGAGCGCGTGGCCCCGGAAGACCTCATCGAGGAACTCGACGAGTGTTTTCGCCTCTTCGACGCGGTCATGGAAAAATACGGCCTGGAAAAAATCAAGACCCTGGGCGATTCCTACATGTGCGCCGGCGGCCTGCCTACGCCCAACGACACCCATCCGGTCGATATGGTAAATGCTGCACTCGATATGCTGAACGGCCTGCATGACCTCATGCTGCAAAAAGCCGCCGAAGGAAAACCCGTTTTTGAAATGCGCATCGGTATCCACACCGGTCCCGTGGTGGCCGGCGTGGTGGGCAGCCATAAGTTCGCCTACGACATCTGGGGAGATACGGTGAACACGGCAGCGCGCCTCGAACAGGGCGGCGAGCCGGGACTGGTCAATATTTCGGAAACAACCTGGCGCGCCGTACGCCACCGCTTCGACTGTACGTCGCGCGGCCGGCTGGCGGCCAAAAATAAAGGGGAGATCGAAATGTTCTTCGTTACGGGCCGGCGGGGGTAAAGGTTTCGGGTTAGCGGGTTAACCCGTTAACCCTCAATACCGGTAAACCGCTTCGCCGAAATCGTAGTCCAGCAGGGCGTCGTCGAGGAGCGGTTCGGCACCGACCTGATAGCCTTCCCTGAGGTCGTAGCCGTATAGTTTTCCCATCGTATTCCAATAGGTCGCCGTGGTGCCGCCGCGGGTTTCGCGCACCAGGTCGTAGAACGGCTTGTCGGTCTGTCGCTCGATCATTTTGATGAGCACTTTTCCTTCCGTTCGCGAGAGATTTTTGATCTGGTCCTTGAAGTCTTCCTTCAGTTCCTTGTGCTCCCGGCGGATGTAGCGCCGGCGTTTGCCTTTGCTCATGCCGTCGGTTTCTTCCTGGATGTCCTGGTAAAGTTCTATAGCCTGCAGGGCATAGGGATAAACTTTCCGGCAGGCCCGTACGTAACGGAAATACTGGCGCTGTTCGTCCAGGTCCTTGAAGTTGCGTTTCGCTGAAATACGGATCGTCCACAGCGACATCACAAAAGTGGTATCGCCGTTTTCCACCTCCATACGCGCCCAGGCGCCGCCGCGGGACAAGGTATCCCGGCTGACGGAAAACTGAGCTATAGCCTGGGCGGCCGCCAGCAGGACGAACAATAGGGACAGCGTGATTTTTTTCATGTGCCGGGTGTTTAACTGCGTGGGTAATTAAACGTGCATTCAGACGATTTCATGTTTCAAACGTAACGAAGAAGGCAAGCGCCGATGCTGCCCGCCTCCCGGCATTTTGGGCGTCATCCGGCAAATTTCGGGCATTTGAATCGATTTCAGGGCCTTATACTACGGTATGTGCCGGAACTTTCCGAAAGTTGCACCGCCAATGTATCCGCCCTCCATGTTCGCCGTCATACTCGGTTTTATAACCGCATTCACTTTGACGTACTCGATTATCCCGGTCATTATCCGGGTAGCGCGGGAGCGGCGTATGTATGACCGGCCCAACGAGCGCAGTTCGCACGACGAGCCCACCCCTTCGCTGGGCGGCATCGGGATCTTCGCCGGCACCATTTGCGCCATCGTACTCTGGACGCCGCTCGATGCTTTCGGCGTGCTCCAGTACATCCTCGCGGCTTTCGTGCTGATCTTCCTGATTGGCGTCATGGACGACCTTTTGCCCCTTTCTCCGACCAAAAAGTTCTCGGGACAGTTGCTGGTGGCCATCATCCTGGCTTACAAATCAAACGTGCGCATTACCAGCCTGTACGGCGTTTTTGGCGTATATGACCTGCCCGAACTGATGGGCTTCGCGCTTTCCGTGCTCATTATTATTGCAATTATCAATTCCTTTAACCTGATCGATGGCATCAACGGCCTGGCCGGCTCCATCGGCCTGCTGGCCTGCGTGAGTTGGGGGGCCTGGTTTTGGGTGATTCATGCCCCGGCCCTGGCGGTAGTGGCTTTTTCCCTGGCCGGCGCGATCATGGCTTTCCTCAAATATAACTTTACCCCCGCCCAGATCTTCATGGGCGACACGGGCTCCCTGCTGATCGGTACCGTTTGCGCTATTCTGGCCATCAATTTTATCGAGATGAACCACCTGGTTTTCATCCCGTCCGGCTACGTTTTTGCCTCGGCGCCGGCCATTGCCGTCGGCATCCTGATCTTGCCGCTGTTCGATACGGTCCGGGTGTTCGTGCGGCGGGTACTACAGGGGCGCTCGCCGTTCTCTCCGGATAAAACCCACATCCATCACCTGCTGCTCGACCTGGGGCTGAGCCATATGCAGACGACCGCCGCCCTGCTCAGCATCAATGCGGTTTTTATCGGGCTGGCCATCGTACTGGACCGCCTCGGCACCTCCATGCTGCTGATCCTGGAGATCCTGCTGATGTTCGTGTTTACCATTGTGCTGCAAAGGTTTTCCCAAAAACGCCGGAGCAGTACCTTCTCCAAAAGTTAATTTTTTCCCAAATTCGACTACCGTACCGGCTGATTGCTGGCCGGATAGCGCTTTGCCTCCATCTTTGTTCCCCTGAAAACAAATCATCCTCGCCATGCAAAAACGATTTTTACTTTCCTGTTCCCTAACAACGGCAACACCATTACCCACACCAAATCGGAGAACGGTTTCACGCTGGACAGCCTGTACGTCTGGGGGCTGATGGGACACACCCACAAATACGGCCGCAGTTACAAAGTCTGGAAACGCCTCTCCAATGGCCAGAAGGGCGAACTGATCTACGACGCCTCCTGCCCGCTGGGCATTCCCGGCTGCCCGACCCAGTTTTTCGACTACCGGCACATCCCGCTGCGCTACTGGGAGCCGCTGCTGCCTCTCAAATGGAGCAACGGCCTGATCCATGAAGCCACCTGGGTCAACGACGGCCCGGCGGCGGTAAATTTCGGTCCTACCTCCGACGACGAAATGATGGTGCTGATCGCGTTCTATACCCTGGCCCCGCTCACGGTGAGCGCCGGAGAACCCGTCGATGAAGCCGCAGGGCGCGCCGTGTTCATCAGCCCTAACCCGGCCTCCGGCACGACCACCTTTCTGATCCCCGGCGCCACCGGTGTGCGGGAGTTTCGCCTGTTCGACCTGGCCGGCCGCGAGGTGCTGCGCCGGAGCGACCTGGCCGGAAGTTCCTTCGAACTCGATCTAAGCAGCCTGCAGCCCGGCATTTACCTGTTCCATGCCGACGGGCGTAGCGGAAAGTTGGTAGTGGAATAGAAAAAATGCGCGACCTTTGGGGCGAAAGACAGCCACGGAGGGCGAAGGACAGCCACAGATTTGCACAGATTTGCATATAAGATGGCATTGAAGTTCTGTGCAAATCCGTGCAAATCCGTGGCAACTATCCATTAGTGACCTCCCCCTGAAACCGCTCCCATCCGTATTGCAAACGGACTCTTTTTTATGGGCATACCTCTCCACAACCGCGTCAACCGGCGTGAACTCAAAGCACGCCTGCAACAGAGCGACGAACGCCGCATCACCCTTTCCTACTACAAGTACGTCAACCTGCCCGACCGGCAGGCTTTCCGCGACGACCTCTACCTGGCTTACAAAAAACTCGGGGTCATGGGCCGCATCTACGTCGCGCGGGAAGGCGTGAACGCCCAGATCTCCGTTCCGGCTTCCCAATTCGAGGCTTTTAAGGCCGCTATGGACCGCTGGGATTTTTTCCGCAACCTGCGCCTGAACATCGCCGTGGAGGACGAGGGCAAATCCTTTTTTACCCTGACCATTAAAGTGCGCGACAAGATCGTGGCCGATGGCATCGACGATCCGGCCTTCGACCCATCCGATACCGGCACCCATCTGAATGCCGAAAACTGGAACCGCCTTTCCGATGACCCCGATACGATCGTGGTGGACATGCGCAACCACTACGAAAGCGAGGTCGGCCATTTTGAAAATGCCGTAACGCCCGACGTGGCCACCTTTCGCGACGAGCTGCCGCTGGTGGCCGATCTGCTGGCCGACCGGAAGGACAGGAATATTCTGATGTACTGCACCGGAGGCATCCGCTGCGAGAAAGCCAGCGCCTACCTGAAATACCGCGGCTTCCAAAACGTCTTCCAACTCGAAGGCGGCATCATCGAATACGCCCGGCAGGTGAAGGAAAAAAGCCTGAAAAACAAATTCCTGGGCAAAAACTTCGTCTTCGACGAGCGTCTCGGCGAACGCATCAGTGCCGACATCATCGCCCGTTGCCACCAGTGCGGCCGGCCGGCCGACACGCACGTCAACTGCGCCAACAACTATTGCCACATTCTTTTTATTCAGTGCGACGAGTGCCGGGTGAAGCACGAGGGCTGCTGTTCGGAAAAATGCCGCGACTTTTATCAATTGCCGGCGGAAGAGCAGAAAGAACGGGCCCGTACCGAGGTTTTTAACGGCTCGAAGTTCGGAAAGGGCGTGTACAAGGCTTTTCGGAAGTCAGGACAGTCTTTACACGATGTATCTGCATAAAACGGGAATGAGGAGCGGGCAAAAGGATCGTTGCCGCTAAAACGGACAAACCGGGCCGGACGGTCAGGTCATTTGGCTGAATTGTAGAGATTTTCGTTCTTTCGCGGTGCCAAAAACGCATTGCACATGTCCAAACAGCGCAAACCCGTTCCCAAGCCATCTGCCGCCCGTACGGCCCCGCCGGCCGCTGCTTCTTCGCCGGCCCTGGCGTTCGCAGTACCCGCTTTTTTCCGCAACACCTTGCTGCAGGGTGCCCTGCTGTTTGCCTTCGCCTTTTTGCTGTACGCCAATACCCTGACCCACGGTTTTGTACTGGACGACTCCATCGTCATCACCGACAACATGTTCACCAAGGAAGGGGTGAGCGGCATTCCGGGCATATTATCGAAAGATACGTTTTTCGGGTATTTCAAGGTGGAAGGCAAGGCCGAACTGGTCATGGGCGGCCGTTACCGTCCCCTCACGCTGGTGCTGTTCGCGCTGGTCTACCAGTTGGCCGGTGAAAGCAGTTTCGTTTTTCACCTGCTGACCGTGCTGCTTTTTGCAACCACCTGCCTGGTGCTGTACCGGACACTGTTGTTGCTGTTCCGGCCGCGGCTGGGTGACGACCATTCGGCCATGCTGGCCTGGCTGGCGGCGGCGCTGTTCGCTGCTCACCCCATTCACGCCGAGGTAGTGGCCAATATCAAAGGCTGCGACGAGATCGTAACGCTGCTGGGTAGCCTGGGTGCGCTGTATTTTACCCTTAAATTTTTCGATACGCGCCAGATCGCCTGGGCGCTGGCGGCCGGACTGGTCTTTTTCCTGGCCTGCCTCTCCAAGGAAAACGCGGTGACCTTTCTGGCCGTGGTGCCGCTGGCGCTGTGGTTTTTCCGCACGGAACGTGGCAGCGGGGTGCCGGCCCGGGCCATTTTCGGCGCCGCCATACCGCTGGTAACAGCCTTTGCCGTCTTTTTCTTTATTCGCGGCAGTATTTTGCACTGGCCGCAACTGGCGGGTGGTAAAGTGCCCCTGGAACTGATGAACAACCCCTTCCTGAAGATCGAGGGGGATCACTGGGTACCCTGGACTTTTTCCGAAAAACTGGGTACGGTGTTGTACACGCTCTGGCGCTACGTACAACTGCTGTTCGTGCCGCATCCCCTGACGCACGACTATTATCCCAAACAGATCGGGATGATGTCCGTCGGCAGCCCCGGCGCGCTCTGGGGCCTGGTCGTATATGGTTTCCTGCTCGGCTACGCGGTAAGCGGTATGGGCCGCCGCGACCCGGTGCGGTTCGGCATCCTGTTCTACCTGCTGACCATCAGCATCGTCTCGAACCTGGTTTTCCCCGTGGGCACCATGATGGGCGACCGCTTCGCCTTCATGCCTTCGGTCGGCTTCTGTATTGCCTTTGCCGCGCTTTTGCTGAACTTTTTGGGAAAAAACCGTAACCTGCTCCTGGGTGTGTTCGGAACGGTCGCTGTCCTGTATTCCTTCAAAACGATCGTCCGCAACCCGGCCTGGCAGAGCAACGAAAAACTGTTTTTTACCGACGTTAAAGTTTCCGTCAACAGCGCCAAGATCCACAACGCCTGCGGCGGCGTGCTGTTCGACCGGGCAGTAAAAGAACAAAACCAGGTTAAGCAGAACGACCTGGCTCAACAGGCTTTGATGTACCTCAATAAAGCCATCCAGATCTATCCCAACTACAAGGATGCCTACATGAGCCGCGGCGGCAGCAATTATATCCTGAAAAATTACGAGAACGCCGTCGAGGACTATCGCCGCGCCATGCAGTTGTCCGAGGGCGATACCCGTATAAAAAGCGCCCTGGCCCTGGTGCTGCGCGACGGCGGCAAATTTTATGGCGAAGAACGTGGCGACCTGCCCCGCGCCTGGGCCTACCTGAACGAATCCTGGCAATACAACACCAAAGACCCCGAAACCGCCCGCCTGCTCGGCGTGGCCAACGGGGTACAGGGCAAACACAGCGACGCCATCATGTGGTTCGAAAAAGCGGTGGAACTGGCCCCCGACAACGCTACCTTCCATTTCGACCTGAGCATGGCCTACCGCGCGGCGGGCAACGTGGAAAAAAGCAACGCCGCCTACAAGCGGGCCGTCGAGATCAATCCGAAAATCGCGGAGGAGCGGGGAAGGAAATAGGAAAGAGTTTGATGGTTTGAAAGGTTTGATGGTTTGATGGTTGGATGGTTTGAAAGGTTTGATGGTTTGAAGAGGGTTTGATGGTTGGGGCGTATCCCATCAAACCATCAAACTATCCAACCATCCAACTATCCAACTATCCAACCATCCAACCATCCAACCATCCAACCATCCAACCATCCAACCATCCAACCATCCAACCATCCAACCATCAAACCATCCAACCATCCAACCATCCAACCATCCAACCATCCAACTATCCAACCATCAAACCATCATTCATCACCCGTTCCTGCTGCTCGATCCCTTCCTGGTGGATGGCTTCCAGAAACAGGTCGGTGAACTGCCGGCTCAGTTCGTTTTTGTCGGCCCGGCGGCGGCAGGCTTCGGCCAGGATGCGCCAGCGTTCGGGCTGAAGAATGGCCACGTTTTTCTCCTTCTTTACGTATCCGATCTCGCGCACCAGGCTCATGCGCCGGGCAATGAGATAAATGATCTCCTCGTCCAGTTCGTCGATCTGGTGGCGGAAACGCTCGATCTGTTCGAGATAATCCGGGTCGTCGGTCGTTACCTGCCGGCGCACCAGGCTCCGGACCAGGCCGCCGAAAGCCTCCGGGGTGATCTGCTGGGCTGCATCGCTCCAGGCGGTATCCGGGGCGGGGTGGACCTCCACCATCAGGCCGTCGAAATTGAGGTCGCCGGCCTTTTGGGCGGTTTCGGTCAGGATGTCGCGCCGGCCGCAGATGTGCGAGATGTCGCAGATGACCTCCAGGCCGGGGAATTCCTGCATCAGGTCGATCGGCATTTGCCAGCGCGGCACGTTGCGGTATTTGGAGTCGCTGTAAGCGGAAAAGCCGCGGTGGATCGCCGCGATGCGCCGCAGGCCGGCGGCATAAAGCCGCTCTATGGCCCCGACCCAGAGTTTGTAGTCGGGGTTCACCGGGTTTTTCACCAGTACAGGAATGTCGGTGCCTTCCAGGGCATCGGCAATTTCCTGCACCGAAAAGGGGTTGACCGTGGTGCGGGCGCCGATCCAGAGCACGTCCACTCCGTATTTCAGGCAATCGTAAACGTGCTGGGCGTTGGCGACTTCGGTGGTCACTTGCAGACCGGTTTCCCGCTTCACCCGGCGCAGCCAATTCAGTCCGGGCGTGCCCACTCCTTCGAAAGCGCCCGGGCGGGTCCGCGGCTTCCAGACGCCGGCCCGGAACAGGTCGATGTTTTGATGCTGCAGTGCGCGCGCGGTGGCGAGCACTTGCTCTTCCGTTTCGGCGGAGCAGGGGCCGGCGATCAGGACGGGGCGTTTGTTTTTGTCAAAAACGGGTTGGAATTGCATGGTAAAACCTTTAGGCGGGGTTACTGATGAAACTGGTTTTCTGAAACCGATTTTATGTGGTTCAACACCCGGTAGTGGATGGCGTGGATGATGACATGGCTACACCGGGGCCTACGGCAAGCCGGGCGGGTGGAATACGGTCAAAAAACTTGGGCGCAGGCTTGTTCATGATTTTCAATATATTTTGAAAATAACAAAATCATGAACACCCGGTTGTTACAGGGAAGGTATTTTTTAGTTCTTCGAGGAAAATTTCCAGCCGGCCTTCCTCCTGCGCCCGGATCAACGCCGAGCCGATGATGGCCAGATCGGCCTCCTCTGCCGCGAGCCGCGCCTGTTCCGGCGTGGAAATGCCGAAGCCGATGCCGATCCCTGGCGAGGAGGTGTCATCCCGACGCAGGAGGGGTGACATCCCCTCGCCGGAGGCAATCTTTTGCCTGGAGGTGTCACCTGCTCGTGCCTCGCAGATGACACCTCCTCCGGTTCGCGATCTTATTTTGGTAATAATTTCCTTCAGGCGCGGGTGCAGGCTGAAGGTACTGCCGGTGATCTTGAAGTCGGACATGAGGTAAAAAAAGTCGTAGCCGGCCGCCAGAAGTTCGTCCAGCCGCCGGTCGGAAACGTTGGCGGCCAGTACCGGTACCAGTTGCGGGCCGCTCCCGGGGCGGTGAATACCGGTTTCCGGGTCTTTCGCGGCAATCTTCCGGGCAAAAGCATCGTCCGGCGGCAGGTCGGGCACGATCAGGTACCGGATGCCGAGCCGGGTCATTTCTGCCGCGAAGTGCGAAAAACCGAAGCGGTAGATCCGGTTCACGTACGACATCACCACCATTTCCTGTTCCGGATGCCGCCGGCGCAGTTCCCCGATGGCCTGAAGGCAGTCCGCCGTGGTGACCCCCTGCCGCACCGCTTCCCGGCAGGCTGCGGTGATGACCGGTCCGTCGGCCGTAGGGTGCGAAAAAGGTATTTGCAGTTCGAGTACCTGCACGCCGGCCCGGATGTAGCGTTCCGCGGTGCGCAGGCTCTCCGCCAGGGTCGGGTAGCCCAGCACCAGGTGGGCCATGACGGGAATTTTTGGTGATATTGCCAACGGATCCATAATTCAAGTAAGCAACTGCCGGGCGTAGGCCTTCAGGTTTTCCTCCTGAAAATGCCGCATGGTGATGAACAGGTCTTTTTCGCCGCGCCCGGAGGCATTGACGACCACAATTTTATCTGGCGGCAGGGTGGCGGCCAGTTCGAAGGCGTGGGCGAAAGCGTGGGCCGATTCCAGGGCCGGAATAATGCCCTCGGTGCGGGCCAGCCGCTGCACGGCGTCGAGGGCGGCCCGGTCGGAAGCGGTTGCAAAACGGACCCGGCCCGCGTCGGCCAGAAAAGCCAGGATGGAGCTGAGGCCGCAATAGTCCAGCCCCGCCGATACCGAGTGGGTGGGGGCGATGTTGCCCTCTTCGTCCTGCAAAAAATAGGAGTGGTAGCCTTCGAAAATGCCGCGCGCTCCCTGCCGGATTTTAGCGGCGTGCTCGCCCGGCTGCTCGCCACGGCCGCCGGCTTCCACGCCGATCAGCGTCACGTCTTCATCGTCGAGAAAGTCGAAGAACATCCCGAGTGCGTTGGAGCCGCCGCCCACGCAGGCCACCAGGTAGTCGGGCAGGCGCCCCGTGGCAGCCTGGCATTGGCGGCGGATCTCTTCTCCGACGACCTTCTGGAAAAAAGTGTTCATGGCGGGGTAGGGGTGCGGCCCCACCGCCGAGCCGAGCAGGTAATAACTGCCCGGGTTGGCGACCCAGTCCTTGAAAGCGGCGATGACCGCGTCGTTCAGGGTCTGCTCGCCCTCTTCCACCGGCACCACCTGCGCGCCCAGCAGTTCCATCCAGTACACGTTGGGGCGCTGGCGTTCGTAGTCCTTCCGGCCCATGTACACCGTGCAGTCCAGCCCGAAACGGGCGCAGACCGCCGCCGTGGCGTAGCCGTGCTGCCCGGCGCCGGTTTCGGCGATGATGCGCCGTTTGCCCAACCTTTGGGCCAGCAGGATCTGGCCGAGGCAGTGGGTGATCTTGTGCGCACCGGTGTGGTTCAGGCCCTCGTTTTTCAGGAACAACTGCGCGCCGCCGATGGCTGCGCTCAACCGCGGCAGCGGCGTAAGGGCAGTCGGACGGCCTGAAAAGGTTTTCAGCGCGTGGTGGAATTCGGCCAGAAAGTCGCGGTCATTTTTGGCCTGGTCGAAGGCTTCGGCGATCTCCTGCAGGCCGGGCCGGAGGACTTCGGGCACGAACGCGCCGCCGTAGGCAGCCCCACCACTCCCGCTTTGCCGGGGAGGGAAAAAACCCGCTGACTCCAGTATCAAATCCTGGTACGCCGTTTTAGTGATCTCCATTTTTGTATCAATGTATCGGTACGATGATACAAAGATTCAAAAAGAAAACCGGGATGTGCAAGCGCGCACCGGCATTTTGATAAAATTTCTCTGAAGGTGTTGCCGGCGAGTAATGATTGTGGATTAAACAAACTGCATCCGGAGCAGTTTTGCGTACATGGAACTCACAATACAAACGCCTGCCCTGCTTTTTCCCGCTGTTTCCCTGTTGCTGATCGCCTACACCAACAAGTTTCTGGCCATTGCCAACCTGATCCGCAAACTCATCGAGGACCACGAAAAAAAACAGCAACCGCATTTACTCAGCCAGATCCACAGCCTGCGCCGGCGTTTGTGGCTCATCCGCTGGATGCAGGTTTTCGGCGTGGCCAGCATTCTGCTGTGCGTGGTGACCATGTTCTTCGTCTACGAGGGCTGGCAGGTGTGGGCCAAGGTACTTTTTGCCCTCAGCCTGCTGCTGATGATGACCTCCCTGGTGATCAGCCTGATGGAAATTTTCCTCTCGGCCGGGGCGTTGCGCCTGCTGTTGAAGGATTTGGAGGAACGGGAAGGAGGGAATGCCGGTAAATAAAAGGAAGTGCCAAAATGAAACCTGCGCTTTAGAAAAACGCTTCTTTCGCTTCATTGCGGTGAATTTCGGGTTTTGCAGTTCCCTCCGCTGCGCTGGGGATGACAAGCCAGGATTTGGTGACTTTATAGTCCGGAAAGGGAAAACCAGGATCACTGGTTATTTCGGAGCGCAACAGAGAAACCTGTCCAAACCGGGCGCCCCGGAATGCCCGGATAAAACGGCTTTTCCCAGCCATAACCGGGACTTCCATCCGGCTTTCATCTATTCCTTTCGGGTTTTCATCCGTTTTTTCCGCAGTCCCCTCAACCCTTTTCACCTTTGCCCGTTTCCGGATGGCTGGACGTTGGATTATTGGACGTTGGATTATTGGACATTTGACGGGATCATGGGCCCGGCTCTACGTCCAACGTCGACCAGTCCAACGTCCACCACTCCAACGTCCAACGTCCACCAGTCCAACGTCCAACGTCCAACGTCCACCATGTCCTTCATACTCAAAATGGCCTGGCGCGACAGCCGCCGCAACCGTGCCCGCCTGCTGCTGTTCATTTCCGCCATCACGGTCGGTATCGCTGCCCTGACGGCGGTGCGCTCTTTTTCCGTCAACCTGACCAGGGACATCGACCGGGAGGCCAAGACGCTGCTGGGCGCCGACCTGCTGCTGGAGGCCAACCAGCCGGCGCCCGATACCATGCTGGCCAAATTCGACGCGCCCGGCACCCGACGTGCCGAAGTGACCAACTTCGTCAGCATGGTGCGTTTCCCGCGCAACGGCGGCACCCGCCTGTCGCAGGTACGCGCGCTGGAAGGCGATTACCCGTTCTACGGCAAGTGGAAAACCGCGCCGGAAGATGCCTGGCAAACCTTCCGTACCGGCAAAAAAGCCCTGGTAGAGCACGCTTTGTTGCTCCAGTACGGCATGCAGCCCGGCGACAGCATCCAGGTGGGCAATGTGACGTTCGAGATCGAAGGCGACCTGCTCTCTTCCCCGGGCCGGGCCGGCATTGCTTCCAGTATTGCGCCGGTGGTGTTCATTCCGGAAGCCGGGCTCGACAGCACCGGCCTCATTCAACGCGGCAGCCGGGTCGATTACCAGTACTTTTTCAAAATGGCCGACGGCACCGACGTGGACGCGCAGGTGAAGCCGCTGGAAAAACAACTGGAAAAAGCCAACCTGGACTGGGACACCGTGAACAGCCGCAAGCGCAGCATCGGTACGGCCTTCGGCAATTTCGGCACCTTTCTGAACCTGGTCGGCTTTATCGCCCTGCTTTTGGGCTGCATCGGCGTGGCGGGGGCCGTACACATATATATCAAGGATAAACTGCCCACGGTGGCCATCCTGCGCTGCCTGGGCGCCAGCGGGCGAAAAGCCTTTTTCGTCTACCTGGTGCAGGTGGCGGGCATCGGCCTGTTCGGCGCGGTGATCGGGGCCATTGCCGGTTCGCTGGTGCAAAAACTGCTGCCCTGGGTAGCCCGCGACCTGCTGCCCATCGACAATGTGAGCACCGATTTTTCCTGGGCCTCGGTGGGGCAGGGCATGGCGCTGGGGCTGTCGGTAGCGGTGTTGTTCGCCCTGCTGCCTTTATCCGGCATCCTCAAAACCTCGCCGCTGCGCACCCTGCGGGCTTCTTTCGGCGAACTGGAAACCGACAACCGGCTCCTGCGCTGGGGCGTTTACACCCTGATCCTGGCCGCCATCTTCGGGTTCACCTGGTGGCTCATCAAAGACTGGAAAGAAACGTTGTACTTCATGGGCGGCATTGCCGGAGCATTCCTGGTATTGTGGGCCATCGCCCGCTTGCTGACCTTCGTGCTGCGCCGCTTTTTCCCGAAAAAATGGAGTTACGTCCTGCGGCAAGGCATCGCCAACCTGTTCCGACCCGAAAACCAGACCGTGCTGCTGGTGGTCACCATCGGCCTGGGAACCATGCTGCTGTCCACCTTGTTCCTGGTGCAGAACCTGTTGCTCAAGCAGGTCGAGTTTTCCGGCAGCGGCAACCAGCCCAACATGATCCTGTTCGATATCCAAACCGCCGACAAAGACAGCGTAGCCGCCCTGGTCAAGAACCACGGGATGCCGCTGATGCAGCAGGTAGCCGTGGTCACCACCCGCGTGGAGTCCATCGACGGCAAAACCAAGGCTCAGTTCGAGGCTGAAAACCCCGACCCCGATTCGCTGTCGCGCGAAGAAGGCCGCCGCCGCGACGGCCCGCCCCGCGACGACGACAACCGCATCAGCCGCTGGGTCTGGGACCGCGAGTACCGGGTGACCTTCCGGGATACCCTGATCGATACGGAAGAGATCGTTGAGGGCGCCTGGGTGGGCACACACACGCCCGGGGAGCCGATCAAAATTTCGATCTCCGACGGACTGCAACGCGGCATGAAGGCCAAAATCGGGACTAAGATCGTGTTCAACGTGCAGGGCGCCCGGCTGGAAACGGAGGTGGCCAGCGTTCGGAAAGTCGATTTCAACCGGGTGCAGACCAACTTCCTGGTGGTGTTCCCCACCGGGGTACTGGAAAAAGCGCCGCAGTTCCACGTCGTGGTATCGCGGGTGGGCAGCGCGGAGCAATCGGCCGCCTTCCAGTCCGAACTGGTGCGCCGTTATCCCGGCATCTCGGCCATCGACCTGACCCAGATCCTGAAGTCGGTGGACGAGGTTTTGGGCAAGGTGTCGTTCGTGATCCGGTTTATGGCCATGTTCAGCATCCTGACCGGGCTGCTGGTATTGTTCAGTTCGATCTACCAGGGCAAGTTTGCCCGCATCCGGGAAAGCGTGCTGCTGCGCACGCTGGGTGCCAGCCGCCGCCAGATCCTGGCCATCAACGCCCTGGAATATTTTCTGCTTGGCGCCCTGGCCTGCCTGGCCGGAGTCGGCCTGTCGGTTGCCGGGGCCTGGGGACTGGCGCAGTTTGCCTTCAAAATCCCCTTCGAGGTGCAATGGTCGCCGCTGGTAATTACTTTTTTAATAATTACGGTAATTACGGTAATGATCGGCTTGTTCAACAGCCGGGAGGTGGTACGCAAGCCGCCGCTGGAAGTGTTGCGACAAGAGGTTTAAGGTTGAAAGTTGAAGGTTGAAGGTTGAAAGTTTAAGGTTTAAGGTTGAAAGTTTAAGGTTGAAAGTTTAAGGACTCCGGTGTATTCGAGAATAACTTTCAACTTCTAACCTTCAACTTTCAACTTCTAACCTTCAACCCTTAGAAATATGAATACAAAGGAAAAAATCCTCCTGCTGGTGTTGGCTTCGGTCAACTTCACCCACATCATGGACTTCATGATCATGATGCCTCTGGGGCCCCAACTGATGAAATTGCTGCACATCGATCCGCAGCAATTCGGGCTGGCGGTGTCGGCCTATGCTCTGACGGCCGGTGTGTCCAGTTTTGTCTCGGCCTTTTTTGTGGACCGCTTCGACCGGAAAAAGGTGCTGTTGTTTGCCTATATCGGGTTTACGGTCGGTACTTTTTCCTGTGCCCTGGCGCCGAACTACGAGTTTCTGGTAGCGGCGCGGGTACTGGCCGGCCTGTTCGGCGGCATGATCGGCGCCCAGGTGCTGGCCATCGTGGCCGATACCTTCGCCTACGAGCGCCGGGCCAGTGCGATGGGCATCCTGATGACCTCGTTCTCCATCGCTTCGGTGGCCGGGGTGCCGGCGGGGCTTTGGCTGGCGGCGCATTTCAGTTGGCACATGCCCTTCCTGGCCATCGGCGGACTGGGCGTGGTGGTGGCGGTGCTGATCGGCTTGTTCGTGCCGCCGGTCAACGAGCACCTGGTCCAGGGACGGCGCCGCGGCAACCCCCTGGAGGTACTCACCAGCATTTACCAGATGCCGGATCAGCGCAAGGCCCTGACCCTGTCCATCGTGCTGATGCTGGGCCATTTTTGCATTATACCTTTTATCGCGCCATCGCTGGTCGGCAATGTGGGCTACAGCGAGGAAAATATCTTCCTGATCTACCTCATCGGCGGAGCGCTGACCATCTTCACTTCGCCGCTGGTGGGCCGCATCGCCGACCGCCGCGGCAAGTACCCGGTATTCGCCGCGGCCGCTCTGCTTTCCCTGCTGCCGGTCTGGTTCATCACCAACCTTTGGCCCATGCCGCTGTGGTTGGTCCTGGTCGTGTCGGGACTGTTTTTTATTTTCGTCAACGCCCGCATGATCCCGATGCAGGCCATCGTTTCGGGTGTGGTGACCCCGCAGCAGCGCGGCGGTTTTATGAGCATCAACTCGTCGGTGCAGCAGTTGTCGACGGGTTTGGCGGCCATGATCGGCGGGGCCATCGTGCATAAAACCGCCGAAGGCCGCATCGAAAACTACGCCCTGGTGGGCTACTTTTCCATGGTACTGATCCTGGCCAGCGTCTGGCTGGCCGGGCGCATCCGGCCGCTGGAGGCAGCAGCCGGTCCGCAGGCGGTAGCCGATCCGCAGGCGCAACCTCAGCCGGAAACCTGACTTTTGGGGAAAACAAGGTTTGGTTAATCCGTCTTTGACCTTGTATTTTAGCCAAAAATCAGGTTTATGCGCTCCGTTTTACCAATTGTCTGCTCGTTTTTTCTTTTTCCTCCTCTCTTTGCACAGGTACCGCTGCCCGAAAGTGCCTGGATCGGTACCGGCCGGGTTTCGGCAAAAATTACCGCTAACGGCGCTCTGGTTACTGACTTCCTCGTGCCGAATACGGACGGCGACGGCGATTCTTTAATTTCCACCGTCAAGGAAATCGCGGTTTGGATGGGCGGGCTTGATCCTGCCGGGAACCTGCACCTGGCCATCCAGCGAAGCGATTCGGCTTCAAGTGATTTACGGGGCGGGTTCCGCGGCATTCCCGGCTCGGCCGGTGTCTGGAAAGTTACGAAAGCAGAAATCGACCAGCACATCCAGGATTTTGAAGAAGACGGCGACATCGATGTGATGATCCCTTCGATTTTCAGTTGGCCGGGAAGGGGCAACCCGTTTTCCGAGCAATTGAACGGGTTTGCTATAGATAGCATTCCGTGGAGGTTTGTCCCCTTTTCAGACAGTCCTTTCGATTTCAACACCTGGTACGAACCGCATTTGGGGGAATATCCTTCCTTTGGATATGTGATCAATAACATCCAAAGAGTACCTTCCGAGATCGTATATGTTCCCTTCCACACGAAGTCCGAATATTTTAAAGTGAATGGAGCCGCGCTCTTTTATGCTTACGATTGCGACGATGCCACCTTTCTGGAAGATGCCGTGTTCGGCTACCTGATTCTGGATTATCAGTCGGAAGAGAGACTGGATTCTGCCTTTTTATCCTTTTATGTAAATGCAGATATCGGCAATCCTGAAGACGACTACATCGGTTCCATAACCGGTCACAGCATGGCTTATTTTTACAATGCTGACCCGGTTGATGAAGGCGGATTTGAAAATTCCCCACCTGTCTTCGGTTTTCAATCCAGTGGCGGGTTCCTGGATACTTTCGGAATTCCCGCCTGGCTCTATTCGATTATGCCGGTTCATGGTGCAGGAAATAACGTGCTGCCCGGTATGACCGAACCTCAATTGCCGCTGGAATACTACCGGTACATGACCGGGTCCTGGCGGGATGGTTCCCCCCTGAAATCCGGCGGAAACGGTTATTGGATGGACGGCCAGCAGACGTTTCTGGCCTTTCCCGGTTTGACGGGCGCCGCAAACGGGTGGTCCGAAGTGGGGGCAGCCAACAACCCGGGAGACCGGCGGTTAGTAATTTCCAACGGACCGGCGACGTTAAAACCCAAGTCGGCTATCAGTTTTCCGGAATTTACGCTCAATAATATTTCCGGAACCGCTATAACCGATCAGGTTCAAACGCTGAAGCAATACTCTTTTACGCAGGGAACATTTTTATATTCCGACTTTTTCCCTCCCGACCCTACCCCCTTCGATTCCATTGCCTGCCTGAATACCACTACCGTAAAAGAAATTCTCACCCTGCCGGCCGTCATTTTCCCCAACCCGGCCCGCGACCAGGTAACCATCCGTGCCGAGACACCGGGCCTGCGGCAGGTGGTGCTATATGATCTGTTGGGCCGGTCGGTAGTCCAACGCCTGGATTTGCCGGCCGACAGCCCGGAGGTCGTACTGCCGGTCGGCCACCTGCCGGCGGGGATGTATATACTCACCTGGACGGGATCGGATGGCCACCGGGGCAGCGGGAAAGTAGCGGTGCGGCATTGAGAGATGCCCGCAAACGCCGCATCTTTGCCCCATGGCCCGTATCCTGCTTATCGAAACCGCTACCGAAGTGTGTTCCGCTGCCATCGCTGTCGACGGAGAAGTTGTCGCGCTGGTGGAGGAACCGCATTCCCTGAGCCACGCCGCATTGCTGACCCTCCAGATCGACGCGTGCGTCCGGACCTCCGGCATCCCATTGACTACGCTCGACGCGGTAGCCGTCAGCCGCGGCCCCGGCTCTTATACTGCCCTGCGGGTGGGGGCTGCGGTGGCCAAAGGCATCTGCTACACCCTCGACAAGCCCCTCATTGCCGTCGACACCCTCCATGCCCTGGCCTGGGCCAGCCGCGAAACCTTCAACCTTCAACCCTCAACCTTCAACCTTCAACCTTCAACCTTCAACCTTTTCCTGCCCATGCTCGACGCCCGCCGGCAGGAAGTCTGGCTGGCGGCCTACGACGCGGAGCTGCGGACTTTGCTCCCGGCGCAACCGCTGGTTCTGGAAAACGATTTGTTTGAAAATCTTATACGTCCGCTGGAGCCGGACCGTGAAAAAGTTGTGCTGGTTGTGTCAGGGAACGGTAGTGAAAAACTCCGAAACGTGAACATTCGCGAGAATGTGGTTTTTAGTCCACAAAAAAAGTGCTCAGCGGAGCACTTAAAGATGATTGCGGAGCGTAATTTTCAACAGGCTGTTTTTCAGGATGTGGCATATTTCGAGCCTTTTTATATGAAACCGCCCAACATCACTACCCCTTCCAGGGCCCCATTTTAACCAAAAATGGCGCCTAGATTCAATTTGTTAAAAAAAATGAATATTGACCGCACACTATCAGGTGTTTTATGTTTTAGGGTAAATTTGCATGTCAGATTTTTAGAAGGAGAACTGGCACAATTTTGGAAAGTGATAACCCGTCAAAGCCCGAATTTAATTATCTTTCAAAACAGTTTGTATGAGAAAAGCAAACACCGATACGGTGGTCTTGAAAAAAGGGAGTAACGACATCCCGCTCGATTACACGGAGTTGCGCAAAGCCGCTCTCGTGCTCCGTGCTGTAAACCACAAACTTCGCCAGCGTATCATCGATCTGCTGGAGGAGAACAAGAACATGACGGTGACGGATATTTACGTAAAACTCCGCCTCGAACAGAGTGTTGCAAGCCAGCATCTGGCCATTCTGCGCCGCGCGGGTGTGGTGCGTACCGACCGTCAGGGCAAATTCATTTTCTATTCACTGGACAAGGATCGTTTGGGACAGATCTCTTCCCTGGTGGAGGAACTTGCTGCCTGAGAGAAGGGCCATTTAGCAGAATTCAGTCCGGTAAGAATGCTGTACGGGATCCCGCCCACGGGATAGCGTGCAGCATTTTTATTTGGCGGCATACAACGTACGGGAGAAATTAAAAATATTTGCCGGCTGAAACGACCAATCAATATTTCCCGTAATCAATTCCAGTCATGGAAAAGCATCTTGCTTCCGCCTACTTTAAGAACAATCGCCAGTGGAAAACCTCTTCCGACATATTCCGGGCCCTGGCGCATCCGCTGCGCCTGCGCATCTGTGCGATCATCGACGATAAAAATCCGGCTTGCGTACAGGAAATATACGAGGCACTGAACATCGAGCAATCCGTTGCCTCCCAGCACCTGCGCATTTTGCGGCAGGCCAACCTGGTGCGTACCCGGCGCGAGGGCAAATTTGTGAACTACCTGCTCGACTACGAACGCATGTCCAGTGCCCAAAAAGTGGCGGGGCACTTTGCAGAATTTGCCGGTTGAGGAGGGGGGAAGGGGCAAGAGGCAAAGGGCAAAAGGCAAAGGGCAAGAGGCAAAGGGCAAGAGGCAAAGGGCAAGAGGCAAAGGGCAAGAGGCAAAGGGCAAAAGGGCAAAGGGCAAAAGGGCAAGGGGCAAAAGGGCAAGGGGCAAGGGGCAAGGAGCAAAAGGCAAAGTTGAAGTCAAAGAATTTGCCCTTTGCCCCTTGCCTTTTGCTCCTTGCCCCTTGCTCCCTGTTCTTTCTCAGAAGAAAACGCCGGCGCGCAGGGCGATGAGGCCGATGGTGCCTTTGGAGTCTTCATCGGCAAAGACCGGGTTGGTGGCGTCGCGCTGGATACGGCCGCCGTCGGTCACGTCGGTGAATTGCTGCTGGTAGGAGAGGCCGGCGACCAGGGTTGCGCCCGATACCTTGTACTCGATGCCGCCGCCGAAGCCCCAGGACAGGGAAAGGCCGTTCACATCGTCGCGGATGTCTTCGTCCTCGGTGTTCAGATCGTCGGTGCCGCGGATATCGCCCTGGGTTTTGGTGACGAAGCCCAGGGTGAACACCGGGATCTCCGCGTAAAAACTCAGGGGATTGGTTTCGCTGCCGCCGCCCCGCAGTTTGAGTCCGAACGGGATTTCCACGTAAGTCATCCGGTAGTGGTACTTGCCTTCTTTCGGGATGGCGTGGTACTTGTTGTCGCTCAAAGCGGCGTCGTTCCAGAGGTCGGCCAGTTCATAACCGTTCTGAATAGTGCCGCCCTGGTTGAAACTGAAACCCAGACCGGAAATAAGCGCGTAATTCTCGGCGAAATAGAGTTCTCCCAACACCCCGAATTTCAGGCCCCAGTTGGAAGAAGTGCCCTCCAGACGCTTATCGGAAGTGCGCATCCAGGACCAGGTCGGGCTGGCATGCACGCCGAAACGGAAACCCGGACCTTCCTGAGCCTGGAGGCCGAACAGAATAACCATTAAAAAGCAAAAAGTCGAGGCAATTTTTTTCATAATCAGTTGTTGTTTTGCTACTTAATTGAAAGGTCTTTTAAAATCAGCGGCTAAAATCGCAGTTTTTTTCATGAGTTTCTCACCGAAAACAAAATACCTTGCCGCAGTTGCCCTGGCACTGGCGGTAATATTGTTATGGAGCGGATGCGGCGAAGATAACGACCGGAATACCCCGGATGTTTCGCACATTCAGGTAGATGTAAAAATCCGGCGCTTCGAGCAGGATCTTTTCGCGCTCGATACCAACAATCTGGAAGCCGGCCTGCAACAACTGGCCGAAAAATACCCGGATATGCTGCCGCTTTTTGCCGGAACCCTGATCCACGACCTCAGCCGGCCCGATGAAACACCGGTGCAGGCGGTGGAAAACTTTCTGCGCTGGCCCAGCACCCACCAACTGTACGACACCGTTCAGCAGGTATACGGCGACTTGCGCTGGCTGGAAAGCGACCTGACCCAGATGTTCCGGTACTACAAATATTATTTTCCCCAAAAGCCGGTACCCGAAATAGTCACGCTAATCTCCGAATTCGGGATCAGCGCTTTTACCATAGGCAACCAACTCTGCGGCATAGGTTTGGATATGTTTTTAGGTGAAAATTATCCGGCTTATTTTGCGTTTGAAGACACTTCGCCGGCGTATATCCGCCGTCAGTTAAAAAAGGAGTATATCACGACCCGGGCGGCCAAGGCCCTGGCCCAGGAAATCGCCGGCCCACCGCCCGGAGAACGCCTGCTCGACCAAATGGTCCACAACGGCAAAATACTCTACATCGTAGACTGTTTGCTGCCGGAGGTGCCCGACAGTATGAAAATGGGATATACCCGCGAACAGATGGAAGGCTCCTATGCCAACGAACAAGGAGTATGGACCCGGCTGCTCGAACAGAACCTGCTGTATTCCACCGATTCCAAAAAACTGAACAAACTGGTCAGCCCCAGCCCGAATGCACCGGTAGTGTTCCAGGAAGCGCCGGGCGAGATCGGCAACTGGATCGGCTGGCAGATCGTAAAAGCCTATATGAAACGCTACCCCGAAACGACCATGGAACAACTATTGAACTTTACCGACGCCCAGAAGTTTCTGGAACAGTCGAAGTATAAACCGCGCCGGAATTAGTCCATGAACGCCAACCTGAACAACATTGCAATCAGTCTGACCGGTGCCTGGTGGCGCTGGTTGCCGGGTTGGTTGCTGTTGTTCCCGGCTTTGCTGGCCGCACAGGTTTTCGAGGCCAAAACCGAGACCCGGGAAGTGGCGCTGGGCAGTACTTTCGAAGTGTCTTTCTCTCTGAAAGACGCCCGCGGCGAGCGGTTTCGGGCGCCGGATTTTCCTGATTTCAAAGTCGCTGGCGGACCATCCGAGATGCGCGGCATGACCATCATCAACGGCCGTTCCTCCTCGCACCAGACCTGGATATATGAACTGGAGCCGAAGCGTACCGGCAGTTTTACCATCGGCCCCGCCTCGGTCGTTTCCGACGGTAAAACCCTGGAAACCAAACCGCTGACGATCCGGGTCGTGGCCGCCAAAAACCAACCCAACGTGAACCTGCCGCCCGGGATTTCCGACAACCTGTTTATCGTCGGCGAACTGGACCGGGAAAGGGCCTATCCGGGTGAACAACTGACCTGGCGGATCAAACTCTTTACCCAGTTGCCGCTGGAAGGTGCCGACATCATCGAACTTCCCGAATTCGAGCATTTTTATACCAGAGAGAAACGCCGTTTCGACACCCGGGTGACTTATCAGAACGTGCGCGGGAAAAAATACGCGGTGAAAACCCTGTACGAAGAGGCACTTTTTCCCCAGGAAACCGGAGAGTTTACGATCGGAGCGGCCAAGGTTCGTGTAGGCATCGAACAGCCGGCCGGTACGTTCGGCGCTTTCCTGATGCCCAAACCGGCCATCCTGCATACGCAACCGGTGCGCCTGACCGTACGCCCGCTGCCTGCGCCGGTGCCGGAAAATTTTACCGGCGGCGTCGGCCGGTACGAATGGGCCGTGGAATTCGACCGCGATTCGCTCTCCACCGACGACGCGCTGACGCTCAAGATCTCCCTGCGCGGCAACGGCGATTCCAAACGCTTCGCGCCGCCCAAACTGAGCGTGCCGGCCGGCCTCGAATTGTTTGAACCCCGGGTAGTGGAAGAAGAAGAATACGAAAACGGCGAGGAAGTAGTGCATTCCAAGGTCTTCGAATATGTTATTCTGCCCAAAGAACCGGGAGAATATGCCCTGAACCCGACGATGGTAGTCTATGATTCCGACAGCAGCCGGTTCCGCACTTTTCGGGCCGACAGCCTGCCCGCCGTTCGGGTCACCCCGGGAAAAAATTACCGCTCCGTATCCACCGAAACCGACACGCTGCCCCTGCCCCCGCCGGTTGCCACGCGTGACATCGACGTGCTGGAAAAGGCGGCGGAATGGCTGCGCTCTCCCGTTTTCTGGAGCGTGCTGGTCTTGCCTTTGTTGCTCTACGGTATTTTTCTGTTGCTGAAAAAACGGAAACCCGCGCCGAAAAGCGGGCCGGCCCCCACCTCGGCCGCAGCGCTCGAACGCTCGGCCGTCCGGGCGGCCCGGGAGCGTTTCTCCACTGCCGCCCGGCTGCTGAAAACCGGCGACCCGCGGGCTTTCTACGACGAGTTGTTTAAATCGCTGCTGGGTTACCTGACGGTCCGCTTCCATCTCTCCCCGGCCCAGATGACCCAGGAGAACGTGCGTAAAGTCCTTATGGAACGCAACGTTTCTTCCGGCACCATTCAAAACCTGCTTTCCGTGTGGCAAACCTGCGAACAGGCCCTGTTTGCCGGCCAGACCCAGGGTGCCCAGATGGAGAACACCTGGCGCGCAGCCGAAGCGGTGGTGCAGGAACTGGAAAAAAGGTTAAAGGGGTGAAAGTTGAAGGTTGAAAGTTTAAGGGTTGAAAGTTGAAGGTTGAAAGTTTAGGGTTATGCTCAAGTGCCCTGAAAGTCGTTAGTAACCTTCAACCTTCAACTTTCAACTTTCAACCCCTCAGCACATAATTCCGGTATTCTCCCGGCCGCCAGCCCGTCTTTCTTTCCAGCCAGCCCGATACACGGTCCTTCCAGGAAAGGCTGACCCGGGCGGGATTGGTGCGGAACTGCCAGTTCATGGCCTGTATCCGGGGCAGCATCACGGCGGGATGGGTGCCGGTATAGCATTCCAGCGGCTCCGAGCCGTCGTAGTCATAGGTCGTTTTTTCCCCTACCATGGATTGTACGGTTTCATCCGAATGCCACAAACGGTTGAAAGTCTGCTGTTTGCGTTGCTGCGCCTCGGGGTGCTTCACCCAGCCGTAGTGGTGGATGAAAGCGGGGAGCAGGCGAACGCGGAGTTTGCGTGACCCCACCCCCGGCCCCTCCCCCATCGGGAGGGGTGACTTAGCCCCGGGCGTTTCTGGAAATTCCGGGGGCAGCGCACCTTCCTTCCCTGAGGGGGAAGGGCCGGAGGTGGGGTTCATCCGAAACCCCTGGGCATCCTTCCACGACCGGATCCGTTTGTCGTTGCGGATGATCCGGACTTCGCGGCGGTACCAGCGCCGGGAGGCGCCCGTGTAGTCGTAGGAGCCGTAAAAATGCCGGTATTGAAAAAGCAGCCCTTCGGTATCCGGGTCGTGCAGATACCGCTCCATTCCCGCCCGGATAGCCGGCAGGTCACGCTCGTGTACGCATTCGTCGGCCTGGATGTAGAAACACCAGTCGTATTCGGGCGGAATGGCGTCGAAGGCCTTGTTCGTTTCCTCGGCCAGTACGCGTCCGCCGGCGCGCAGGGAGTCGTCCCACACCGTTTCCAGGATATGTATTTTCGGGCTGCCGATGCTGCGCACCAGTCCCAGCGTATCGTCGTCGGAGCGGCCCACCGCCACCACGAACAGGTCGCACAGCGGGAGTATAGAGGTGATGGCCTCCACCACGGGATAGTCGTAGCGTATGGCGTTGCGGATAAAGGTGAAACCGGCGACTTTCATGGCTGCGGTATCGTTGCTGCCGGTCGGGTTCAACCCCGGATAAACCCGGCCAGTTCGGGGTGTTTTTTCAGTAGCCCTACAGCTTCGGCTTTGGTGATCCGGATGCCGTCGATATAGGCCACGACCGCGGCTTCCGGGAAACCCTGGTTTTGCAGTTCCTTTTTCAACTGGGCGGCCTCGTCGAACTGCCGGAAAAGCCCGGCCGTGTAACGATAGGCGCCGCTGCCCGGCTGGCTTTCGATCATCAGGTCGCTGAACATGGCCAGGGCATCGTTGGTCAGGATCTGCCGCGTGGTGGCGATCTCCACCTTGAAAAAAACGCCCGTTGTATTCTGATCGAAGTTTTTGATGCCGGAGGCCGCCATCAGTTCCGAGACTTCGGGCCGTTGGACGCGCACCTCGACGGGGAGTTTTTCCGCCTGCGTTACCAGGGATATTTCGATGCGGCGGTTCAACCTGGCCGCCGCGGGGTTCACCGTTGCGTCGATGATGGTGCGGGCCAGCGGGTAGGTAGAGCCGGCGCTGCGCAGGACGATCCGGCCGGCCGGCACCCCGCGCTCGGTCAGGGTTTTTCCCACCATTTCAGCGCGCTTGATGCCGTAGTACAGGTCGAATTTGGCCGGACCCGTTTCGTCGGTAAAGCAGGTGACCAGCACGGTGGCCTGCGGATAGCTGCGCGCCAGGGTAGCCGCATCCTCAGCTATTTTCAGGTTTTCGGGGATCAGTACATCCTTGTCTGTATTGTACAACAGGGCCGGAATGGATGCCGGTCCGGCTTCGGACTGGTTTTTCCGGTTGTTGGCGGCCAGTTGTTGTACTTCCGTGAACAGGGCGGGTTGGCTGGCACGGGCCTGTTCCTGCTGTTCCTCCCGGAAGTAAACGATGTAGAGATCCCGCTCGCCGAGGCCTTCCAGCCGGTCCGAAGAAAAGAAGCCCGAGCGGCCGTCGGCCGCCAACCGGAAATATTCGTCGTCGCCGGGGGAATTGACCGGAAAGCCCAGGTTGGCCGGCGCCGGCCAGGTCTGCGTTTCGTCCGAAAAAATACTCCGGAAAATATCCAGTCCGCCCATGCTTTCCAGGCGGTTGCTGCTGAAGTACAGGGTGCGGCCGTCGCGGGCCAGGAAAGGCGCCGTTTCGTCGTAGGGAGAATTGATCTCCGGGCCGAGGTTTTGCGGCAGCGTCCAGCGCCCGGCCGAATAGGTAGTAATGTAGAGGTCGAAGCCGCCCTGACCACCCGGTTGGCGGGAGGAGAACAGCACGGTGGTGTCGTTGAAAAAGAAGGGGCTGCGGTCGCCGTTTTCCGGCATGATCGTACTGACGAACACGGGCGGATTGACAGCGTATTCGTCCTTGCGACCGGCTGTATCGGCAAAGAAGTCGCCGCTGTACGGGGTAAAACCGCGGAAGAAGTACAGCACCTGCCCTTTACTGCCGAAACTCAACGCTATTTCGTGCCGGGGCGTGTTCAGCAGGCCACTCAGCGAGGTCGCGTGTTCCCAGCCGCTCGTGGCCTGGTTGGTAAAGAACATGTCGCTGCACCAGTGCCCGCTTTCCAGGTCTTCCAGGCCGGCGTCGTTGCGGCGGCCGCCGGTAGCGCCTTCCCGGGCAGCGGAGAAATAGAGGCGGTTGGGCGAGTTGGGCGAGGTGAGGGGGGCGAATTCGTCGCCGGGGGTGTTGACGTGGTCGCCGAGGTTTTCCACCAGGGCCACGTTGTCGTTGGCCGGGATGGACTGGGCGTTCACGCAGCGACGGATATTGTCGGGCGTGCCGGCGCGCTGCGGGTGCCTTTCGCCGGCCACGCGGAGGAAGGACTTGTAGGCCGGAATGGCCTTTTCGAATTCCTGCTGCCCGTGCAGGGTACGCGCGAGGTAGAGAAACAGGTCGGCGTCCTGACTGGCCGGATTTTGTTTGGCGACGTATTCGAGGAATTGCCGGGCCTTCTCCGGCTGGTGCAGGTGGTAGTGGACGATGCCGAGTTTGGTGAGGACCGAAGCGTCGCCGGGTTTTTCCTGCTGGTATTGACTGAGCAGGGTGAGCGCATCGGCCCAGCGCCGGTTGGCGAAGGCCTTTTCACCGCTTTTTTTGAGTTCGGCGCCTTTCTGGGCCATTGCCACGGACGCGAGGCAGAGGAACAGGGCCGGCAGCCAGGTTTTGCGAAGGGGAGTGGTGGGAGTTTTTTTCAGCATAATCGGGGCAAAAGTACCGGATTTTACCCAAACATGCCGCAGCGCCGGTTTCAAACGATTCATTAAGAAGTTGTTTGCGTTGTTCTGTCGGAGGCAAAAAGAGGGCAAAAACAACTCAAACAACTTCTAACACTCCGCCAGGTTCACCGATACCGCCAGGCCGCCGTCGGCGGTCTCTTTGTATTTGGTGTTCATGTCTGCCGCCGTTTCCTTCATGGTTTTGATAACCGCGTCGAGGCTCACTTTCGCTTTCGAGGGGTCGCTTTCCAGGGCGATCTGGCTGGCGGTAATGGCCTTGATGGCGCCCATGGTGTTGCGTTCGATGCAGGGGATCTGCACCAGGCCGCCGATGGGGTCGCAGGTCATGCCGAGGTGGTGCTCCATGGCGATTTCGGCGGCCATCATCACCTGTCCGTAGGTGCCGCCCAGGCATTCGGTGAGTGCCCCGGCGGCCATGGCCGACGAAACGCCGATCTCGGCCTGGCAACCGCCCATGGCGGCGGAGATGGTCGCCCCTTTTTTAAAAAGGCTGCCCAGTTCGCCCGCGGTCAGCAGAAACTTGACGATGTCATCGTCGTCTTCGAAGGGGTCGCTGAAGCAAACGTGGTACATCAGCACCGCCGGGATGACGCCGGCCGCCCCGTTGGTCGGGGCCGTGACCACCCGCCCGAAGGCGGCATTTTCCTCGTTGACCGCCAGCGCGAAGCAACTGACCCATTTCAGGATCTCCTGGAAGGAATGGCCGCCCCGGCTGATCTGGCGGATCCAGTCTTCCACGTTGTGGTAGTGCTTGTTGCCCAGCAGTTTGCGGCTCAGGGGCGCCGCGCGGCGGGCCACGTCGAGGCCGCCGGGCAGGACGCCGTCGATGTGGCAGCCCTGGTAAATGCAGTCACGCATAACCCGCCAGATGTTCAGCAGTTCGGTGCGGATCTGGTCGGCGGGGCGCCAGCTCAGCTCGTTGCGAAAAACGATCTCCGAGACGTTCCGGCCTTCCTGGACGCACCAGTTGCGGAGTTCGTCGCCGTGGTCGATGGGGAAAGGCAGCATGGTGCTGGAGGAAGCGTCCTGCTCGCCTTCCTTGACCACGAAGCCGCCGCCCACGGAGTAGTAAGTGTGGCTTACCCCTTCGCCATTCCGGTAAAAAGCCCGGAAAATGAGCCCGTTGGCGTGGTAAGGCAGGGTTTGATCGTAGTAGAACACCAGCTCGCGCTCCGGGTCGAAGGCGATTTCCCGCCGGCCGGCCAGGCGAATGGTTTTGGTGTCGTGGATGTGCCGGTAATGCGTCTGGACCGCGTCCACTGGTATGGTCACCGGGTCGTCGCCGTTGAGGCCGAGCAGCACGGCCAGGTCGGTGCCGTGCCCTTTGCCGGTTTTGGCCAGCGAGCCGTACAACTCCACCTGTACGGAGGCTACCTGGTCCAGGTCGATCTCCCGGAGGAAACGCTGGGCAGCCCGCCAGGGGCCCATGGTGTGCGAACTGCTGGGTCCGATGCCGATTTTGAAAATATCGAAGACACTGATCCTTTCCATGCAACAAATGCGGATGAGTAAAACGGGAGTAAATTTGGCGGGACGAATGTAGGGGAAATGAAATTTTTAAAAGGATTTACAGTAACTTTGTCAAATCAAAATCCGCCTCTAAATGACTGAAAAAGTACTGGCCTTGCTTCGGCAAGGCCGGATCTATGCCTGCCTATAGAGATGCTTTTTTTGAAGCGTTTAAAACGCTTTATCCGACACTCAACGAAAAAGAACGGGACGAGTTGCTGCAATCCCTGTTGGCGTACGTTGATTCCCTGTTGGAAAATAAGCAAGCAAAAGCGGCCTGATTTCCAACGCCTCTCACCATCATGCCCACCCATCACGCTACCACTACCTGGGTCTCCGGACTGGCCTTCGACAGTCAGGTCGGCGGCCACACCATCCGCATCGATTCCAGATCCGAAACCGGCAACGATACCGGCCCCGGGCCCAAGACCCTGCTGCTCACCGCCATTTCCGGATGTACCGGCATGGACCTGGCTTCGCTGCTCCCCAAGATGCGGGTGGCTTTTACCCGCCTCGTCGTGGAGGCGGAAGCCGAACTGACCGAAGAACACCCCAAAGTGTACAAATTCATCCATCTGACCTACCGCATTGCCGGCCCCAACCTGTCCGAAGCAAAGGTGCGCAAAGCCATTACGCTGTCCATGGACAAGTACTGCGGCGTGACAGCGATGCTGAAGGCGCATTGCCCGGTGACGTGGGAGTTGATAATTGAGGGTTAGCGGGTTTCGGATTAGCGGGTTAGCGGGTTTCGGGTCAGGGCGAAGAGTAGAAAACGTTCCCCCCATTTTTTCTTTTCGTGCACGACGTCGATCCGGAAACCGGAACGGGTAGCGATAGCCCGGATGGTTTCCAGGTCGCAGTCTTCGGAGAGGATTATCCACACCTCTGATTCGTCTGACGACTCCAAGTCGTCTGACGAATGAGCCTGCAACTCGTCTGACGACTCCAAGTCGTCTGACGAATGAAGGTTGGGTTTTTCAGGCGACTCGTCTGACGACTCCAGGTCGTCTGACGAGTGCAGGCAACCCGGCAACTGCCGGAACAATTTTTCAAAATACTCCAGATTTTCTCCGGCAAAAAAGGCGCTTTCGGCCGTATCGCGCGGTGAGCGGGGGTAGTAGGGCGGGTTGATCAGCACATAGTCAAAAGCCTGCGCCGGCACTCGGTCGAACAGGTCGCTTTCCATTACGGCCACCTCCAGGCCGTTGTCGCGGGCATTGTCCCGGGCCGTTGCTACGGCCAGCGGATTGATGTCCAAAGCCGTAACCCGGGCGCCGCGGCGGGCTGCAAACAGGGCCAGCGCACCGCTGCCCGTACCGACGTCGATCACGGTTTTTCCTTGAAGATCAATTTTTTGCAAAAAAGAGAGAAAAATCGGCGTACTGAAAAACACCCCCGGGTGAAACACCCCCGGCGGCACCCGCAGCCGCAGACCGCCGTACCGGAACACCTGTTCCCGGCGAATGTGCCACAGCGCCCAGCGGCGGTAAAAAGGCAGAAAGAAGCGGCGAAAAAGAAAGCGCATATCAAACCATCCAACTTTTCAAACCCTCCAACCCTCCAACCCTCCAACCCTCCAACCCTCCAACCCTCCAACCATCCAACCATTCAAACCATCCAACCATTCAAACCATCCAACCATTCTAAAACCCCGTATTGATCCGCAAAAAGAACCCGCTTTCCCCCCGGTCGTTCCAACTCCATTCGAAGCGGGCCGACTTGTTGTAGTAGGCGATGATGTCGAGACCGAAGCCATAGCCCCACAGCAGGTGGTTGGACAGCGGGTTGAGGTCGCCGTAGTGGGGGTCGTTGGCGTAGCCGAGATCGTTGTTGAGCGAGATGTAAGCTTTGAGCGGAAAATTCTTGAAGGCATTCAGCGGCATGACCCGGCTGAGATTGAAGGTCCGGTCGAAGATCTGGATGTGCGCGGCGGTTTTCAGCAAGGCAAAGTCGAGGCCGTCGGCCACGTAGTATTCGTAGCCGCGGACGAAATTGCCGCCGTAGCCCAACGCCTGGTTGTTGAAGTAGGGTGGCTGGCAGCGAGGCAGGCTGGTCCGGCCTTTGATCACCGTCTCCAGGCTCAGCCGCTTGTTGAAAAAGGGGAAGTATTTGCCCAACTCGGCGGACAGGCGCAGCAGGCGGAGGTTGTCTTCCGGGAGCAGGCCGTTGAGCCGGACCTCGCCGACGAACAGCCAGCCGCTGAGCGGGTAGGGCTGGATGTCACGGTGGTCGGAAGTCAGGTTGTACAGCAGGCTCAGGTGACGTTGCTGCGCTTTGCCGTGCAGAAAAAAATCGGGGTTGAAATAGCCGGCGATCGAGTCGGACACGCTGGTCGTGCGGTATTCGCCGGTGAAGCGGTGGGTCACGAACAGGCCAGGGCGCCACAGGACGCTTCCCCCGGCGCTCAGTTGGCGGAACTGCCACAGGTTGGGGTTTACGTGGAAGCGCAGTTTGTTGTCTTCCGTCATATAGGCCACTTCGTGCGAGCGGCTGTAGGTGACGCCGGCTTCGAAACCCAGAGTTTTGCGGCGGTTGATAGCCGGGCGGCGGTATTGCAGTTCGTATTTGTTGGAGTACCCGAACTGGAATTTGGCCCGCAAAATGTCGGCGTTGCCGGTCAGGTTGAGTTGTGTCCAGTCGAGGCCGTAGTTCACGCGTTTCAGCGAGCGCTGGTATTCTTTCCACCAGACGTTGAAGTTGCGGTCGGCCAGTTCGAAGATGGGGGACGGGTAGATGTACCAGCCCTCGATGATGCTGATGTGCAGGGTGATGTGGTTTTTGGCGTCCCAGCGGCGGACGTTGATCCGGGCGGTGTTGAAAATGCCGAGGTTCATGAGGCGCAGGCCGTTGCGTTCCAGCACGGCGCCCAGGTCGGCGGTGGGCAGGGAGTCGCCGGGGCCGAATTCCAGTTCGCGCAGGATGAGGGAGCCCCGGGTTTTCCGGGTGCCCTCCATGGTGATGGAGTCGATGTATACGAACGGCGCGGCGAGGGAGTCGCGTTGGGCGCTCAGTTCCGAGCCGGTCACCAATAACAGCAACATCCGGAATACCAGGCCTGCAAGGGACGGGCTGTAATGGTGAAGTTTCATGCCTGAAGCGGTTTTCGAGTCATATTGCCGGGCCGCGCTGTATCCGGGGTTCTTTTACCGGCGATTTTTTTCAATGTAAAGTTATAAATGATTGATTCACAAAAAGTTTAGACATTTGCGTTTTAAAAAGCGTACCTGTTGTCGGCAGGGAACACTTTTTAAACGTAAAAAGCAGTGCCACTCGTTGGCCCCGAATAACGCAAAAGAACGCCAAATATATGCAAAAGGCATAATTTTCGCAGGGTTTATTGCTACCTTTGGTTAATATAAACGGCAGTGGTCATGAATGATCTGATGGCAGACCCGGTTTTTTATTGGCTGGTATGGGCCATATTTACCGTTGCCGGTACGATTATCGGCTGGTCGCTGCGTGCCAATTTCCCGGAAAAAGACGTTCGCCGGGCTTTCGACCGCAGCGAGCACGACCGTAGCGTGCTGGCCCGCCTCTATACCCACATCAAGCACCAGCACGATCTGCGGGAGGCTGATTTCAAGCGCGCCACGCTCGAACTGGAAACCATGCGCGACCGCGTGACTGCGCTCGAACAGGAACGTCAGGCCCATGCCCACAGCACCCAGGTCAGCGCCGCCCGCGTGGAGCAGGCCGAAGCCAACGCCGCCCGCTTTGCCGAACGCTTCCGGACCCTGGAAGAACAGGCCAGTACCCTGCGCGCCCGCAACACCCAGCTTACGGTACAACTCGGCCGGATGCAGGAAGAGCTCAAAGCCTGGAAAACACTCTACCGCGACTTTCAGTCCATGCAGCAGAAACTGCAAGAGTTCGAGCAGGCCGCGGCAACACTGGAAACCGAACGCAACCAACTCCGCCAGCAACTCGAAGCCGCCCGGGCCGAACTCGAACGGATGCAAACTGCCCAGCCCGGCCGGAAAGGATCCACCCGCAAAGGCGGTCCCGCCCGTACCACTCCCGGCCCCGACAACCCCGACGATCTGAAAATGATCAAAGGCGTTTCGCTGACCCTCGAACTGCAACTGCATACCCTCGGCGTATACACCTATTCCCAGATCAGCCACTGGGACGACGAAACCATCATCGGTGCCGCCCGCAAACTGGGTATCAGCCCGGGCAAGATCTATCAGGAAGACTGGGTCGGGCAGGCCCGCCACCTGTCGGGTGAAGAGCGGGTGTGATCAAAAGACGGCGTTTGTGTACGTTTGTGGCGAACAAATTTTTTCAGCGTATGCTTCGCCACCTCCTTTTCTCCGCATTTTTTACAAAAAATTACGGCCGGCCAACTCCATCGCGGACCGCCGGCCACCGGCCGTTCGTTGCGGCTTTGCTGTTGTTCGCGCTGCTCCCGCTCGCCCGGTCCCAAACCTCCCTCTTTTTTCCGCGCAACCTGCAAAAACCGTACGACAAAGGCACCCGCAGCTGGGACGGCAAGCCCGGCCCCAACTATTGGCAGAACCGCGCCAGTTACCGCATCAACGCTTCCCTCGACCCTAAGACCCGGCGGATCAGCGGTGAAGAAACCGTCACCTACTCGAACAACAGCCCCGATTCCCTGCCACAGATCCGCTTCAAACTGCAACACGACCGCTACCGCAAAGGCGCCCAGCGGGCCTTCGACGTAACGGCCAGCGACGTGTCGGACGAAGGCGTGCGGATCGATGCGCTGACCTACAACGGCCAGCCGGTGGATGACAACGGCCGCCGCCGCAACGGCACTTTTCTCGACATCGACCTGAAAAAAACGCCCCTGCCGCCGAAAACCACGGCTACCCTCACCGTCAAATGGTCGTACGTGCTGCCGGCCGGGGAAGACGCGGCCCGCGAATGCGTGTGCGACAGCACCACTTTCTTCGTCCCCTACTGGTACCCGCAAATCGCCGTCTACGACGATCTGCGCGGCTGGGCCGATGCCCAGTACACGGGTCAGTACGAGTTCTACCACGACTTCGCCGATTACGACGTCACCGTCTCCCTGCCGCCCGGTTTCCAGGTCTGGGCCACCGGCGAGTGGCAGAACGCCGCCGAGGTTTTGGAAAAAACCTACCTGGACCGCTGGAAAAAAGCGCAGACTGCCGCCGAAGTGATCTCCGTTTTTTCCGAAAAAGAACTGCAAGCCGGCGGGGTGTACCGCAAAAAACAACCCGCCGAAAGTTCCATACTTTCGGCGGGTTCCGGATTGGTCGCCTTCCGCTTCAAAGCCACCGACGTGCCCGACTTTGCCTTCGCCGCCAGCGACCACTACAACTGGGATGCGACCTCGGTGGTGGTGGATGACAAAACCGGCCGCCGCACCTTCGTCAGCGCGGCCTACAGCACCTCCGCTACCGACTACCCGCAGGTGGCCCGCATCGCTGCCGACGGCATCCGTCTGATGAGCACCTGGCTACCTGGCTACCCGTTCCCGTATCCGGTCATGACCGTGTTCAACGGCAACGACGGCATGGAATACCCGATGATGTGCAACGACGCCAGCACTGCCCCGCGCTCGCCGATGACCCTGACCGTGCACGAGGTGAGCCATACCTACTTCCCGTTCATGATGGGCATCAACGAGCAGGACTACGCCTGGATGGATGAGGGCTGGGCTTCGTTTTTCGACTACATGCTGTCCGACTCGCTCAGCGGTCACACCCTCGGTCAGGTACGCGGTTACTCCGCCATCGCCGGCACCGACAACGACGTGCCGCCCATGGTGAAATCGCGCAACCTGAGCAGCGCCTATCGGAACGCCTCCTATCAGCGTCCGCAAAACGCCTATTTCACCCTGCTCGACCTGCTGGGCTACGAAAAATTCCACCAGTGCATGACCGAATACATGAACCGCTGGAAAGGCCGGCACCCCGCACCCTTCGACTTTTTCAATACCTGGAACGACGTGTCCGGCCAAAACCTCGACTGGTTCTGGAAACCCTGGTTTTTCGAGTGGGGCTACCCGAACCTGGGCATACAGTCGGTGGTAAAAGACGAAAGCGCCAACGCCCAGGCGGTGGTGATCGAACGCAAAGGCAACATCCCGGTGCCGGTCCACCTCGAAGTGGAATACACGGACGGCTCCAAACAAACTTTCCACCACACCGCCGCCGTTTGGAAAGACGGTACGCAGACCTTTCGGGTGGTGTGCGCAGCCGGAAAAAGCGTGAAGAACGTCCGGCTGGGCAACCGGACCATCCCCGACACCGACCAAAAGGACAACGAGTTGACCACGACGCCGTGATTTGAGGTTGATAAGGGTTGATAAATGTTGATAAAGGTTGATGAGCCGCGGTGTACTCTACGTTATCAACCTCATCAACCCCATCAACCTCATCAACCCTCATCAACCCGGAAAAAATCGTAGTTCGTAAGTTGCAAGTTGCCTATCTTTAGCCGGTAAAAACCTGATTTTCTAACCTTTCAAACGATTGAGCGCCAGATATGAAATCGAACAGTCTGCTCACTTACCTGCTGTATGCCCTTCTGGGAGTACTTATCATCACCGCCGGCTACAAAGCCTGTCAGATGCAAAAGGAAAAACAGCGCAAAGCCCAGGAAGAAGCCGAGTGGCAGGAAACACTGAAAAAACTCTATCCGGAAGGGGATTCGACCGCCGGTGGCAGCAGTTATATCGAGCGGGATTCGGCCGGTGGCCGTACCCGGCCGAGTGTATCGCAAAGCGGTATTGAAGACCCTGCGCCGTCTGCTGCTACGGGCACCAAACCCGCCGCAACCAAATCCACTACGACCAAGACCACCACGGCGAGCAAAACAACGCCGACCAGTACGGCTCCCGGTGCCACCACTCCCAAAACCACTACGACCACCACCAAAACCACCACGCCCGCCGTGCAGGGTGTCGGCAGCGGCCGCTGGGAAGTGCGGGCCGGCACGTTCTCCTCGGCGAGCAATGCCCGCGAACGCCTCGAGCAGGTGATCCGCATGGGCTATACCAACGCCGAAATCCGCACCGCCGGCGGCAAGTCCGCCGTCATCGTCCTGCGTACCAACGACCGGAAACGCGCCGACCAGGCCGTCGACCAACTGACGCGGCGGGGCGTGGATGCGGCGGTGTTCAAACACTGAGGCTGGTGATGGGTTGATGGTAATAAGCCCGATGGGCGGGAACATGAGTTATCCTGATTGTGGGGTAACTCATGTTTTGTTTTCAGGGAAGGATCGCCTCAATCGGGCGCCAGGCAGCGCATCCCCCAGCCTCCGAATCTTGCCCCCGACCTGCCGGCCGACCCGGGGCTTATTTTGTAACCGGCCGGCAGAGCGCATTGATTTTTAGCGCACCCTGTTACATTTGCCCTAAAAACATCTTCCATGAAAAAAACAAAAACTGCCCTTTTCTCTGTTCCGCTCTCCAAATACATGGACCGGCAAGTCGCCGATCGTCGGTCGCCGGTCGTAAATCTGCTCCTTTTTTCCTTATTCCTTTTTTCCTTCTCATTATCCGCCCAGAAAACCTCGATCAAGGACATCGACCGCCGCGTCGAGGAACTGCTGGCTAAAATGACGCTGGAAGAAAAGATCGGGCAACTGCACCAGATCCCCGGCGACATCAGCACCGGCACCGACGTGGCCAAGGACGACATGCTGGGCCAGATCAAGGCCGGTAAGGTCGGCAGCATCCTCAGCCATACCAATTTCGAGAACAAGATCACCATGCAGCGCGCCGCGGTCGGCAGCCGGCTCGGCATCCCGCTGGTCTTCGGCTTCGACGTGATCCACGGGTACAAAACCATTTTCCCCATACCGCTGGCCCAGGCCGCCAGTTGGGATATGGCCGCCATCGAACAGGCCGAACGCATCGCCGCCGAAGAAGCCTCGGCCGACGGCCAGAACTGGACCTTTTCGCCCATGGTCGACGTGGCCCGCGACCCCCGCTGGGGCCGGGTCATGGAAGGCGCCGGCGAAGACCCCTATCTCGGCAGCCGCGTGGCCGAAGCGCGCATCCGCGGCTTCCAGGGCGACGACCTGGGCAAAAACAACACCCTGGCCACCTGCGTGAAGCACTACGCCGGCTACGGATTCGCCGAAGGCGGCCGCGACTACAACACGGTGGACATGAGCGAACAGCGCCTGCGCGAGATCGTGCTGCCACCCTTCGAGGCCGCCGCCCGGGCCGGCAGCGCCACCTTCATGAATGCCTTCAATACCCTCAACGGCGTGCCGGCCAGCATGAACAAACACCTCGTCACCGACATCCTGCGCGGCGAGTGGGGCTTTAAAGGCCTGGTGGTGAGCGACTGGAACTCCTTCGGCGAAACCATCGTCCACGGCGCCGCCGAAGACGATACCGATGCCTCGGCCAAATGCCTCACCGCCGGCAGCGACATGGACATGGCCGGCGGCACCTTCCAGCGCGGCCTGAAAAAAGCCCTGGACAGCGGCCGGGTCACCCAGGCTCAGATCGACGAGGCGGTGCGCCGCGTGTTGCGCCTGAAGTTTTCGCTGGGTTTGTTCGACGACCCGTTCCGCTACCTCGACCCCAAGCGCCGCACCGCTACCCTGGAAAAGCCCGAATACCGCCAGGTCGCCCGCGAACTGGCCGCCAAAAGCATGGTCCTGCTCAAAAACGAAGCCGACCTGCTGCCGCTGCGCTCCGGCGGACCCTTCCGCAAAGTCACCGTCGTCGGCCCCTACGCCAACAGCAAGGAAGGCAAAGACTACATGAGTTTCTGGACGCTGGGCATCGGCGACGTCGACCATTACGACTCCAGCAAGGTGGTGACCCCGGCCATGGCCCTGAAACCCTCCCTGGAGGCCATGGGCTTCGAAGTAACGGTAACCGAGATCTGCCTCGACGCGGCCTGCAACGAAAAAGACCTCTCGGTGGCCATGAAAGCCACCGCCGACGCCGACCTCGTCATCGTGTGCGTGGGCGAGCGCGGCATCGACTGCGGAGAAAGCCGCTCGGTCAGCGACATCAACCTGAAATACAACCAGGAACTCATTACCAAGATCGCTTCCCGCGGCAACAAGCCGACGGTAATGGCGGTGTTCAACAGCCGGCCCATGACCTTTTCCTGGGCCATGGAAAACATCCCGGCCATCCTCGTCTGCTGGCAGCCGGGCTATGAAGCCGGCAACGCCCTGGCCGATGTAATCACCGGCAAAGTCAATCCCTCCGGCAAACTGCCGGTCACTTTTCCGGTCTCGGTGGGCCAGGTGCCTATCTACTACAACGCCCTCAACACCGGCCGCCCGCAGCAGAAGCAGGGCCAGCTCTGGACCAGCGGCTACCTCGACGCGCCGGCCACCCCGGCCTATCCGTTCGGCTATGGCCTGAGTTATACCACCTTCGCTTACTCGGACGTCAAACTGAACAAAACGAAATTGAAATCGGGCGAGGTGCTGGAGGTGTCGGTTACGGTAACCAATACCGGCAAAATGGCCGGAGAGGAAGTAGTGCAGCTCTACCTCCGCGACCTGTCGGCCGACATCGCCCGGCCCCTGAAAGAACTCAAGGGTTTCGAGAAGATCAAACTCAACACTTACGAAAACAAGACCGTGACCTTCCGCCTGACCGAAAAAGACCTGTCGTACTGGAACAACGACCTGAAGTTCAAGGCTGATCCCGGCAAATTCAAGGTGTTTGTGGGCGGGAATTCGCGGGATGTGAAGGAGGCGGAGTTTGAGTTGGTGAAGTAAGGGAAGGTGGCCCCTGTGAATCAGGGGATGGGTATACACTCCGTTGTCATGTTGTAAACAACCGTCCGCTCTACTGGGCGTCGCGCCCCGGGTTTTTCCGCGTAGAGCGGACGGTTCCCGACAGGATGACAAACGACAGGGATTTGGACGGCGCTAAATCGGAGCAAGCAATTTTTTGACACCCTCATGTTGTCGGCGTACAAATAACTGGTGAAGGGTCCGGCATTTTTCAGGCGTCCTTCTGCCCCTTCATTTGCCGCATTTCCTTTTCCAGCCGCTCCAGCATCTCGATCTGACGCTGCTGGATCTCGCACAGGTGCTGGTACTGGTCGACGATGGACAGGTCGATCTTCTGGTGCAGGTGCCGTATCTCGATTTCCGCTTTCAGGTTGACCAGGTAGTCGTTCTCGGCGCGTTCGCGGTCTTTGGCCTCCTGCCGGTTCTGGCTCATCATAATGACCGGCGCCTGCAGGGCGGCAATGCAGGAAAGGATCAGGTTGAGCAGGATGTAAGGGTAGGGGTCGAAGGGTTTCTGCCGCAGAACAATGGTATTGAGCAGAATCCAGGCGAAGAGCACCGCCCCGAAGGTCATGATAAAGGTCCAACTGCCACCGAAGGCCGCCACCCGGTCGGCCAGCCGCTCGCCGAAGGTCAGTTTTTTCCGTTCGTTTTCCTCCGTCAGGCGCTGGGTGAGCAGCGATTCCTCCTCCAGGGCCTTTTTCACGATGTCGTGCAGTTTGGCCAGTTGCCGGTTCTCGGTTTCCATCAGTTGGCGGACGTATTGCAGCGATTGATTTTTCATGAGCAGTACTTTTTTGGGCGAAAATAGCCGGCACAGTAACACCAGCGCCGATAAATGTGTCATTTATCCAAAAAACGGCGGCACTTGCAGCCGGGCACCTATCTTCGTTGACACACAATTTTTTCAAACCAAATTTCAAATATGCGACGTCTGTTCATTCCTTCTATGCTGCTGCTTTTTCTGTTCGCCTGTAAACAGGAAAAACCGGCTGCTCCTCCCCGCGAGGTAAAACAATATACCATCGAGCAATTTTATAAGACCAAGTCCACCGGTGCCGGGCTATTCTCGCCCGACGAACAAAAACTGCTGGTCCACACCAACGAATCCGGCATTTTTAACCTCTACGAGATCAATATCGCCGACGGTTCCAAAAAGCCGCTGACCAGTTCCACCGTAGAGTCCTGCTTCGCCATCGACTATGTGCCAGCCTCGGGCGAAGTGCTCTATTCCTCGGACAAGGGCGGTGACGAGAACGACCACATTTTTTTGCTGAAAGCCGACGGCAGCAGTCAGGATCTGACGCCCGGCGCCAAGGAGAAGGCCAACTTTTATGAGTGGACGAAAGACAAAAAAGCCTTCTTTTATTCGTCCAACAAACGGGACCCGCGCTTTTTCGACCTGTATAAAATGGACGCCGGAACCTGGAAGTCGAGCCTGATTTACCAGAACAAGGACGGTTACAACGTGGACGGCGTGTCGAAAGACGGGAACTGGATCGCCCTGAGCCAGTCGATCACCACCAGCGAGAACCGCCTCTTCCTGTACGACGTGCCGAACAAGCAGTTGAAGGAGGTTTCCGATCCGGCCCAGCCGGGCTCCCACGGGACGTCGGGGTTCAGCGCCGACGGTCAGGCCTTCTTTTACACCACCGATGCCGGCAAGGAATTCGCCTACCTCGTTCGCCGCGACCTCGCTTCCGGCGAGCGGAAGACGGCCTACGAGACCAACTGGGACGTCATGTACAGTTATCAGTCTGAAAATGGCAAATATCAGGTCATCGCTGTCAACGAAGACGGTAAAAACAAGGTGGTGGTGCGCGATGCCGCCGGCAACGACGTGGCTTTTCCCGCCATCCCCGACGGCGACGTGACGGCGGTCAGCATTTCACCCAGCGAAAAAATGATGCGCCTGACCGTCGGCACTTCCAAATCGCCCAACGATCTGTTTGCCTACAACTTCGAAACGAAAGAACTCAAACGCCTGACCAATAACCTCAACCCCGAGATCAACCCCGACGACCTGGCGGCGGCTTCGGTGGTGCGCTTCAAGTCATTCGACGGCCAGGAGATACCGGCCATTTACTACAAGCCGCTCAACGCTTCGCCGAACACCAAAACGCCGGCCCTGGTCTGGGTACACGGCGGCCCCGGCGGGCAGTCGCGCGTGGGGTATTCGGCGTTTATTCAGTATCTGGTCAACCACGGTTACGCTGTGCTGATGGTCAACAACCGCGGCAGCAGCGGCTACGGCAAGACGTTTTACAAGATGGACGACCGCAACCACGGCGAGAAAGACCTGCAGGACTGCATCTACGGCAAAAAGTACCTGCAATCGCTCGATTACGTGGATTCCACCAAAATCGGTATCATCGGCGGCTCCTACGGCGGCTACATGACCATGGCGGCCATGACCTTCGCGCCGGAGGAATTCAAGGTGGGCGTCAACATATTCGGCGTGACCAACTGGCTGCGTACCCTCAAGTCGATCCCGCCGTACTGGGAATCGTTCCGCCAGGCCTTGTACGCCGAGCTGGGCGACCCCTATTCGGCCGATTCGGTGCGGCTGCACAAAATATCCCCGCTGTTCCACGCCGACAACATCAAAAATCCGGTGATGGTATTGCAGGGTGCCAACGACGTGCGGGTGCTGCAGGTGGAATCGGACGAGATCGTGGCGGCCATGAAGAAGAACAACGTACCGGTGGACTACGTCGTTTTCCCCGACGAGGGGCACGGATTTGTGAAAAAGGAGAACGAAATGAAAGGGTACAGCGGGGTGCTGACCTTTCTGGACAAGCACCTGAAGGCGGAGGAGCCGGTAAAGCAATAAGGTTGAAGGTTAAAAGTTGAAGGTTGAAGGTTGAAAGTTGAAGGTTTGTCCAGCGTACCTTCAACCTTCAACCTTCAACCTTCAACCTTCAACTTTCAACCTTCAACTTTCAATCTTCAACCAAGGTTTGCCCAAAGGCTTAGGTGAGGCACGGGAACCGGGATTTGCTTTCTGCCGGGCAGAAAGCAAATCCCGGTTCCCGTGCCTCACCTACGTTACCTCTAACCTTCAACCTTCAACCTTCAACCTTCAACTTTTAACCTTCAACCCGTTTACCGCCTGGCCCACAGGTTATACTTCAAAATACAGTAAATGGCGCGGAACCCGTCTTTCGCGCCTATTTTTTTGCCTTCGGCATAGGAGCGGCCGTAGTAAGAGATGCCTACCTCGTAGATGCGCACGCCGGGTATGCGGCTCATTTTGGCGGTGACCTCCGGCTCGAACCCGAAACGCCGTTCGCGGAGTTCGAGGCCTTTCAGGATGTCGGCCCGGAACAGTTTGTAGCAGGTTTCCATGTCGGTCAGGTTCAGGTTGGTGAACAGGTTGGAAATAAAGGTCAGGAACTTGTTGCCGATGCTGTGCCAGAAGAACAGGATGCGGTGCGGCCGCCCGCCCATGAAACGCGATCCGTACACCACATCGGCGTGACCGTCGAGGATGGGCCGCAGCAGGATGTTATACTCGGCGGGATCGTATTCCAGGTCGGCGTCCTGGATGATGATAAAATCGCCGGAGGCATGCCGGATCCCGGTATGCAGGGCGGCACCCTTCCCCTTGTTCACCTCGTGCTTCCGATATTGAATGTTCAAATGCGGATTTGTCGCCATATAGCGATGAATGGCGCCTTCGGTGTCGTCTTTGGAACAATCATTGGTGATAATAATTTCCTTTTGAATACCGTCCGGCAGTTGCACGTCTTTCACTTTGTCGAGGATGCGGTGAATGGTACGTTCTTCGTTGTAGGCCGGGATGACAATGGAAAGGGTTTTGTTCATGTTTTGAAGGAGACGACATTATACCTGGGAAATGGAGGGTAATTGGGATGCCAGCGGAGAAAAGCGCTCCCGGGCTGTTCACATTCGATCTGGCAGGCGCATTTACCATCGATTGCCTTTTCAGCCGGCGAAGGTACGCCGGGTTTTGAATTTTACTCAGAACAGGGCCCCGGGGCGGTTGTAAAACTTTAACTAAAAATATAAACGGCTCCGAAAACTTATTGCTCCAGATCCTCGTTAGTGCGCTTGTAATCAATCGCTTATTGATGGCGATTATCATCCGTAATTTTAAGCAAAACTGTTTGACACATGGCACGCCGTATCAACACATTTCGCAAACTGTGGCGTAAATCACCGCGCCTGGCAGTTGCCTACCTCCGCCGCAAGGTTACCCGTCAGGCCAAACGCATCATCCCGGTGGATGAGTGGAACAAAAACTGGCTTGGCGAGGAAATGCGACCATTCAACAGCCTGCACAACTAGTACCGGCTGCTGATTATCAATTGCTTATTGCCGGTTTCCTTAAAACGCCAGCCGGTAAGAGGTCCGTTTTCACCCCTTTTTCAAGAGCCCTCCCGCAAGAGAGGGTTTTTTTATTTCCCGAAAACTACTTGCGGAAATTCCTGTTATTGCCCTGATTTTGCAGCACTTTTGTTGCCGGCTATACACTTTGTTCTTTCGGAACCCGGCTGAGCATTTTTCCAACTGTATTCAAACATGAGATTGTCCACCCTCCTTTTCCTTTCCCTTGCCCTCTTTGCCTGCAACAAGTCCGACAACAAACCGCAAAACGCGGCGCCGCCCCCCCGCAGTGCAGCGCTCAGTGTAACGGCTGTGGAGGGCTTTGTGGCCAAACCGACCGCGCTGACCGAAACCGTGACCGCCAGCGGCACGCTGATCCCCGCCGAGGAAACGGAACTGCACCCGGAAGCGTCCGGCCGCGTCGTGCGCCTCAACCTGCCCGAAGGCCGCACCGTTCGCAAAGGCGACCTGCTGCTCAAGGTATTCGACGAAGACCTGCGCACCCAACTGCAAAAACTGGAAACGCAACTGAAACAGGCCGAGATCACCGAGCAGCGCCTGGGCGATCTGCTCAAGGTGAAAGGCGTCAGCCAGCAGGAATACGACCTGGCCGCCCTGCAGGTGCAGACCCTCAAAAGCGAGATCGATCTGGTGCGCATCAACATCGGCAAAACCGAACTGCGCGCCCCTTACGACGGCACCATCGGCCTGCGCAAGATCAGCCCGGGCGCCTACGTAACACCCTCCACCGCGGTGGCCACCATTCGCGCCGTTCAGGGGCTGAAACTCGACTTCTCCGTGCCCGAAAAGTATAGTTCCATGATTCGCCTGGGCCAGACCGTCACCTTCTCCGTTGGCGGCGACCCCAAGAGCCATACCGCGGTGGTACAGGCGACCGAACAGAGCATCTCCGCCGATACCCGCAACCTCCAGGTGCGGGCGCTGGTGTCGCGCGGCGGCGGCGGGCTTATTCCCGGCGCTTTCGCCGAGGTCAGCCTCTCCCTGGGCAACAAAGCCCAGGCCCTGCTCATTCCCAACCAGGCCATCATCCCGCAGGCCCGCGACAAAAAAGTCATCGTCAACCGCGGCGGTAAAGCCGCTTTCGTGACGGTGAAAACCGGTATCCGCCAGGCCGACATGATCGAGATCACCGACGGCATCCGGGCGGGGGATACGGTGGCCGTAACGGGCATTCTGTTCCTGCGGCCGGACGCGCCGCTGAGTTTTTCAAAAGTGCAGTAAAAAACCGAACTACCTCATTTTCAGTAGTTTTTAACGTTTGGAAGGCATGAATTCCGGCACAACCGGAATTATTCGGTTATACGTCGTTCAGCCGACGTTTTCCGGAACGGGGGAAGAAGACAGCAGGCCGGGTTCGGGTTAACTTCGCGGAAGAATAACTAAACATCCCTTCCTCATGATTAAATCTTTCCTTGCCTTCATCTTGCAAATCGGCTTCCTGGCTACCCTGACCGGGCAAAGCCTGTATTACACCGTCAAGTTCCCCGACGACTACACAGTATACGGCTGCGGCGCCCCTCCGGGCATTACCTATCCGTACATCGTCAAGTACGGGAACTGTAGTTTCAACGTCGGCGTGTCGTACAAAGACCAGATCTTTTACACCAACAGCACCGGCGGATGCTACAAGATCCTGCGCACCTGGAAATTGCTGTACTGGTGCGACTACGACCCCAACTGGCCTTCGCCCTACTTCATCATGAACCCCACCAACAGCGACGTGGGCCCCACGGTGAACGCCAACTCTTCCAACCACGGCTACCTGCAGTACACCCAGATCATCAAGGTGATCGACACCCAGGCGCCGTACTACCTGGACTGCCCGACTGACGCGGTGGTGTTCTGCGACTATACCAACAACGACCCCTCCCAGTACAAAAACGGCCCGGACGACAAGTGCGAAGGGCCGGTGAACCTGAAAGTGAAAGTAAAAGACGCCTGCTCCGGCACCGACGTCGACCTGACCTACCGGCTTTTCCTCGACCTGGACGGCAACGGCTCCATGGAAACGTATATCTCCAGCAGTGCCGCGAACGCCTGGCCCATCGAGACGACCATACAGGGTGATACCGTGTGCGGCCAGATCAAATTCCCGGCCGGGCATGGCTTCCCCTATGGCAAACACAAGATCGAGTGGATCGCCAACGACAACTGCGGCAACGAAGCCCTGTGCAAGTACGAATTTATCGTCAAGGACTGCAAACACCCGACGATAACCTGCTACAACGGCCTGAGCATTAACATGATGCCCGGGGGTATGATTACCCTCTGGGATACCGACTTCATCAAGGAATACTACGACAACTGTACCCCGAAAAGCCAGATCAAGATCGCCATCCGGAAGGCCGGTACCGGCACGGGCTTCCCGACCGGCAACCACTCCGTCACCTTCAACTGCGACGAACTGGGCGAACAACCCGTAGAAGTGTGGGCCCAGGATGCCTACGGCAACGCCAGTTACTGCGCTACCTTCGTGGACGTGCAGGACAACATCGGCACCTGCCCGCCCAACAATAAATTCGCCGGGAGCGTCGCCACCGACGCCAAGATCCCGGTTCCGGGTACTACGCTCAGCCTGACCAAATCCAACCAAACCGTGGAAAGCGTCGTTACCAACGACCTGGGACAATACGAGATCGGCAGCCACGCTGCCGGATGCAATTACAAACTCGTGCCGGTGCTCGACGGACCGGTACAAGCCGGGATAAACACCCTGGACGCCCTGCTGGTGGCAGGCCAACTGGACAACGTCCAGCCGCTGCCCTCGCCCTACAAACTTATTGCCGCCGACGTGGACAAATCCGGCACGCTGACCAGCACCGACCTGAATAACATCGTGAATGTGGCACTGGGCGTACAGAATGCTTTCCCCGGCAATACCGCCTGGCAATTCGTACCGCAGAGCCATGTGTTTGCCGACCCGCTCAACCCCTGGTCGGCCGCCATTCCGCCGTCGCTTATTTTCTGTATGTCGGGCGACATCAAGTTCGACCCGGATTTCGTAGCCATCAAAACCGGCGATGTGGACGGCTCGGCCGATCCGTCGAACCTGGTTTCGTCGTCCATCGACGACCGTAGCGCCGACGGCCAGGTCATGTTCCAGACCCGCGACCAGATGTTCACCAGCGGCCAGGAAGTGCGTGTAGAGGTCGTTTCGCCGGAACTGGCCAACCTGGCCGGCTTCCAGTTCACCCTCGGTTTCGACCCGGCTTTCCTTACCCTGAAGGAAGTGGATCCCAACCTCGTGCCGGCCAACTACATCGGCCGCCCGGACGACACGCACGTAACCGCCAGCTGGCACTCTTCGATCATGCTCGACCCCAGCATACAGGTCAAAAACCTGCGCGTACGCACCTTCACGCTGGTATTCACGGCGCTGCAAAAAGGCGTATTGAGTGAAGTCCTGCACATGAACTCGAACATTACCGCGGCGGAGGCTTACACCCGCGGACTGCAAACCCTGCCCGCCGGCCTGGAATTCCTGCCGGAATCGGCCGGCAAGAGCAGCCCGTCGTTCCTGTCGGTACGGCCCAACCCGGTGACCGACCGCTTTACCACCGCTTACTACCTGCCGGAAGCCGGCCCGACCACCTTCACGCTGACCGACGCCACCGGCCGCGTGCTTCAGTCCGTTCAGGCCGATCGGGAACGCGGTTACCACGAGACGCAGTTCGACGTAAGCGGCGCCAAACCGGGTCTGCTCTTCCTCCGCCTCGAAGCGGGTGAAGGCGCCGACATTCAAAAGGTGCTGAAGTATTGATTGGGCAGGCGGAATGCCGGAACGTTTAGGAAGCTGTCTCAAAAAGTTGATAAGGGTCGATAAGGGTTTATAAGGGTTGATATTTTGACCCGGACAAAGGATAAGAACTACCTTTCTTCGGGTCGGTCATCAACCTTCATCAACCCTTATCAACCCTTATCAACCTTTTGAGACAACTCTTTTTTATTCCGGCATCAGGAAGATCTTTCCGTTCCACCAGTTCGTTTCGATGATCGCCGCGTTCTTGTCGTAGAACTTCAGGGCCGGCTCGTTCCAGTCGAGCACCTGCCATTTGACGAGGCGGCAACCCCGGCGGCGCCCTTCCTCGACGAAGGCGTCGAACAGGAGCTGGCCGATCCCGTAACGCCGGTGCGATTCGGTGACCACAAAATCGTCGAGGTAGAGCATTTTGCCTTTCCAGGAGGAATAGGCCATGTAGAACAGGATCATGCCCACCACCCGGCCGTCCATTTCGGCCACATGGCTTTCGAAGAGCCCGTTGCGGAAATCTTCGCGGTATTCTTCCACGGTGGTGAACACCGCTTCCGGTTCCTTTTCATAGACGGCGAGTTCGTACATCAGGCTGTGGATAGCCGGCAGGTCGGCTTCAGTGGCGGGGCGGACGGTTATTTTTTCGGACATGGACAGCTTGTTTCGGGCAAAAGTAAAGTGGCTGTCTCAGAAGTCTGTTTATTCGTTTAATTGCGGATTTGGTTATAGGTAGCGCCCTTGTTTTCAGGGTTATTTACCGATAAACAAATCAACATATAAACGATTCACCGACTCGTGAGACAGCCTCTTATACCGGGTCCGTTTTTCTTGCGGCTAACTGCAGGCCGGCCTTACTGCGGATTTACCGCCGCAGGGTCCATCCAGAATACTTCCCACATATGTCCGTCCGGGTCGTTGAAACAGCGGATGTACATAAAGCCGTGGTCTTTCGGCTCGCGGGCCTCCGAGCCGCCGGCGGCGAGGGCTTTGTTCACCATGTCGTCCACCCCGGCGCGGCTCTCGGCGGAAAGCGCCACCAGTACTTCGGTGCTTTGGTGCGCCAAAGTTGAAGGTTGAAAGTTGGGGTCAGGCTTCGGCGAGTTCCTTCACTTTTTGGAGGGCTTTGGGCCAGGTATTCAGGAAATAGTGTTCGTGGCTTTCCGCAGTATCCAGTTCGATGTCCAGCGTGGTGATGCCGTCATTTTCCCGTAAGATGTAATTTTCCAGGGCGCCGGACCAGGATTTGGTCTCTTCACTGTCGAAATCCTCTACACCGTTTTTGACCAGGCCCAGGTGTTCAATGGAAAGGTATTCGTTGGGCAGGTGCCGGGCGATCCGGCTGGATATACCTGTTCCCGTATCGCCCAGGAACAACATCTTGCTGCCCTCGCTCCAGTCGCCTTCCACGTGGGAGCCTTCGCCGAAAACGCTGGTCCAGGCACGATAGGTCGAGTCATCCAGCAGGGTGCGCCACACTTTCTCTTTGGGGGCATGGATCGGAATGGAAAAATTGAGTCGTTTCATGTTCAAATCTTTTATGTTGTTGCGCCCGGTACTCAGGCTGACGTTTCCGCGTATTTTTTGAAATTATCCAGAATGGCCTGCCAGCCGGCGCGCTGCATTTCCAGCGAATGCAGTTGTTCCGCGTCGAAGGTTTCGCTGATGTGGGTTTGGCCGTTGTCGGCTTTAAAGAGCACCTCTACTTTCCGGCCGTCGCCGATGGTATAGGCAATTTTTTGATTTTCAATGACTTCGTCGTAGGTGCCGCCGAAGTCGAAACTGTAACTGCCGTCTCGGGCCGCCATGGTATACACAAAGTTGCCGCCGGCGCGCAGGTCGTTCACGGCTTTCGGCGTGTGCCAGTCGTCGGAAGCATTGTTCCACTTTTGAACGTGTTCGGCGCCGTTCCACAGGCGCCAGACTTTCTCTACGGGAGCGTTCACGGTGTTGGTCACGGTAATGGCCGTCGTGGAGGGGCCGGACGCTTCCACCAGTTTGACAATGTCGATCTTGCGCATTTTCAGCATGGCGTCCATCACCCGTTGCGCTTTGGCCGGATCGGGGTCGGAGAGCAGCCGGGGCAGGGCGTCGGGCACGATTTGCCAGGACACGCCGAAGCGGTCCTTGAGCCAGCCGCACATGCTTTCCTGCCCGCCGTCGGCGGTGAGTTTATTCCAGTAGTAGTCTACTTCTTCCTGACCCTGGCAGTCCACTACAAAGGAGACGGCTTCGGAATGCCGGAACTGCGGCCCTCCGTTCAGGCCCATGAACCGCTGGCCGTTCAGTTCGAAGGCGACGACCATGGGGGGTTCCGTGGTGATCCTGGAATCGGGGAAAATGGAGCAGTAGAACTCCGCTGCGGCTTTGGCCTGCCCGTCGAACCACAGGCAGGGATAGATTTTGTTTGTCATAACACTTTTGATTGTTTACAGTAAAAAAAATGCAGCGCATTTTAGCGGTGCCTCAGGATGGCCGCGGTGCGTCGTAGCCGATCATCCACAGCACGCCGAATTTGTCCTCGCACATGCCGAAGTACGAACCCCAGAAGGTGTCTTCCAGCGGCATTTGTACCTGGCCGCCGGCCGACAGGCCCTGGAAAATGCGCGTGGCTTCGTCCCGGCTGTCGGCAGTGATGTAGATATAGCCGAGGTTGCCGCGCAGGCCGGGCCCCAGGTGGCTGGGGCGGTCGCTGCCCATCAGGATCGAGTTCGGGCCGACGGGCAGGGAGACGTGCATGATCCAGTTGGCCTCCTCGCCCTCGGGCACCGGCGACCCCGGCGGCACGTCCTTGTAGCGGGAGAGTGTGCTAAATTCGCCGCCAAAAACGGCTTTGTACTGGTTGAACGCGGCTTCGCAATTGCCGTTGAAATGGAGGTAGGAATGAAGATTTGCCATTGGTTTGTGTTTTAAAAAGTTGACGGGGCAAAGGTGTAGTATTTTTAAAACAAAATGTATTATAATTGCATTAAATCGGAAAGGGTTGCGACATTTTTTCGGATGCCCGATCTTTACCGTATTAAGAGGAGTAAACGATGGTCATACTACGCCCGGCAGGCATCGGCGACCTGGCACTGTTGCGCCATTGGGACGAGCAACCGCACGTCGTGCCAACGATGACTGGGACTGGGAAACGGAACTGTTGCGGACCCCGGATTGGCGGGAGCAACTGATGGCCGAGGCGGACGGCAGGCCCGTCGGTTTTGTACAGATCATCGATCCGGGGCGGGAAGAAACCCACTATTGGGGCTCTTTTTTGATTTTCTTTTTGGTTGTGTGGCTTTCGGCGATCTGCTGCATCCGGTAGGCGATGATCCGCTTCATCAACTCGTAGGGCATGGGCTGATCCAGGGGAAACTGTACCGGTTTCGGCTGCCACGGTAATTACGGAGACGCCCCATAGTCAGGCGTAAAAATAATTTTTATAAAAATTTCCACTATCATATTGCCTGTTTCAAATTTCACCTTGATATTTGCGGATCATTTCTCTTTCTCACTGCTGCAAAGCCGCCGATTTTTCTCTCCTTGATGTTTTAATCCCTGTTTCAGCGAAATCTTTTATTGAATTTGGATGAATTTCTATCCCTTCCGCACAGGCTGGGAATAGAACTCCTGTATTAATTTCCTGTTTGCACTATTGCATAGTGCCAGCGGGCAGTAATGCTGTTGTCAAAACCCGAACTTTTCTCTCCTGAATGTTTTAATCCCCGTTTCAGTGAAAACTTTATTGGATTTGAACGAATTTCTATCCCATCCGCACAGGCCGGGAATAGAGTTCCTGTATTAATTTCCTGTTTGCACTACTGCATAGTGTCAGCGGGTAGTAATCTTATTGCCAAAACTCAAACAGCAATGCCTAAACGATTGCACATTATCGCTGCGCTTGTAGCCTTATCACACACACTTTATGCACAGGAAGACCTGGTTGACCTGTTTACCGGCGATTTTCGGTATACCATTCCTGTGATGTACATTCCCAGTATCGACGGGCCGGGAGTACCCATTAACGTTGAATACAAAAGCGGCATAGCCGTGCATCAGCGGGCGTCCTGGGTTGGGCTGGGATGGGGTCTCGATGTCGGGGAAATCCGCCGCGATGTGAAAGGCGCTCCCGATGACTGGACGGCCATTTCCAAAACCTCCAATGTATATGACAAGTCGGGGTCTTCCTGGAACCACAACACCACCGAATCGTCGACACGGGAGTTGTACGGGCCCTTGTATTTCAAGAATTTCGGCACCCGCACGACGAATAAGGAGATGGACGTATACACGTCCACCAGTTCCGGCGAGGCCTTTTCCTATCCGGATTTTGACAACTACTCCGTGTCGGTTCCCGGGGTGGTAGGCGTATTTCAGCCCATGATCCTCGACATCGGCTCCATGGTGCGGAAAGACGATCAATCCGGCAACAATACGCTTAAATTTGACGCAGCCGGAGCCGCCCCCGGCCAGAACCTGGAACGTCCCATGACGTTGTTCGGGGATAACTACAACGTAGCCCCGACCGATCTGGGTGCTCAGAATCGTTGCAAGGCATTTGCCTCCCACAAGCCGGTGGCATTTCGATACATGAACGAATACGGATCGATCAAGCCGTCCAGCGAGTCGGGGAACACCTACCAAACCGGCGCCACGCTCGAGGAGGTAACCATCAACGCTACCCAGAAATACTACAACCCCATCGGTTCGCGGCACATTGTCTATTACACCAAGCAGGACTACATCAACGGGGTGGACGGCCTGATAAAATATTCAGGTTTTAATCCGAATGCCGCGCATGTGAGCGCCACCGATATCGTAGCGTTTAAAATCACCAACGAATCCGGCTTTACCTACCACTTTGCCTTGCCGGTCTACATGAAGGATGAGAAGGACATCAGCATTGAAATGGACTATTTCACCATCGGCAATGCCAAGCGGATAAGAGTAACCAATACTTCCAAGTTTATCGTTTCCTGGAAACTGACGGCAGTGACGGGCCCCGATTTTACGGACAGCGGTACTACGGCCAACGCGATCGATTCGGGCGACAAAGGATACTGGGTGCGCTATACCTACGGTCAGTGGGCCACCGATCTAAAATGGCAAACCCCCTATTACGACGGCAACCGGCACTTCGGAGAGGATGCCGATGCGATCCAGCAATACCGGGAAAGTTATCCGCATGCCAAAGGAAGCACCAATTCCTATTGGGGAGAATACCAGGACCAGTCCAACATTTCGAAGGGCACGGCCGAGGTGTTTTATCTCGACAAGATCGAAACATCCACCCACACCGCCTTTTTTGTAAAGGACATCCGCTACGATGAACACAGCAAAAAACAAACAACCACTGAAAAGCCGATTCCGGGTTTGCTGCTGAAGCGGATCATCCTGCTCAACAACGCGGACGCCAGTGTATTTACCAGCACGACGGCGCTGGCAACTACGGGTACCAATTTATTTACCATTCCCACTGCTTCCACGGGAATGATCCACGAATCCAAGTACCAGGCTAACAAGGCGAACATAGATGCCAAAACCGTATCGGCTGTCGAGTTTACCTACGACCACTCGCTGTGTAAAAACTATGCGGGTAACATCAACAACAACCTCACGGTGACCAGCACGACCTTCAGTTTTGTCAATACAGCCGACAATTTTACGTTTGATGCCTATCCTTCCGCACCGGCCGCCGGCCCGGCCAATTCCGGGAAACTGACCTTGCTGAGCGTAGTTCCCTACGGCATTGCCGCCGCAACCAACCAAACCCCTCCCTACGCCTTCCAATATTCGGCTCTGAATCCTGACTTCCATCCGTTCAAGCGGGACTTTTGGGGTTATTACCTCAAAGACTGGAGCACTACGCGCCCGGCCGAGTATCAGTCCGACGGATCGATAAGCGACATCGCCGCCTGGCACCTGACCAAAATCGCCACTCCGATGGGAGGAGTGGTGGAAGTAGAATACGAATCGGACAAATACACTAAAATATCGGGTTACGATAGAAAGATCACCCGGATTTTCGGCGGGAAATTCTCCTATCAAACCAGCAACCCCGCTGGCCCCGAAAAATTCCTGCTGGACGATTCGGGGCTCTATGACCTGTTAAACTCGACCAACGGTGTCGGCAGGATTAGCCTGGGCTATCCCTGCCAGTGCGTCTGGTCGCAATCGTATTATTTTCCGCCGACGCAGTCGTGGGGTAATTTTATTGAAAGCGTTAATACGACCCTCAAGAAAAAGGTGTTCAATTCAAAAAACGACGTCACTTACGCTTTGGTTAATAACAAAACCCAGATTACTCCGCTGACCGGTTATCAGTTTGGCCTGGGGGCATTTTGCGGAGAAGGTCCTTCCCCGATCTCCGGCCCTCCGTCGGGTGTTTCCACTTCGAACGAGGACATCAACAAGGCTATCGCCACCATAGACCTCAACTATGCCTACGGGGGCGGATTGCGGGTAAAGAATATCTACTTCCGGGAAACGGACGCCAACGGCGCCGCGCTTGCCTATCAGCGGGAATACCTGTATTATAATGGCGTAGCCTCCCAGGAGCCGGGGCGCTTTACCCCGCCGGCATTCAGCCGCCGCCCGACGATGCGCGATCTGTACGACCGCCACACCATCCCGCCGGCGGTGGGGTATTCAAGGATTGAGGTAAAGGAAAAAGGCGCCAATGGGCAGTATACCGACCATTACTCCGAATTTACATTCAATAATTATGACGATTGGCGCTACGGCTCACCCGGGCTGGCCATCGGGGTGTTCGATGAAACCTATATGGACCCCTATACCAACTGGGATCCATACTTCAACTGCCTGAACATGCACCCCACTAACCCCACTCTCTGCGACGGACTCCAGCCGGTTGATTATACCTTCCAGATTAACTGTTTGGACCAGACCGGCCGGGCGACAGCTATGGACCGGAGCCGCAGGTTTGTCGGCAAAATGGTCGCCAGCAAAACCTACGACAAAAACGGCCGCCTGTTGTCTTCCTCCGAAATGGAGTATAAAAAAGTGGCAACATCCACCACTGCCTTCCACCAGAAAACCCACCAGATGATCCCGGTTTCCTATGACCGCGATTTCCTCTTTTACGGCAATGCAGCCTATGAGAACAACCTGACCCTGAGAGGATTCGGACCTTTTACCAGCCCGAATGCCACCGGCCACAGCACGCTACTCAACTCCAGCGTGTACTTTAGAAAAACGATCGAAACGGATATACTGGAACGTACCATCAGCGCCAAAAACGACGTGCGAACCGTAACCACATTCCTCGATTTCGATCCCCTGACCGGTATAGCCAGGAAAACGGAAAGCAAAGACCCTTCTACCGGCGAACTGTTGGAGAAGGAAATGGAATTCGCTTTCAATAACCCTACCTATGCCGTATTCGGACCTAAAGCCAAATACAACTCGGGCTACAAAAACCTGCTGACCTACGTGTCGCTGGAAAAATTGAAAAAAGGCGGCGTTCTAGTCGGCGGCACGCGGAGGGAATTCGCCAATATCCGTAAAGTGCGCGCCTGGAATTCCGGTACTTCGACCTTCACTTCTACCGACCAGACCATTCCCTGGACAGTCTCCAAAACCTTTGTTTTTGACGGCGACCAGAACCCGGTCGACTGGAAGGAGGACATGGAATATACCCTGTTCAATTCCAAGGGAAACATCCTGGAACAGAAAGCATACGTCAATGCCACGACCAGCCGGTATTCCATGACCAAACTGGGCTACAACAACCGCTTTGTGATCACGGAAGCCACCGATTCCAAATATACCGAAAGTACCTATTCGGGTGCTGAAGACACCGGCGAGGCCAGCAACTACTTTAGCGGAGAAGTGAAAACCAGCATTTCCTCCGCAGTGGTCAACACCAACCTTACCTACGTGCATACCGGCAAACAATCGCTGCAGCTAAATCCCGGAGGCCAGGGATTCGAATACAAGATTCCCTGCACCGAGTTGAACAAAGACCGCACCTACCTGGGCCGCGTATGGGCTTACCGTTCGGGGAACACGACTTTGAGGCTGTACTATGAATTCCGGCACAACAGTACCAATGCCGTGGGTGCCAGCGGAAATGTAACGATCGCCGCTACCGACGGCGCCAACGGAGCCGGGTACGTCACGGTTGGCAACAACTGGGCTTTACTGACGGCCCGGATCGCCGTGAATTCCGGCATGGGCGACGTATATACCAATTTTGGAAACTATACGCTTACGGTCCGCTGCGATAATCTTGGTGCACAGGTAGGTTATGTCGATGATTTCCGGTTTCACCCCATCAGTTCGACCATGACCAACTATGTGTTCAATACGTTTACCGGCCTGCCGGAATACATGCTCGACGGCAACGGGTTCTATACCCGGTACGAGTACGACGGTTTGGGGCGGGTGTACCGGCAATTTGTAGAAACACCGGCAGGCGAACGCCAGGTCACGGAAGTGAACCGGAACTTCTATCGTTTTTCCACCGCCAACCCCTTCTGATGCCATGCTGTACTCGGAGCCGATCGTATTCTAACAAAACAAGCTGAAAAAATCAAAATTCATTTGCAATGACTACCCGTAAGCACATTGCCGCTCCATATATTTTTCGCCTGATCCCGGTCCTTCTCCTGTTCGGGGGGCTCAACTTTCTGCAGGCCCAGACGCTAAGCGTAACCTGGCTCAGCGGCGGCGCGGCCGATAACTACAAGTCCAACCAAAAAATCTGCCGTTCCAACGAAGGCTATTTCGAATGCAATACCGCCCTGGGTTATTACATCGGGATCAGTACCAAAGCATCGCCGAACGGCATCGCCCAGATGGACTATGGCGTCCGGTTCAACAACAGCGTGTCGCCCAACCGGATCGACCTGTATGTGAACGGCGCAGTAGAGTCTTCCTATACTACGGCTTCGGCCTTGACTGCGACCGGCAAGATCAGGTTCGAACGTAAGGGGACGGTTATTACGGTTTCCTACGAGGCCGTGGCGGGGCGGGGGCTTACTCCCGTCCTGTATTGTAATTCCGACGCCAATTTTTATTTCCGCCTGCACGCCATTACGACGGCCGGCGGCTCCACCGCATCGCTCAATGCGGTCGTTTTGGCTTCCTGGGTCAATCCCTGTTCCGGGGCCAACGCCCCCGGGGCCGATGCCGGCATCAACTGGACGCAGTCGAAAATCTTTGACAACAGCCAGGAAGAGGCCGCCCAGGTATCCGAATCACGCCAGTTTATAAGCCGCTTCGGCGGTACTGTCCAGACCCAGACGAAGGACTTTTCCACCAATGTGGTGCTGGGTGTGGAGACCGTATACGACGCGCAGGGGCGCCCGGTTTTGAAAACCCTGCCGGCGCCGACCGGCAGCACCAACATCGCCTATCGATCCAAGTTCATTCAGGCGGCCGACGGAACTACCTACGATTATGCCGATTTCGACCTGCCCGTCAGCACCGGCGCTTCCGGCGAAGTGAATAACCCCAAACCCGTAGGCACGCAAAGCAACTCGGTCGGCAATTATTACAGCACCTCCAATACTTCGGACGGACTCGTTCCGGCGAGCAGTTACCCCTATAGCCGGGTCGAATACGCGCCCGACGGTACGTTGCGCAAGGTTTCCGGGATCGGTGAAACGCATAAGATGGGCTCGGGCCGCGAGATCAAAACCTACACGGTAAACGCCGGCCAGGAGCTCAACTATTTTTACGGCGGGAGGAAGTCGTTTGAAGTAAGCCCCGACCCCAACGACCCCCTGAACAACATCCAGCCCCGGGAC
>WBZQ01000186.1_pt1 | contig 56716 bp, 39 predicted proteins | sample 5204251 | NCBI WGS metagenome assembly WBZQ01 (sample SAMN12412402, study PRJNA552823) | activated sludge metagenome | isolation source: activated sludge from nitrification reactor of wastewater treatment plant... | place: USA: Virginia | collected 2017-09
CGTCGACCACGGGCATTCACTCGCTCAGCCGCGCGGGCACGCGTTCACCGAGAAGCCCGACGATGAGGCGCTCCTCCCACTGTCGTGGCATGAATTCGCCGACGAGGCCATCGACAAGGAGTTGCTGCGGTTCTGGGAGCAACGCGTGCAGGCGATCTCGGCACACGTGATCGGACGCCCGCTGCTCGAGGCCAACCAGCGGGGCCTGATCACGCAGAAGCAACAGTCGTGGCTGGCCAAGTACCTGCTGGCCCGTCGCGACAAGATCGTGAGCCTCGTACCCTCGGCCGATACACCCGCCGAACCCGAATTCGCCCGGCCGATGCTGCGGCTCGTCCCCGACACCCTGTTCTAGGAGCCGCCGTGACGCAGATGGCTTTTCCGCAGACGGTGACCTGGCATCTCATCCAGTACACGGCTGACATGCGCCGGCGCGAACCCCGCAATGTCGGCGTCGCCGCCACCGACGGCGCCGGGTGGGTGGTGCGGATGCTGGGTGTCGGCAGGTCGGGTGTGATCGATGCCAAGGCGCTGCGCCGGCTCAACCTGGCCAAATCCGACTACGAACCCTGGGTGCGGTACTACGCGGACACCTTGGGCGAAGGCGGGATCGAGCGGGTGATGGCGTCGCAGCGCCGCAGGCCGGGCGAGTTCCGGGTGATTCCGGGTGGTGACGACGAACTGTCGGGGAGTCTCGACGAGTGTGCCGGTCAGTTGTTCGCCGAGCTCGTCGAGGACGGTCTGCGCGCCGTGTGATGCCGGGACCGGGCGAATCCTGTTCGGAGGGTTCTGCCGGGCCGGTCACAGTGCTAACCTCCGCGTTAGGGTTGCCTAACTTAAGGAGGGGTGCGGTGATAGTCGAGGCTACAGGCCTGACAAAGACGTTCGCGTCGCGGAATGCACCGGTACGTGCGTTGCGTGGCATAGACCTGAGTGTCGCCGAAGGCGAGATCCTGGGCTTGCTGGGTCCCAACGGCGCCGGCAAGACGACCACCATCAACGTCTTGACCACGTTGCTGCGTCCGGATGAGGGGCAGGTGCGGATCGCCGGGATCGACGTGCTCACCGATCCGGCCGCGGTGCGCCCGCTGATCGGGCTCACCGGACAGTTCGCGGCCCTGGACGAACAACTGACCGCCCGGGAAAACCTGGTGCTGTTCGGGCGGCTGTTCAAACTGGGAACCGCACGGGCCAAGGAACGCGCGGCGGACCTGCTCGACCAATTCGACCTGACCGAGGCCGCCGACCGGCGCACGGTGACCTTCTCCGGCGGCATGCGCCGCAGGCTCGACCTGGCGGCGTCGATGATCGGCGACCCCAAGGTGCTGTTCCTGGACGAACCCACCACCGGCCTCGACCCGCGCAGCCGGAACATGCTGTGGGAGATCGTCCAACGCCTGCGCGCCGACGGCATGACCATCATCCTCACCACCCAATATCTTGCCGAGGCAGACGAACTCGCCGACCGGATCGTGGTGATCGACCACGGAGCGGTGATCGCCGAGGGCACCCCGGGCAGACTCAAGGAACTCGTCGGCGGGTCGGTGTGCGAGGTGTCGGTCACGGGTGCCGACCAAGCCCGGGTGATCCGGGCGCTGGAAACGCAGTGGACGGTCACCCACACATCCGGCACGGTCAGTGTTCCGGCGGAGGGTCCGCAGACGCTGTTCGACGTCGTGCGGTTGCTCGACCGGCATGAGGTGATCCCCGACGATGTGGGCCTACGCTATCCCACCCTCGACGACGTATTCCTCGCGCTGACCGGTGACCTGGCCGGAGACGGCGAACAGACGGACGACAACGCGCCGGCCGACACGACCGGTGCGCGACGATGACGGCGACAACACGCAGCGCCCCGCCGACCGATGAGCGCACGACGCCGCGGCCATCGTTGATCACCGACTCGCTGACGCTGGCCGGGCGGCACCTGCGGATGATGGCGCGCCGGCCGGCCTCGGTGATCGGCGCGCTGGTTCTGCCGGTGGTCTTCGCGGTGCTGTTCCTGACGGTGTTCGGGCGGGTGATGGACCGCGCCGGAATCGATTACGCCCAATTCATGGTTCCCGCCATCGTTCTGCAGTCGGTGTTCTTCTCCGGCATGTCCATCTCGATCTGGGCGGCCGAGGACGCGGGATCGGGGATGATGGACCGGCTGCGCTCCATGCCCGTCTCACGGCTCGCCCCTGCGCTCGCCCTGCTGATCGGTGAGATGATCCGGACCGTCGTCGGATCGCTCGTGCTGATAGTGGTGGGCTATATCGCCGGGTTCCGGTTCGAGACAGGTGTTCTCGGCTTTCTCGGTTTCCTCGGGATCGTCGTCTGCGCGGCGGCGGCGATCTGTCTGCCGTATCTGGTGCTCGGTTACGGGCTGGCGAAGATGGAGCCGGTCCAGGCCATCGGCAACCTGGTCTACTTCCCGCTGTTGCTGGTGTCGACGCTGTTCGTGCCCGCGGTGGCCTATCCCGGATGGATGCGGCCCATCGTCGAGAACCAGCCGATCTCCCGGCTCGGTGAGGCGCTGCGGGCGGCGTCGACGCTCGGGATGGAGCACACCACCTCGACGGTGCTGATCGCCCTGGCATGGTGTGCGGGGCTGGTCGTGGTGTTCGGCGCCGCGGTGCCGCGGGTCATCGGAAAGGTGGGTTGAGAAGATGGTCACCGATGTACAAGTGATGACACGGCGCGGACTGACGCTGATGGTGCGGTCGCCGATGACGATCGCGATGGCCGTGTTCATGCCGATCATCCTGCTCACGTTGATGTCGGTGTCGTTCGGCAAGATGGTCCTGCCCGGTGCGAGCCTCGCCGGCTACGTCCAGTACGCGGCACCGGTGTTCGTCGTCATGGGCGTGACATTCGGGGCACTGGGGACGGCTGTCGCCACGCTGGAGGACCGGACCTCGGGTTTCGACGACAGACTCCGCGTCTCACCGGTCTCACCGGTGGCGCCCTTCGCCGGACGCATCTTCGCCGACGCCCTGCGCAATGCGGGTTCGGTCGTGGTGGTCATGCTCGTGGCGGTGGCGATGGGATTCCGCTGGCACAACGGTTTCGGCGGCGCGGTGCTCTACTTCGTGCTGCCGGTGGTTCTCGGCTTCGGGGTGGCCTGGATGATGGTGGCGATCGCGACCTACGTGGATTCCGTGGAAACGGCGGTCTCATCGACCAACGCACTCCTCCTGCTGTTGTCCTTCCTGTCGACCGGCTTCGTGCAACTCCACGACCTGCCGGGCTGGGCGCAGCCGATCGCTGCGGCCAACCCCATTTCGCATGTGGCGCAGGCGATGCGCGGAGCAGCCTCGGGCGGTGACTACGCGGGCGATGTCATGGCCACCATCGCGTGGGCCATCGGCCTGACCCTTGTGTGCGGCTTCCTCGCCGTCCGCGGCTACAGCCGTCGCCCGTGATCTGACAGCACAGACGAAGAAACCCGGAATGCCTTGGGACATTCCGGGTTTCTTTGTCAGCTATCGGGGATCAGCGGATCCACGGCGGGATCTCGTCGTCCGGGTCCGCCTTCTTCTTGGGCTTCGGCGTGGTGGTCGAAGGCGTCGACTCGCCGCTGTCCGATGCCGGAGCGGGCTTCTTGGTGGTGGTGGAGCTGGCCCGCTTGGTGGTACCGGTGCTCTCCTTGTCCGCCTTCTCCTTGTTCTTGGCGATGTTCTCTTGCGCCTCGTCCTTGCGCTTGTGGGCCTCGGCGCCCAGACCCGAACCGGTGGTGTCGTCGTCGGTGAAGCACATCGAGCGGACCACGTTGTGGTACGTGGTGATGCCGTAGGTCAGCGGAAGAGTGAGCACTGTCGAGATCATCCGCACCGGGTTGAACTTGTTGACGCCCGGGATCAGTTCGACGGGTGCCAGTGCGGGGATTCCGGCGTAGGTGCCGATGGTGCGGAACAGCCACACCGACAAGGCGTAGGTGTAGTAGACGCCGGTGATCGACTTGGTCACCGTCAACTTGGACAGCGGGATCTGATGCCCCAGGCTCTGGCCCTGACGCACGTTGCTGCTCAGGCCGAGGATCACGTCGAGGGGAGCGCCACCGAGGACCGGGATGAAACCACCGATCGTGGAAACAGCCTGCTCGGTGCCGTCGAAGTCGGCCTTGTCCTTCGGGATCAGGTTGGCCGGAATGTAGTTGGAACGCAGGATTCCCATCATCTGACGGCCTTCGGCGGCCACGCGGGCACGGGCCTGCGCATTGGGCGCGGCGTCCTTGGCCTGCTTGATGGTCCGCTCGGTGATTTCACCCAGCGTCTTGGCCCCGACAGGCTTGCAGTTGTCCTTGTCGGCCAGGGCGAGCTGGTTGGCGGTGTTCTTGATGATCGCGGGGATCGGGATGTTGTAGCGGATGTGCTCGTGTGCCTTACCCGCGTTCTCCTTCTGCTCCTCCGTGACGCGCGCGACGCACTGGTTCAGCAGAGAGGTAGCGGTCTGGTTGTAGAGCGCCGTCAGACCCGCCTGCCCGCCGGCGAAGAAGATGCCGACGAGTGTGTTGTAGCTGAGGAACGATCCGAGGATGCCGGTGATGTTCTGCGGCAGCGGCAGATATGCGGCGGGGCTGGACTGCTGGTTGATGTCGGTGAACTCGGGGGCCATGCCGAGAGCGAAGTTGATCGGGGCGAGCACACCGGTGAAGAAGTACAGCCACGCCGTCTCCACAGCCTGGGACAGGGTGATATTGGCGACCGGGATGGCCTCATTCTGCTTGCCGTCACGGATTTTGAGCAGTTGGTTGACGATGTAGGTCGAATGCGGCGACTTGTACTTGTTCGCCGGATCCTGCATGTCGGCGCCGAGGGCACGCGGGTCATCGCTCAGCGACAGCGTGGAGACCGTGACGTTCTTGAGACTGCGCTGCAGGCTCTTCTGCTGCTGCTTGACCGCTGCCTGAGCGGCGGGCGGCAGCGAGGGCAGCAGCGAGTCGTAGATGGAGTCGAAGACAACGCTCAGGGTGGTGAATTCGCTACTGACGCAGGTGGTGTCCTCGTTCTTGGTCTCCGCGCTCTGACGCAGCACCGGCCGCTTCTGCTTGGCGATGCGCTCCTGCCGCTGCTCGTAGGTCTCGGTCTTCGGGTTGTACCGCTGGACCTTCTTCTTGGCGTACGGCGAGACCTGCTCGGGCGCAACGGTGTTGTTCTTGGCGACAGGCGTGTCACTGATCGGTGCGGCCGAACCGTTGGCGGTTGCGGTCACCGCGGCCAGGCTCGCGAGCGTGGCGACAGCCGTCGCCCGCACCACGTTGCGCTTGGTTTGACCTGTGTTTACGACACGCGCTGACTGCACAGTTGCGCCCTACGCTTTCCATCGACTTGCCCTGACCCCCGCGGCTCGGGCGCCTGTTTCGAAACGGACGTTAGCATACCCTGAGTAAATGCCAAGAGGGTCGCCTCAAGTGGCATGGGTTACATTCACACGCGGTGGGACTGGTGTGAATCAAGTTGCCGATGGTGCCACAGGAGTGCGCTCTAGACGTCCTCACGTTGCCTGCGGGTGTCGATCAGTGAGACATAGGTGCGTTGCGGGCCGGCGGCGAACAGGTAGCCCCCCGCGGTGCCCACGTCGTCTGTGGTGCGCCACAGCGTGGTGCCGGTGTCGCGGTCGATGCCGTAGCCGAACACCGTCAGCCCGTCTGCCTGCCCGCGGTTGAACCGCAACGATTCGAGGAACAGCACTGTGCCGGACTGGGCCTCGGCGCTGGGCGATCCGGCGACGAACTTGATCTCGGTGGCGAACCGGGTCCGGTCCGTCAGCCGGTCGAACACCTCGACCCGGGTGTAGCCGTCGCGGGCCTCGGACAGCATGAGAACCCCGCCCTCGACACATTTGGGGTCGCGGGCGCCGGTGTACGGGCGCTGTAGGCGCAGCGATCCGCTCGCCGCGTCGAAGACCCCGACGTCGGTGTGCCGGCCCGACTTCCGGCGCTCGCCGATCAGGTCGGGGCAGTCCCGCGGCGGCAGGGCCTGCGGCCAGCCCGCCCACGTGCCGGCGGTCAGATTCCAGCCCGTCGGCAGCGTCCCCCGGGACGTTCCGGCGGCGTCGAACAACCGCACGCGGTCACCACCGCGGGCGAAACCGCCCGGCAGCGCCTGCAGCCTGGTCCCCGGCCCGGCGATGCGCCGGCCGTCGGACAGCCGGACCACGCTGTGCACGTCGCCGTCCGGTCCGGCGCTGCTCTCCTCGATAAACGTCACCAGGCCCGACGCCAAGCGCACATACGCGCCGCGCACCCCCGATCTGGTCCACCGGATCGTGCCGTCGAGGTTGAACAGCGTGTAGGCGCTCTTGCTGATGTGGCGTACGAACGTCTCGACCAGCCAACCGTTTCCGGCATTCTGGACCGATCCCGCGTGCCAGCCGGACAGCGGCGCGGTGAACGTTGTCCGTCCGGTGGCCGCGTCGTAGATCGTGATCACCGGGCTGTTGGTGGCCCACTTGGTCGCCGCGCAGGCGATCCGCGTCGACGAGAACGCGCAGCTGGCGTCACCCGCCGTCGGTGCACCGGTCCAGCGCCGCGCCCCGGTGGCGACATCGATGAGCGTCGGCACCCCCTTCGTGCCGGTGACCAGGGCGGATTTCTCGTCGGCGTCCTGGAAGGTCACGCTCGTCGACGACAGGTCACGGGCGCTGACCGTCCAGCGGATCGGGGGATCGGGTGCGATGACGTCGGGCTGCCGGTTCTCGGGAGGCGGCCTGTCGTCGCCGCCGCACGCCCCGGTCGTCGCCACCAGCAGTGCCGTCACGGTCAGGACGGCGCCGCGAAGCAGTGCTCTCATGGGACTCGCCGATGACATGTAGCGATGCTAAGGGTCTGCGGGCGACCCTGGCCGAGGTGTCCGTCGGGCAATCGACACCCGCGGGGACGCACGCTGCCCGGTCCGGCCGATACTGGTCGCTATGGCACACCCACTGCACGACCCCGCCCTGATCGACGCACTCGGCGCGGACCTGCGTTCAGCCGGCTACACCGGACCCGGTGTCGCCGCATTCCTCGGCGACGACGTCAACGACGCGCTCGGCCGCGGGATCTGGTGGCCCGCACTGCACGCCACGGCCCACGGCGGGCCGGCGCCGCTCGCGACGCTGATCCGGCTGTTGCTGCTCGCCGTCGACGTGCCCGTCACCGAGGTGGCCGCCGCGCTGCCCGGCTGCGGTGTCGACGCGCTCGTAGCGGGCGGGGTCATCACCGTCGACGGTGACACCGCCCGCGCCGCGCTCGACATCCGCCCCCACGCCGACGACGCCCGCGACTACCTCGTCGTGTCCGACCTCGACGCCGCGACCCGCACCGGCCCGGTCGAACATGACCACGTCCTCGGCATCGGCGGCGCGTCGGTGTCGCTGGCCCGGGCGGTCATCCGTGAACCCGTGGGCCGGGCACTGGATCTGGGCACCGGGTGCGGAATCCAGGCGCTGCACCTCGACGCGCACTGTACGCAGATCGTCGCCACCGACACCAACGAGCGCGCCCTCGCGCTGGCGGCGGCCACCGCCCGGCTCAACGGGATGTCGTGGGATCTGCGCCGCGGCAGCCTCTTCGAACCCGTCGCGGGGGAGAGGTTCGACCTGATCGTGTCCAATCCGCCGTTCGTCGTGGGTTCGGGCGGGCAGGACTACATCTACCGCGACTCCGGCATGGCCGGCGACAGTGTCTGCGAACGGCTCATCGGTGAGCTCGCCGACCATCTCAACCCCGGCGGAACCGCCCAGATTCTCGCCAATTGGATTGTCCGCGAAGACGAACCGTGGGAGACCCGGGTGCGCGGCTGGCTGGCGGGCACCGCCCTGGACGCCTGGGTGGTGCAGCGGGAGCTGGCCGACCCCATCAGCTATGTGTCCCTCTGGCTTTCGGATGCCGGTGAGAACACCGACGATCTCGTCCGCAGGGGGGCGGACTGGCTCGACTGGTTCCGCCGAGAGGAGATCGCGGGAATCGGCATGGGGCTCATCACCCTTCGCGCGCATCGTGCGGGCGAGACACGCGAACCCGATCAGGTCATCGAGGAGATCACCGCGGCCGGCGAAGAGGTCACCGGATACGAGGCGAAGGCATTCCTGGACCGCCGCGCCTACCTGCGCGACACCTCCGACGCAGACCTGCTGGCGGCACGGCTCTCGACCGCGCCGGTGATGCTCGAACAACAGTCGCTGCCCGGCGACGACGGGTGGCAACAGGTCGGGGCGTCGGTGCGGCGACTGGGCGGACCGGCCGCGGTCCTCGGTGTCGACGAGGTGTCGACGGCGCTGCTCGCCGGGTGCCGAGGTGTCGTACCGCTGGGCACCCTCATCGAGTTGCTCGCGGGATTTCACGGTGTCGACACCGATGCGCTCGCCGGGGCCGCCCTGCCTGTCGTCCGCGAAGCCATCGGCCGGGGCATCCTCTACGAGGCGCGCCAGGCCCCGTGACCCCTCGCTGGTTGAGGTGTGAGGAGCGCGGGCGACAAGCTTCGAAACCTCGTGAGATGACATTGTCGTCGCACCGGGTTTCGAGGCTCGCAAGCTCACACCTCAGCCAGCAAATATGGCTGCGGCAGAAGTGGATTCGCCGTCAAAAGTCCTATCCAGTGCCTGGTGGAGGTCAGCGGCCAGGTCGTCGGCATCCTCCAGGCCGACCGAGAAGCGCAGGTGGCCGTATTCGCGGAAGCCCTCGGGGTAGGCGGCAACCCGTGGGCCGTCCGTACCGACGTGCACGATCAGCGACTCGTCGTGGCCCAGCGACACCGCCGAGGTGATCACCCGCAGGTGAGAGACGAACCGATTCTGGGTCGCCGGATCGCCGCGCAGCGCGAACGCCATCATGCCGCCGAACCCGCGTCCGCCCAACTGCCGTGCGGCCAACTCATGTTGAGGATGTGAAGCCAGGCCCGGATAGGCGACGTAGGCGATCCGGTCATCGGACTCCAGCAACCGGGCCAGGCTCAGTGCGGTGGCCTGATGCTGAGTCAGCCTCAGCGGCAAGGTGATCGACCCGCGGCAGATCAGCCAGGCGTTGAACGGCGAGATCACCCCGCCCACATCCACCATCGCCTCCGCCTTCACCTTCGATACGAGTTCGGCGGCGCCGATCACCGCGCCACCCATCGCGTCCCCGTGTCCGTTGATGTACTTGGTCAGCGAATGGATCACGAGGTCGGCGCCGGCGGCCAGCGGCCGGTACAGCGGCGGGGGAGTGAACGTCGAATCGATCACCAGCAACGCACCGACCTCGTGCGCGATACCCGCGAGCGCGGCCACATCGGCGACCTTCGTCGTGGGGTTCGCGATCACCTCCGCGGTGATCATCTTGGTGGTCGGACGGATCGCCGCGCGTACCGCCTCGAGGTCGGTGATGTCGACGAAAGTGGCCTCGATGCCGTACTTGCGCGGCAGCAACTGGGTCCACAGCTTCCACGTCGCCTCGTAGGTGGTGTCCGAGACGATGATGTGGTCGCCGGTGGCCAGGAACGTGAAGTACACCGCGTGCAGCGCCGCCACCCCCGAGGCAAGCGCCAGCGCGTCCTCCCCGCCCTCCATCAGCGCCAGCTTACGTTGCAGCGCAACCTGATTGGCGCCTGTGTTGCGGGTGTAGATCAGATGGTTCGGGTCAGACCAGTCGAGCTTCTCCGGCTCGGGCGGCAGGTGGTACGAGTTGGCCATTGTGATCGGCGTGCGGATCGACGGCCCGCCGGTGTCGTTACCGCCGTGGACGCTGAGGGTCATATCGCCGAATCCGCTGTCCCCGTGCTGCGCGCTCATGCCGTTGACGCTACGACATGGCCCTCCCGCCCGGTGGTTGAGGTGCGAGGTCGCCCAGCGACCGAGCCGCGAAACCCGGTGAGCTGACGATGTCGTCTCACCGGGTTTCGAGGCTCGCAGGCTCGCGCCTCAACCGGCAGGGGGTCGGCTGGAGGCGCGGTCGGTAGGGCTACGTGTACAGGTCGGCGATGGCAACCTTGTACGAGTCGTGGATGATGTTGCGCTTGAGCTTGAGCGTGGGCGTCAGTTCACCGGTCTCGATGGTGAAGTCGGTGTCGAGCACCGAGAACTTCTTGATCGCCTCGGCCTTGGACACCGACTTGTTGGCGGAGTCGACCGCCTCCTGCAGCTCGGCGAGGATCTTCTCGTTGGTGGCCAGCGCGCTCAGCGGGGTGTCGGCCGCCAGGTTGTGGCGCTCGAGCCAGCCGGGGATGACCTCCTGGTCGAGGGTGATCAGGGCCGCGATGAACGGCTTCTTGTCGCCCACCACCAGGCACTGGCTCACCAGCGGATGCGCCCGGATGGTGTCTTCGAGCTGGGCCGGGGAGACGTTCTTGCCGGCCGCGGTGACGATGATCTCCTTCTTGCGGCCGGTGATATAGAGGAATCCGTCGACCAGCTTGCCGATGTCACCGGTGTGGAACCAGCCGTCGATGATCGACTCGGATGTGGCCTTGTCGTTCTGCCAGTAGCCGCCGAACACCATCGGGCCCTTGAGCAGGATCTCCCCGTCGGCGGCGATGGCCACCGCGGATCCCGGCACCGGCCGGCCCACCGAGCCGACGTGCTGGTCGGCGGCACTGTTGGCGATGATGCCTGCGCTGGTCTCGGTGAGGCCGTAGGCCTCGTACACCGGGATGCCGACGCCGCGGAAGAAGTGGCCGAGACGATCGCCGAGCGGGGCACCGCCCGACACCGCGCCGATACAGTTGCCGCCGAGGGCGGCACGCAGCTTGCCGTACACGAGCTTGTCGAACAGGGCGTGCTTGAGCTTGAGAAGCAGACCGGGACCGCCGGCGTCGAGGGACTTGCTGTACTCGACGGCCGCGGCCGAGGCCTTCTCGAAGATGCCGCCCTTGCCGCCGTCGTACGCCTTCTGCTTGGCCGAGTTGTAGACCTTCTCGAACACGCGCGGCACCGACAGCACGTAATGCGGCTTGAACTTGTCGAGGTGGGCGACGAGGTTGGGGATGTCGCTGGTGTGGCCGAGGATCACCTTGTTCTCGATGCAGCCGACCTCGATGGCGCGGGCGAACACATGCGCCAGCGGGAGGAACAGCAGCGTGGTGTTGCCTTCGACCAGGCCCGGACCCACGGCCTGAGCGCAGGCGGCGCTCTCGGACAGCAGGTTGGCGTGGGTAAGCGCGACGCCCTTGGGCCGTCCGGTGGTGCCCGAGGTGTAGATCAGGGTGGCGGCGTCGGAGGCCACGGCGTTGGTGTGGCGGGTGTCGAGTTCGGCGTCGTCGACGATCGCGCCGCGCTCGGTGAGGGTCGCGATCGCACCCTCATCGATGACCAGGGTCTCGTTGAGCGCCGGAGCCCCCGCGATCACCTCCTGATGGTGCGCGCGGTGCTTGGCCAGCTCGAGGATCAGCAGCTTGGTCCCGGAATCCTCCAGGATCCACTGGACCTGATCGGGCGAGGAGGTGTCGTAGATGGCGACGGTGACGGCTCCGGCTCGCCAGATGGCGTAGTCGATGACCGTCCACTCGTAGCGGGTGGAGGAGAGCAGGGCCACCCGGTCGCCGGGGTTGATGCCGGAGGCGATGATGCCCTTGGCGACCGCGTCCACCTCGTCGGCGAAGGTCTTGGCGTCAACGTCTACCCAGGTGCCGCCGGACAGCTTGCGCAGCAGCGTCGCATGGGGAGTTTCCGCTCGGTGGCGCAGCAGCGCGTCCACGGTCGTCGCCTTCTCGTCGACCGTGAAGTTCGACGGGGTGGAGTACTGATCCATAACTCTCCTTGTCATCGGCCGCACGAAAGGTGCGACCAAACGGGCATTTCAGGCACAACTGACCGCGAATGGTACGTTGCATCCGCGTTGAATGGCATCGAGCCTAGCAGGAGGGCCGGTGAGGTCCATCACACGAGTTCGGGGTGATCATGGTCGTTCGATTCTTCTGGACCGCCCGCGGCGCACTAGAGTAGTAGCGATGAACGAGACTGGCCAGTGATGACACCCGCATCCGAATCCGAATCAACGTCCGGCGAGACGACCACCGAGCGGCCGAACCGGAACACCGACGAGCCCGGTGCCGGAGGCTTCGACGGTCTGGGTATCGACGACCGCGTACTCGAGGCCATCTCCGATGTCGGCTATGAGTCTCCCTCGCCGATCCAGGCGGCCACCATCCCGGTCCTCATGTCGGGGCGCGATGTGGTGGGCCTGGCGCAGACCGGAACCGGCAAGACCGCGGCCTTCGCCATCCCGATTCTTTCGCGGCTCGATGACTCCGCCCGCAAACCGCAGGCCCTGATCCTGGCGCCGACCCGTGAACTCGCCCTGCAGGTGGCCGAGGCGTTCGGCAAGTACTCGGCCCACATGCCCAAGGTGAAGGTACTGCCCATCTATGGCGGGCAGAGCTATGTGGTCCAGCTCAACGGACTCAAGCGCGGCGCGCAGGTCATCGTCGGCACACCCGGGCGCGTCATCGACCATCTCGATCGCGGTACCCTCGATATCTCCGAACTGGAGTTCCTCGTTCTCGACGAGGCCGACGAGATGCTCACGATGGGCTTTGCCGAGGATGTGGAGCGCATCCTCGCCGATACCCCGGACTCCAAGCAGGTCGCGTTGTTCTCGGCGACGATGCCCAAGGCCATCTCGCGGCTGGCGCAGCAGTACCTGAACGATCCGGAGGAGATCAAGGTCAAGGCCAAGACCGAGACCGCCTCCAATATCACCCAGCGCTATCTGCAGGTGTCGCATCAGCGCAAGCTCGACGCGCTGACCCGTTTCCTCGAGGTCGAGCAGTTCGACGCGATGATCGTGTTCGTCCGCACCAAGCAGGCCACCGAGGAACTGGCTGAGAAGCTGCGTTCGCGCGGATTCTCGGCGGTGGCGATCAACGGCGACCTCGCGCAGGCGCAGCGCGAACGCACCATCAACCAGCTCAAGAACGGCACCATCGACATCCTCGTGGCCACCGATGTGGCGGCCCGCGGCCTCGACGTCGACCGGATCTCGCACGTGGTCAACTACGACATCCCGCACGACACCGAGTCGTACGTGCACCGGATCGGCCGCACCGGCCGGGCCGGACGTTCGGGCAACGCGCTGTTGTTCGTCTCGCCGCGCGAGCGGCACCTGTTGCGCGCCATCGAGAAGGCCACCCGGTCCACGCTCGCCGAGATCGGGCTGCCCAGCGTCGAGGATGTCAACGCCCAGCGTGTGGCCAAGTTCGCCGAGTCGATCACCGAGAACCTCGGGTCCGAACATCTCGACATGTTCCGCAAGCTCATCGAGGACTACGCCCGCGACAACGACGTGACGATGGCCGACATCGCGGCCGCCCTCGCGCTCGAGACCCGCGACGGCGGTTTCCTCATGGCGCCCGACCCGCCGCAGCGCGAGCGTGGCGAGCGCGGCGAACGCGGCGATAGGCCCGAGCGCCGGGAGCGCGCGCCGCGCCGCCCGGGAGCCAACTTCGCCACTTACCGTATCGCCGTCGGCCGCGTCCATCGGGTGTCGCCGGGCGCGATCGTCGGGGCGATCGCCAATGAGGGCGGTCTCACCCGGGGTGATTTCGGTAACATTTCCATCCGCGACGACTTCAGTCTCGTTGAGCTTCCGGACGATCTCGACGCCGAAACCCTGGCGTCTCTGCGGCATACCCGGATCGGTAAGAACCCGATCGACATCCGTCGCGACCAGGGGCCCCCGCGTGCCCGGGGTGGCGCCAAACGCGCTGGTCAGGGCGCTCGCGGGTACGGCCGTGACGGCGGCAGGCGAGGCGAGCAGTGGGGCAAGCGGGGCAACCCGAAGGTGGCGGGCCGGCCGCGGGGCTGAGGTCCGGGACCTGTTTGTCGCACATATCATGCCCCGTGTTGTGAGCTTAATTTGCCTGTCACATCAGTGAAGTCGCCGCGTAGCATTACTTCTCGGTAACGGTTTGCAACGGTGCGCCGACATACCTGCCAGAGCCGGCGGACAGTCCGGCGCAACGCGAGCACACGAATGAGAAGCGGGTGAGGTCACCAGTGTCAGTGGTGAATGCGATTTCAGCCAAAGAAGCAGTCGAACACAGCCAACGCGGGGATGCGGTCATCGTCGACGCGCGCCCGCAGGTGATGCGGCATCAGGGCAGTGTCCCGGGAGCGGTCGTCGTCGACCCGTCCGACGTCCGGACCGCGTTCAACAACACGGCGTCGGGCCGGTTTCCGGTGATCGCCGACCACGATCGAGAGATCGCTGTGGTGTCGGTCCGGTCGCAGGCGCCGGTGATCGCGGAGCAGATCGCCGACCTGGGTTACACCAACGTGCACTACGTCGACGGCGGCTACGGCGCGCTGTCGTCTTGCAGCGGCACGGCCAACTGACACCAACCCGCGGCGGCGGGGATTCATACGACAAGCGAGGAGCGAACCGGCAGTGGCCGGTTCGCTCCTCGCTTGTCTGGTTCTCAGCCGCGCACGGCGTCGAGCAGGGCGGGCAGGCCCACTGCCGCTGACGTGCGAACAGAAAGCGTGACGTAGGGGCTCAACGCCGACTCGTCGATGTTGAACTCGATCACGGGGGTTCCGTTTGCCAGCGCCCGCTCCGGCAGTTCCGCTGCGGGATAGACGATTCCACTGGTCCCGACCACCAGGACGAGTTCGCTGCCGGCGATGGTGTGCTCGGCCCGCTGCCACGCGTCGCGCGGGAGTGGTTCACCGAACCAGACGACGCCCGGGCGGACCGGCGACAGGCATTCGTGGCAGGCGGGCGGGTCGATGCGGGGCGGTTCGGTGTAGGAGGCGATGTCGAAACCGGCCGGCAGCCGGGTGCCGGTGCCGTGGTAGGGCGCAGCGCACACCGAGCATCGTGGCTCGAACAGGCTGCCGTGCAGGTGGCTGATCACCTCGCTGCCGGCGCGTTCGTGCAGATCGTCCACATTCTGGGTCACCACCATCACCGTGCGGTGATCGGCGAGTCCGGCAATCGCGCGGTGCCCAGGATTGGGCTGGGCGTCGCCCACCAGCTTCATCCGCCACAGGTACCAGCCCCACACGAGGGCGGGGTCATCGTCCCAGGCCTCGACAGTGGCAAGCGCGGCCGGGTCGAAGCGTTCCCAGAGGCCGGTCTGGGCGTCGCGGAAGGTGGGGACTCCGCTTTCCGCGGACATTCCCGCACCGGAGAACACGGTGATCCAGTGCGCTTGGCGGACAAGGTCGATGACGTCGCCGGGGAGGGTGACGGATTCGGTTGCCATGTCGAGCACCTTACGGTGCCGTGGACCGGCGCCGCGAACTCGTTTTCCGGTCGAGTCCCGGCCGGCGAAGCGGCTCAGTGAACTGTTTCACATAACGATTGCATAACGGAATTGGAGGGGTGGGCCGGCGTGTCGTGGTGGGCGGGTTTGCGCTGGTGACGGGGTTGATCGACGGGGCCGCTTCCGGCATGCGGCGGCGGGCGCAAGGTTACCCGTGGGGATACCGGTCGGTATACCTGTCGGTCACCCCAAAACATGAGGAATCCCTCACTTTTGTATGTCATGATGGGTGGCACGTTCCTTGGTGATGCGCGCTGACCGATACCGGGTCGGTTATGCAAAGCGTTGCGGCACTGATGAGTTCGTCGATATTTGCTGCGCTCAGGATGATCTGGTGCGGCCGGCACGACAACCCCGCGAAGAAGCCACGAGGCGATGAGGCATGCCCGAAACAGGGCGAGCCCCGTCAGACCCGCACAACACCCGATGACACAGCCCCCGAATGAGGAGAATCCGTGACCGTCGATCACATCCGCACCGGCCAGCTGGGAGCCGCCACCGGTTCCCGTCCCTCCGGCACCTTGATGGACCAGATCGCCGCCGGTGAACCGTACGCCATCAGCTTCGGGGGCCAGGGCGCACCGTGGCTGCCGACGCTCGCCGAACTGGTCGTCGACGCCGACCTCGAATACCGGATCGGCAAGTACGTCGACGCCGCGGAACGGCTGATCGCCCCCGTCGCCGGCAAGCTCGCGATCGCCCGCCCCGACGGCTTCCATCCACTCGCCTGGGTCCGCGCGCACGACACCGGCGACGAGGTGCCCTCGGACGCAGCGCTCGCCGATGCGACGCTGTCGGTGCCCGGTGTGCTGCTCGCCCAGCTCGCCGCCATCGACGCCCTCGCCAAGCAAGGTCTGGACACCACCACCATCCCACCCACCTCCGTGGTGGGCCACTCGCAGGGCGTGCTGGCCACCGAGGCGATCGCCAACGACGGCGCCGGGGTCGGCGCCGGTGTGCTGCTGGCGCTGGCCGAGCTGATCGGCGCCGCGGGCACCATCGTCGCCCGCCGCCGCGGACTGGCCGCGACCTCCGACGGCACCCCGATGATGGCGATCGGCAACGCCACCCCGGAACGGGTTGATGAGATCCTCGCCGAGTACCGGGCCGGGCTGAGGGAGCGCGACCTGGGCGCCGAACCTGTGGTCGCCATCCGCAACGGCCGTACCGCCGTCATCGTCGCGGGCGCACCCCGCCACCTCAAGGCGCTGCGCGCGCGCTGCGAGCAGATCGCCGCCGCCGAGGCCGATAAGCGCAAGCGCAAGCTCACCGGCGGCGCCCCGTTCTCGCCCAAGTTCGACGACCTGGCCGTCACGCTGGCCTTCCACCACCCGTCGCTGGCCGAGGCCGTCGACATGGTGGCCGAATGGGCCGACGAATGCGGCATCGACCGCACCGTCGCCTCCCGGCTGGCCGCCGACGTCCTGGTCAACCATGTGGACTGGGTCTCGATCATTGACGAGGTGGTCGCCGGCGGCTCCCGCTGGATCATCGACCTCGGGCCGTCCGATCTGGCCACCCGCCTGACCTCGGGTCTGGTCCGGGGCCGCGGTGTCGGCCTGATCCCGGCCGCGCTGCGTGTCGGGCAGCGTAACCTGTTCAGCCCCGGGGGCATCCCCGAGGTGGAGGCGCCGTGGGCGCACTTCGACCCGATCCTGGTGGAGCTGCCCGACGGCCGTACCGTCGTGGAGACCGCCTTCACCCGGCTCACCGGCCGGTCGCCGATGCTGCTCGCCGGTATGACCCCGACCACCGTCGACCCCGCGATCGTCGCGGCGGCCGCGAACGCGGGCCACTGGGCCGAGCTTGCCGGCGGTGGACAGGTCACCGAGGAGATCTTCGCCCGCAACATCGCCACCCTCACCGACCTGCTGGAGCCGGGCCGTGAGGCACAGTTCAACGCCCTGTTCCTCGATCCGTACCTGTGGAAACTGCAGCTCGGCGGCAAGCGGATCGTGCAGAAGGCACGCGCGCAGGGCGCACCGCTCGACGGCGTGATCGTGTCGGCGGGTATCCCCGAACTCGAGGACGCCGTCGCCCTGGTCGAGGAGTTCGTCGACGCCGGTCTGCGCTATGTCGCGTTCAAGCCGGGCACGGTCGAGCAGATCCGCGCCGTGGTGCGCATCGCCGCCGAGGCCCCGGCTTACCCGATCATCGTGCAGATCGAGGGCGGCCGCGCCGGCGGCCACCACTCGTGGGAGGACCTCGACGACCTGCTGCTGGCCACCTACGGCGAACTGCGCGCCCGCCCCAACGTGGTGATCTGCGTCGGCGGTGGCATCGGCACCCCCGAACGGGCCGCCGAATATCTGACCGGCGTGTGGTCGGAGAATCTCGGTTACCCCAAGATGCCGCTCGACGGCATCCTCATCGGCACCGCGGCGATGGCCACCAAGGAGGCCACCACCGCACCCGAGGTCAAGCAACTCCTCGTCGACACCGTCGGGTGCGACGAATGGATCGGTGCCGGGCACGCCACCGCGGGCATGGCATCCGGGCGCAGCCAGCTCGGCGCCGACATTCATGAGGTCGACAACGGCGCCTCCCGCTGCGGACGTCTGCTCGACGAGGTCGCCGGTGACGCCGACGCCGTGGCCGAGCGCCGCGACGAGATCATCGAGGCGCTCTCGCACACCGCCAAGCCGTACTTCGGCGACGTAGCCGCGATGACCTACCGGCAGTGGCTCGACCGGTACGCCACCCTCGCCGTGGGGGATGGTCGCTCCGATCAACTGCCCTGGGCCGACATCACCTGGCAGACCCGGTTCGTCGACATGCTGCAGCGCACCGAAGCCCGGATGGCGCCCGCCGACCGCGGTGAGGTGCCCACCATGTTCGCCGACATCGCGAGCACCGACGACCCGCACGCCGCCATCGATGCGCTGATCAGTGTGTACCCCGAGGCCGAGGCCGACGTCCTGCACCCGGCCGATGTGGCGTTCTTCCTCGAGCTGTGCCGCACCCCCGGCAAGCCCGTCAACTTCGTGCCGGTCGTCGACAAGGACGTGCGGCGCTGGTGGCGCAGCGACTCCCTGTGGCAGGCGCATGACGCGCGCTACGCGGCCGACGAGGTGTGCATCATCCCCGGTCCGGTGGCCGTGGCCGGCATCACCCGCGTCGACGAGCCGGTGGGCGAGCTGCTCGACCGTTTCGAGGCACAGGTCGCCGCCGACCTGGCCGCCGCCGGCGGGCAGCCTTTCCCGGTCGACGGCCGCAAGCGCGCCGGTGTCATCTCCGGTGAGGGCGCCGTCGCCGCGATCCTGGAGGCCGACGACGTCGAGTGGGCCGGCCGGATCGTTCCCAACCCTGCCACCGTGATCGGCGACCGTGGCCGCTGGGTCGTCGTCGACCCCGACCGCGCCGAACACGCACCCACCGGCGCCGTGCTCGAACGTGCGGGGGAGCATCGTTTCGATCTCGTCGTGCCCGTCTCCGGCACCACCATCCGCATCCCGTTCCACGCGACCGCGGCGATCGCCGACGGCGGCAACCCGCTGATCGGCGCCGACGACGCGGCGTCGGCGATGACCGCGATCCTCACCGTCGCGGCCGGCGGCTCCCTCGCCGACGTCACCGGCGGTGTCAGCACCACCACCTTCGCCTGGAACCCCGATTCTGTCGCCGACCATGCCGCGGTCACCGGCTACACCCTGCCCGCGCACCTGACCCCGACCACGCCGATCCAGCCGTTCGGTTTCGCCGTGCCCGACACCCTCGTCGGCGCCTGCTGGCCGTCGGTGTTCAGCGTGATCGGCGCGGCCCGCACCGACGCCGGCGACCCGGTGGTCGAGGGTCTGCTCGACCTCGTGCACCTCGACCACGCGATCGAGGTCACCGGCCAGATCCCGACCGTGAGTGCCGAACTGGTGGTGACCGCGGCCCTGCAAGGCGTCTACGACGCCGAGGTGGGCCGGGTCATCGAGGTGAGCGTCGACATCACCGACGGCGGCACGCCGGTCGCGCACCTGGCCGAACGCTTCGCCATCCGGGGCCGCCTCGGCTCCGCCGAGCTCGCCGATCCCGCCCGCGCGGGCGGCGCCGCCGGCGACGAGCAGCAGGCCACCCGCAAACTGCTGCGCCAGGCCACCATCACCGCCCCCGGCCACATGGGCGGCTTCGCGGCGGTGTCCGGTGACCGCAACCCCATCCACACCGACGCCATCGCCGCCAAGCTCGCCGGTCTCGGCGACCCGATCGTGCACGGCATGTGGCTCTCGGCCGCCGCCCAGCAGGTGGTGACCGCCACTGACGCCAAGAACCCGGTGCCCTCGCCGCGGCCGCTGCTCGGCTGGACCGCCCGCTACCTGGGTATGGTCCGCACCGGCGACACCATCACCGTGCGGGTCGACCGCGTCGGGCTCGACGCCGGCCGCGAGGTGGTCGAGGTCAGCGCCAAGGTCGGCGACAACCTGGTGATGAACGCGACCGGTCTGCTCGCCGCGCCGCGCACTGTGTACGCATTCCCGGGGCAGGGCATCCAGTCCAAGGGGATGGGCCTGGACGCCCGGTCCCGGTCAAAGGCCGCCCGCGAGGTGTGGGACCGTGCCGACAAGCACACCCGTGCCGCGCTCGGCTTCTCGATCCTGGCCGTCGTCCGGGACAACCCGACCACCCTCGTGGCCGGTGGCACCACCTACAACCACCCCGACGGAGTGCTGTACCTGACGCAGTTCACCCAGGTCGCGATGGCGACCCTCGGTGTCGCGCAGATCGCCGAACTGAAGGAGTCCGGAGGTTTCGTCGACGGTGCCATCACCTGCGGCCACTCGGTGGGCGAGTACAACGCGCTCGCCGCCTGCGCCGGTGTGCTGCCGCTCGAAGCGGTCCTGGAGGTGGTGTTCCAGCGCGGTGAGGCCATGCATCACCTCGTTCCGCGAGATGGCAAGGGCCGCAGCGACTACCGGATGGCCGCGATCCGGCCGAGCCAGTTCGGGCTCGCCGACGCAGACGTCACCGGCTTCGTCAACGACATGTCGGCGCAGACCGGTGAATTCCTCGAGGTGGTCAACCTCAACCTGCTCGGCTCGCAGTACGCGATTGCCGGCACGGTGCGGGGCCTGGAACACCTCGAAGCCGAGATCGACCGCCGCCGCGCAGAATTCGGTGGCAAGCGGTCGTTCATCCTGGTTCCCGGCATCGATGTGCCGTTCCACTCGACGGTGCTGCGTGCCGGTGTGCCCGAGTTCCGCAGCAAGCTCGATGACCTGCTCCCTGCCCACATCGACCCGGAAATCCTTGTCGGGCATTACATCCCGAACCTGGTTCCGTGCCTGTTCTCGCTGCGCCGCGAGTTCATCCAGGAGATCGCCGACCTGGTGCCCTCCGCCCCGCTCGACGCGGTGCTGGCCGACTGGGACAGCTGGGCCGCACGCCCGGGTGAACTGGTGCGCGTCGTGCTCATCGAGCTGCTGGCCTGGCAGTTCGCCAGCCCGGTGCGCTGGATCGAGACCCAGGAACTGCTGTTCGCCCCCCGCGAGCGCGACGGTCTGGGCATCCAGCGGTTCGTTGAGATCGGTGTGAAGAGCGCGCCCACCCTGGCGGGGCTGGCGAACAACACCCTCAAGCTCGACGACTACACCGCGGCCACCGCCGAGGTCCTCAATCTCGAACGCGACACCGCGGTGATCCTGGCGCAGGACGCGGGCGTCGAACCGGAAGAGGACGAGCCCGTCGACGTTCCCGTCGAAAGTGTCGCTCAGGCAACGGAATCCGCCCCCGCTCCGGCGGCCGCCGCGCCCGTCCCGGCCCCGGTGTCCAGCGGCCCGCGTCCCGAGGACATCGCTTTCGGTCCCGCGGACGCGGTCAAGGCCGTGATCGCCATGTGGACCAAGATGGGCGTCGACCAGATCGGCGCCGCCGACACCATCGAGGCGCTGTGCGACGGTGTGTCCTCACGCCGTAACCAGCTGCTGCTCGACATCGGCGGCGAGCTGGGCCTGGGCGCCATCGACGGCGCCGCCGAGGCCGACATGGTGGCGCTGTCGTCGACGGTGCAGACGCTGGCCCGCGGCTACCGGCCGCTCGGCCCGGTGCTCACCGACGCCGTCGCCGAACAGATCCGCAAGGTGATGGGCCCGCTGGGCAAGCGCCAGTCCTACATCACCGACCGGGTGGAGAAGGTGTGGCAGCTCGGCCCCGGCTGGGGACTGCACACCGTCGTCGCCCTGGCGATGGGCACCCGCGAGGGCGCCAGCGTCCGCGGTGGTGACCTCGGCGCCCTCCTCGACGGTCCGCCGGCCGGTGCCGACGCGCTCGACGCCCTGATCGACCGCGCCGTCACCGCCGTCGGTGCCGACAAGGGCATCGCCGTGGCCAAACCCGCCTCCGAGGCCGGTGGCGGGGCCACGGTCGACGCCGCCGCGCTCGGCGAGTTCGCCGAACAGATCACCGGCCGCTCCGGTGTGCTGGCGACCGCCGCGCAGACCGTCCTGGCCAAACTGGGCCTCGCCGACACCGCCGGCACCCCCGAGGCCGAAGAGAACCCGGACGCGGCAATCGCCGCCCTGGTCAGCGCCGAACTCGGCTCCGAATGGGCCCGCACCGTCGCCCCCGCCTTCGACGAGCAGAAGGTGGTGCTGGTCGATGACCGCTGGGCCACCAGCCGCGAGGACCTGGTGCGGCTGTGGCTGACCGACGCCACCGACCTCGACACCGACGTCGCCGACCGGTTCGCCGGAGCCGGCGAGGTGGTCGCCGAACACGCCACCTGGTGGCACGAGAAAGCGCTGGCCGAAGGCAACGAGCCGCAGGCCCAGGTGTACGGCCGGATCGCCGACGCCGCCCGCGACCAGGCCGACGGTGCGTACGCCGGCCAGATCGCCGTCGTCACCGGCGCCAGCAAGGGCTCGATCGCCGCGGCCGTGGTGGGCGGACTGCTCGCCGGTGGTGCGACCGTCGTCGCCACCACCTCGCGCCTGGATTCGGACCGGCTCGGTTTCTACAAGGAGCTGTACCGCACCCACGCCCGCTGCGGCGCGGCCCTGTGGGTGGCGCCGGCGAACATGTGCTCCTACACCGACGTCGACGACCTGGTGTCGTGGATCGGCTCGGAGCAGACCGAGAACCTCGGCAGCACCACCGCCGTGGTCAAGCCGGCGCTCAAGCCGACGATGCTGTTCCCGTTCGCCGCGCCGCGGGTGGCCGGTGATCTCACCGACGCCGGCGCCCGCGCCGAGCTGGAGATGAAGGTGCTGCTGTGGTCGGTCGAGCGGCTGATCGCCGGCCTCTCCGACATCAACGCCGACCACGATCTCGCGGCCCGGCTGCACGTGGTGCTGCCCGGCTCGCCCAACCGCGGCATGTTCGGCGGCGACGGTGCCTACGGTGAGGCCAAGGCCGCGCTCGACGCGGTGGTGACCCGCTGGAACGTCGAGGACTCCTGGAAGCGCAGGACCACCCTCGCCCACGCCCTCATCGGCTGGGTCCGCGGTACCGGCCTGATGGGTCACAACGATCCGCTGGTCGACGCCGTCGAGGAGGCCGGTGTCCGGACCTGGAGCACCGCCGAGATGGCCGCCAACCTGCTCAGCGTGTGCACACCCGAGCAGCGGGCACAGGCCGCCGACGCCCCGATCGTCGCCGATTTCACCGGCGGCCTCGACCCCGACGCCATCGACCTCAAGGCGCTTGCCATGGCCGCCCAGGCCGAGGCCGCCGAGGCGGAGTCGGCCGACGATGAGACCGATTCCGACGTGGATACCGTCGCGGCACTGCCCGCGCCGGCCCGCGCCCGCGCATCCATGCGGCCGCAGTGGGCGCCGATCGAGGCCAAGCCCGAGGACCTGGTGGTCATCGTCGGTGCGGGTGAACTCGGCCCGTACGGCTCGGCGCGCACCCGTTTCGAGATGGAGGTCGACGAAAAGCTGTCGGCCGCAGGTGTTCTCGAACTGGCCTGGAACACCGGCCTGGTCCATTGGGACAGTGCGCCCAAGCCGGGCTGGTACGACACCGCCACCGGCGATGCCGTCGCCGAATCCGATATCGCCGACCGCTACCACGACGAGGTGGTCGCCCGCTGCGGCATCCGCCGCTACGCCGACGACGGCGCGATGGTGGACAACACCTCGCCGCTGCTCACCTCGGTGTTCCTCGACGAGGACCTCACCTTCTCGGTGGGTTCGGAGGCCGAGGCCCGTGCCTTCGCCGTCACCGCCCCCGACAAGACCCGGGTGGTGCTGGACGAGGAATCCGGCGAATGGCAGGTCACCCGCCTGGCCGGCACCGAGATCCGGGTGCCGCGGCAGTTCGAGCTCACCCGCACCGTGGGCGGGCAGATCCCGACCGGTTTCGACCCGACTCGCTGGGGCGTCACCCCCGACATGGCCGAATCCATCGACCGGGTCGCGCTGTGGAACCTCGTCGCCACCGTCGACGCGTTCCTGTCGTCGGGCTTCACGCCCGCCGAGCTGATGCGCTGGGTGCATCCCGGCCTGGTGGCCAACACCCAGGGCACCGGCATGGGCGGCATGACATCGATGCGCGAGCTGTACATCAACACCATCCTCGGCGAGGCCAAGGCCAACGACATCCTGCAGGAGGCGCTGCCGAACATCGTCGCCGCGCACGTCGTGCAGTCCTACATCGGCAGCTATGGCGCGATGATCCACCCTGTTGCCGCGTGTGCCACCGCCGCCGTGTCGGTGGAGGAGGGCGTCGACAAGATCCGTCTCGGCAAGGCGCTGTTCGCGGTCGCCGGCGGCTTCGACGACCTCGGCATCGAGGGGATCGTCGGCTTCGGTGACATGTCCGCCACCGCCGAGTCGGCCAAGATGGCCGCGCGCGGTATCGACGAACGCCGCTACTCCCGCGCCAACGACCGGCGCCGCGGCGGGTTCGTCGAATCGCAGGGCGGCGGCACGATCCTGCTGGCACGCGGTGACGTGGCCGCGCAGATGGGCCTGCCGGTCCTCGGTGTGGTGGCGTGGGCGCAGAGCTTCGGCGACGGCGTGCACACCTCCATCCCGGCCCCGGGTCTCGGTGCCCTCGGTGCCGCCCGCGGCGGGCTGACCTCGCCGCTGGCCGGTGCGCTGGCCACGCTCGGGGTGAGCGCCGACGAGGTGGCGGTGATCTCCAAGCACGACACCTCCACCCGCGCCAACGACCCGAACGAGTCCGAACTGCACGAGCGGCTCGCGTCGGCGATCGGCCGCAGTGAGGGCGCACCGCTGTTCGTGGTGTCGCAGAAGTCGCTGACCGGTCACGCCAAGGGCGGCGCGGCGGCCTTCCAGTTGATAGGGCTGTGCCAGGTGCTGCGCGACGGGGTGATCCCGCCCAACCGCAGCCTCGACTGCGTCGACGAGAAGATGCAGGAGTACCCGCACCTGGTGTGGGCGCGCGAGACTCTGCAGCTCGGTGAGCGGTTCCCGCTCAAGGCCGGTCTGCTCACCAGCCTCGGCTTCGGTCACGTCTCCGGACTCATCGCCGTGGTCCATCCGGAAGCCTTCGTGGCGACCCTGGATCCGGGCGCCGCCGGCGAGTACCGCGACCGGGCTGCCGAGCGGGAGCGGCTGGGCAACCAGCGCCTGCTGGAGGCCATGTGTGGTGGCGAGGCCGCCTACACCCGTCCCTCGGGCCGTCGCTTCGACGCCGACCAGGACGAGCACGACGCCGAATCCGCACTGCTGCTGGATGATTCGGTACGTCTGAGTGTGTCGGGCGACTACGGCGTAGGGTCTGTGCGATGAGTGTATTGGGCGTGGGGATCGACCTCGTGTCGATCCCCGCCTTCAGGGAGCAACTGGCCCAGGCGGGCACCACCTTCGGTGACCGGTTCACCACCCGGGAGCGACGCGACTCGGGCGCCGGAACCGGCGACGATGCCCTGCATCTGGCGGCCCGCTGGGCGGCCAAGGAGGCGGTGATCAAGGCCTGGTCGGTGAGCCGGTACGGCCGCAAGCCGCTGTTGCCGCTGATCCGGCACAGCGACATCGAGGTGGTCACCGACAATTGGGGCCGCCCGGCCATCCGGCTCGGCGGTGAGATCGCGGACCTGTTGCGCGACACAGTTGTCCACGTCTCGCTCACGCACGACGGCGACACCGCCGCCGCTGTCGCCATCCTGGAATCGGCACCTCCTGCCGCTGGTTGAGGTGTGAGGTCGCCCGGCGACCGAGCCTCGAAACCCGGTGAGGCGACATTGTTCCCGCACCAGGTTTCGAGGCTCGTCGCTTGCGCTCCTCGCACCTCAACCAGCAGCAGCGGGTCAGTCGTCGTCTGCCGTGGACTCCTCCAGCAGCAGGTAGCCGGCCAGCATCCGCTTGAGTTCGGCGACGATCTCCTCGTGATGGGTCACGTCCTGCACCGACAGGCTCAGCAGCGAGTAGGTCGTGTGCACCAGCACCTGCGACATCATCTCGCGCCGGCCCCGCTGCGACGGCGTCAGCGGGGCCAGGGCTCGGGCGACGAGTTCGGCGAGCAGCCGCTCGTTCTGGGTGGCGGTCAGCCGTGTCGACGGCGTCGACTGCACCGCCAGCCACACTGCCCGCCGCGACGGATCGTTGCGCCACAACGCCGCCAGGTGATCGAGGAACTTCTCCAGCAGGTGCGGCCACTCCAGCGACGGCACCTCACCGGCGAACGCGGACAGTTCCTCACGGACGGCCACCGTGTCCTGCCGGTCGAGTTCGCACACGATCACGTACTTGTTGGCGAAGTACTGGTACAGCGTGCCGATCGGGACCTCGGCACGGACGGCGATCTCCTCACACGTCAGCGACTCGATACCGACCTCGATCAGCAACTCGCGGGCGGCGCCGAGCATCGCCTGAAACTTGCGCTTGCTGCGTTCCTGCGTGGGACGTTTACGGGGAACGAGCAGCTCGGTGTCGGGCATTTCCGCTACGGGTCAGACCGACAGGTCGCGCCGCAGCTTGGCGACGTGCCCGGTGGCGCGCACGTTGTACTGGGCCACCTCGATGTCGCCGTTCTCGTCGACGAGGAACGTCGAGCGGATGACTCCGTTGACCACCTTGCCGTACATCATCTTCTCGCCGAACGCGCCCCACTCGGTGAGGACCTTCTTCTCCGGGTCGCTGAGCTGCGGGAACGTGAGGGCGTCGCGATCGACGAACTTGGCGAGTTTGGCCGGTTTGTCGGGGGAGATGCCGATGACGGCGATGCCCGCCTCGTTCAGTTCGGCCAGGTTGTCGCGGAAGTCGCAGGCCTGCTTGGTGCAGCCGGGGGTCATCGCGGCGGGGTAGAAGTAGACGATCACCTTGCGTCCGGCGTAGTCGGACAACGAGACCGGGTTCTCCTCGGCGTCGAGGAGAGTGAAGGCGGGCGCCTTGTCGCCGGGCGCCAACCGTGTCGTTTCAGCCATACAGGCAGGCTAATGCATGCGCTCGCCGGCGGATGCGAGCGAGTGCTCGGGTCGTGTCCGGCGCGCAACCCTTGGTGAGCCGGTCGATACCGTAGTCTGCAGTGTGACCTATTACTGCACTGTGTACTGCACCTAGCAGCGCCTGGAGGATGACGACGTGGCGGATACCGAACGCATTGAGCAAGAGATCGCGGCGGCACGCGAAGACTTGGCCAAGACCCTCGACGCCCTCGCGGTGCGTGCCAACCCGCAACGGCTGGCCGACGACGCCAAAACCCGCGCGATCGCCGCGCTCAACTCGCCCGCGGTCAAGTACACCCTCATCGGGGCCGGTGTCGTGGTGAGCATCGTGATCGTCCGAAAGATCGTCACCTAGGTGCCGAAAACAGACGAAACCACAGGTCAGCGATACGATTTCACTTTTCCGCAGACCTCCATGTAAGGTTTCTTCTCGCAAGGCCAAGCGCCCCACAGCGCAGGCCGAGCGCCATTAGCTCAATTGGCAGAGCAGCTGACTCTTAATCAGCGGGTTCGGGGTTCGAGTCCCTGATGGCGCACAACGAAGCAGCCCCTCACCTGGAACGACTGGTGAGGGGCTGCTTCGTTCGAGGGGCGTCTGCGTTCACGGTATGGTCGACCGCGACCGCTCGTCCCCGAGGCCGACGACGCGGACAGCGCCGGCGGTCGCACCCGAACTCGCCCCACAGGCGGCCGCCGAGGTCATCGGGCGCGTGTTGTGGGCCGCACTCTGTAACGCCGGTCGCCGGCGGACGAATCACATCGATGAAAGGCCATGGGCGAAAGTCTCGTACAATGAGCGAGTCATCGTCCGCATTCGCGTCGACGGTGCATTTTTCGGTGAAACCACAGGTCGAAGCGGCAGGCGGGTCGGCGACGGCTGTGGTGGCGGAGTGCAAAGGTTGGAGTGGTACATGAGCTTCGGTCGTTCCGGGAAGCGGATTGGCGGCGCAGGGCGACGGTCCGGCGTGGTGTTGGTCACTGTGGGTGCCGCACTCGCGATGGCCGTGACGGGGTGTTCGGATGACCCGAAATACCCCGGCACGGTGTCGAGTTCGAGCCTCTTCGATGACATGCTCAAACCCGGTATCGAGGTGATGGAAGGCGCTCACGCCAAGGCTCTGACCGATCAGTCGGTGGGTGTCTCGCCCGGAACCCCGATCAGCGTCAAGGCCACCGAAGGCGCCGTCACCAAGGTGCGTATCGACAAGGCCGACGGATCACCTGTCAAGGGCAAGCTCGTCAACGGTGTGTGGACGATCGCCGAACCACTCGGCTACAGCAAGACCTACACCATCGAAGCCGATGCGGTCGGTGTCGGCGGCATCAGCAGCAAGAGCGTTTCGTTCACCACCAGCGCCCCCAACAATGTGACGCAGGCGTACCTGACGCCGAGCCGTGGCGAAACGGTGGGCGTCGCCCAGCCGGTGGCCATCAAGTTCGACGAGAGCATCCCCAACCGCAAGGCCGCGCAGAACGCCATCCGGATCACCAGCACCCCGAAGGTCGAGGGCGCGTTCTACTGGATCTCCGACTCTGAGGTGCGGTGGCGCCCGGAGAAGTACTGGAAGCCCGGCACCACGGTATCGGTCAAGGTGAACACCTACGGCGTCAACCTGGGCGACGGACTGTTCGGGCAGGAGAACGTCAGCACCAACTTCACCATCGGCCGCGAGATGCTCATCTCCGCCGACGACAACACCAAGATGGTCACGTTCCGTAAGAACGGCGAAGTGATCAAGACGATGCCGACATCGATGGGCAAGGACGGTGACTACACCGATAACGGCATCTACATCGTCGCCGACAAGCACGACAAGATCGTGATGGACTCGTCGACGTATGGTGTCCCGGTCAACTCCGCCGAGGGCTACCGCACCCCCGTCGACTACGCCACGCGCATGTCCTACAGCGGCATCTTCTTCCACTCGGCTCCCTGGTCGGTGTGGGCGCAGGGCAACACCAACACCAGCCACGGCTGCCTCAACCTCAGCCCCGAGAACGCGAAATGGGTGATGGACACCACCTTGCGCGGTGATCCGGTGGAGGTTCGCAACACCAAGGGCGGCACGCTGCCGGGCACCGACGGACTCGGTGACTGGAACATCCCGTGGAGTCATTGGTCCAAGGGCAACGCCTGACCGTACCCGCCTGAACAATGCGGTGGATCGGGGCCGATATCCGGCCCTGATCCACCGCATTGTTCGTCTCAGGATTGTTCTTCTCAGCGAACGGTGAACGTGCCGGTAGTACCAGTGAACGCGGTCAGCTTTCCCGACGCGGCGCGCGAGTCGCCGTGGTAGCGGATCCGGTAGCGGCCCGCGGCACCCTTCGGGATCGTCCAGTCGATGGTGACCACCGACGTGTCGGGACTGCCTGCGGGACGGGACCAGCGCAGCGTCGTCGACCAGTCGTTGTCGTCGGCGATCGTCGTCCAGCTGTCACCGTCGGCCTTCTGCACGTCCAGGTAGGTACCGCCGGTGTGGAGATCGTTGTTCGGGTGGGCGCCCACAAAACGTGCCGTGGCCGTCTGACCCGGACGGTAGGCGGCCTTGGGTGCGGTCAGTACCTGCCCGAACCGGCGGCCGGCGACGGGCCGGTCGGCGGGCACCGGCGGCAGCAGGTCCGGCTGGAAGCCCGACTTGTCCAGAGGCGCGGGACCGCGACCGAGGTCGCGCCCCGACCGCATTGCCGAGCCGAGCTCATGGAACTCCTGCAGGTAGGCGGGCAGCGTGTAGCGGCCGTACATGGTCTCACCACCCTCGTACTGCTGGGCGTCGTACTCCTCGGGAGTGGTGACGTATTGGGTATAGGCGTTGGAGTAGCCCTGCACCAGCACGTCGTCGACGGATACCCGCAGCGCGTCGGCCACCACCGTGCGCAGCCGCAGCCCGGCCACGATCGTCGACTCGGCGGGCACCGCCACCAGCACGAGCTGACCGATCCGCATGATCTGCAGCGGCACCACGTGCGGAACCCACGGCGACGGCGGCAACAGCCCGAGAGGGAACAGGACCAGCTTGGGGGACTGCATGTCCCTGATCCACGGGGCGATCGACGGTTCGCTCTTGGCCCCGAAACGCCGGACCAGCGGATTCTTCAGGCCCTCCTGCAGGAACGACAGCTGCGAGCGGGTGTTGTCCTCCGTGCTGGTGGCCGCGGCGGCCGCACCCATCATCGCCGGCGTCGTCGACGCCGGGCGGCCGTCGGGGGTGAAGTCGCCGCTGACCCGGACCTTCGACATGTCCACATAGCGGATCACGGCGTCGACACCGCCGCGGCTCATCGGCGTCGCCCGCGAGAACGCGCCGCGCCCGGCGTCGTACTGGCGGCGGCCGATGATCTCGCAGTTGCGGGTGTGGTCGTCGGTGGGACCCGACGGATGCATCTTGATCAGATTCAGGTTGGGCGTCATGTCGCCGGCATTGGTCTGCGGGAATGACGCGACCATTCCTGGGTCGTCCTGTTCCCACAGGTAGCTGGCGTAGCCCTTGTTGTCGGCGGAGATCAGCTTGTTGGCGTCTGTCAGCGACGTGCCGTGCGTGGGGAACCAGGTGATGGCGCCGACGTCCCGGCCACCTTGCCGCAGCCGCAGCACCGTCACCCGGGGATCGATCGCATCCGGGAAGTGGGCCCGGTCGGCCTTCGGGTTCCGCTCGAACGCGGTCCGGGAGCGGTTGCGACTGGCGTTGTGCAGCTCGCCCCGGCCGATGCTGACGGTGCCGGGGGCAAGGTTGTCGTGCGCTCGCACGATCGCCTGAAACAGGCCCTCGACCTCCGCCTCGTACGAGTTCTTCTTGAACCCGAAGGCGGCCAGCGAGTAGGCGAAATCCCAGGCGGTGCCGCCGCACGAGTTGTGATTGTGGGTGGCGTTGAGGTTCACGTTGCGTTCGGTGTACAGCCCGCCGAAACGCTTGCGCAGCCGGGGCATCAACCCCATGTGGTGGGACTGGAAGATGCACGCGATGTCGGCGTTGACGAAGACGACCCGCTCGCCGGTGGCCGCGTCGACGATCACGTAGGCGCGCGCCCAGCACCGCTGCCGCAGCCCCTCGGCCACCTGCTCGGTGTCCGAGTAACCCATCATTCCCTGGCCCGCGATCGCGCCGGTCATGTCGGCGCGGCCACAGCCCACCAGGTACCCGTCGGATGCGGCGGCCGCGGGCGCTGCCTGCCCGAGGGTCGACAGCACGCCGGCGGCGACGGCGCCCGCTGCAGTACCCGCGATGACCGTTCTGCGGCTGACATCCATGGGCTGTGCATCCTTTCATCGGCAGCGGCCTGCCGGGGTGGTCTGGTGGTGCGGTCGGGTCAGAGTGCGGCGATAACTTCTCCGGCCGCGCGCTTTCCGGAACGTACCGCACCGTCCATGTAGCCGGTCCAGTAGTCCGAGGTCTCCGTGCCCGCCCAATGGATCGGGCCCACACCGGCGCGCAGGGCATGACCGTACCGGGTGAGGGTGCGCGGCGAGCTGACCGCGACCGGGCCACCACGCGACCACGGTTCCAGATCCCACTTGAAAACCCCGTAATCGAGTGGGTCACGGGCCTGTGGACCGAAGTAGTCGACGAAGTTCGCGACGCATTCGCGGGCCAGTTGCGAGACCGGGGCGTGGTCGAGGCGCCGCATCGCGTCGGCGGAGATGAAACCCATCAGGATGTGCCTGCCCTCGGTGTGGCTCTCGAAGGTGACGTCGATGGGTCTGCCGTTGCCGTACACCTGCCCCGACATCCCCTGCTCGCGCCAGAACGGCCGCTTGTACAGCGCCGCGAACTTGGCGATGGAGCCCATCCGGTACCCGCGCTGCAATGCCCGGCGGGCGGCGGGAAGCGCAGGGCGGAAGTCGATCTGGCCGCAGATCGCCGGGGACATCGCGACGATCACCTTATGCCCGGTGAACGTGCCGGCCGCCGAGTGCACCACCGCATGACCGGACGTGGTGTCGATGGTGCGGACCGCGGCGTTGTAGACGATCCGGTCGCCGAGTTCGGCCGCCATCCGGATCGGGATGAGCGCGGCACCTCCGGCGAACAGCCGTTCCTGGGCGCCGCCGTCGGTGCTGAGCAGCCGCACCAGGGTGCCGGGGTTCTTCTCGTCACCCGAGGCGGCGATGTAGTTGAGGTAGTACAGCGCCGACACCTCGTCCGGACGGACCGACAGCGCCGCCGACATCGCGACGGCGGTCATGTTGCGCGCCACGTCGGAATGCGAGATCTGATTCACGTACTGCGCCCACGTGATGGAGTCGAGGTAGCGCGCGTTGGGATGCTTCCACGGCTCGCCGACCGGGAAACCGGCGAGCGAGTCGGCGGTGGCGCGGGCCAGCGCCGGGCCTGCCTCGGCGAGGGCCGGATGCAGCGGGAGCGGCAGATCAGCGGACAACCGATGCGCTGTTCCGCTGTGCCAGAACACGCTGTCGCCCTTGTTGTAGGTGGCGATGGTGCGCACGTCGTGTGCGCGGGCGAGCGCGGCAATGTGATTCTGTGTGGGGCCGATGAACTCGGCGCCGGCATCCAGGGTGGCGCCGAGCTTGGGGGAGGTGATGTTGTGCACGCGGCCACCGGGCCTGGATCTGGCCTCCAGCACCACCACCGAGGCACCCGCCGCCCGCAGCGACGCGGCCGCAGCCAGCCCGGACAACCCACCGCCGACGACGATCGCGTCGTAGGTGCGTGCAGTGGGGGAGGCGATCGCCCGGGGTGTCCCCGAGGTGTTCAGCCCTGCCGCGACGCCCGCTGCCGCGAGGGTGCCGCCGAGGAAACCACGCCGCGACATCCCCTGCGATCGTGCCTCACTCACCACACACCCCCGTCGCGTTCGTCATCCGGTGCGCACACGATATCGGTACCGGACCTCCGTGTCCGGCCGAGTCCGCCGAATCGGTATGGAGTGGACACTCCGTGACACAGGCGGAGTGCGGTGGCGCGCTCTACCATTGGCGACCGATGAGCAGAACTGTTTCGGACTCCGACCGCTGCCCCTGCACCTCCGGCGAGTCGTTCGGCGAGAGCTGTGGGCCGCTGCTGGCCGGCACTCGCCGCGCGGCCACCGCGCAGGCACTGATGCGGTCCCGGTTCACCGCATTCGCTGTCGGTGATGCCGCGTACCTCCTGGCCAGCTGGCATCCCGCGACCAGGCCGCGAGAGTTGGACCTCGACGAGTCGCTCGACTGGTACCGCCTCGACATCCACGCCGCCGGCGGGGGAACGCCGTTCGAGAAGACCGGTGAGGTGACGTTCACCGCGCACTACCGTGTCGACGGCGAGCGGGCGAAGCTGCGCGAACATAGCCGCTTCGAACGGGTCGACGGGGAATGGAAGTATCTCGATGCCCTCTGATCGAGATGTCCGGGTGGCGAGAACTGCACGGTCTTGAATGCGGCCTTGCGGTTGTTCCAGGGGCGTGGACCCCGCTGGGTTAGGCTGTGCGATGCATCACAAACTCTGGGAGGTTGGCGTTGGCGTCAATTGTGCTGGCGGACGTACGCACCGCGTGCGAGCGACAGGTGGTGGCCGAATGGGTCGCGGTGAATCATCCCGATGCGCAGTTGCGCACTCTCTCCGAGATCGACCTCGCCGCCACCGACGAAAGCACCGAACTGATTCCGGCCCGCGTCGTGTGGTTGCCGCCCGTGCGCAAGGGCGAGCGGCGGGTGTCGGTGGCCGACGTCCTGGCGCTGTCCAACCCGCGTAAGCCACCGGCGTTCCGCCAGGAGATGATCCGCAAGAAGTCACCCGACCGGGTGCGTGTGGTGCAGGGCGCACCGGCCACCATCGAGGACCTTCACGGCCGCTACCGGGAGGAGACGGCCGAGGGTGAGTCGTTCGACGCCTTCGTCGGGGTGCAGGCGGCGTTGGCGGCCGAACGCGCCGAACGGCAGGTGGTGGGCGACCGCTACAAGGTGCCGAGGCTGGTGGCCGAGCAGATCGGGGCGTCGGCCCGGTTCCAGGCCAACGCCGCCAAACTCGCCGCCGAACTGGGGCGCCCGGCGGCCGCGGTGGTCCGCGAGGCCACCGACAAGATGGGCACCTTCGTGGCCACCCAGAGCCGCCTGATGGACGACCTGCTGTCCTCGATCATCGGCCAATTGCACGAACGTACCTGGACCGTGTCTGCGGATCTGGACACGATGGGTCACCTGCGCACCCTGAACAAGACCCACGGCCTGGTGTTCCTGCCCTCGCACCGCTCTTACGTCGACCCGTTCGTTCTGGCGGAAGTGTTGCGCCGCTACGACTTTCCGCCCAACATGATCCTCGGCGGCGACAACCTGCAACTGTGGCCGCTCTCGGCGATCGCGCGCCGGGCGGGCACCATCTTCATCCGGCGCAAGTTCGGCACCGACCCGGTGTACAAGTTCGCGATGCGCTCGTATCTCTCGTTCATCGTCGAGAAGCGCTTCAACCTGGTCTGGTACATCGAGGGTGGCCGCAGTCGCACCGGGAAGCTCCGCCCGCCCAAGCTCGGTCTGCTGTCCTACGTGGCCGACGCCGTCGCCCACCTCGACGGTGCTGATGTGATGGTGGTGCCCACCTCGATCGTCTATGACCAGTTGCACGAGATCGGGGCGATGGCCGCGGAGGCCGCGGGCGCCAAGAAACGGCCCGAGGACCTCGGCTGGCTGTTGCGCTACGCCAAGCAGCAGCGCGAATACCTCGGCAACGCCCGCGTCCGGTTCGGCGAGCCGTTCTCGTTGCGCCAGGCGCTGACCGACGCCGGGGAGGGCAAGGCGCAACTGGAAAAGGTCGCGTTCCGGGTGATGGACGAGATCAACTCGGCCACACCGATTTCCGCTACCTCGCTGGCAGGCTTCGCGATCCTGGGCGCGGAGGACCGGGCCTATACCGCCGACGAGATCGAGCGAATCCTCGCGCCGCTGCTGTCCTACATCGACCGCCGTGGTCTGCCCGGGCCAGACCCGAGCACCTGCCGCGGCCTCGGATTGCTCAGCACGCTGGGTGAACTCACCGATGCGGGCGTGCTGACCCGCTACGACGGCGGCACCGATCAGGTGTGGTCGATCACGCCGAACAACCATCCGATCGCCGCCTACTACCGCAACGGCGCGATTCATCACTTCGTCGACCGTGCGATCGTCGAACTCGGGCTGCTCGCCGCCGACGACGGGCTGTTCTCGCTGCGCGACGAGGAGTTCATGACCGCCGGTCAGGCCGAGGCGCTCCGGATCCGCGATCTGCTCAAATTCGAGTTCTTCTTCCCGGTCAAGGAGGAGTTCCTGCACCGGCTCGGCGCCGAGCTCGATCTGATCTCCCCCGACTGGCGGACCGAGCCGCCGACCGCGGAGCGGATCCACGAGACCCTGCTCGGGCACGCGGGTGAGCTGTTCGCCCGCCGCACCCTGCAACCGTTCTTCGACGCCCAGCTCGTCGTCGCCAAGCTGCTCGTCACCGCGGGCGACGGTTCGGTCGACAAGGAGACCGTCCTCATCGAGGGTCTTGGTCTGGGGCGTCAGCTGGTGCTGCAAGGTGTTGTGCGGAGCAAGGATTCGGTGTCGCGCGAGCTGTACGACGCGGCCTATCAGCTCGCCGAGAACCGTGGGCTGGTCACTCCGTCGGAGACCGGCGACATCGCCGAACGCCGCAAGGCGTGGCTGGCCGAGGTCGAGGAGATGCGCTCACGCCTGACCCGGATCGCCCAGATCGAGCTCGCGCAGGCGCGGCGGGCCGCGGACGAGGCGGCAGGACGGTGACGACGATCGCGGACCGGATCCGCGAGATTCGCCAGGCGCCCACCGGTAAGCAGGTGTGCGCGTTCTTCGACTACGACGGCACTCTCATCGAGGGTTTCTCCGCGGTGGCCATCGCCCGCGCCCGGGTGCGCAGCCTCGAGTTCGGTCTCGGCGAGGCACTCGACTTCCTGCTCATCGGCCTGCGCGGGGTGGAGTCGGAACAGGACTACGCCGAGGTGCTGCGCGCCACCAAACCGACCTTCGCCGGCAAGTCATACGCCGAGCTGCTCGACTTCGGCACCACGCTGTTCAAGGAGGAGACCGCCGCCAAACTGCGGCCGCAGATGTGGCAGCTGCTCCGGGTGCACCGCGAGATGGGGCACCGCATCGTCATCGCCTCCTCGGCCACCCGATTCCAGATCGAACCGATCGCCCGCGAGATCGACGCCGACCACGCCCTCGCCACCGATGTCGAGGTGATCGACGGGGTGGTGACCGGCGAGATCCTGGGCCGACCACTGTGGGGACCCGGCAAGGCGGCGGCCGTCCGCCGGCTCGCGCACGAGTACGACCTCGACCTGAAGTCGTCGTTCGCCTACAGCGACGGCAACGAGGACGTGCCGTACCTCGAATCGGTCGGCCACCCGGCCGCGATCTCCCCGCAGAAGGGCCTGCGGGCGGTGGCCGTCGAACGCGGCTGGCCGATCCTCGACATCACCAACCCCAGCCACAACAAGTGGGAGATGGCGGTGCGCACCGGCGCCTTCTACGGGTCGTTCCTGGCGGGCTCGGTGGCGGGTGTGCTGGGTGGCCTGGTCCGCGGCGACCGTGAGGCCACCATCCAGGCGGGCGCCTCCGCCGGCACCGACGTCGGTATGGCGCTGGCCGGGGTGAGCGTGAAAGTGCTTGACGGAGAGGACTATCTGACGTCGGCGCGGCCGTGCGTGTTCGTGTTCAACCACCAGTCCAAGCTGGATCTGCCGGTGCTGGTGCACCTGGTCCGCAACCACGCCACCGGGGTGGCGAAGAAGGAGGTCAAGCAGGTTCCCGTGCTCGGGCCCATCCTCGACGCCGCCGGTCTGGTGTTCATCGACCGGGCCGACGCGGGCAAGGCGATCGAGCAACTGGAGCCGGCGGTCCGCAAGCTCCGCGAGGACGGTGCCAGCCTGGTTGTCGCACCGGAGGGAACCCGTTCGGCCACACCACGTTTGGGTAATTTCAAGAAGGGCCCGTTCCACATCGCGATGCAGGCGCAGGTGCCGGTGGTGCCCATCGTGCTGCGCAACAGTGGTGAATTGATGTGGCGCGGAGACCAACTCATCAAACCCGGCACCGTCGAGGTGCGGGTGCTGCCACCCGTGGACACGTCGTCGTGGACGGCCGAGACGGTGGGGGAGCATGCCGACGAGGTGCGGCAGCTGTTCGTGAAGGCCCTCGCCGACTGGCCGGTGGAGGCCTTCGACGACGGCCGACTGACGAGGACTTCAGGGGTGTTCGATGAGTGAGCAGACGTCGACAGGACCGTATTCGCAACTGTCCGACCACGACCGGCCGCTGAACTTCGGCACCGACGGCCAGATGAGCCCGGTGGATGCGGTGCTCTGGCGCGGCGACTCGGACCGCCACCACCGGGGCACGCTCAGCATGCTGGAGATCTACGACTGCGTGCCCGACTGGGATCGGCTGGTCGCCGCCCACGAGTGGGGCAGCCGGATGCTGCCACGGCTGCGGCAACGGGTGGTGGATTCCCCTCTGGGAGCGGGCATCCCGAGCTGGGTGGTCGACCCCGAGTTCGATCTGCACTACCACGTGCGCAGGCTCCGGCTCGCGGGCGACGGCTCGATTCGCGAGCTGCTCACCACCTGCGAACAGCTGGCGATGACCGCTCTCGACCCGGAACGCTCCCCGTGGGAGGTGTACCTGATCGACGGGCTGCCCAACGGCAAGGGCGCCTACTTCCTCAAGGCGCATCAGGCACTCACCGGTGGCATGTCATCGATCGCCATTCTCGCGCAACTGCATTCGCGGCAACGCGACCCGGTGCCGGGCAAACCGCAACCGCCGGCCCCCACACCCGAGGCCACCGGCGCCCTCGACATCCTGCTGCGGCAGCTCTCCCACGAGGTACAGCGCGCACCCCACCGCGTCGACCTGGCGATCAAGGGTGCGATGGCGCTGACCGATCCGCGCAAGGCGCTGAGTCAAGTGCTGCGGTTCGGTCGTTCGGTGCCGAGGGTGGCCGGGCTGATCAGCCCGCCGGGGTCGCCGCTGCTCGCCGAGCGGAGCCTGTCGTGGCGGTTCACCGCCTTCGAGGTGCCGTTCGCAGCCGTGGAGGCGGCGAGTGCCGAGATCCGCGCCACGATCGACGAGGTGTACCTCGGGGGTCTGATCAGCGGTCTGCGGCTCTACCATCAGCGCCTCGACCGCCCGGTGGACGCGATTCCCGTCGCCGTGCCGATCGTCGTGCGCGACCCCGACAACCCGCACCAGACCCGGGTGTCGATCGGGCGCCTCGCCGGACCCACCGGCATCGACGACTCCTTCGAGCGGGTGCTCACCGTCCGCGAGCAGATCCGCGCCGCCCGCAACGAGCCCGCGGTCAACGCGTTCAACGACGTCGGCCCGATGCTGGCGTGGCTGCCCGGCCAGATCGTCGGCCAGTTGAGCGGGGCGACCACCCAGAACGACCTGCAGGCCAGCAACGTCGGCGGCATCGACTGGGAATCGTATGTGGCCGGGGCCAAGGTGGAGCGGATGTTCGCCTTCGGCCCGCTGCCCGGCTGCGCGATCATGGCCACGATGGTCACCTACAACGGCACGTCGTGCATCGGGGTCAACTACGACGCAGCCGCCGTCACCGACCCCGAACTGTTCGCCGAGTCCGTTGTTGACGGCTTCAATGAGGTGCTGGCCTTGTCCGACACCTCCGGCCGGATGACCCGCTTCACCTGAGGTAAACGTTGCTGTCGGTTCCGGCTTCCAGAACCGACAGCAAGGTTTTCCGCTGGTCGGTGCGCTACTCCGGGCAGAGGTCGTCGTGTGGCAGGGAGTCGGCGAGGAACGCGTCTTCGGCGGCGTTGCCCGGCAGCGCGAGGGCGCGCCGGTAATCATCGGCGGCTCTCCGGGCATCGCCGAGTTCGGTGCGGGTCAGCGCGAGCGCGACGTGGTACGGGCGGTACCGGGACAGCGCGGCGTCGCCGGACAGGCCTTCGAGGAGCCGCAGTCCTTTCGCGGGACCGTAGGCGCGGCCGACGGCGACCGCCCTGCCGAGACGGACGACGGGGCCGTCGTCGTGGGCTTCGAGCAGTCGGTAGAGCACTGCGATCTGTGCCCAGTCCGTCGCGTCGAATGTTCCGGCCTCGGCGTGTACCGCCGCGATGGCGGCCTGGATCGCATACCCGGCGGCATCAGGTGCGGCCGCCGCGGCCTCGGCGAGCAAAGTCCCCTCGGCGATCAGCGCCGCATCCCAGAGTGAACGGTCCTGGTCGGCCAACGGGATGGGCGCACCGGCGTCATCGACGCGCGCGCGGCGCCGGGCCTCGGTCAGTACCAGCAGCGCAAGCAGTCCGGTGACCTCAGCTCGCCCGGGCAGCAGCCGGTGTAGTAGCCGGGCAAGCCTGATCGCCTCCTCGGTGAGATCGTCGCGGATGTGGGTGGAGCCGGTCGAGCGGGAAAACCCTTCCGAATACAGCAGATACACCACGCGAAGGGCACCGGCCAGCCGCTCCGGTACCGCGTCGGGCGGTGGTACGCCGAAGGGCACGCCCAAAGTTGCGACCCGCTTCTTGGCCCGCACGATTCGTTGCTGCATCGTCGTCTTCGGGACGAGCAGCGCATGCGCCACCTCGTCCACGCTCAGACCTGCTACGAACCGCAACATCAGTGCGACCCGGTCTTCGGCGCGCAGGACCGGATGCGCGCAGGCGAAGATCATGGCCAGCCGGTCGTCGGGGATCGTTGTCCCGTCCGACAGCGTTTCGGCCGGATCGGCGTACGACGACGCCAGGGGAGCGCGATCAGTCTCTATATGCAATTGGGCGAGCTTCTGGGCGAGCGTGTTCTCCCGCCGGATGACGTCGAGGGCCTTTCGGGTGGCGGTGATGGTGAGCCACGCCTCGGGTATTTGGGGCACACCGGTGGCCGGCCAGGTGCTGACGGCCTGCGCCAGCGCCTCCTGCAGAGCGTCCTCGGCGAGGTCGAGGTCGCCGAATCGCCGTGCGAGGGTGGCCAGCAGTCGAGTGCGGGTATCGCGGTCGACGGCGGCCAATGCCCGGCGGACCTCGTCGAAGGCCGCCGGACCTGGCTGCTCGTTCTCGGACACGACGATCAGTACGGTGCGAGGGGCCGGATCTCCACATGACCGCCGGGCGCTGACGCCGGGCTGCGTCGTGCCCATTCGATGGCCTCGTCGACGTTCGCCACCTCGATGATGTAGGCCCCGCCGACGAACTCCTGCACCTCGGCGAACGGCCCTGACGACGCCACCACCCGCTCACCGTTCGTGCCGGAATAGACGACGGCGCCGTTCTCGGGATCTTCGAGGGCGAACGAGGACACCACCACCCCCGCATCGGTGATCTCCTTGTCGAAGGCGAAGAATTCCTCGGGGCCGGCGCCACCATCCTCGCCGCAATTCGGATCGTTCGAGTGACCCATCAACAGCAGTGCGTATTTCATCGATTCCTCCGTAGGTCGTGCAGCCGAACCCGGGTGGCCCGACACCATGTTGACGAACGGCGCCCGGTGAAATCGACAACGTTGCCAAACATTGCTGTCGGTTCTGGATTCCGAACCCGACAGCAACGTCTGTCAATGTGCGGCCCAAACGGCTACGTTGTCCGGTTTGTTCGTAGTCGGTATACTATTTGGCACCTTGCACCGTGGTAGGTCTAGCCGGAGTCAATCCCGAGGTCGGTGACCCGATGGCAGCACGAACCAGAGCACGATCGAAGAGAACACAAGACGGCGGGTGGCCGACGGGCGACGATCGCGCGCGAAGGCCCCGAGGACGGGTGTGGGCGCGGTGCGTGTCCGGTGTGACCTCCGTCCTGATGATCACCACCGCGGCCGTGTGGATCGGTACCGAATCGGCAAAGCAGCCCGCGGACGTCGGCGCCGACGATGTCACTGTCACCACCGCGGCCCTCAATCCGGTCGAGTATCCGGGCGCCCGGACGTTGCTGTATGGGGTACCGGTCATCCCCCGTCCGGCGCAGCCCAATGCGTTCGCGGTGTTCAAGGACTTCCCCGAGACCTCCACCGACGGCTTCATGAGCGACTTCAAGGACCCCGCCATCCACGTCGGCCGCTACGGTGATCTCCGGGCCCGCCGGACCGTGGCGCTGGCCGGCGGATCGCACGCCGAAATGTGGATCACCGCGCTGAACATCCTCGGCAAGCGGCACGGTTTCAAGGTCACCACATATCTCAAGATGGGCTGCCCGCTGTCGACGGACCCGAAACCGACAGTGGTGGGCAAACCGTACCCGCAGTGCGCCGACTGGAATCGGCGGGTGTGGGCCAGAATCATCAAGGACAAGCCCAGTGCTGTCTTCACAACCACGACCCGGCCCCGCGACGGCGGTACCGGCGACTGGACGCCGCCGGACTACATCAACGTCTACGACAAGTTCCTGCGTGCAGGCATCCCGGTGGTGGGTGTGCGTGATTCACCGTGGCCCAAGTACCCGAACGGCCGAACCCTCGACACCCCGATCTGCCTGCAGAAGGGCGGCAACGCCCAAACGTGTGGTACCCCGCGGGCCCGGGTGCTGTCACCGACCGACCCGGCGGCGCCGATGGCCGTGTCCCGGCCCCGGCTGCACCAGATCGACCTCACACGAGGTATCTGCACGGCCACGTTCTGCCCGGCGATCGTCGGCAACATCATCGTCTACAAGGACTGGCACCACCTCAGCGCCAGCTACATCCGCAGCCTCACCGACGAACTCGGGATCCGGATGGCCCTGGCATTGCGCTGGTGGCCGACACGCCCTTGACCGGGTCCGACGATTCGGCGGGATCAATACCCGCGACCATGGCCGAGGAGATCGGTAAGCGCAGCCGCGCCGGGTTCGTCGGGCGGGTCACCGAACTCGAGCGTTTTCGCGCAGTGCTCACCGATCGGTTATCGCGCATCATCTGGGTCTTCGGACCCGGTGGCATCGGTAAAACGGTGCTGCTCGATCTCTTCGAGGCGGAGGCGACGGCGTGCGGCCGGAGCACTTCGGCTATTGATCTCCGCTCTGCGGACCAGCCGCGGGTGACGCTCGGCGAGGTGGCGCTGCGCCACGGAGGCGCCGGTGAGCGGCCGGTGCTGCTGATCGATTCGATCGAGCGCGCCGAGACACTGGAGCACTGGCTGGGTGAGGAGGTGCTCTCCACGCTCGCACCGGGGTCGATCGTGGTTGTGGCCGGTCGCCGACCACCGAGTGCGCGGTGGCGCACCGACCCGATGCTGTCGGTGGCTCTTGATCTGATGCCTCTGCGCTCGTTGTCGCCGGACGAGGCCGGCGAATTCCTCGGCCGGCGCGCCGTGGATGTGTCACTGTGGCCGGAGGCGATCCGGCTGTCGGGCGGGCATCCGCTGGCGCTGGCACTCCTCGTCCAGTATCTGGCCGGCGCGGGCCGCGGCGAGCTTCCCGCGGGATTGGCCGGGGTTCCAGATCTGTTGGGCACCCTGCTCAGCCGGATCATCGACGAGGTGCCCGGCGCCGGGTACCGCCGCGCGTTGGACATAATCGCGCTGGCTCGGGTCGCCAACCTCAGCTTGATCCGCAACGTCGTGGGCGACGCCGCAGAGGAGGTGTTCGGCTGGCTGGAGAACCAGCCGTTCGTCGATCGGATCGACGATGGCGTGTGCGCGCACGACCTCGTGCGCGACGTTCTGGAGGCCGACCTGCGCCGGGATCCGGATCGATACGTGGCCACGAATCGGGCGATCCGCTCGTATCTGCTCGATCCCGAACGGCTGCGCCGCGCACCCGATCGCGGCATAAAGGACTTCATCTACCTGCACCGGACGAGTTCGTTGTTGAGCGACTACTGGGATTGGGCGAGATTCGACTCCGCACACGCGTCACCGAAGGCCGCCGGTGACGAGCCTGCCCTCGCTGAGATCGTGCGGCGCCACGACAGTCCGCAAGCCGCAGACTGCCTGGCTTACTGGCTCAAGCGCCGGCCGGACTCGTTCGACGTAGTACGAGCGTCCACCGGAGAGATTCTCGGCGTGATCGGACTCTTGGTGTTCGACGGTCCTGATCCGGCCGATCTGGCAGCCGATCCCGTGATCGCGGCGGTCTGGGCACATGCGGCACGTGCTCGGCCCCGGCGCCGGGGTGATGTTGTCGGCATCACACGATTCTTCGACGATGCGGCCGCCGGGCAGGCGATGTCGCCGACGTTCAACGTGCTCTCGTGCCGCCACACCCGCCACTGGCTGCTCACCGAACGCCTGACACTCGATTACATTGTGCTGCGCGACAAAGACGCCTGGGCGCCGATGATGAGCTACATCGATTTCCGTCCCGTAGGCGTGGACGTCGTGGTGGGCGGTGTCCGGCACCACCTGTTCGTGCATGACTGGCGCGAGGTTTCCCCCGCCGCGTGGCTCGATCGCATGGAACTCTTGGAAACCGGAAGTCCAGTGCCGCAAGACCATTCACCGGATCCCGAGTATGTGGCGCTCGATCGGGAGACGTTCGAGTCGGCGGCACGTGCGGCGTTGCGTGATCTGGCGCGTCCGGACAGGCTGGCGCAGAACCCGCTCACCCGGTCACGGGTGGTGCATGATCACTGCGGTACCGGCGACGGTGCGGCGCTCGCCCGAACCGTCCACGCCGCATTCGGCGGGCTGCCTGAGGACCCGCGCACCGAACGCGCCCGGCGAGCCGTGGCACGGACCTACCTGCATGGCGCGGTCAGCCAGGAGGCGGCGGCCGAGGTGCTCGGGATGGCGTTCTCGACGTACCGGCGTCACCTCGCCGTGGGCGTCGATCTCGTGATCGAGCAGCTCTGGAACTGGGACGTCTACGGACCGGACTGATCCCGGCGGCACGGTGAGCAGAATCTGGTCTGGTGAGTGAGCACCCTTCCGGTCCATGGTGGGCGGACCGACCCGAGGAGGCTCATCATGACAACCACCTTTCGCAGCGATCTGCCAGACGTGGAGATCGGCGGCACCAACCTGGTCGAGGTCGTACTCGACGCCTGTCGCGACCACCCCACGCGACCGGCCGTCATGGACGGCGCCACCGGGCAGCGGCTCACCTACGGACAACTGGCCCATCACATCGACCGGATCGGCGCCTGGTTCGCCGATCGTGGGTACGCCTGCGGCGATGTGGTGGCGATCTGGGCGCCCAACATCGCGCCGTGGCCGGCTGTGTCGATCGGCGCGATGGCCGCCGGCTGCACCGTGACCGGTATCAGCCCGCTCGCCACGGACCCCGAGGTCCGCTATCACCTCGTGGACTCGGGCACGCGTGTGCTGGTGTGCTGGGCCCCGTTCGCGGCCCGGGCGGCGGCACTCGCCGCGGAGACCGGCGTGGGCGATGTGATCATGATGGGTGAACCTGTCGGTGACACAGGCGGATACCCCAGGGGCACAACCGGACTCGATGACCTCATCACCCACTCGGGTGCGTCCGCCGATACCGGCGCCATCGTCGAGTCCGCGATCGCGATGGTGCCGTACTCGAGCGGCACCACCGGCCTGCCAAAAGGCGTGTGCCTCCGGCACGACGGTCTGGTCACCGCGCTGCGCCAGTTCACCGCGACCATGCGCCCCACCTGCGATGATGTGGTGCTTGCGCTCCCACCGTTCGGGCACATCATGGGTTCGGTCCTGACAATGCTGCTGCCGCTGAGCGTCGGTGGCACCGTTGTCACCGTGGCCAGGTTCGTGCCTGACCGATTCTTCTCCTCGATCATCGAGCACGGGGTCACGATGCTCGTGGTGCCACCGATGCTCGCGCCGCTACTCGCGCACGGCCCCGAACTCGGCGGTGTCCGGCTGATCGCATTCGGTGGTGCGCCGATGTCCGGGCGGATGCAGTGTGCCGTCGCCCGGCGGCATCCGCACGTCGACGTCGTCGGCCAGGGCTGGGGGATGACCGAGCTCGCCGCGGGTGCCACCACGGACCGGGCCGGGCACCGCCCGCGGTACGGATCCGTCGGCCGGCTGCTCCCGAACACCGAGCTGCGCGTCATCGATCCCGAGACCGGTGGCGACCTCGGCGCCGGTGCGACCGGCGAACTGCTCGTACGCGGTCCCCAGGCCATGGCCGGTTATCACGGCAACCACACAGCCACCGCCGCAACCGTCGACCGCGACGGGTGGGTGCACACCGGCGACCTCGGTCGCATCGACTCCGACGGCCAGGTCTGGGTTACCGACCGTATCAAGGACCTCATCAAGGTCAGGGGATTCCAGGTGTCTCCGGTGGAACTGGAGACCATCCTGTGCTCCCACCCGTCGGTCATCGACGCCGCCGTGGTTCGCGGTGGGATCGCCGGCGAGGAACACCCCGTGGCGTTCGTCGTACCTGGAACGGATTTCGACGCCCGCGTGCTCGGCGACTGGTTCCGGGAGCAGGTCGCGCCGTACAAGCGGATCGACGACATCCGCTGCGTGGACGCCATCCCCCGGAACCCCGCAGGCAAGCTGCTACGCCGTGAACTGGTCCGCGCGGTCACTGCGGTGCGGATCTGATTACCGGTGGGCGCAGAAACAAACAATCCCTCACCTGCATGTTCGCAGGTGAGGGATTGTTTTCCTCGGGGTGAGTGACGGGACTCGAACCCGCGAAAGCCAGGATCACAACCTGGTGCTCTACCAACTGAACTACACTCACCATCGGCGTCGGAAACCAGGGCTTGTGCGCCGGGTTCCAGAGCCAGGAACATACTCTAGCGGGTGCCCCGGCAAAAAAGCCAATCGGTTACCTGGGTGGGTGTTTACGCAGGTCCGAGCGCTTTCACGATCTCGGCGAGCTGCTCGGCTTCGGGGCCGGGCTGCGGGACGAAGGCGGCGGCGCGGTAGTAGCGCAGCTCCTGGATCGACTCAAGGATGTCGGCCAGCGCCCGGTGCGCCAGCCCCTTCTCCGGTTGGCCGAAATAGATCCGCGGATACCAGCGCCGGCATAGCTCCTTGATGGAACTGACATCGACCATCCGGTAGTGCAGGTGCGCGTCGAGTTCGGGCATGTCGCGGGCGATGAAACCGCGGTCGGTGGCGATCGAATTGCCCGCCAGCGGGACCGCGCCGGTGGTGGTGTATTTGCGCAGATAGGCGAGTACCTGCTCCTGGGCCTCCTCGATCGTCACCGTCGACGTGCGCACCTCGTCGGTCAGGCCCGACGCGGCGTGCATCTTGGTCACGACATCCGGCATACCCGCCAGATCCTCGTCGGAGGCGTGGATGACGACGTCGACACCGTCGCCGAGAATGTTGAGGTCGCCGTCGGTGACGAGGGCCGCGATCTCGATCAGTTTGTCCGATTCGAGGCGCAGCCCGGTCATCTCACAGTCGATCCATACGAGTTTGTCCTGCACACGTCGACCTTAGCCGTGACCATCCGGGCGCGGCCAAACCCCGATCAACACGGGCAGCGCCCGCTCCGCGACGATCGCTGCGGTTCGGCTTACCATCGTGAGGTCTGTGAACACCGCATCCGCCGATGAGAGGACCGACCGGTGACCGATCCCAACGAGGCCACACCCACCCCGGCAGGCGAATCGCCCGACGCCGCATCCGCCGCCCCGGCACCGGAGGCCCCGGCCCAGGAAGCTCCCGCCCAGGAGGCGCCCGCGGCGGAGTCGGCAGCCCCGACCACGAGCGGTCCGGCCCAGACGATCGCCGAAGGCTACGCGTTCAAGGGTGCGGCTCTGGAGCTGGGAACGGTGATGGTCGACGGCACGGTCGATCCGGCCGCCAAGGTGCGGATCCCGCTGGCGATGATGAACCGGCACGGCATCATCGCCGGTGCCACCGGTACCGGCAAGACCAAGACCCTGCAGGCGATCGCCGAACAGCTCAGTGCCAACGGTGTTCCCGTGGTGATGGCCGACATCAAGGGTGATCTGTCCGGCCTGTCGCAGCCCGGGGTATCCAACGACCGTATCGTGCAGCGCGCCCAGCAGACCGGTGACGACTGGGCACCCCTGCAGAACCCGGTCGAGTTCGTCTCGCTCGGCGGTGACGGGATCGGCGTGCCCATCCGGGCCACCATCACCTCGTTCGGCCCGATCCTGCTCAGCAAGGTGCTCGGCCTCAACGCCACCCAGGAATCGACGCTAGGGCTGATCTTCCACTGGGCCGACCAGAAGGGCCTGCCGCTGCTCGACCTCAAGGACCTGCGGTCGGTCATCGCCTACCTGACCAGTGACGAGGGCAAGCCCGAACTCAAGGCCATCGGCGGGGTGTCGACGCAGACCGCGGGCGTGATCCTGCGCTCCCTCACCAACCTCGAACACGACGGCGGCGACACGTTTTTCGGCGAGCCGGAGATCGAGCCCGCCGACCTGATCCGGCTCAGCGCCGACGGCCACGGCGTCATCACCCTCTTCGAACTCGGCGATCAGGCCGCGCGCCCGGCACTGTTCTCCACCTTCCTGATGTGGATCCTGGCCGACCTGTTCGAGTTCCTGCCCGAGGTCGGCGACATCGACAAGCCCAAGCTGGTGTTCATCTTCGATGAGTCGCACCTGCTGTTCAGCGACGCGTCGAAGGCCTTCGTCGAGCAGGTGGTGCAGACGGTCAAGCTGATCCGCTCCAAGGGCGTCGGCGTGTTCTTCTGCTCGCAGCTGCCCACCGACATCCCGGACTCGGTGCGTTCGCAGCTCGGTGCGCGCATCCAGCACGCGCTGCGCGCGTTCACCCCCGACGACCAGAAGGCGCTCAAGACCACGGTCAAGACGTATCCGGTGTCGGACGTGTACAAGATCGACGAGGCGCTCACCTCGCTCGGCACCGGCGAGGCGATCGTGACGGTGCTGTCGGAGAAGGGCGCACCGACTCCGGTGGCGTGGACGATGATCCGGGCGCCGCGCTCGTCGATGGACGCGGTGGGCGACGAGGGCATCAGGGCCGCCGCCACGGCGAGCCCGCTGTACGCCAAGTACGGGCAGGCCATCGACCGCGACTCGGCGTATGAGCGCCTCACGGCGAAGGCGGCACCGCCGCCGGAGCCCGCCCAGGCTCCGGCGCCCGCACCCGCCCCGGCGAAGAAGACCTCCCGCAAGGAGCCGGAGGAGAAGAGCGTGGTGACCGAGGTGCTCACCAGCAAGCCGATGCAGAGCTTCCTGCGCTCGGCCGCATCGGCCGCGGGCCGCGAATTCAGCCGCGCGATCTTCGGGACCGGGCGCAAGCGTCGAAGGTAGCCACACGCGCGGCGTTTACGATGTCCGAATGGCCATCCCAGCACCGTCCTCGTCCGCCCGTGCCGTCGTCACCGGCGCCTCGTCCGGAATCGGCAGGGAACTGGCCCGCGCGCTGGCGGCGCGCGGGCATTCCCTGATTGTCGTCGCACGTCGCGGTGAACTGCTCGAAGAGCTTGCGGCGGAGCTACGTTCGGAGACCGTGGCTGTCGAGATCCGGGCCGTGGACCTGTCGGTCCCCGAGGCGGTGGAGGTGCTGGCCGCTGAGTTGGCCGGACGCGAGATCTCTATCCTGTGCAACAACGCGGGCATCGCCACGTTCGGGCCGGTCAGCGAACTCGACGCCGAGTACGAACGTGCGCAGGTGCGGCTGAATGTGACCGCGGTGCACGACCTGACGCTGGCGGTACTGCCGCAGATGGTGGAGCGGGGATCGGGCGGCATCCTGATGGTCGGGTCGGCCGCCGGGAATATGCCGATTCCCAACAACGCCACCTACGCCGCCTCCAAGGCCTTCGTCAACACGTTCAGCGAGTCGCTGCGCGGTGAGGTGGCGGGGCAGGGCGTGCACGTCACCCTGCTGGCCCCGGGGCCGGTGCGCACGCACACGCCTGCTCCCGAGGACCAGTCGATCGTCGACAAGCTGGTGCCGGACTTCCTGTGGCACAACTCGGCCGCGGTGGCGCAGATGAGCCTGGATGCGTTGGGCCGCAACAAGATGCGAGTGGTCCCCGGGATCCTGTCGAAGGGTATGTCGGTGGCCGGAGGATACAGTCCGCGTGTCCTCACCGCACCCATCGTCGGCGGCTTCTACCGCAAGCTCGGCGACGCGTAGCGACTCCAGATGGTTGAGGTGTGAGGAGCGCAAGCGACGAGCCTCGAAACCTGGTGACACGATAAAGTCATCTCACCGGGTTTCGAGGCTCGCAAGCTCGCACCTCAACCGGCGGGCGACCTCGCACCTCAACCGGCGGGCGACCTCGCACCTCAACAGCGAGGTGATGATTGTCAGTTGATGCCGGCGGCCACCTCGGTGCCCTGCCGGATGGCGCGCTTGGCGTCGAGCTCGGCGGCCACGTCGGCGCCGCCGACGATGTGGGTGCGCACCCCGGCGACGGTCAGCGGATCGACCAGATCCCGCACCGACTCCTGGCCGGCGCAGATCACCACGTTGTCCACCTCGAGGATGCGGGTGTCGGTGATGTTTCCCTCCTCGTCGCGGAAGCTCAGGTGCAGACCGGCGTCATCGATGCGGTCGTAGGTGGCGCCCGAGATCTGTTCCACGCCCTTCATCTTGACGCCGGCCCGGTGCACCCAACCCGACGTCTTGCCCAGGCCCTTGCCCTGCCTGCCGCTCTTGCGCTGCACGAGGTACACCTCGCGGGTGGCCGGCAGCGGGCGGGGTTTGGTGACGAAACCGGGCCGCGACAGGTCCTCGCTGACACCCCATTCCTGTTCCCATTCCTTGAGGTTCAGGGTGGGGGACTCGTCGACGGTGAGGAATTCGGTGACGTCGAAACCGATGCCGCCCGCACCGATCACCGCGACGCGCTTGCCCACCTCGCGGTGGCCGAGCACGGCGTCGGCGTACGACATGACCATCGGGTGGTCGACGCCGGGGATGTCGGGGCGGCGCGGGGTGACGCCGGTGGCGATGATGACGTGATCGAACCGCTGCTCGATGATCTCCTCGGCGGTCACCCGCGTGTTCAGGTGGACCGTGACGTCCTGCAGGTCGAGCTGCCGCGTGTAGTAGCGGACAGTCTCGCTGAACTCCTCCTTGCCGGGAATCCGTGCGGCGATCGAGAACTGGCCGCCGATCGCCGGGCCGGCCTCGAACAGGTCGACCGTGTGGCCGCGCTGTGCGGCGGACACCGCCGCCGACAGACCCGCCGGTCCGGCACCGATCACCGCGATCCGTTGCGCCCGCCGCGTGGGGCCGAGGGTCAGGGTGGTTTCGCGGCCGGCCCGCGGGTTGAGCAGGCACGACACCTTCTTCCCGACGAACGCGTGGTCGAGGCACGCCTGGTTGCAGGCGATGCAGGTGTTGATCTCGTCGGCGTGACCCGCCTTGGCCTTGTTGGGCAGTTCCGGGTCGGCGAGCATGGGCCGGGCCATCGAGATGGCGTCGACCTTGCCGCGTACGAGGATCTCCTCGGCCACCTCAGGGGTGTTGATGCGGTTGCTGGCGATCAACGGGATGCTGACGACGTCGCGGAGCCGTTCGGTGTACTTCACGAAGGCCGCCCGAGGTACGGAGGTGACGATCGTGGGCACCTGCGCCTCGTGCCAGCCGATATCGGTGTTGATCGCGTCGACGCCGTACTCCTCGGCCTTGCGGGCCATTTCGGCCACCTCATCCCAGGTCTGGCCTTTGCGGACGAAGTCGGCGATGGACTGACGCAGGATGACCGGGAAGTCCCGGGGCACCTGCCGGCGGATCTCCTTGATGATCTCGACGAGGAAACGCTGCCGGTTCTCGGTGGAGCCGCCCCATTGGTCGGTGCGGTCGTTCGTGTGATCACACAGGAACTGGTTGATCAGGTAGCCCTCACCGCCCATGATCTCGACGGCGTCGTAGCCCGCCCGGCGGGCGAGCTCGGCGGCCTGACCGAAGGTGCGGATGACGTGCCAGATCATGCGCTCGTTCATCCGGATGTGCTTGAACGGGTGGATGGGTGAGGGATCTTTGCCCGGGGCCACCTTGAACGGGGTGTATCCGTAGCGGCCGGCGTGGATGAGCTGCATCGCGACGAGACCGTCGGCCTGGTGGACGGCGCGGGTGATGCGGCGGTGCCGCTCGACGTCGATCCGGTTGGTGATCTTGCCCGCGAAGGGCACCAGTAGACCGGTGCGGGACACACCGAACCCGCCGGTGATGATGAGCCCGGCGCCGCCACGCGCACGTTCGGCGTAGTACGCGCCGAGCTTGTCGGTATCCCAGAGCCGGTCTTCGAGGCCCGTGTGCATCGAACCCATGACGATCCGGTTGGGCAGGGTCAGCCCGCCGATGGTCAGCGGTTCGAAGAGCTTCGGGTAATGCGGGTTGGGAGTCGTGGGGGCTGTCATGGCTCCGCCTTTCGTGCGATGGGTTTACCTGGGCGATGGCCTGGCTGTCGACGTCAGCCGGGAGATCGGTTGTGGGGGATCAGCCTTGGGAGAGTTCGCGTTCGAGTGCGGCGATGACCTCGTCGCACCACTCGACCATCCCCTGCTCGTTGCGGATTCCGCCGCGGAGCACCAGGTACTGGTGCAGCTTGCGGCCGGTCAGGGTCTCGGGGCTGGGGTAATAGTCGGCCTCGAATCCGGTGAACAGCGACAGCAGCGCGACGTGTTCGTCGCGGTGCTTCTTCATCTCGCCGATGATGGCGGCGAGGTCGCCGAATTCGGCGGCGCGGAGCTTGACGCCAAGGTCGCTGCGCAGCGGGGCGACGGGGGTGGGGCTGATCGCCCACTTGGCCAGTGCCTCGCGGCCCTTGGCCGAGAGTGTGTACACCTTCTTGTCCGGCCGACCGTCCTGTGGCACCGCCTCGAAGGCGACGGATCCGTCGGAGTGCAACTTCTTGAGCGTGCGGTAGATCTGCTGGTGGGTGGCCGACCAGAAGTGCCCGATCGACCTGTCGAACTGGCGGCCGATCTCGTATCCGGTGCCTGGACGTTCGGCCAGCGACACCATGATCGCGTGTTCGAGTGCCATAGGCACAACGTACCTGTGCACCTTTGCACTATGCAACTACACACATAGCGCCGGAGCCATATTTGCTTATACTTGTGATGTGGGGCACACTATTGTTGAACTTGAACTCAACTACGACTCACGGACCTTCGGGTGCCGGGAGGAGGTGCGGTGACCAACCCATTCGACGGCGAGGCGTTGATCGATATCGGCCGGTTTATTCAGGCGCAGAGAGAGATCGCCCAGGTGTCGGTGCGGACCCTTGCCCGTGCGGCGGATGTGTCCGACTCGTACGTCAGTCAGTTGGAGAAGGGGAAGAATGTGGCTTCCGCACTGCCGTCGGCGCAGGTGCTCACTGATCTCGCCAAGGGCCTCAACCTCGCTCCCGAAGCGCTCATTCGGATGGCGACCTGGCTGCCCAATGCCATCACCGGTGACGACAAGGATGCGGTGATCAACGCGATCGCCAAGGATAAGCGGCTCAAGGAGAGTCAGCGTCAGGCGCTCACGCAGCTGTACAAATCGATGGTCGAAGAGGGCTAGGGATACGCCGGCGGATCAGACAAGCGAGGCCCAGGCATGTCCGACTATTTCGAACTCACCAATCAGCTGACCAATCAGTGGATCACGGCGTTGCGCCACATCAAGGAGGCGCTGCCCACCCTGGATGACGAGGTCAAACTCGTCCCGCCGGGTTTCGCTCTCAGCGATCTCGACGGGAAGTTCCCGACCCTGCCAGGATTGCCGACCGCGCAGGAAGTCATAGAGGCTAACTTCCAAGTGGCGCAACGATTTCTGCAAGCACAGCGCGATCTGACCCTTTCTGTCATCGACCGGGCGGCGGGTGCTGGTCTGTCCGACACCTCAGGTACCGCCGCGGAATCCGGTTCCGCCTGACCCCGAGGCCGTCGATTGGGGTGGGGTCGACGGCCGAACTCCCCTCCGGGCCCGCGGCACGCGGGCTGTCCATCAATTCGAGGAAGAAGTTCCGACATGCCAAGTCTGTCCGACGCAATCATCAAGCACTCAGTGGCAAAGCCCGACGCGGTCGCGCTGCGGGGTGCCGGAAGCGAGTTCACCTACAAGCAGACCGCTGACGCCGTCCTCGCGTACGCGGGAATGCTGCGCGACAAGGGCGTCGGCGTCGGTGATCGTGTTCTCTACATTGCGCCGACGGTCCCCGAGTTCGCCATCGCCTACTTCGGTATCAACGCTCTCGGTGCGGTCGTGCTACCGGCCAACCCGCTGTGCACCCCCAGCGAGCTCGCCTATTACATCGAGGACGCCGGAGTCAAACTCGTCATCGCGTGGGATGGCTTGTCGGCGGCGGCCCGTGAGGCGGCCGAGGCCGCGGGTCTGGAGTTCATCGCGCTGGAACAAGGCGCCGCCGCGAGTTCGGGTACGCCGATCGATGCGCCGGTCGAGATGGCCGACGACGATATCGCGTGCATCCTCTACACCTCCGGCACCACCGGCAAGCCGAAGGGGGCCGAACTGACCGTCGGCAACCTGAAGTCGGCGGCCCGGATCTCGGGCAAGCTCGGCGATTACACTGACGAGGATGCGGTGGCCACGGCATTGCCGCTGTTCCACGTCTTCGGGCAGGCGTCGGTGATGCTGGCGACGCTGGAGGCGGGAGCGCCGCTGAACCTGATGCCGCGGTTCCACCCCAAGGAATTCATCGACATGATCATCGAGAACGGTGTGACCGCCGTCGGTGGTGTGCCCACGATGTGGAACGCGATGCTCCACGTCCCCGGAGATGTGGAAGAGGGAGCCTTCGACCGGCTGCGGCTGGCGGTGTCCGGCGGCGCGTCGCTGCCGCTGGAGGTGCTGCAGGCCTTTGAGCGTCGTTTCGGCTGCGCCATCCTCGAAGGCTACGGCCTGACGGAAACCTGTGGCATGGCCACCTTCTCCCGGCCCGGAGTGCCGGCACCCCAGGGCACCGTCGGCCTGGCGGTCTACGAGTCCGAGGTCGAGGTACGCGACGGCGAGGGCAATTCGGTCCCCACCGGTGAACGCGGTGAGGTCTTCATCAAAGGCCCGTTCGTCATGCGTGGTTACTGGCAGCGCCCCGACGCCACCGCCGAGACGATCATCGACGGCTGGCTCAAGACCGGTGACATCGGCGAGCTCGACGCCGACGGCAATCTGAAGATCGTCGACCGGGCCAAGGATCTGATCATCCGCGGTGGGTACAACGTGTACCCGAGTGAGATCGAGGAGACGCTGTACGCCCATCCGGACATCGTCGAAGCGGCCGTCGTGGGTGTGCCCGACAACCACTACGGCGAGGAAGTCGTGGCGGTGGTCGCGGCGAAGCCGGGTTCGGGCCTGACTGCCGAGGACGTGACCAACTGGTCCACCGAACGTCTTGCGGCATACAAGTATCCGCGCGCGGTGGTGTTCGTCGACGAGCTGCCGAAGGGGCCCTCGGGCAAGATCCTCAAGCGCGCCATCGACCGGGATCCGCTGCTCGCGGCGGTCGAGGAGTTCCGCGCCGCCAAGGCCGCGGCCAAGCACTGAGGCCAGAACTCGATCACGCGTCTTCGAATTCTGTATATCTCTGAAAGACAAGGGTTTTCATGAAGCAACTGACCGGGCTGGATGCCTCCTTCCTGAATATCGAGACCGGCCCCGTGTACGGGCACACCAGCAGCGTCGCGATCTATGACTCAGCCAACGCGTACGAGCAGCTCACCGCCCCCCGGCTGCGTGAGCGGATGATGTCGCGTATCCACCTCGTGCCCGTGTTCCGGCGCAAACTGGTGACGGTTCCGATGGATCTGGATCAGCCGTACTGGTGTGACGATCCGGATTTCGACATCAAGGCGCATATCTACGATGTCGGGATCACCGCACCGGGCAGCCGGGACCAGCTCAAGGAACTGGTCTCGCGGATCGTGGCCAAGCCGCTCGACCGCACGCGGCCGCTATGGGAGATCGCGGTGGTCAACGGCCTGGAGGACGGCACGACCGCGATCATCAGCACCGTGCATCATTCGCTGATCGACGGCGGATCGAGTAATGACATCAATTCCGTTCTGCTCGACCGTGATCCCGATGCCGCACGTTCCAACCCGGAGCCGCAGCCGTGGACTCCCGAGCCTACGCCCGACCCGATGACCCTGCTGACCTCGGCGATGACCGCCAACGCGCTGCGGCCACTCAAGGCCGCGAAGCTGCAGTGGGATGTGATTTCAGAGTTGATGCAGAAGTCACCGAACATCGCCGCACTGGCACCGTCGATGACCTCTTCCGCGGTCACCGGCACCGCCCACAACACGGTGTTCAACGCCAAGCCCACCAACCGGCGGATCTGGGAGCCGTTCCGTGTTCCGCTGTCGGAGGTCAAAGAGATCCGGAAAGCGACCGGGGCCACCGTCAACGACGTGGTGATGGCCATCTGCGCGGGCGGCCTGCGCTCCTGGATGCTCGCCAACGACTGCCTGCCGGACAAGCCGCTGACGGCCAGCGTCCCGGTGTCCATCCGCGACGACTCCAAGAAGGGCGCGCTCGGCAACCAGGTGTCGATGATCGTCGCGGAGCTGCCCACCGACGTCGACGATCCACTGCAGCGGCTCAAGACGGTCAACGATGCGATGAAGTCCGCCAAGGAAATGCACGACGCACTTCCGATGGCGCAGATGATCGAGTTCGGCGACTTCGCCACCCCAGGCATGACCAGCATGGTGGCGCGCGCCTCGCAGCGGACCAGCATGGCCGGTCAGGTCATGCCCAGCGTCACGATCTCGAATGTGCCGGGGCCGCAGTGGGCCATGTATCTGTGCGGAGCCAAGCTGCTGGAGAACTATCCGGTGTCGATGATCGTCGACGGGCAGGTCCTCAACATCACCCTGTTGAGCTACAACGGCGATCTGGATTTCGGAATCGTGTCGTGCCCCACCGCCGTTCCTGATCTCAAGGGTGTCGCCGACGCGATCCTCGCCGACCATCAGGTGCTGCTGGAGGCGGCCCGTAGACAGAACGGCTAGCACCACGGCGTTCGCAATCACTCACCTGGCCCGGCGATCGGACATCGCCGGGCCGTGTGGGTGGTGCGTCGACACCTACGGTCGGCGCCTTCCTTCCACCGAAAGATTCATCAACAATGAGCGAGATCCAGACGGTTCGGGGTCAGGTCGATTCGGCAGACCTCGGCGTCACCTTGGCACACGAGCACGTGTTCGTGCTGACGGCCGATGTGCAGGCCAATTACCCGACTGAGTGGGGTTCGGAGGAAGCCCGGATCGCCGACGCCGTCGAGAAACTGCAGAAGGCCTACGACGCCGGTGTGCGGACCATTATCGATCCGACGGTGGTGGGGCTGGGGCGCTACATCCCGCGCATCCAGCAGATCGCCGAGCAGACTCCGCTGAACATCGTGGTGGCCACGGGCGTCTACACCTACACCGACGTGCCGTTCTTCTTCGACCTGCGCGGTCCCGCCCTGAGTGAGGCGCTGGGCACCGAGGTGCCCGACCCGATGGTCGACATGTTCATCGGCGATATCCGCGACGGCATCGCCGGAACCGGCGTCAAGGCGGGCATGCTCAAGTGCGCTATCGAGCATCAGGGTCTGACTCCGGGAGTCGAGCGGGTGATGCGTGCGGTGGCCAAGGCGCACCTTGCGACGGGCGTACCGATCACCGTGCACACCCATCCCGCTACCGAGGCCGGACTTCACGTCAAGCGCGTGATGGTCGACGAGGAAGGTGTCGATCCGGGCCGGATCGTGCTGGGGCACAGCGGCGACACCACCGATTGCGATCACCTGCAGGCCCTGGCCGACGCGGGCTTCGTCCTCGGTATGGACCGGTTCGGGATCAACGCCGAAACCACCTTCGAGGCGCGTGCGGACACCCTGGTGGAGATGGTGCGGCGCGGATACGCCGGCCAGATGGTGCTGTCGCAGGACGCATCTTGCTACATCGACTGGATCCAGCCGGAGGTGATGGAGATGATGCCGCAGTGGCACTACACCCATCTTTTCGAGGACGTGTTCCCGTATGCCCTGGAACGGGGTGTCGAACAGTCTGACATCGACACGATGCTGGTCGACGTGCCGCGTCGCGTGCTGGCGGGCACGTAGCGCCGCGCAGCCGGGGCGGATCGGTGGCTGTCACCGGTGAGTGCCGACGGGTGCGGGTGCCGCTGACAGTACGGGCGGTATCCGATCTTGCACACCGATCCGTCACGAGGCGGGTCAACCATCAACTGAGGAAGAAGAACCGACATGCCAAGTTTGTCCGACTCGACCATTGCGCACGGCGCGGCAACCCCGGATGCCATCGCGCTGCGTGGCTCCGGCACCGTATTCACCTACAAGGAGGCCGCCGACGGCATCCGCGCGTATGCGGGCATGCTGCGCGACAAGGGTATCGAGGTCGGCGACCGGATCTTGTTCATCGCGCCGACGGTGCCTGAGTTCG
>WBZQ01000190.1_pt1 | contig 56309 bp, 47 predicted proteins | sample 5204251 | NCBI WGS metagenome assembly WBZQ01 (sample SAMN12412402, study PRJNA552823) | activated sludge metagenome | isolation source: activated sludge from nitrification reactor of wastewater treatment plant... | place: USA: Virginia | collected 2017-09
CCCTTCAGGATACTGACCACCAACGCCACGCGTCGCTTGGCCGTCCAGCGTTCAATGGGTTCTGAGAATTCGGATGTCATCGCCACCTCCTTGGTCCACTCAGGACCATGTCGTAGAGGTGGTCTCAAGTTCAAGGGGAGCAGGATAACGAGTCCGTGATCGTTACTGGTAGAACCTCAGATCGGTTCGTGCAAGCCTCTTATATTACGAATCCATCGTGTCACACTTTCTATTGCCCTCGGATTACTATAGCTGGCATGAAGAAAGCCGGGAGGTCGGAGCAACTGGATCTCAGCTCTATCGAATTTATGAGCTTTCATTACTTTCTCTTCCATAGAAGTCTTTTTGGAATCCTCTTCGACTTGATAAATATTCCACGATCCAGGGGGTACTGGCTCTGCGGTTACCTCTAGGAACGAATAGTATAAAGCCAGTTTAATCCCGAGAGGAAAAATCGCAAAGATCGAAGTAAAGACAAGAAAAGGGGCCAACATGATTCCTGGGATAAAAGTGATGATTCCTTCGAACACGTCAAAGATTCCTTTGCGTCCACCTATCCCGATAGATATAAGAACAGAAAGGTACGCCCACAAAAGAAGTGTCATAACTATCATCCAATCAACAATCTGAACTTGTTGCAGCGATGGGATGTTCATAGCAACGAAATAAGAGGCGGGTACCAGAGGAAAGAGAGCAATAGTTGCTACACCAGATAAGAAGGGAAGTCTAATCCAATTTATCAAGAAGAAGCCCATTCGCCGCAAGCTAGTGTCAATTCTATCGCCGAATTGAAGTAATGAAAGGTACCACCCAGATAGTAGAGCCAGAGGTCTTGTGCTAAACCAGCTCAAGAAGCTTCCACTCGCAATCAACCCCATCGCTTCATCTGCATGTGTACGTATAATAAATACCTTTTGGGGAGGGAGCTGAGGATAGGACATTAAATTTAATAGCCCTTCGGCATTCTTACTCCACATTTTAAACAGAAATAGGAGTAGGAACATCGGCCCTGTCAAAGCCACAATACACAGAACAAATGACGGCCGGTCTAATTCCCCTATTACATCGATTGGTGTAAAACAATTTAGGTAGTATCCGACGATCAAGCCGAGAGTGCAAAATAAGAGTAAAAGTCCTGTCTTCACTGACCCAGGAGGTAGGAAACCGAGCTCTCTTCGCGTCGCGTGCAAAAATGGTGTGGAGAGACAGATTACCCCACCTATTTTATCTGCCAGCCTCGTGTCCTTGAGGGCATACAACGCTACATTTCCACCATGACTGTGGCCTATGACTATGTGAACGTCCGCAGGACATTCGTCGATTACTGCATGCAGATGTTGGCGAAGCTTCTTTGCTGCTTTTTCACGAGCGTAAGGACTATTCAGCCCTGACCACCTGAAATTCAAACAGAGTCGAACACTCCCAGGAAAGCAAGATTGAAGAGATCGGCAGAGCAAGGAGTCTTTGTCTAACCATCCTGACCATCGCCCAAATGTCCCGTGCACCAGCGTTATGACTAGTCCCATACTGTCCTTACAGTTTGGTCTGTTGAGCGCTTTGAATGGTTGTTCGTTTTTCCCTACCAGCTCTGTCAAAGGAGCCTAGAATAGAATGTTACAAATCGCTTCATTAATTTGTGAAGTGGTTGTCAATCTGCCAGGCAGCGCATTGCTTGGGAGTATGGTTCCATGATTCATTCGACAGGAGAATAACTGGTGAGATAGCGATATGCAATACCACGGCCCCCCGTGCCCTGCTAGTGCCTCACATTCCCAAATGCGGTCAGGTCTCTCAATCGAACACTCCCTCAAAACGCTAGTGAAGCGCATTCCGACGAACCAGCGGACGGCATCAATGGACCAGCTGGCCATGCCATCCCTGCCAGCATGCCTGTTCCTCTTCCGCCATCATCCACGCCCTTTGCCGGCCTCAGCCGCATCATCGCATGGAGCGTCCTTAGCCACCCCAATTCTTCACTCACATCGAGCACGCTATCCCGATCATGAATATTGGTCAAGCCGGCGACAAGATCTCACGCGGGACTGCACTTGCTTCCCCTGCCCTCCCTTCCGCCTCCCCTGCGCTCTTCCTGCCGCTTCTTGATGTGTTTCGCTCCCTGTGATAGCGTCTACGTAGACGGCTATGCTCATGCGTTCCATGCACAACAGACTTCCCCGATTCGACCACATGCTTCGCGCATGGGCAGTCCTGTGGCTATTGGCCTTGCCGCTCTTCCACATCCATCCCGAGACGGATCCCCATCATGGCGAAGCCGGTCATATCCACGCGGCTGCCGTGCACACGGTCTTTTCGGCCGACCTTGAGGGCGAATTCGGGGATCATCTCAATGCCCATCACCATGCACCGGGCCAAGGATCGGGGCTGTCCCTCTCGGCGGAAACTCCACATGCTTGGCATGCTGACCCCGAACTGAGCTTCTCACTGCTCAACGATGCCACCGACCGCAAGCTCGTGAAGCCCCTGCTCACGCATCTGTTGTTCGTCGCCCAACACTTCCTGCCCCTGCCTGAGCGCCGTGACCCGGCGGTGGAACAGGACGATTCGACCGTGGTCGTCCCCCTTCTCGCTGCTGACATTCCTGCGCGCGCGCCGCCTGTGCCGCTCTTCGGCTAACTTTCATCCGTTCCGACACCCATATCCTGCTCGCAGTCGCACACCGGCTTGGGCCTCTCCCATTGACCGGTGTGGCCCGATTGCGACCGGAGGAGGCTCCCGATGATTGCTCGATTCGTCATATCCATGGTCTGCATGAGTTTGGCCATCGTCCCCTTCGCGGGCGGCCACGGCGCCTGGGCTGAAGCGCCTCGCACCGCCGCCTATTCCTTGCCGGATATTCTCGGTCTGGCCGTCCAGCACAATCCCACCTTGGCCGGTGCCGAAGGGTACGTCAAACAAAGCCAGGGGCAACAGATTGCGGCCGGTGCATACCCCAATCCTTCCATCACCGGCATTGCCGGGCGCGGTGCGATTCGAGACCCGAGTACCGGCACGCACGTAACCGAGCGAACATTTACCGTGGAACAACCTCTTGAGTGGACGGGCAAGCGCCAGGCCCGCCAGGAAGCGGCAGATGCCGGTCTGGCCGGGGCAAACGCCGCTCTGGATGACGCGCGCCTGTCGTTACTCGCCGATGTCAAAATCGCCTTCTATCACCTGCTGTTCGGTCAGCGGGATGTCGAACTGGCTGCCCAGAATGTCACCAATGTTGAAGAGGTCTTGCGAACGGTGCAGGCGCGCGTGTCGGCCGGCGAAGCGACTTCCTTCGATAGTGTAAAAGCCGGGGTCGAGGTGCAGAAGGCCAAAAAGGAGGTGGCCCGTGCAAACAATGCGTTGCTGGTCGCCAAAGCCAGGCTGAATACCCTCACCGCCGGTTCACTCGGGAAGGACTTTTCCATTCAAGGCGACTTTGACAAGCCGAGGCAGGGTCTCACCGCCGACGGACTGGTGTCTCAAGCAGTGGAGCGACATCCGGCCGTTCGGCGTGTGAGCAAACTCGCAGAACAGGCCGACCACACGTTGCGCTATGAGCGCGAGGCCCGCGTGCCCAATGTCAGCGTCATCGGAAGTTACCATCGCGAAGCGGGCGATGAATCCCTCACAGCCGGACTGGCCGTACCCTTGCCCCTCTGGTACCGGCGGCAGGGTGAAATTCAATCTGCCCTGGGCGCCAAACACCGCGCCGACGCAGAGCGGCTGCGGGCTCAGCAGGAATTGGAGCAGGCCATCACCCAACATGCCCAGGAAGTGCGCACGGCGCAGGAACAACTGGCTGTCTTCGAAACCGGGTTGCTGAAGCAGGCCGAGCAGACGCTGACAATGGCGCGCACGAGCTTCCGGCATGGCGCAGCCAGTCTCCTGGACGTGCTCGATGCGCAACGGGTGTATCGGCAAACGCAGCTCGAATATGCCCAGGTGCGGGCCGACCTCTCCATTGCGCTGGCCCGACTCGAACGCGCGTTGGGAACCTCATTGTGAACGCCGGCCATATTGCACAGATGATTGGAGCGCAGCGATGACTCGACGACGGACGACGATCGGCCTGCTGACCATACTACTGGGCCTGCTCCCAAGTTGCGGCGACCAGGGAACGCAGCCATCCAAACCTGCTCCGGCCACTGAAGCACCCGCGGCGGCCGGCAGCACCAAAGCGATTCACCCGCCGCAGGCAGTGCAGGCTCGCCTTCGTACCGAACCGGCCGCGCTCCGCGCCGTGCCCGAACTGATCACCGCACCCGGTGAAGTAGCGCTCGACCTCAAGCAGGTGGCGAAGATCACATCTCGCATCGGCGGCCAGGTGGAACAGATCCATGTGCAACTGGGAGATCGAGTCAAGAAGGGCCAAGCACTGGTGGCCATCGGCAGCCTGCAACTCGATCAGTTGATCGAAGAATACCTCGTTGGAAAAGCGCAAGCCGATGTGGCGGAGAACAGCTTTCGCCGAACCGAAAAACTGCGGGCCGACGATATCGTCACGGAGCGCAAACTGATCGAAGACAAGGGGCTCTATCTCGAAACGCAGGCGCGCTACCAGCACATCCGCGAACGACTGGCCAACATGGGGATTTCGACGGACGATTTGAAACAGGGCCCGCACGAGAAAAGCCATGTCTACACCCTGACCGCCCCGATCGCGGGCACCGTCGTCATTCAGAATGCGGTGCGCGGACAAGGAGTCGGTCCCGGTGATGAATTGTTTGAAGTCGTCGATACCAGCCGCGTCTGGGTCTTTGCCAACCTGCCGATCGAACAGGCTCGCCGATTCAAGGAAGGCGATTCCGGCACGATCACACCAAAGGGCGGCGACGCCATCGTGGCGCCACTCACCTACTTATCACCGGTCGCGGACGAAACCACCCGCACCATTCGCATCCGGTTTGAAGTTGCCAACGCCAAGGGCCAGTTGAAACCACGGGAGTATGTCGAGGTGGCTCTCGGCTGGTCGGGCCCGCCGGTGATCACCGTCCCCCTGAGCGCTATCACGACCATCGAGAAAACTCGCGGACTGTTTCTTGAAACCCCGGGCGGTTACGCGTTTGCGCCGATCGATGCAGGCCGCGAAGGCGGCGGGTGGGTGGAAATCCGGCGGGGCGTGAAGGAGGGCGACCGTATCGTCACCGACGGTGTGTTCGATCTGAAAAATGTGCTGCTGAAAGAACACATCGGATCGGGCGAATGAGGAGCGCATGCATCATCTACTGACATTTTCGCTCCGCTACCGGTTTTTTACCGTCGTGGCCATCGCCGTCGTCATTGCCTCCGGCCTCTGGTCGTTCGCGCATCTGACGATCGATGCGGTCCCCGACCTGACACCGGTACAAGTGCAAATTCTTACGCGCGCCCCGGCGCTGGGACCGGTCGAGGTGGAACAATTCGTGACGTTCCCCATCGAAGCTTCTCTGAACGGATTGCCGGCCTTACGCGAGCTGCGGTCCATCTCACGGTATGGCCTCTCTGCCGTCACGGCGATCTTCGACGATCGCACCGACATCTATCGAGCCAGGCAATTCGTCGCGGAACGGTTGGCGCAAGCCATGGAGCGTATCCCTGCTGAATATGGCCGCCCGATGATGGGGCCCCTCACGACCGGCCTGGGCGAGGTCTATCAATTCACGGTGAAAGGCGAGGGCTATAGTCCGATGGCCTTGCGGACACTCCTGCAATGGGACATCGGCATGAAATTACGCGCCGTGCCCGGCGTGGTCGAGGTCAACATCTGGGGAGGTGAGCCACAGCAATTCCACATCATCGTCGACCCCTCGAAGTTGTTATCGTTCAAATTGTCGATGAAGCAGGTGTTCGATGCCCTCCAACGCAACAATGCCATCGCCGGCGGCGGCTATATCGAACACCAGCGCGAACAATTGCTGATCCGCGGCGAGGCGCTGGCGACGCAGATCAGCGATCTGGCTCAAATCGTAGTGGCTCATGGTCCCGGCGGCGTGCCCATTTATATCGCCGACCTGGCTGAGGTGAAAGAAGGATCGGCGCTCAGGATCGGTGCCGCGACAGCCATGGGTGACGGCGAGACCGTGATCGGCATGGTGCAGATGCTCGCAGGAGAAAACGCCCAGGAGGTCGTGACTCGCGTCAAGGCACGAGTCCAGGACATTCAGGCCACGCTCCCCGCCGGGGTCACGATCGAACCTTACTACGACCGCACGATCTTCGTCTCAAAGGTCATGCAGACCGTGCGCAACAACCTGATCGAAGGTGGCCTGCTCGTCATTGCCGTGCTGTTTCTCTTTCTGGGCGACCTGCGCGCCGGCCTCATCGTGGCGTCCGCCATTCCCCTCGCCATGTTGATCGCCTTCATCGGCATGATGCAGGCCGGGCTCTCCGGGAATCTCATGAGTCTCGGGGCGATCGATTTCGGACTTCTGGTCGACGGCTCCGTGGTCATGATCGATAACATCCTCCGGCGAATGGCCGAGAAGCCGACACAGACCAAGGACGCACGCTTAGCCGAGGTGCTGGCCGCCGGTCAAGAAGTGCTGCGCCCCATGACCCTCGCGGTGACGATCATCATTCTGGTGTACGTCCCGATCCTGGCGCTGACCGGTATCGAGGGGAAAATGTTCCGCCCGATGGCCATCACAGTCATCATGGCCTTGACCGGTTCCCTGCTCCTCGCCTTAACGGTCACGCCCCTCTTGTCCTTCTGGTTTTTGCGGTCCCAACCAGGTGCAGACGCGACGGCTGTCATTCGTGGCCTGAGACGCGTCTATACGCCCTGGCTTCAACGGGCCGTGGCCCGCCCGATTTGGCCGGTATCCATAGCAGTTGGTCTGTTTGCCGTCAGCCTGCTGGCGGGAAGCCGATTAGGGATCGAATTCGTTCCACGATTGGAGGAAGGGGACCTGGCGGTGCAGGTGTGGCGCCTCCCGAGCATCTCGTTGAGCGAATCCGTCGCCACCGCATTGGATATCGAACGGGTCCTCAGGCGTTTTCCCGAAGTCACGCGCGTTGTCACACGCACCGGCAGCCCGGAAGTGGCCACCGATGTCATGGGCGTCGAAATGTCCGACGTCTTCGTCATCCTCAAGCCTCAACGCGACTGGGTCACCGCGCAGAGCCGCAACGAACTGATCGACGCGATGAAACGGCAGATCGTTGAACAGGTACCGGGGGTAGGGCTTGGATTCACCCAACCGATTGAAATGCGCTTCAATGAATTGATTGCCGGCGTGCGCTCAGATCTGGCGGTCAAAATCTTCGGCCCGGATCTCGATATCCTGAAACAGCAGGCCGAACGGGCGGCGCGCGCACTGGAACGCGTGCCAGGCGCGGCCGACGTCAAGGTCGAGCAGGTTGCCGGTCTCCCGTTGCTGCGCGTCATCGTCGACCGGGCGGAAATCGCCCGCTACGGGCTCACGGCCGACGAGGTGCTGACGCTGATTCAATCGGCCAGGGCCGGGACGGTCGTGGGAACTGTCGTGCAGGGGCCACGACGGTTCGAATTGGTTGTGCGGCTGGCGGAACGTGTCTCCCGCGATCCTGGCTCTCTGGGCAGCCTATTGATCCCGACCATGCATGGGGAACTCGTCCCGCTCTCACGTGTGACCAGCATCCTCGTCGATTCGGGACCCGCTCAGGTCAGTCGCGAACACGTGCAGCGACGAATTGTGGTCGAGACTAACATCCGCGGGCGTGATCTCGGCGGATTCGTGGCCGAGGCTCAGCGTGCCGTGGCTCAGGCGGTCACTCTGCCGCCCGGATATGAGCTGATCTGGGGCGGGCAATACGAACATCTGCAGGAAGCCGGGAAGCGGCTAGCCATGGTCGTGCCGGTGACACTCATGCTGATCCTGGGCATGTTATCCGTCATCTTCGGGACACTGCGGCCCGCCCTGCTCATTTTCCTCAATGTGCCGCTCGCCCTATCCGGCGGGATTCTGGCTTTGTGGCTGCGGGGATCGCCGCTCAGCATCTCGGCCATCATCGGGTTCATCGCCCTCTTCGGTATCGCCGTCCTGAACGCGGTCGTCCTGGTCAGCCATATCAGACGGTTGGAAGCAGAAGGCTGTTCCACGCAGGAAGCGGTCCTCCAAGGAGCAACGGATCGCTTGAGGCCGGTGTTGATGACCGCCCTGGTCGCGAGTTTGGGCTTTCTTCCCATGGCGTTGGCTACCAGCATGGGCGCGGAGGTCCAACGGCCGCTGGCTACGGTGGTCATTGGGGGACTGCTGACGTCGACAGCCCTGACCCTGCTGGTCATTCCGGCCTTGTATTCACGCCTGGTTTCGCGTGGTGAAGTCCGACCAGTTCGGGAAACGATTCCAGAAGAAGACACCCCCGTCAGGTCGTAACTCCCTGTAGCATCATGACAAATCGGCCCTGTTCCAACCGCAATGCCAGGCCGGTTCCGACTCTTTCCTGGACAGACTTTCATCCCGGCGGTAAGCTTCTTCTACGAGTCGAGGTGTCTGCACGGGAGTCCCTGCCTTGCGCGGCCCCTCCACCGAGACAGTAACCTGACATCTTCCCGAGGAGTAGTTATGGCGACCATCATGGTGATCGACGACGAACCTTCCATCCGCGGCCTGCTGCGGGAGGTCCTGGAACGATCAGGTCATACAGTTGTCGAAGCGAAGGATGGACGCGAAGCGTTGGATCTCTACCAGAAGCAGAAGGCCGATCTGCTCATCATGGACCTGCTGATGCCTGAGGTAGACGGATTGGAAGCGACCCTGCAGTTGACCCGCGAATACATGGATACCAAAATCATCGCCATGACCGGCGCCCAGGGGGATCGAAACTTCCTGGATATCGCCCGGCTCTTCGGCGCCCACCGGACGTTCGAAAAGCCTTTCGATCTGAAAGAAATGCTGAACGCCGTGGAGGCGGAACTGGCGCAGAAATAACCCTTCTCCCCGGTCTCCTCCGACGCTCCGTTCTCGGAACGTGCTCAGCGGGAAAAAATACTGGAAACCCTGTCGCCGATTCTGCCAGAATCGGCCGTGCAGCAGACCCCCACAGTCAGGCTCTCGTGCTGGTAACCCCGTCCCGCGTCAAACGTCTCTGGTATGCCTGGAGCATCTTCATCCTGCTCGTGGGTATCCTTCCCCTGCATAATTTCGTCGGCCATGCGCATTGGCAATATATCCGGTGGGTGCCGACGCCGGACCAGCTGAGTTCCCCGGCGATCCTGCTCGACCTCGGCATCGATGCCATCGCCAACATCCTGCTGTTCCTGCCCTTCGGCCTGCTCTATGCCCTTCGCGGACTGGACGGCAAACCCTTCTCTCCAGGCCACCTGATGCTCATGGCCTTCGCCCTGTCATTCAGTATCGAGTATTACCAGGTCTATTGTCACAATCGCAGCACGTCGCTCCTCGACCTGCTGGACAATGTTCTGGGTGCCTACATCGGAATGAAAGCGGGAGAGGCTTATATCAGGAGAACTATCGCTGCAGTGGCGGAACCCGCGGCCTGAGACTATTGCCAGCCTGTCGGATCGTATCCCCGGTCCCGCAAACACCGATCCACATAGTTCGTAAAGGCCGCGCTGGGAGGAGATCGTTTGAACAGCCCGCGCAGGAATCCCGCCGTTGCGCCACTGGCTGCGCCGACCATCGCGCCGCGTCCCGGGTGCCCAAGGATGGCCCCGCCCACCGCGCCGGCGGCAGAACCGACCGCGCCGCCGGCCACCGTCCCGGTCGCCGCCTGAGCCGTCTTCCCCTCGCTGGAAGAAGCCCCGGCCTCTTTCGCCAGAGCCATGCAATCCTGGATATCGGCCTGAGCCGCATCGGCACCGACCTGTTGGTAGTGTTCGTTGGGATACAGAATCGGTTTGTGCGCGGCGCAGCCGGCAAGCAAGAGACTCATGGCACAGAGACAAGAGATTTGCCTCATGGCACAGCCCTCCGATACACAGCCTACGCGAAACGAGCTGCAGCCCGGTCCGGCGGCTGCTGCGCTCAAAGCTACATCCGGCCGCCCAAGTCCTTGCGCTGCAGAGTTCGCATCATCATGGAATCGTTATAGGCCACCTCACTGAGCGCATCCATGATGTGAAGTCCTTTGGCGCCCACCAGCTCCTTGGCTTTGCTGTAGTTCTTCGCGCTGAATCGAGCGACCGCCGGTTGGCCGTTCACAATCTGGCAGGCCAGGACTTCACCGCCTGCCACATCCATAGTCCCCCCTTCTTCGACAAGCTTCTTCGCCTGCGGCACCGTAATCTGATGCAACTGCGCGAACTCCTCCAGTCCGCCGGTTTCCACCAGGCGCCCGTCGGGCATGATGCACAGCCGTTTGAAATGGGGCGACCAATCTTTCCGGAAATCGATGAACTTGATATCGCCCCCCTTGGCGACCGCGCGATCGAGCGTGCGGTAATCGAGCCCCAGATTTTTCTGCGCGAGTTTCGTTTTCAATTCCTCGGGCAGCGTCCGATAGAAGATTTCGCCGGCTGCATCCGCCAATGAGACGCCTCGCGCCCTGGCCCACTGTTCCGCCTCCGCGAACTGCATGAGATCCAGCACCCACGTCTGCTTCGGCGAGGCACCGGTTGGATCGATACGGCAGGCAAAGAGCCCGCGCGTGAGCAAGCCCCCCACCTGCGGATATACGTAGACGCCACCCTCGCTCAGCAACTGCGTCATCTGGTCCAGCGGCACATCGTAACTTTCCGACAGGATCTTCGCATGCGCCGGTATATTTTCCGGCAAGGTCATGGCGCAGGCGGTCACATTTCCCGGCGCATCGAATTCGGAGTAATCCTCGATCACGTTGTACAGAATCGGCGGCTTCGGCTTCTCGATCTTCTTTTTGATCTTGAACATAGTGAATTCGTTCCTCGTCTCCCGTCGTTCGTCTCTTGTTCAACCTGTGTTTTGTGCCGTCATCCATGCTGGAGATGGTAATAGGCCGGCAAGGTCAACAGCCGCCCGTCGTCTACGGGTCCACCGATCGTAAAATGATACAGCGATTGCAGCGCCAGGTCTTTGATCCCGACGATCTCATGCACCGGATCATCGAAAAAACAGCCGATGCCCGTCCCCCGCACACCTGCTGCTTCAGCCTCCAGGTACAGGACCTGTCCGACTAACCCTGCTTCCCAGAACAGGCGTGGATACCACCAGGATCCGCCCTTCCGCAAGCGCCCTTCGAATTCAGCCAACATGCCGAGTGAAAACGCGCTGTCGCCGGCAATGCCTTGGTGACAACTGACCTGTGCGGCCAGACGCTGCGCGTTGCCTTGCAGCAGCCAATACAAGGGAAGATCGTTCGGGCCGCCGGGCACTGGGGTCCACTCCAATTCAGGATTCATCGCCTGCTGCAGAAACGGCAGTTTTTTCGGATCGCGTGCCAGCACGTAGAGACCCGGCGTCAGACCCTCCACGCGGTGTACGAACAACAGCAGATGAATGGCCGGATCCCAGGGCAAAAGATCCCAGGGCATGGGCCGCTCCAGTTGCTGTTTCTCAGCCTCAGGCATCAACCGATGCAGGATTTGAAAAAAAGTGGCGCTGGAAATTGATGTGCGGCCGTCGAACGCCACGGCGCTGCGGCGTTGTCGGATGATCGTGGCGGCGGCGCTCGTTCGTGTGGCGTGACGCGTCCCAGATTGAACCATGGGGCTGGCGTGAAGCGAGACGATCGGGTGCTCCAGGCTGGTCTTCCAGGAGGCCTCCGCCGCCTCGTCGATGACGTCCCAGTGCACGCCATGCTCGCGGCTCAATTGATTGGCCCGGCCGTGCCATGGTCCCGCCGCCAGTTTTTTCACGGCCGTTTGATCCAAACACAGGGGTAGACTGAGAGCATCGGGCTTCACATCTGAACGAGGCCAGATCACTGCCAGACAATCGGGATGTTCCGGTTCGGCCTCGCCGAAGTCCTCCGCACGATGCGTGCCCAGAACCTGCGCGACCTGGTTTTGATCCACCCCATCCAGCAACACCATCGTCCAACCGAGCGTGGCCGCGGCCAGACGTGCGGAACCGAGGGCGTGGCCCACGTCGTGATTGCAATAACGAAAGGCCCGTTCGCCATACTTCCAGGCTTCCCGCCAATGGACGGAACTGAGGCCGAACAGAAATGCACCGGGCGGAAACGGCGCGAGCAACTGTGTGATGTGTGCGGGAGAAAAGTCTGCCCGTAGCTCCAGGCCATGCTCTTTCGCCGCGTAGTGATAGAGACCAGGGTGGAGATCTGAACCCTCGACCGGCGGCACAAGCACATACCCTTCCGTCGGATGCAGATTGCCGGACGAAGGATTGTTGCGTAGGGCCCACTCCGACTCCCCTGCCCGCTTCCAAGCCGAAAGCCCGAGCGCCAGTTCGAACAATCGTGACAGCGTCCGGGCGGTGAAGGGTTTCGGCGCCACGGCATCTGGCTGATACAGAGCATCATAAGACGGCGACCGTGGCTCGTCCTCTGGCTTGAGCAACGGCAAACGGATCAGCTGCGCCCCCTCGAAGCGCCGAAACGGATTCGGTTGGTTCGCCCAATCCAAGAACCCCAACGACTTCGCATACCGGTCGAAATGATGCTTGGTTCGAAGATGATAGGCGATCACGCGGTCGATCGGATCAGTCGAAGTCGGTTCGGCAGGCAGGCCGGAAGACGAGTGGTCGAACGTCATGCGGGCAGTCTAACGAGGCGGATGAAGGAAAGTAAACGCAGCGTTCCGTCTTAGCCCAGGAGCCGGGCGATCCCGAAGGCGGCAGCCGCGGCCAACCCGCCGACCAGCACAGTTTGGACCCCGCCACGCCAGGGCGGCACGCCGGTCAATCCGCTTTTCACGTAGCCGAAGACGAACAGTGCCACGGGAGTCACGGCCACCGACCACCACAGCGCCGTCACGATATCGTGAATCAGCATGTACGGCAGCAACGGAATCAGCCCCCCGATCACGTAGGAGAGCGCGATCGTCCAGGCACTCCACCGGGCGCGCGACGGATCCGGCTCTTCCAAGCCCAATTCAAACCGCATCATGAAATCGACCCACCGGCCGGGATTGGCTTGAAGGGAGGCGATCAGCGGCGCGATGTGTTCATCGCGCAATCCGTAACTGCGAAAAATCTCAGCCACCTCTTCGGCCTCCTTTTCGGGAATATGCTCGGTCTCCCGCAATTCCCGCGACCGTTCCGCCACATAATGTTCACTGTCGGTCTTGGCCGCAAGATAGCCGCCCAGTCCCATGGCGATCGAACCGGCGGCAATTTCCGCCAATCCCGCCGTGACGACCAGGGCGGACGAGGCCACCGCTCCGGACAATCCGGCAGCCAGGGCAAAGGGAACGGTCAACCCGTCGGCCATGCCGATCACGATATCACGCACCGTCGCCGTGGCCGTGAAATGTTTTTCCGCATGAAGCGCGTGAGGCATACCAGCTCTCCTTTTGAGTCAGGCTGCTGGTGTACGCGTCTTGCTCGCTCCGGTCAAGGAGGGACGAGTCCGCGCGTCATGAACTGCACAGGGATCCGTCGAGCTGGCTACGAACGACCGTCTGCGCTGGATGGTGAGGGATTCATAGAAACAGATACGTGGAGGGGTTCTGAAGAGACGTCTGATGGCCGGCGACGCATGCCGGAACCTGAAACGCGCCGCCGGCGGAATGCGCCGTGAGTTACGCGGCCATGGCCACGGGGCTGAACAATTTCACCGTATCCTGCAATTGGTCCAGCGCTTCCTGCAGCAACATCGGTCGATCATCGGCATTGAAACGGGTCGTCTGCAGCGCGGACGCATGAAACGAGACCTCTTGCGGAGCAACGGCCGGATGCAATTCGTTATGGTCGGCCACCACCCCGGCAAGGTGCACGATCGAGGCGTGGAGGGCATAGTCGCCCGCATCGTCGGGGCACAACTGATGACGGATGGCCTGCTCGATTTGCATCGGCATCCCCCAGGAGTGGATGAGCTCGGCGCCGACTTCCGTATAGTCGCACCCGAAATTCGACTGCTCGACTTCCGCCAACGGTTCCCCAAGGTTCCCGGCTTCGATCAAGGCCGATTGTGCCCGCTCGGGAATCGTCTGGTAGAGCACCAGGTGCCCGATGTCGCGGAGAAGGCCTTCGATGAAAAATCGTTCGCTCTCTTCAATGCCGCAGGCTTTGGCGATCTTCCCGGCCATCAAGGCGCACAGGACGCTTTTCCGCCAATAGGCGGAGAGATCCATGATCTGGACGGTCATGCCGCTGAAACTGCGGCCGACGGTCGTCGCCGTGACGAGATCGCGCACCGCCTGCATGCCGAGCAGATTCACCGCACGCGTCACCGTATCGACCTGCTTGGGAAAGCCGTAGAGGGGACTATTGACGATCTTGAGCATACGGGCCGAAATTCCCGGGTCCATTTTGAGGACTTTCGCCAGATCCTCCATGGTGGATTCAGGATTGTCGACGACATCGCGGACGCGAACATAGATCTCCGGCAGGGTAAAGACGTTGGAGCAGGATTGAACAAGTTCTTGCGCCGATGCCATGATGGACGATCCTCCTTGCGACGCGATGTGCGTGCGACCGTTGCAAAGCCCTCGGATATCTGTATCGGTTCCGGCCCATTATTTCTAAAGCCGGAGCGGAAGGATTGTAGGACGCTGACGGACGACAGGCTCCCGCAGTGGGGACATCGGGGATGGATGCGAGACGCGCAAGCAAGTGCGGATGCCGGACGGAGCCCATCAACGGATAATTCATCCGATATTCTAAGAGCTTGCGATGAGGAGCCAGAATGGGAGTGCAGGCCTGCGGAGCTGGGTCATGGCGCGTTGCCGGGCTTCCATTTGATACTACAGCCGATGCTCGGCTGTTGATCGCCTGGAACGATGGTTCCCTCCAGCACCGCATCGATTGCAGCGCGAAGGTCTCGACCGGTCACCGGCCTATTGCTGCCGGGACGGCTGTCATCCAGTCGGCCTCGATAGACGAGTCGGCGTTGCCCGTCAAACAGGTAGAAATCCGGCGTGCAGGCCGCGCGATAAGCCTTCGCGATCTCTTGCGTGGCATCGAAGCAGAACGGAAAGTGGAAGTCCACGCGCTGTGCCAGTTCTTTCAATCGATCCGGGGCGTCCTCAGGGTAGCCGGCGGGATCATTGCTGCTGATCGCGATGATGCCCAGACCGCTGCCCTCGTAATCCCGCCCCAACTGAGCCAACTGCTGTTCAATATGTTGCACGTAGGGACAATGGCGACAGATGAACATCACCAGCAAGGCAGCCTTCCCGGCGAAGGACTCCAGGCGATAGCACTGCCCGCTCGTCACATCGGGAAGCTCGAACGAAGGAGCCGTGCTCCCCAGCGGAAGCATGCACGATTCAACAGCCATCATGACCTCCCGAAGAATGAACCGGCAACACCCGGCACTACTCTACAGTCGACGTTCCCGTGACTCAAGCTTCGCCCGGCATTGACCTCCCTTCCGCGCACCCAGTATTCTGCAGCCACACGAAACAATCGACCTTCGAGAGGGATGAGGACTGCATGCGATTCGATGCCGCGCTGGCCGCTCAAGACACGTTACGGGAAGCCGAAGCTGAACTCGGTGCCGACTGGGACGAGGCCGTTGAACTGGAAGCGACATTTTCCTCCAATGCCGGCGCCACGGCGAGAGAGGCCTACGAGCAACTCCTTGCGCTGGCCGCCCGCCACCCCACCGCGCATCGCTTCCAGGCCTTCTGCATCTATATCACCTGGCAACAGGTCACGGAAGAAACCATTGCACGGCATTTTCAGACCGGCATGACACTCGCCGAAGCCTACCTTGCCTCGCCGGAGGGAAAAGACCCCCGGCACGTGAATCACGTCACGGAACTGCTGGAGTCATTTCGTACCGGATTAGGCTTAGACGAGGAAGACGACATCGTGGTGGAATTCCGAAAGGATACCCCCAAAGGCGGCGACTGACGTATGGCGTGAGACGTGAAACGTTCACCGCCTCGGATCGAAAATAACCGCATGGCTACTGTCCATACTTTCTGTCTCTTTTCACGATTCACCTTTCACGTCTAACGTTTCACGCACTCTATGGCTGAAAACGATAAACATCGCGCGCGCATTTTTCTCCACCGGGGCGATCTCGTCCAGGCACGGGCCGCCTGGGAATCCGCAGTCAAGGACGACCGCCTCACGGGCACACCACGCGAACTCTCCAACAGTCTCGGCAATCTCGGGAATACGCTGGCGCTGTCTGGTCAGTTCGACCAAGCCGACGCCTGCTATAAAGAGGTGCTGACCATTCAACGCGATGAGCGAGATCCGCACGCCATCGCGCACACCCTCGTGAATCTCGGCAACCTCTATATCGGCGCCGATCAGCCGGACAAGGCGCGTCCCTATTACCTCGAAGCACTCGACCTGTTGAAACCGTTGGACGACCATCGCGCGTTGGGCATTCTCTACCACAACCTGGCGATGGACGAAGCGCGGCAGCAGCACTGGGAGGAATCCGTTCGACTGTTCACCCAAGCCTTGGATGCCCATCGCATCGTCGGGAACGAGGAAGGGCTGGCCGGCACCTACAGCCAGATGGGAAAAATGTTCCTGGACAGTCGGCACTCAGTGGAAGCGGAACGGTGCTTCAACAATGCCACCGAACATTTCATCAAACTCGGTAATCCGGCCGGCGAGGCGGCGGTATTGCGGGAACTAGCCGACTTGTATGAGCAGCGACAGGACACCGTCGCGGCCATCCGTTGCGTGGAGCGCCTTCATCACCTGGCGCTGGGCACCGGCCGGGCACCCTCGGCTGCCGACCGCGATCGCCTCGCAAGACTGCGAGCAGCCCGTAGCTGAGCGAACAGGGGGGATGCTAGAATTCCGACCTTGTTTCTCCAGTCATCCCGACATCACAAGGAGCCTCATGGATATCAGTGCATTTCGTCAAATGGTGGAAAAGAACCCGAAGGGATTTCTCGGCCGTTATGGTTTGGGAAACAAGATCCTGCAGGAAGGCGGCAGCCTCGAAGAGGCGGCAGAGCACCTCACGGTCGCCACGCAGTTGGACCCCACGCACGTCGCCTCGCACCTCGCGCTGGGGCGCGCACTCGTGAAGCTGGGGAAAACAGAGGACGCCAAACCGGTCTTGAAGGCCGGGATCGATGCCGCGGTGTCCGGTCGATCGAATGGCGGTGTAGACCTCGTGCCGGAACTGCAACAACTCCTGCGAACGCTCGGGTAACCCGGAGTGGAGGACCTATGGATCTCGACACAGCCAGACAACGAATCGAATCCGCCATCACCCAGTACGGCCAGCACGCCGCCATGGCGATCGAATTGGTGATCAACGAAGTGCGTTCCGACATGGGGCGGGCTGCCGTAAACGAACTGATCGACGAGTTCGATTTGGAGCTCATGTACAACATCGCCCCGATGGAATCCGACTACTCAAACAGCTGATCGGCGGATGATGCTCTCGCGTACCACTCCCACGAGTAACTCCGACACGGCACCGAATAGGGTCACGGACGGTGCAGGTCCGCAGATATCTCGTCGATTGTCCAGCGAGCAGGATGCCAGATTGAGCATCACCACGGTGGCGCATGTCCATCCCCTGCCATGCCGCTGATTTGGTGTTCTATTTCAGGGCATGGCTACGGCCATGCGGCGCAGGTGGTGCCGGTCCTGAACGCCCTGGCGAAGCGAGTCCCGCACCTGAAGGCCCTCCTTCGAACATCCGTGCCTGCCACGTTCTTTGAACCCCGCCTGTCGCTGCCCTGGGAATTGAGTTCCGCCCAACAGGATGTCGGTTGTATCCAGAACGGGCCACTCACAATCGATGTTCCGGGAACGTGGGAGGCTCACCGGACACTCCACGCGGATTGGGAGCGGAAGATCGCCGCCGAGGCTGCTCTGATACGTGACGCCCGGCCAGCCGTGGTCCTCTCGGATATCTCCCATCTTGGAGTTGCCGCCGGGGCCGCGGCGAACGTCCCGACGATCGGGCTCTGTTCCCTCTCGTGGGACCTCGTGCTCGAACCATTCCTCGATCACGCACTATCTGATCAAGTCGCCATCCTGCGCCAGATCCGAGCCGCCTATGGCCAGGCTGACGCCTTCCTGCGGGTGGCTCCGGGCCTGGCCATCACGGCCTTTCGAAACCTGTATGACATCGGCCCCATCGCGGAGCCGAGCAGTCCTCAGCGCGCGCAACTGCGACGGTCCGTAGGCGCCGACGATGAAGACCGTCTGATCCTGGTCGGATTCGGCGGTATTCCACTCACCAATCCGCCGTTCGAACAGATGGACGCCATGCAATCCTGTCGCTTCCTCTTCGATGGCCCTGTTCCGAACGACTGCTCGCGAGTCGTGTCGCTCGCCGCCCTTGGCCTCCCGTTCAAACAGATCCTGGCTTCCGTGGACCTCGTGGTCACCAAGCCGGGGTACGGCACTATTGTCGAATCCGTCGCGCTCGGCATTCCCGTCGTCTACGTCCGCCGTTACAATTTCGCCGATGAGCAGTCGCTGGTGGATTATCTTCATCGATATGGACGTGGAGCGGAACTGTCGCGGGAGGATTTTCATCGTGGAGCATGGGAGCCCGCCCTCCGTCAGGCACTGGCGCAACCACCTGCGGCGCAACCACCGCCGCTGTCCGGAGCACAGGACGCCGCACAGTTTCTGGCCGGATACGTATAAGCGTCACCCCGGCGAGTCTCGACCTCTGCGCAAACTGACATCCGATTAGTCGTTTTTCCCGTACAGTGTTATAGTGGGCCCTATTCGGAATCACGGAGAGCTGCACGCATCTAGGCCCTGCATGGACGCTGCCCCGCGACACGCTGCATCATCGATCGATCCCAAGCTCCTGGCCCGCGTGGCCAAGGGCGATCAACAGGCATTCGGCCAACTCTACGACCAATCCAGCACATTGCTGTTTACGCTGGCGTATCGCATTCTCAGCAATCGCGACGAGGCGGCGGAGTTGCTCCAGGACGTGTACCTCGAAGTCTGGAGAAAAATTGCCAAGTACGATGTGGGGCGAGGCAGTCCCATCGCCTGGCTGGTCACCCTGACCCGTAGTCGCGCCATCGATCGGCTACGCGCACGCACCTCGCGTGGACAGCAGGTCGTGGCCGATTCGTTCGACCACCCCCTGGTGTCCGTCACGCCTGATGTCAGCCCGAACCCGTATGAAGCCCGTGAGGACACGGAAATCCGGCAGCTCATGGCGAAAGCGATTCTCGACCTACCGCTTCCGCAACAGCAGGCCATCGAAATGGCCTTTTACCAGGGCTTGACGCATACGGAGATCGCCGCCAAATTGAATCAACCATTGGGCACGGTGAAGACTCGAATCAAGCTGGCCATGACGAAACTCCGCGCGTCCTTGCAGGAGACGCTGCCGCAAGGTCACCACGCATGACCCACGAAGAATTGGAAGAAGCGGTTCCCCTTTACGCCATCGGCGCGTTGGAGCGTTCGGAGCGGCAGGCCATCGAAGCCCATCTGCTGTCCGGGTGCGCCGCCTGCCATGCGACCCTGAAAGACTATCAAACCGTCGCATCGCTCTTGCCGTTCGGGCTCACTCCCGCGACGCCCCCCAACACGCTCAAAGCCAAGATCATGATGGCGCCCGCGTCGACGTCGGGCCAGCCCGAAACGGAACAGCCAAGCCCACGATCCAGTCTGGAGCCGGGCGAATGGATGAACCACCTGTTTCCGCCTATCACGCCTGCCCGCTCGCTGCCCTTCCGGTTTGCCATGGGATTCGCCGCCGTAGCTTTGGTGGTGGGAGGCGGGTATGTCGCCTGGCTGTCATACACGCAAACCGCACAACGTTCGGGTGAAATCCAACAGCTGCAAGCGGCAGTACAACAGGGGTCCGCGCGAGTGGCCGCGTTACAAACGGAACTCCAACAACGCGACCAAACGCTCGGCTCCCTCAAGTCCGAACTGGGTCAACGCACTACCGAAGTGGCTGAACTGCGCGATCAGTTATTACAACGGGAAGCGGAGTTGGACGACGCGCATGCACAGTTGACGCAACACGACAGCGCGTTACAACGGCTTGCCCGCCAGAGCGAGGAGTTTGCCGGGCTGTTCAAGAATCCCGCTTCCAGAGTCGTCTCCCTGTCAGGATCCGAGATGGCGAAGTCGGCAGGCGCGTTCCTGCTGTTCGACCCGACCACTAAGAAGGCCTGGCTCTATGCGTTCAATCTGCCTGCGCTCCCGAGCGGAAAGGTTTATCAGCTCTGGGCCATCGACGACAAACCGGTGAGCGCGGGTGTGTTCGGATTGGATGCAGGCCAAAAAGCCCGCATGTTCATCAAAAACATGGGTGAGTTTCCACGCATGAAGAAATTCGCCGTCACCGTGGAGCCGGACGGCGGGCGTCCGGAGCCGACCGGGGCCATCTACTTGATCGGTCAAATCTAGCCGTCAGCCCATCCTTCCCGACAAACGTTCCACTGCGGTTTCCTGCCCCAAACATGCTAGCATGCGTTCTTGCCCCCGATGACGGGGGTTTGTACCGCCGACCAACACGTACCACGACACCATGTCCCTGCCCCAGGATCTCGATAGCCAGTTTATGCAGCAGGCCCTGGCCCTCGCTCGAGAGGCGCCGCTGATCGGCGAAGTACCGATCGCCGCCCTGCTCGTCCGCGATGGCATCGTCATCGCCCGGGCCCATAATCTCCGTGAAACTGATCAGGACCCCACCGCGCATGCGGAAATGCTTGCCATCCGGGACGCTGCCAAGCAGACGAAGAGCTGGCGCCTCATCGACTGCACGCTGTACGTCACCCTCGAACCCTGCACGATGTGCATCGGCGCGATCGTCCTGGCTCGTATTCCGCGTCTGGTCTTCGGAGCGCCGGACCCGAAAGCGGGCGCCTGCGGATCCATCATGAACATTCCCCCGGAACCCAGACTGAACCATCGTGTGGACGTCATCGGCGGGGTGTGTGCGGAAGAGAGCCAGAGTCTGCTGCAGGATTTTTTTCGCGAGCTGAGAAGAGAGGCGGTACAGAGGAAGTTGGGTCAGTAGAACGAATAGGCCGTCGACTCGTAGTGATGCAGCTCCCACGCATCGCCTTCGACGGCGACCGCGCCCGCCAGATGATCAGGAAGCGAAAGCGAACGAATCGTCCAGGGTTGGTCGATTGTTCCTGAATCCGTCCACCGCACCGTGGCGACCGGTGACATCCCGTCGAACACGACGTCAAAGCGATCCAGTCCCAACGAAAGCCCCACGCCTTTCCCTTTCAGATAGGCCTCCTTGGCCGCCCACAGTCGATAAAACATCCGCGCGCGGTCATCGCCCTCGGCGGCCGTGATCAGCTGTGATTCGCGTGGAGCAAAAAACCGCTGGGCCAGTTTGAGTGAGTCGACATCGGCCTTCCGCACCTCCACGTCTACCCCAACCGCCAGACCGCGTGCCACCGCCACCAGCGCAATGGGCCCGGAATGGGACAGACTGAATTGGATCGGCTGAGACGCCGCGCCTGCACCACTGATCGCCGGCTTCCCATGCGGGCCGGTGGCAAAGTGGATCTGCCTTGCATGCATGTGGGTGTAGCGGGATAGCAGCAGGCGCAGCAACGCATGCGAGAGGACGAATCGCTGCCGGTCCCGATCGAACGCGAACCGAGCCGCGCGCACCCGCTCATCGCCGGACAGCAGTGCGGCGAGAACCTCTTGATCAGCGGCATAGTGCAGGAGGTCGCAGAACCAGACGTGTACGTCGGAAGATCCCAGGACGGGAAAGGCTGTGGATGCGGAGGAGAAATTGGACGGATGCGACATCATTCTATCGACAAGACACACATCGCGCGCATTACCCCGATGATCGCGCGACTGGTTTGAGCACAGGAGTGGCGCGCGGCGGGACATGAACATGGCCTGGTGACGCTTCGACGATCTTTCCCTCGTCCAGTTTTAACACGCGGTCGCCCACATGAAAATAGCGGTCGTCATGCGTCACGACGATCACGCCCTTTCCTCGCGCCCGCAACTCCGGCAGCAACTCCCCGTAAAAGACTTCCTTGTATTGAGGATCCTGATCGGCAGCCCATTCATCGAAAACATAAAACGGCCGGTCTTCCAGCATGGCGGTCACCAGCGCGAGACGCTTCCGTTGCCCCTGCGAGAGGTTGATCGTGGAATATTCCCCGTCCTGAATGCTGACCTTGTGATTGATACGCAGGGTCTTCAACCATCCATCCGCCTGTGTCGCCACAAGGGAGGGATCGAGCCCAAGCAACTTTTTGAAGAGATAAAAATCCGAGAAGACCGCTGCAAAATGTTGCCGATACCAGTCTTGCGTCGCCGGCACAATGGCATCGCCGTCCAGCTTCACCTGGCCCTGTTGCGGCAGATACAACCCCGTGAGCACCTTCACCAACGTCGATTTGCCGCTGCCGTTGCCCCCGATGATGAAGACCAGTTCCCCCGAACGAATCGACACGTCCAGCGGCCCTAGATTGAAGGGACGTTCATCCTCCCCTTTGGATTCGTAGGCGAACACCGCCTGAGAAAACTCCACGCAGTGGCTGCCATGTACCACCGGCCGCTCGGCGCCACCTTCCTGACGCCCCTCATCAAGCGCCAGCCCCAAGGATTCAATTTTTTCCAAGGCGACCTGACCGCGACTCAACGTCGGGATCATCCCCAGCAAGCCCCACATCGGACCGATCATATACAGCATCGCAAAGGCATACCCCGTCAACGATTCGCCGGAAAGAGACAACATCCGCGGAAACAGAAGGAGGATGACCCCGATCAACCCGTAAAAGAGCACCTGCGTCCAGGAATCCGTCGTCAGGTATTGTTTGGTCGTGACCAGATTGTGGTGCCGGAGGGCCTCGGCCGCGTGCCGGATATCTTGCTCGACGAAGCTTTCGCGGCGACCGCGATGCAACATCAGCTCCTTCATCCCCTCCGTCAGACTACGGAAATGTTCGAACAACGCGCCCTTCGCATCACGGACCGCCAACGACGACTGCAGGACCCGGTTATAGAGCTGGCGATACCCTACCAATCCTAAAACGGCAAGGATCACGACCCCGAGAAAGGCCTGCCAGGAGAGCCACGCCAGATAGAGAGAGCACCCGGCAAGAATAGCCACATTGATGGCCAGGCCCGGCAGCCCATTGACGGCCCACGCCATCGCATTCGTATCATCCGTCAGCGTCGCGAGAATTTCATGGGAGCCCCGGCGCTCCAACGTGCGGTAGGGCGCGCGCACCACTTTCCAGCACAGATCCATGCCCAGCTTTAAAATCGTTTTCTGCGCGAAGGTCACAAGGAGCAGTTGAGACAGATAGTTCGAACTGACTTTCAAGAGCGCCAGCCCGATAAACGCGAGCGCCAACCCATCCGCGGTCGCTCCGGCTCCATTGATCAGTTTGTTGATCACCGCCAGCAGGCCCACGCTGGAGAGGCCGGCCAGGAGCCCGGTCAACACCATGAGGACCATCATGGTCCTGGCATCACGCAGCAGAAAGAGAAGGAATCGATACAGCTTGATCATGATCAACCCGAAATCGGCTAGGCGGCTTTCGACGCAGGCCCATTGCCCTGCCCGTCCGGATGTTGGCGCATCACCGCTCCGGCTTCCTCCCAAAATGCTGCGAGATGCTGCGCCAGTTCTTGCACCTGGGGAGCAATAAACAACCGCCCGGAGTCTTCAGTGGGGAGATAGATCGTCCGGCTGGTCCCCATGGCCCACTCTCCAAAGACCAATCGCGTGTCGTCACTGGAGTTCGTCAGGGGATGTTTGGATGCGATGACGTTCAAGACCTGCCCTCGGAACGGTTTCAGCTCGTACCGAGCCACGGCATGGAAGGTCGCGTACGTCACTTGGTCTTTGTACAGAAATTCGTCTTGATGCTCGACGGACTCGGTGTGATGCATCATATTCCACAGCCGGTGCAATTTTCCCTTCCAGAATGTTCCCCATTCACGAACAGGCAGCTGCCGCATGAGGCGCAGGTAGGTCGTGATTTTCATCCCCACGAAGAGCAAGGGCCAGAGGAGATACGGCGGTCGGCTCCAGTGCGTCAGATAAGATCGCGGATGCCACGACTCCATCACGGCCAGGATCACCTCTTCCCCCTGCGCCGTCAGCTGTTGTGCGATTTCATAGGCCGCCAGGCCACCGGTGCACGTCCCGCCGATCAGGTATGGCCCTTTCGGCTGAACGGAACGGATCTCCTCGATGTAATGGGCCGCCATGTCCTCGACCCGCATGAACGGTTTTTCTCTACCGTCCAGCCCGCGTGCCTGCAGGCCGTAAAACGGTTGATCGCCCCCCAACAGTTTCGCGAGGCGCGCAAACACCAGCACATTGCCTCCGACTCCCGGCACCGCAAAAAACGGCGTCTTCTTCCCTTCCGGCTGAATCGCCACCAGGGATCGCCAGCGCACGGAGCAGCCCTCGTCGGCCAACACATCTGCCAACTGCTCGATCGTCGGAGCCTGGAAGAGGACCGCCATCGGCAGGCGCTTGCCGAAGGTGTGTTCGATGGCACTGAACATCCGCAGCGCCAGCAGGGAATACCCGCCGAGCGAAAAGAAGTTGTCTCGCACGCCGATGGGCGTAATGCCCAGAACCTGCTCCCAAATGGCCACCAACTGCAATTCGAGCCGATTCCGGGGCTCGATCGCCTGGCCGCCGTCATGCTCCGGTTCAACGGAGGGCGCAGGCAAGGCGCGCCGATCGACTTTTCCATTCGGCGTCAGCGGAAACTCTACGAGAGGGACGATCGCCGTTGGAACCATGTAATCCGGCACCGCCTCCCGCAGCGCGCGACGGAGGGCTTGGGGATCGCAGACCGCGCCATCGCGTGGGAGCACATAGGCGACCAACCGTTTATCTCCCGGAACGTCTTCCCGCACGATCACGACGGCCTGTTTCACGGTCGAATCATCGGCCAACACCGATTCGATTTCCCCGAGCTCGATCCGGAACCCGCGCAATTTCACCTGATAGTCGATCCGGCCGATGTACTCCACCCGCCCGTCCGGCAACCACTTCACCTGGTCACCCGTGCGATACATCCGTTCGCCCGAACGGAACGGGTTCGAGACGAAACGCTCCGCCGTCAATTGAGGCTGCCCTCTGTAGCCCCTCGCCAACCCCATTCCACCGATATACAATTCACCCGGTATGCCGACCGGCACCGGTTCCCGGTTGGCATCCAAGACATAGACCTGGGTATTGGCAATCGGCTTGCCGAGCGCGATCAGACGGTCGGCGGTGCGAACGCGCTCGAGCGTCGACCAGATCGTGGTCTCCGTAGGACCATACACATTCCATACTGAACCAGCCCGGCTAAGCAGCTCCTGCGCCAATTCGCGAGGGAGTGCCTCTCCACCGCACAACACCTTGACGCTTCTCCCCCCATTCCACCCGAACTGCAGCACCATGCGCCAGGTCGCCGGCGTCGCCTGCATGACGGTGACCGAGCCCTGGTCCAACTCGCGTTGGAGCCACGCTCCATCCATGGCTTGCTGCCGATTGGCGAGAATGATCCGGGCGCCCGTGAGGAGGGGAAGGTACAATTCCAAACCGGCGATATCGAAGGACAACGGCGTCAGGGCCATCACCACATCACGAGCGGTCATCCCCGGCTCCTGCTGCATGGAGCGTAGGAAATTCACGAGTGCGCGATGCTCGATCTCCACGCCCTTCGGTTGGCCGGTCGAGCCTGACGTAAACAAGACGTAGACCAGATGTTCAGGACCCGCCAATGGCCGAGGGTTCCTGTCGTCGCAACGCGCGATCTGTTCCGCATCCCGATCCAGACAGACCACCGGCAGCTGATGCTGCGGGAGGCTCGAGACCAGCGTGGAATCCGTCACCAACAGGGCCGCGTGGCTGGCTTCGATCATGGCGGCCAGTCGCCGGATGGGCAGGCCTGGAACCAGCGGCAAATAGGCGCCCCCGGCCTTCATGACGGCCAGGAGCGTGATCAGGAGCTCCGGGGAACGCTCGAGAAACACCGGGACGACGAGATCCGGTCCCACGCCGCAGTTGCGCAAATGATGCGCCAGCTGGTTGGCACGCCGATTCAGCGCGCCGTACGACCATTCAACCCCTTCGAACACCAGCGCAAGGGCGTCGGGGGTTCGTGCGACCTGCAACTCGAATAGTTGTGGAACGCAGACGGCCTGATCGAACACTCTTTCCGTTGCGTTCCACTCTCGCAATATCCGATGTTGCTCTTCTGCGGTCAGCATCGCGACCCGTCCCAGCGTGTCTTCTGCATGATTCGCGACCGCTTCCATGAGCTGACGGTATTGCGAGAGCCACCGCTCGGCCGAGCTCCGGTCGAACAAGTCGGTATTAAATTCCAGATAGGCTTTGCGCGACGCGAGCGGATCGATGGACAGCCCGAGATCCAATTGGGCCGCCCCACGACTGACCTCATAGGGCGTCCAGGACAGATGCTGGAATTCCGTTCGCGCGAACGGGGTGTTGGCGAAATTGAATAACACCTGTACCAGTGGAAGCCCGCCCTGACTTCGGTCCGGCCGCAGTTCCTCCACGAGCTTCTCGAACGGCACGTCCTGATGGGCATAGGCGTCGAGCGTCAGATCGCGCACTCGCCGCAACAACTCACGGAAGGTCAGCTCGCCTGTGACCTCGGTTCGTAGGACCAACGTATTCACAAACGTCCCGATGAGGTCTTCGATTTCGAGGCGGTTGCGGTTGGCGATCGGCGTCCCGATGACGAGATCGCGTTGTTGTGTGAGCCGGTGCAGCAGGCCGAAGAAACCGGCCAGGAAGACCATGTAGAGGGTCGCGCCCTCGCGGACGCTCAACTGCTTGAGGCGATTGATCAGTGACCAGGACAGGTCGATCGACACATGATCGCCTTTGAAGGAATGCACCGGAGGCCGCGGCCGATCGGCCGGCAAGGCCAATACCGGCAGATCCGTCAACTTGGTCTTCCAATGTGCAAGCTGTTCGGCTAACACCGATCCGGTGAGCCAGCGGCGCTGCCACTGCGCGAAATCGGCGTATTGAATTACCAGGTCAGGCGCCATCCCAAACGGCTTTCTCCCGCAACACGCGTTGTAGGAGCCCACCAATTCACGGGCGATCACGCCGTACGACCATTGATCCGAAATGATGTGATGGGTGCTCACGACCAGCACGTGATCCTCATCACCGACCTGAATCAGGAGAATCCGCAACAGAGGCCCCCGCTCCAAATCGAAGGGCCGCCGGGCTTCTATCGTCGCAAGCTCCAAGGTTCGTGGTTCACGCATTTCAGCCGGCAAACGACGCACATCTTCCTCCGCCCAGAGCGGTTCCAACGAGTCATGGATGATCTGGCGCGGTTGTCCGTCGACCTGTGCAAACGTGGTCCGAAGCGCGTCATGGCGACGAACCAGTTCGCCCACCGCCCAGCGCAACGACGGTTTATTCAGCGGACCATGAAGGCGCACGCTGGCGGGAATGTTGTAGGCTGCGGCCTCAGGTGACAGTTGGTAGAGAAACCACATCCGTTCCTGCGCGAACGACAACGGGAGCGGACCACCGCGGGCGGCCCTTGTTATCTCGTATGCCTTGTTGTCCTGGATCCCTGACTGGCCTTGCTGCGCTTCCTTGACCACCTCGGCCAACGTCGCGATGGTGGGGCGTTCAAACACGCGTCGCAACGGCACCGTAATACGGAACAGCGCCTGCACTCGGGACACCAACTGCGTCGCCAACAGGGAATGTCCGCCTAGCTCGAAGAAGTTGTCGTGCACGCCGACATCTTTGAGCTGAAGAATCTCCCCCCAGATGTCGGCCAACACCTGCTCGAGCGGAGTCCGCGGAGCCAGATAGGCCGAGGTCAGGTCTACCTTGCTGGCCCGGCTATCCGCGGCGACCTGCAAGGCACGTCGATCAACCTTCCCATTGACGGTCAACGGCAGCGCTTCAAGCTCAATGAACGTTGAGGGAATCATGTGCGCGGGTAATTGTGTGCGAAGTTGTTCTCGCAACTGCAGCAGACCGAGACGATTGTTCGGCCTCGGGACCATGAATGCCACAATCCGCTTGTCACCGGGTTGATCCTCCCGCACCTCCACCACCGCCCGCTCCAAATCGGGATGGCGATTCAGCACGGCTTCGATTTCCTCCAACTCAACGCGGAATCCACGAATCTTGACCTGACGGTCGACACGCCCGCAAAAATCCAACTGTCCATCCGAACGCCACCGCACCAGATCGCCCGTGCGATACAGACGCGCGTCCGGACGGTTGGAAAAGGGGTCGGAATCGAACTTGGCCGCGGTCAGATCGGGCCGACCACGATATCCCCGCGCCACACCCACACCACCGATGTACAACTCGCCGGCCACCCCAACGGGAACCGATTGCTGCTGACGATCCAAGACATAGACCGACGCGTGGGGAATCGGACGTCCGATCGGAAGATCGCCGATGCTGTCGCCATGCGCGTTCGCATCGGTCAGGTCTGCCCAGGTCACTGCCACGGTGGTCTCGGTCGGCCCGTAGGTATTGAGCAGACGAACGCGCGTCCCGACGTGCCGGGTCCACCGTTGCACGAGTGCCGGAAGGACGCGCTCCCCGCCGATGATCACGGTCTTCACTGCTTCGGGGAAGTGCAGTTGCTCCAAATCCATGCGCGTCACGACTTCGTGCCAGTAGGCGGTCGGGAGGTCGAGCATCGTCAGGTTCCACTGGCGGCAGCGCTCCAGAAATCCCGACACCGAATCGACCATCATCGGCGTGCGCAATACCAGGGTCGCCCCGGTGGCCAGGCAGGGGAAAATTTCCTCTGCGGCGGTATCGAAACTCATCGACGCGAATTGTAGGACCCGGTCCCAAGCCGTCAGGCCGACAATACCGGTGATGCCCTGAACATAGTTGACGATCGATCGGTGCTCGATCATCACGCCTTTGGGGTGCCCCGTAGATCCTGACGTGTAGATCACATAGGCCAAATTGTCGAGGGCATCGGTGCCCTGGAGGGAATCGTCAGGGAGCCGGGCAATCTGGTCCCACTCGGAATCCAGACACACCGTATGGGGATTCGTCGCAGGAAGACGGGCCAACTGCTCCTGCTGCGTGACCAGCACGCGGACCTCGCTGTCGCGCAGCATGTACTCCAGCCGCTCGGTCGGATAATCGGCATCCAACGGGAGATACGCCCCACCCGATTTAAGAATGCCCAACATGCCCACGATCAAATTGATCGAACGTTCGAGACAGAGCCCGACGACGATCCCCGGCTCGACCCCTCGGCGGCGTAAGTAGTGGGCGAGACGGTTGGCCCGCGACTCGAGTTCTCGATAGGTCACACTCTGCCCGTCCTGCTCCACGGCAACGGCATCAGGTGTGCGCCTCGCCTGCTGTTCGATCAAGCGATGGAGGCACTGGTCCGGCTTCATGCCACCAGAAGACTGTCCCCACGACATCACCGTGTCGCGTCGTTCGATCTCGGACATGAGCGGCAAGGAACCGACCGTGCGACCGGGATTGTCTGCCAACGCCTCGAGCAGACGCACAAAATGCTCCTGCATCCGTGCGATCCGATCCGGCGACAGCAGGGCATCTTTATATTCGAAATACCCGCTCAGCCCCTGTTCCGATTCCGCCATCTCGACACACAGATCGAACTGCCCGCTCTGTTGAGGGATGACAAACGACGCCCAGGGAGAGAGGCCGGCCTCGGCAACCGCAGGCTGCGTGACATTCCTACGGATGTCGAGTTCGGCGAGGAGCGCAAACGGTTGGAGTGCGAATAACACCTGCGCCAGCGGGGCCCGATGCCCCTGGTGAATCGGACGCACATCCGATACGAGCCGCGCATAGGGATAGTCCTGATGTGCGAGGGCCTCAAGCAGGCACTGTTTCGTCTGTGTCAGCAATTCACGGCCGGTGCACCCTGATCGCAGGCTATCCCGCAGGACCAACATGTTGACAAAATCACCGATGGTCCTGGCAAATCGCGCTCGACTACGACCGAACACAGGCGTGACGACCAGCGTGTCTTCATGATCCGTATACCGATGGAGCAGGACCTGAAGGGCGGCCAGGCACACGACGTACAACGTCGTGCCCTGCTCATGGGCGAGTGTCTTGAGGCGCTCGACAAGGTGCTGGTCGAGTTGAAACGCATGCCAGGCATAGTGACTGGGCTCGATTGTCGCCGGAGGCCTGTCATAGAGGGTGTCATAGCTTGGCAATTCGCCGCTCAGCCGTGTCTTCCAATACTGAGACAGGGTTCGGCCCTCCTGGCCGGCTAACACCGTTCGATGCCACTCGACAAACTCTCGGTAGGATACGGGAGGACCTTCGACAGGTTCGTCCCCTCCCGGAACAGGCCGAGTTGCCATCGCACAGTGATGCTTGATGTCCTCGACCAGCTGCAACATCGACCAGCCATCTACCACGATATGGTGGGCGACCAACAACAACCAATTCTGTCCGGAACCGCGAAAGAAGCAGGCGTTCCACAGCGGCCCTTGCACCAGGTCGAACGGCATCGCAGCTTGGGTCATCGCCTCCTGTCGCAGGCGGTGCCACTCCCACGCCGTACTCTCGACAACGATCCAGCCAGGCAGGAGACGATCGTGCACTCGTTGGACAGGGACATCCGCCTCCGTTTCAAACGTCGTGCGCAGCATCGGATGGCGCGCGGCAACTCGCTCCAGCGCCTCCCGCACAGTCACCGGCTCGAGGGTAGGCGGTACGTGCAGCAACACCGCGACGTTTGCCGCGGCACTGTCCGGCGCGAGGCGACTTAGGAACCACAATGCCGCCTGATTCTCCGACAGCGGTCCCACGGCCTCTGCTTCGGCCTGGCTGGAGTCGACCGCCGGCGTGGTGGATTCCCCGTTGTTTAGTTCACGATCGATGGTCGCAGCGAGATCATCGATCGTCGCGCCTCCCAGAAGGACGTGCAGGGACAACGGCACCTGAAACGACTCCTCGATGCGATGCAGCACGTCTGCCGCCATCAACGAATCAAGTCCCAGGCGATGGATCGGGTGATGGGAGGGAATGGCTTCCCCGCTCCGCCCAAGGCGATCGGCGATCAGCCGCTGCACGTCATGCACAATGCGCTGTCGACGGACCTTCGACGACAAGGCACGCAGGTCGGCTAGGCCGTTCATCGTGATCGACGGCAAGACGGATGGGGCCGCCACCAGACTTTGTCCAATGACCGCCAAGCGATCTGCCAGATACAGCTCACGACAGGCCCGCCGTTGTACTTTTCCACTGGACGTTTTGGGAAGGCTTCCCGCCTTGATGAACACGATGGAGGACACGTGGAGATCATGCTGTTCCGAGACGGCCTGACGGATCGCGGCCGCGAGGGCCTCGACGTCCGGAACAACCGCCTGACGCGCTAGTTCCTGGACAACAACCACAGCTTCCTCCCCGGCGTCCTCCACGGAGAATGCGGCAGTTCCCCCTGCCCGGAGCAGTTCATGACACGACTCCACCGTGCGTTCGAGGTCCTGAGGGTAGTGATTTCTGCCTCGAACGATCAGGAGATCTTTCACGCGACCGGTGACAAAGACTTCCCCATTTTGGACAAACCCGAGGTCGCCGGTTCGGAGGAACGGCCCTTCGCCGGTATCCTCGAGTCTCGCGCCAAACGTGTGCGCGGTTTCGTCGGGTTTGTTCCAATAGCCCTCTGTGGTGCTCGCGCCGGAAAGCCAGATTTCTCCGACCTGTTGCACCGCGCAACGGGAACGCGTTTCGGGATGGGCGATCACCACCCGGGTATCGCCGACCGGCATGCCACATCCGACCACCCGTCGAACGTGCCCCCCATTCGCGCGGGCCTCAATGACCGCGCCCTGTTCCAGCGCTGCGGCATCCAGCGTCGTGACGGTGGGCGCCACCCCTTCGCGCTTCAACGAAATAAGGAGCGTGTATTCCGCCATTCCGTATGCGGGGGAAAAGGCGTCGCGCCGGAATCCGGCTGGCGCGAATGCCTCGGTAAACCGTTCGATGGTATCCGGCGCGATGGGCTCGGCCCCGCAGCTCGCGACCTGCCAACGTGACAAGTCCAGGTTGGCCCGTTCCTCAGGCGTCGTCGATTCCACGGAACGCCGATACGCAAAGTTGGGCGCGCCGCTATGCGTGATCTCATATCGTTGAATCGCTTCAAGCCATCGCAATGGGCGCTTCAGAAACGTGAGCGGCGACATCAGATACGAGGGCCGGCCGATCCACGCCGGGTGGATGATGCCTTTCACCAGTCCATAGTCATGGAAATGCGGCATCCAGGAAAGGGTGACTGATCCGGAATCGTAATGACCGGCCTCGGTGATGCACCGGCTCTGGGCGGTCATGTTCCCATGGCTGACCATCACCCCTTTCGGTGTGGAGGTCGAGCCGGACGTATATTGGAGATACGCGAGCTGTGAGGCCTGTGGACGCTGGTCAGTCCAGCAGGACGAATCGTCCGAGCGCGCGTGGTCACCGGTGATCCAATGGTCTAACGTGATTGCGCACTCTTGCGACCGGAGCGCTTCGACAATGTGAGCAGTGCTTAACGCGCCGGCGGCGCCTGCATCTTCCGCGAAGCGTTGGACGCGTGCGACACCGGCTTTTACCCGAAATGCATCCGGGGGCGGAACCGGCACGGCAATGAGACCGGCATAGAGGGCTCCCCAAAAGGCCTGCACAAATTCAAGACCCGGTGGATACACCAGGAGGAGTCGCTCCCCCAGGGAAAACCGGGTTTGCAGATAGCCGGCGATCGACTGAGCACGGGAGACCAGGTCTCGATACGTCAACACCGTGTCGGCGTTCAGTCCGTCACGCAGGTAGACGTACGCGGCCTGCTCAGGCTGGTGCTCAGCCCGCCGACGCAGCACATCAAGAATGGTATCGCCGGCTGGAATGGTGACCGGTGGATGTCTGACCACAGAATGCTCAACCCCAGTGGGCGCAGGAGGCGTATGCGGGACACCTGCGTAGACTTATTCGGATGCCCTCTCGAAAATCATAAGTCTGACGATGGTTTCCAGCCGGCTGTCCGCTGCCAGGTCCGTCTATGGCCTCATGGTGTCACCACAAAATGGAATCACGTTTCCCTTCAATTCACGGTTTTCCGTAAGGGTGAAAGAAATTCCTCTCAACCTCATGATTTCATTTGAATCTCACAGACGTCCACGGTAAGCTGCGGGTCTTTGCCTGGCCTTGCGCGGAGAGGTGCGAGAGCGGCCGAATCGGACGGTCTCGAAAACCGTTGTCCTGAAAGGGACCGTGGGTTCGAATCCCACCCTCTCCGCCATCTAGAAGTGCATGTAAGATTGGCAAAATGTGCGAGTCGAATCGCCATCGTGAACTGATGCGGTGGGATTCGAACGAGGGGGATCGCAGGGGAGACACTCCCCTGCGTGGGGAGACACGAGGGGGCAGGCCCCCTCAGTGGGAGCGCGCAGGCGCGACTTCGAATGCCCACCTTCTCCGCCATCCAGAAGTGGCGCCCCTGGAACCCGTTTTCAAGGCGGCTTGGCGGCAAATTCTTACGTTTTCGCATGCCTACGCATGGTAGAGAAATCGCTGCTTCCAACCGCCGCACCTACCGAAGATCGTGCCTCCCCCTTCCTCTAGTGGTCTGTTCGCCTCCGTCCGGCCAGGGTAGTCTCTGGTCCACACAGGAGGGCAACATGTTCGAACAAACCGACTCGGCGCTGGTGATGACGCTGTTGGCCTTGGGTGGAATCGCACTGATGGCGGATGAAAAACTCGGATCAACCTGTCTGCAGATGGTGAAATGGATTCGCACGCGGGGCAGGCACTAACCGGCTCGACGCTTCAATTCCCTCCGTAACTCGACCATGGCCAGGGTGTCACGTTCACAATATCGCAGCAGCGCCTCCTGAATCTGAGCCTTCTCGATCCAGTCCGTCACGGTAAAAATCATCCGGCTGTACTCACAAGCCGCCACGCCCCCATCCCGAATCGCCAGGTCGTCATAACTCAGAGACGGCACCACGGCCGGCAAGACGGTTTTGATCGAGTAACTGCCCTCGAAGGCCGGATGATAATAATGATCACGGATGATCACATGCAGATCCCACAACCTGGCCACCACCCGTTTCAAATCTTTGCGTAACGACGGGAAATCCTCCGCCAGCCGCTCGATGACCGACCGTTCATAACTCGAATAGACGCAGATGCTGCCCGTCTGTCCGAGCGATTCCAATAATGTGATGGCCAATTCCTCCCTGGGATCCCGCTCGTCCCGGCACAGGAACTCGGCATGCATCAGCGTACCGTCATGCTGCTCGATGTGATTGGACCATTGAGTCGGAATGACTTGGTAGGGTCTCGTATCCAGAAATTTCGGCACTGCCGGCATGAAGGTTTCAAAATCCAGATGATGCACGGGATGGACGACCGTCTCCAGGGCCGACCGCAGGCCCTCTCCGATCCATTCCCGGTTCTCTTTGACCCGCCGTTGCACGGGGGTGAGTGCAACATGATCGGGAATTTCGTCGATCGTCTCCACGCCTAACTCACGGAGCTGGACGACCGTCTTGCTGCTCCCCGGCAAATGATAGATCCAGCGAGCCGGTTTGTGTTCGGTGCAATGGTTCCAGAAGGGACACTCGTACGGGCTTTGACAATGTTCATCGGGCGTAATGCCCGGGGCCGACATGGCTTCCAGCATGGTCTGCATAGCCGCGAGTCGCGCACTGACTTCGGGCAATCGTGGCCGCACAGTCTCGGTCAATGAACGGATACCGAACAGCTGGTCGAGATCGATATGCTGCCCGTCGAATACGTACTGCGTATTCACGTGCATCAGGCAAATATCCGCCAGCACCAGTCCGAGTCCCTCGAGGACATAGCTCTGGATCGTCAGATCGTCGACATGGGTGGCCTTCACCTTGGTGGAAGACTTCACCTCGACGAGCCGCCAGGTCGGTTGCCCCAGCTCATTCACCCCGACACGTTGCAGGACATCCACACGGACCAGCACCTGGTTAAACTGAAACGCGCCTTCAAAGATTGCCGATAGGGTCGGATCCTGGAGGAACTCCGCCGTTTGCGCCAGGGCTTCTTGGGATTGTCGGTAGCCGGCCGTGACGAGCCGCCCTCCGGGAAAACGTTGACGGGCGAGTTCACCGAGATCCGTCCCCATATCCAGAATCGCCTGAGTGGCGGCATCCGGCTGGGTCGCCAACCCCGGAGCATGCACTTCCAGGTACAGACGCTTATGACATTGCAAGCCCGACAAATATCGCGATTTGGACAGCCGATACGCGGAGCGCGCGGCAGGCTCGGGTGAGATCAACATAGGCTTCTGCAGGCTACCGAAGCGCGATGGGCCTTGTCCAGTCCCGTCCGGCGAGCGAGATGTTCCACGAAGCGGACCTGGTTCTGTTAGGATGACGCCGCATGGCAAATGGCATCGCCCAAATCAGACGCTCGGTCCTCACGCTGGCGCTTCCCGTGACCGTCAGCAGTCTGCTGCAACGAGCTGAAGGCATTGTCGCCGTCTTCCTGGTCGGAGGATTAGGGGCCGTCCCGATTGCGGCTGTCGGCCTGGGCCAGCTGCTGGCCTTTATCGCCACAACCTTGGTATCAGGGCTCTCGGTCGGATCCAATGTCATCGTGGCGCAATTGTGGGGCGCCCGCCGGCACGAGGATGCGGGACAGGCGACGCGTCATTTCCTCGGACTGTCCATCCTCATTTCGCTCGGCCTCTTGAGCCTGGGCCTTCTGGTGAATCGGCTGGCGATGGATGTGCTTGGGGCGCAAGCAGACGTGATTCACCTCGCACTCCCCTACTCGAACCTGATCTTCCTGCTCATTCCATTTACGATCCTGCTGCAGGTACTCTCCTCGATCCTGCAAGGCACGGGCGACACCAAAACACCGATGTACGCGATGATCGTGGTCAACCTGCTCCACATTGCCATCGCGATTCCCCTCATTTATGGCCATTGGGGGCTGCCGGCATTGGGCATCAATGGCGCGGCCATTGCGGTCGGCATCGCGGAAGCAACCGGATGTCTGTACCTACTCACGCACTGCCGGCCCATGCTTCGCTGCTCCCACCGATTCCGGTTCGATTTGATTCGCACGATCTGGCACGTGGGGGCGCCGGTCTCGGGTGAGCGCGTCGTCCAGCAAGCCGGCATCCTGCTCTACACAAAGATTGTGTTGATGTACGGCACTGTCGCCTATGCGGCCCACCAGGTCGGGTTATCGATTGAATCCCTGTCGTTTCTTCCCGGCTACGGCTTCGCAATCGCAGCGGCCACGATGGTGGGACAGAGCATCGGCGCCGGCAAGTACACCCGGGCGAAGCTGGAAACCTGGGAAGCGAACCGGCTGGCCGTCTACATGATGTCGGCCATGGGAGTGGTCTTTTTCTTGTTCCCCTATGCTCTGCTCCGCGCCTTCACCAGCGACGAGGCCGTGATCGAGTTGGGTACGCTGTTTCTGAAAATCGTGGCCCTGCTGCAGATTCCCCTCGCCTTCACCATGGTGGTGGCCGGCTCCCTGCGCGGCGCGGGCGATACCCGATTCGTCATGATCGCGACGATGATCGGCATGTGGGGTGTGCGCATCCCCCTTGCCATCATGGCAGGCTACTGGCTTTCCATGGGAGTGTTCTACGTGTGGCTGGCGATGATCGCCGACTGGACGCTGCGCATGGCATTAATGCTGTGGCGACACCGTTCGGAGCGGTGGCGAAGCATCCAGGTGCTCCGTTCTTCACCGACCTGAGGCGCGTTCACCCCTGCCCATCAACAGCACATTCCGGCGGCCGGACGGTTGGCCGCGTATCCTTCCCCGATCCTGCGCGCACTTCGATACGTCCCACCGCCTTCACATTCGCGCAGAGATCGCCCAAGCCCGGCGTCACCAAACGATACGGACCGCCCTTGCCGTCCGAGAGGGGCTGGCCATCAAGCTCGTAGAGCAACAATCCGAAGTCACGGGCTTGTTGCAGCGTGAGGGTGGCGGCATACTTGCCGTCGACGGAGTGAAAGGTGACATGGTCGGCGTCCACCGCGAGCGCTGGAATCTCCAAGAGGCCCTTCACGCGGATGGCACGACCACGCATGGACGGCATCACCTCGCTGATATCGTCTACCCGGTGCTCCTGCGGCAATTGCCCGAGCGCTGTTCTGGTCAATGAAACCGGCTGCACGACGGCGCCGTCGATGCGCACAATGCCCGGCCCCGACAGCTCTTTCTCGGTAATCGTCTTCACCATGGCGGTCAATGCTTCGTTCACCGGTGTGGGAATGCCCAATTCCCGCCCGACCCGCACGATGTAGCCGTTCAGGTAATCGATCTCTGTCGGGCGTTTGCCCTTCCAATCGTCGTACATCGACGTGTGGATGTCGCGAAGCTCCTGCGTCCACTTCACCACTTTCTCGGCCATGTCGGGCGCCAGCGGGACCTTCACCGCCGCAGACACCGCCGCCACTTCGCCGACAATCTGCCGGATGACGCCGGCCATTTCCGGATGATCGAGCGCCTTCGCCACCTTGTCATCGATGACCACCGTGAGAGGGTTGAAGACACAATTCCAGCACATCTTCTCCCATTTGCTTTTCCGGATATCCTCGCTGAGCTGGCAAGAAATTCCCGCCTGCTTGAAAATGTCGGTGATCTGGGAGACACGCTCACTCTTATGGCCCATCAATTCTCCGATCGCCACCCCGCCGCGCTTGTAATGCTCAATGACGCCTGGTTCGACGATCTTCGAATAGATGAACGCCACCCCGCCCACCACGCAATCCCGATGCAGGCGGGATATGATGCGATCTTCTGTATCGATGCCGTTTTGCAGCGTGAGAATCACGGTGCGTTCCGTCAGCACCGGCTCCAACTGCGTCATCACCTCATCGAGGTCGTAGGCCTTCACAGCGAGGATGATAAGATCGGGGGTCGCAAGTTGCCGGGGATCGGATGCGGCCGGCGGATGGACGGTGAAATTTCCCTTGGCGCTCTTGATCGTGAGGCCGTTCCGCTTCACCGCTTCCAAGGTGCGCGGGCGAAGGAGAAATGAAACATTCGGATTATTCTTGGCAAGATGCGCACCAAAGAACCCACCGACGGAACCAGCACCGACCATCATGATCTGCTTCATGAGATGCCTCACTCATTGCGTTCAAAAGACGCGTACTATAGCATGCAGCCGCGCGCCTGAAACAGTGATCACCTGCGAGCCACCCGCGTCATGGGAACCGGATCCACGCTTGGCCTTGTTCGTCAGAAGCTCTCCTCGGCGCGGTCTGTCACCGTGCTGACCGGAGCGGGAATCTCTGCCGACAGCGGCGTGCCGACCTTTCGCGGCGCCGACGGCCTCTGGCGGCACTACCGCGCAGAGGATCTCGCCACGCCGGAAGCCTTCGCGCGTGACCCGCGTCTCGTCTGGGAATGGTACAACTGGCGCCGGGAACTCATCGCCACGAAGCGGCCGAATCCGGCACATCAAGCGGTGGCCGCAATGGAGCAACGGTTCACGCAGTTCTGGCTCATCACGCAGAATGTGGACGGGCTCCACCGCGACGCGGGGTCTCAACAACTCTCCGAGATCCACGGCAACATCTGGATGGTCCGCTGCACCCAATGCCGGGGCATCACGGAAAACCGGGACGTCCCGATCGCCATCCTGCCCCTCTGCCAGTCTTGTGGCGGGCTGCTTCGCCCGCACATCGTCTGGTTTGGGGAATCACTTGCGGAAGAGGACATCGAGAAGAGCACGGCCGCGCTGCAGCGCAGTGATATCTGTCTGATCGTCGGCACATCCGGGGTGGTCTATCCGGCGGCGGGATTCGGCGCCATCGCCAAGCAAGCCGGTGCGTTTATCGTGGAGATCAATCTCGACTCGACGCCGCATTCAAGTCTGGCCGACGCCACCCTGCAGGGACGCGCGCGAGATCTCGTGCCCTTGTTACTGGAGACGTGACAACAGTGGCAGGAGTTCGCGGAGGGTCGCGATCGTCGTTCCGCTCGATGCACCAGGCGGCATATCTCTAGCCAGCAGCACCCCGGTCAGCCCGACAGCCACTGCGCCTTTCACATCATCACGCTCGCTATCGCCCACATGCAGCGCGTCTTCTGGGTCCACCGCATGTTTGTCCAACGCCTGCTCGAAAATACGCGCGGAAGGTTTTGCGGCATGGGCGAGGCTCGAAATCGTCACCGTATCGAAGAAGTCCGCGATCTCTAGTCCTCGCAGCACGGAGAACAACCGCGAGTCAAAATTGGAAATAATCCCCAGCTCGTATCCCTGCTCTTTCAAGGTATTCAACACATCCAGCGTTTCCGGAAACAGCCGCCAGGATTCCGATTGCGCAAACCGCGCGAACACCTCTTCAAAAAACTCATCGAACCCCTCAAACATGCCGACGCGGTAAAAGACGTTGTGGACGATATCGAACCACCACAAGCGCTCCGATTGCTTGATGGCGGCAGGCTCCGTCGCGGCGAACACCGGCGGCGGCGCATCGCGAAACGAGCGCGCAAACGCCGCTTTGATCGAGGCCAGCGAGTCAGGCGTTCTGCGGAAGCCATGACGTTCCGCATGCTGAAGATAAATCTCCGCCACGGACCCTTGAATGTGAAACAGGGTATCGGCAGCGTCGAAAAAGACGACCTGAATGCGACTCTGGCTCATCCTGCGAACTCACTCCTCATCTTGGGATCCAAGCCATCACCCGGCAAGGTGGGCGGATTGTATCAGGATGCACAAAACCTCCGCCAGCGCTGTCCCCGCCCACGCTCTCGATGACCTCGTCATCACCAGTGGGATTCGGCGTTTTCTTTGACAGTTGTCAGACCCTTTGTTAGCGTCGCCTCAGAGGGTAGAGCGAGGTATTTCCGATGGGGTCCACCATTTTTGTCATCGACAGCAGTCCCGCCGTGCATCGCATGGTCGAGCAACTTTCCATGCCGGATGGCCATACGGTCAAAGGATTCCACGACGGGCCTTCGGCGCTTGAAGCCGCCCGCGCTCAGAGCCCTGCGTTGATCATCGCCGACTATCATCTGGAAAAGATCACCTTCTCGGGCTTCTGCAAGGAAATCGGGCGACAGGACAATCTGGCCGAGACGCTCATCATCTCAATGGTTGATGCGGCCGATCGCCTGGATGAAAGCAAGTTGCGCTCGCTCGGTGTCCGCGCATTCCTGAAAAAGCCGTTTCAACGCGAGCAACTCCTCGAGACAATCAACACGATCCTGACCGGCACTGCGGGACGTCCCACCGCAAAACCGGCCAAGGCGCGCACGTGGCCCCCGGTTTCCACGGGTACCGACGATGAGGATGAGCAGGAGTTGCCTCAAGACACCGCCGCCGATGAGCCCCCTCGCCATGAGAGGGAGAAGGAACAGGCCACCATGCCCCCATCATCGACACAGCCCGTCTCGGGCTCCACTCCGTCTTCGTCCAGATCCAAGGGGGAAGAGCTCCTGAAGGACCTGGTTGATCATCTGTTGCACTCGACCACGGTTCAAGCCGACAAGACCATCACCACTCTGCTTCCTGGAGCCATCGCCAAAGAAGTCGACGGACAGCTCGGAACCGCATTGAGCAAGGCCGTGCAAGCGGAAGTGCACAAACAGGTCGCAGACGCGATCGCGCCGGAACGTTTGCAGACGAGTCTGCGCGCCATGATTCAAGAGGAATTGAAACGTCAGACCGAGGCACAGCTGGCCAGTGTAGAGGCGACGACCCGCCAGGCCGTCACAGACATCGCGCCCGCACTGGTCGAGCAAGCGGCAGGCACACGACTCGGCGAGCTCACGGACAGCGGCATCCAGAAGCACCTGCCGCATGCCCTGCAGGCTCACCTGGACATGATTACCCAGTTGGTCAAAAAAGAAGTCGAGCACATGGCCGCGAACTGTGCGCGACAGGCGGCCGAGGAGATTGTGCGGGAAATGGCGAAAGACCCGATCCTGCAGGCGGTGCAACGGATCGTTCCAGACGTGGCGGAAACTCAGATCCGGGCCGAGATCACACGATTGAGCTCACCCGACTAACGCCTCGAAGCGTTACCCTCGCTTCACCTTTTTGGCCGCTGCACGGCGGGTCTTGGCCAGCGCCTTCACGCGCGCGACATTCTTCCGGTGCTTCTTCCGAACTTTCCGATCCTTCTCACGTCCCCTCGGCATAGTCTCTCCTTCAACGGTAAACCGGCGCGCTGGCCGGCGAGTTCACTCGACATCGACTGAACCGCCGGATGTATATCACAGGGCTTCACTCCGCTACAACCTTTTGCACCGGCACTGAGGTGCCATCGTTGTCTTGAGAGCCCCGGCAGCACATGTTAAGATGCGCCCGCGCCGCAACGTGCGCGCCTTATGTCCACCCCACAACTCGACAAAACCTACAGTCCGCATGACGTCGAAAACCGCTGGTACCAGCGCTGGATCGACGCCGGCCTGTTTCACGCCGACCCCGCCCATCACGGGCAGCCTTATTCCATGGTGATCCCTCCGCCGAACGTGACGGGATCTCTCCATGTCGGTCATGCCCTGAACAACACCTTGCAAGATATCCTCATCCGCTGGCGTCGCATGCAAGGACGCAATGTGCTGTGGATGCCGGGGACGGATCATGCCGGCATCGCAACGCAAAATGTGGTGGAGCGGCAACTGCAAGCGGAAGGGACGTCGCGAGAAGCACTCGGTCGAGAAGAGTTTCTCAAGCGCGTCTGGAACTGGAAGGAACAATCCGGCGGAACCATCGTCGGCCAGCTCAAGAAGCTGGGAGCCTCCTGCGATTGGCAGCGGGAACGATTTACAATGGACCCCGGTCTCTCCGAAGCGGTCCGCGAGGTCTTCGTTCGCTTGCACCAGGACGGACTCCTCTACCGCGGCGAGCGCTTGATCAACTGGTGTCCACGCTGCCTGACTGCGCTGTCGGATATCGAAGTCGAACACGAAGAGATCACCGGCAAGTTGTATACGATTCGCTATACCCTGGCCGACGATCCTACGCAGTTTCTCCTCGTCGCCACGACCCGTCCTGAAACTCTGTTCGGGGATACGGCAGTTGCCGTGCATCCGGAAGACGAGCGTTTCCGCCACCTGATTGGAAAGCATGTACGGCTGCCATTGACGAGCCGGGCGATCCCGATCGTGGGCGATTCCATCCTGGTCGATCGCGAATTCGGTACCGGTGCCGTCAAGATTACGCCCGCTCACGACTTTAACGACTTCGAAGCAGGTCTGCGCCACGACCTGAAACGGATTAAAATCCTCGATCTCCATGCCCACCTTCGATTGGCTGATTCCCTGGCCGATCCTGCCGTCTCCGAGGCGGTCGAGAATCTTCCCGTGGCAAAGGCTCGCCCGAAGATCGAACAGTTCCTCACCGAGCAGGGATACCTGGAAAAATCCGAGCCCCACAAGATGGCGCTCGGCAAATGTTATCGCTGCAAGACAGTGGTCGAACCATTCTTGTCCGATCAGTGGTTCGTGAAGATCAAGCCGCTGGCCGAACCGGCGATACAGGTGGTCGAAGACGGGCGTGTACGAATCATCCCCGAGGCCTGGAAGAACAACTATCTCGGATGGATGCGGGACATCAAAGACTGGTGCGTCTCGCGGCAGATCTGGTGGGGACACCAGATCCCCGCCTGGTACTGCGAAACCTGCTATGGCACGACATTCCTGCGTCGCAGTTCGGATGGAGCGCCGCTCATTCCTTCTGACGCCGTCGCGATCGTGGCGAAGACGCAGCCGGACGCCTGTCCACAGGGCCACCGTGATGCGCTCGTCCAGGATCCCGATGTCCTGGACACCTGGTTCTCGTCGGCCCTCTGGCCCTTCTCGACCTTGGGGTGGCCCAAGCAAACGCCGGAGTTGAAAGCCTTCTATCCGACCTCGACCCTGGTCACCGGCCTCGACATTCTGTTCTTCTGGGTCGCGCGCATGATCATGATGGGCTTGAAATTCATGGGCGAGGTGCCGTTCCGCGATGTCTACATCCACGCACTGGTCCGCGATGCCGAAGGCCAAAAGATGAGCAAGTCCAAAGGCAACGTGATCGATCCGCTGCATGTGATGGAGCAATACGGCACGGACGCGTTGCGCTTCACCCTGGCGGCTATGGCATCGCCAGGGCGCGACGTGAAACTAGCCGAAGAGCGGATTGAGGGCTACCGGAACTTCACGAATAAAATCTGGAACGCCGCCCGGTTTCTGCTCATGCACCTGGGCGGCGAACGCCGCGACGTCCCGCCGGCGCAACGGTCGTTCCCCGACCGCTGGATTCTCAGTCGCCTGAATGCCGCTATCAACACCGTCACTCAAGAGTTGGAGCAGTACCGGTTCGACCGCGCCTCCAGCGCGGTCTATCAATTCATCTGGCACGAGTACTGTGACAAGTACATCGAGATGGTGAAGCCCGCGCTCAAGGATCCGATTTCCGAACAGGCAAAGACCACGCGGCAAACCTTGGCCGAGACGTACGAAACCATGATGCGGTTGCTGCATCCCTTCATGCCGTTCATTACAGAAGAAATCTGGCAGACGCTCCCGCATGAGGGCACCAGCATCGTCCGCAGGCCCTTCCCGACTACCAGCGTGGAATGGGACTCACCTGAAATCGACCAGGAGTTCGCCCTGCTGGAAGAATGTCGAGCCCTGATGAACCAGCAGCGGGCGATTCTCGGATACCCCGCTGGCAAACGTCTCCACTTCAAGGTGCATGGCAAAACGGAAGCCATTGCCTCGGTTCTTACGAAGCATAAAGAGCTGATTGAATACATGGAGAACGTGGACAATCTCTGGATCGCCAAGACCTTCGACGTTGACAACCCCGGGGGACTCTTGATCTTGACGAGCGGCTCCATCCAAGTGCGGACCTCGATGGAGGACGCGGATCTTGGGAAGGCCGAAGAAAATGTCCAGAAACAAATGAAGCTGCTTCAAAAAGAAGTCGATCGCTCGCAGCAAAAACTCGGCAATCCTGATTTCGTGGCCAAGGCGCCACCTGAAGTATTGACCGACCACCGCGAGCGTCTCCAACGCGAAACTCACATGATTCAACTCCTTCAGCAGGCGCTGGACCAGATCAAGCTGTATACCTTGGAACGAAACCGTATTGAGCGCTCCTAACCCCCAGACGATTCTCAACGCGGTGCGACAGGCGCTCGCCGAAGATCTCTCCCATGGCGACGTCACCACCAGCGCCTTATTTCCCAGCGCGCTTCAAGCTACGGCGACCATTGTTGCCCATCAGCCGATGACGGTGGCAGGCGTGGCCGTTGCCCGCGAAGTATTCCTGGCGGTAGATCCATCCGTGCACATCACCACAGCCGTCAAGGACGGCAGCGCCATGAAGCCTGAGACCTCGGTGCTGACCGTTCTGGGCGATGTACGCTCGTTGTTGATGGCCGAGCGGGTTGCCGTGAATTTTCTCCAACAGCTTTCAGGTATCGCGACACTCACCGCGCAGTTTTGCGCCGCCGTCCGTGGATATCCAACCAGAATCCTCGATACACGCAAGACCACGCCAGGATTACGAGCCCTCGAAAAATGGGCGGTGCAGCTGGGAGGCGGGAAAAATCATCGGTTCTCGCTGGGCGACGGCGTGCTCATCAAGGACAACCACCTCGCGGTGTTACGATCAACCGGCATTGATGTCGCCGGAGCCTGCCGCCTCGCCCGCGCCAATGCTCCGCACGGCCTTCGTATTGAAGTCGAAGCGAAAACCTTGCAGGAAGTGAAAGAAGCCATAGCCGGCAAGGCCGACATCATTCTCCTCGACAATATGTCCCCCGCCCAGGTTCGACAAGCGGTGGCACTCATCAAACAACGGGCACTCGTGGAAGTCTCCGGCGGGATGACCCTGCAGACGGTCGCCGCCATGGCCCAGGCCGGCGCGGATTACATTTCGGTCGGCGCATTGACGCATTCTGCTCCCGCAGCCAACCTCAGCATGGATCTCTCAGTACAGCGAGGACGCCGTGGGCGGTCCCGCTAGCGATTCATCCGCCGATAACCAACTAGACATCGACCGTCTTCATGCCTCCCTGCACACCCGAGCTTTCGGCAGAGTGTTCCGCTATTCAGCCACTACCGCTTCTACCAACGCCGACGCCCTCACGTATGTGCAGCAAGCGGCCGTTCCATCCAATTCACACGGACTGGTGATCCTCACCGACTGTCAAACGGCCGGACGAGGACGACGCGGACGAACATGGCATTCGCCGCCGCAGGGCAATCTGTATTTCTCGGTCATCGCGGTACCTCGAACGGGCGCCACTCGCATGGTCCCTTGGCTGACATGGGTTCCGCTATTGTCTGCCCTTGCGGGGGCCGATTGCCTTTCCGATCAAGCAGGGCTTCCAGTCTCGGTGAAATGGCCGAATGATCTCTTGATCCACGACAAAAAGATCGGCGGGATCCTCTGCGAGCAAACCACCACGGCGGCTAGAACGATGGCTATCGTGATCGGCATCGGCCTCAATATTAATGCAACGCTGAACCACTTCCCCGAGGACCTTCGGCAAGGCGCCACCACCCTCGCTCAAGAAGCGGGACGACAGTTTGATCGCGTGGCACTTCTGGCCGACCTCTTGCTTCGACTCGAGCAACGAATGGATCGCCTCTTCCATGACGGCCCCGGCAGCATGGCCGAAGAATTCGCGCGGCGCTGCTCGACACTCGGCAGAACCGTCCGTGTCACCCTCGAAGAACAAGGCACGGTGGAGGGGATCGCCGAGTCGATTGGCCCGGACGGCTGCCTTCGCCTACGGGTGAGATCGAACGACTCTCCGACCCTCTCCCCGACATTGTTGGAAATCAGGAGCGCCGAGGTCGTTCATCTGCGGGGGTGAAATCCTGCTTCAGCTTGGGGTAGAGTGACGTCACGATGCTATTGGCAATCGACATCGGGAATACGAACGTAGTCTGCGGCCTCTTCAACGGCTCAACCTTGCAGGCACATTGGCGTCTGGCCACCGAGTCCCGACGCACCGACAATGAATACGGCATCCTGCTGCTGAATTTGCTCCAGAATGCGGGCTTTACTCCCGATCAAATCACCGGCTGTATCCTCTCCAGTGTCGTACCAGCGCTGACCGCAACCTTCGACTCACTGGTGCAGACCTATTTTCACAAGACCCCGGTGATCGTCGGTCCGGAGACAGATTCCGGCTTGACCCTGCGCTATGCCAATCCAAAGGAAATCGGAAGCGATCGTATCGTCAATGCTGCCGCCGCCCATGCGCGGTACCATTCCGATCTGATTATCGTGGACTTCGGCACCGCCACCACTTTCTGCGCCGTCACAAAATCGGCGGAGTACCTCGGCGGCGTCATCGCACCGGGGCTGGGGATCTCCGCGGATGCCCTTTTCGCCCGTACCGCGAAGTTACCCAAGGTTGAAATCATCCGGCCCAAAACCATTATCGGCAAGGATACGATCGGAGGCATTCAGAGCGGCCTCCTGTTCGGCTACGTGGGACTGGTCGATGGCATTGTGCGGCGCATGGAACGGGAACTCGGCCGCACGTCGAAAGTGGTGGCCACCGGCGGCCTGGCCACCGTCATTGCGCAGGAGACGGAAACGATCCAGGAGGTGCTCCCCTTCCTCACGCTCGAAGGTTTGGCGTTGTTGTACCAACGCAACCGCCTCACCTAGAGACAGCTCCACCGTCCGCCGCTGTAACCTCGATCAAACCCCTAGGGATCTGAAAAAACAAAGTTTTCTTTTTTGTGCCCGTTGACTTCCCCTCACGTGTGGCTATCTCACTCCCAATCAAAGGTGGAATCAATGGCTGAAGATCAGAAGAACATGCACAGTATCGACAACTTAGACGATTCAGACGAGGCCTCATCGAGCACGAATGACGGGGCGGGAGAGCTACAGCAGGCGCTGGACGCCAAGGCCGACGAATGCAAAGCCCTCAATGAAAAGTATCTTCGGCTGGCCGCGGAGTTCGACAATTACAAGCGACTCGCACAGCGCGATCAGCGAGAACAGATCAAGTTCGGCAACGAACAGATTCTCAAGGAACTGCTCCCGGTGGTCGACAACCTCGAGCGAGCCATCAAGTCGGCCAAGGGAACTGGAACCGTTGATGCCCTGACAGAGGGAGTGGAACTGACCTTGAAACAACTGGCCGGCGCCCTCACCAAATTCGGTGTCAAAGCCGTCGAGAGCGTCGGACAGGCCTTCGACCCGGCGACACAACAGGCGGTCGCGCAGGTTCCATCGGACACCGTTCCTGAAAATCATGTCGTGGAAGAGTATCAAAAGGGCTATCTCCTCCAGGACCGCATCCTTCGGGCAGCCATGGTGACCGTCTCCACCGGAGCGGCGAATTAAGGCAGCCAGGCGGATGTCTTGGGCATTTCACGAGAGACACTGGCACAATCGTTCATGTATTGATATTTTTTGCGAAGGAGCCAACCCATGGGCAAAGTTATCGGAATCGACCTCGGCACGACAAACTCTTGCGTGGCCATTATGAGCGGTGGAGACCCGGTCGTCATCGCCAACGCAGAGGGCAGTCGCACGACCCCTTCTGTAGTCGGCATCACGGACAAGAACGAGCGCTTGGTCGGACAGATTGCCAAGCGGCAAGCCATCACCAATCCCGAAAACACCATCTTCTCCGTGAAGCGCTTGATGGGCCGAAAATTCAAGAGCAAAGAAGTCCAGGAAGCCATGAAGCGGCTCCCCTACAAGGTGGTGGAAGCGGACAACGGCGACGCACACGTGGAATTGCGCGGCAAGCGCTACAGCCCGCCGGAAGTCTCTGCCATGATTCTGCAGAAGATGCGGCAGACGGCCGAAGACTATCTCGGAGAAAAGGTCACGGAAGCCGTGGTCACAGTGCCGGCCTACTTCGATGACAGCCAACGCCAGGCCACGAAGGATGCCGGGCAGATCGCCGGACTCAACGTGCTACGTATCATCAATGAACCGACAGCGGCTTCGTTGGCCTACGGCCTCGACAAGAAAAAAGATGAGCGCATCGTGGTGTACGATCTTGGCGGCGGTACCTTCGACGTGTCCGTCCTCGAGATCGGCGACGGCGTGTTCGAAGTGAAGTCCACGAACGGCGACACCTATCTCGGTGGCGACGACTTCGATGAGCGGGTGATGGATTGGCTGGTCGAAGAGTTCAAAAAGGATCAAGGCATCGACCTGCGCAAGGACCGTATGGCCTTGCAGCGCCTGAAGGAAGCGGCCGAACGGGCAAAGATCGAACTCTCATCTTCTCAGGAGAGCGAAATCAATCTGCCGTTCATCACGGCTGACGCCAGCGGACCAAAGCACCTAGTCACGAAGCTGACCCGTGCCAAACTGGAACAGTTGGTGGGTGATCTCATTCAGAAAACCATTGAGCCCTGCCGGAAGGCCTTGGCCGATGCCGGCGTGAGCGCCAAGGACATTCAGGAAGTCGTCCTGGTCGGCGGCATGACCCGTATGCCGAAAGTCATCCAGGTCGTGAAGGAATTCTTCGGGAAAGAACCGCATCGCGGCGTGAACCCCGACGAAGTCGTCGCGATCGGCGCCGGCGTCCAGGGCGGCGTCCTCAAAGGCGAGGTCAAGGACGTGCTGTTGCTCGACGTAACCCCGCTGTCCCTGGGCATCGAGACATTGGGCGGTGTGTTCACGAAACTGATTGAACGCAACACGACGATCCCGACGAAGAAGAGCCAGGTGTTCTCCACGGCTGCCGACAACCAGACCGCCGTCACCATCCGAGTCTTCCAGGGCGAACGTGAAATGGCGAACGACAACAAGCTTCTGGGACAGTTTGATCTCGTCGGCATTCCCCCCGCCCCGCGCGGCATGCCGCAGGTGGAAGTGTCCTTCGACATCGATGCCAATGGTATCGTCCACGTCGCCGCGAAAGATCTGGCGACGCAGAAGGAACAGTCCATCAAGATCACGGCGTCCAGCGGACTCAGCAAAGAGGAAGTGGACAAGCTGGTCAAGGACGCACAGTCTCATACGGAAGATGACAAGAAGCGCCGCCGGGTGGCTGAAGCCCGCAATCAGGCCGACTCTCTGCTGTACAGCACCGAGAAGAATCTGAGCGAGCATGGCGATAAGATCGGCGAAGACGACAAGACCAAGATCACCGAAGCGATCGCCGGGCTCCGCAAGGCGATGGAGGGAGATGATCCCGCCGCCATCGAGACAGCGACGCAGACGTTGACCACGGCTTCCCATAAACTGGCTGAGGAGATGTACAAGAAGGCCTCAGCAGCGGCCGGTGCCGGTGCAGCCGAAGCAGGAGCTTCGACCGGGGATGCCGGCGCACAGGCCAAGACCGACGAGAAGGTCGTGGACGCGGAATTCGAAGAAGTCGACAAGGACAAGAAATAAGCTTCTCACTGTATGCAGGACCGAGCTTCACCAGAGAGTGCGGCTCGGTCCTGTTGCACCTTAGAACGGGTAACCCTCTTCCGTGGCTAAACGCGATTATTACGAAACGCTCGGCATCGAACGGAACGCGACCGACGACGAAGTCAAAAAGGCCTTTAGGAAACTCGCTCGCCAACATCACCCCGACCTCCATACGTCTCCCGAACACAAAAAGTCCGCTGAAGAAAAGTTCAAAGAACTGAACGAAGCCTACGAAGTCATCAGCGACCAGGAGAAACGGCGCCGGTACGATACGTTCGGCCATGCCGGCGGACCACAGGGCGCTGAGGGATTCGACTTCGGTGGACAGGGCGGCTTCGGCGATATCTTCAACGATATCTTCGAAGACTTTTTCGGTCAGCCCCGCGGCCGCGCGCGGGCCGAGCGCGGCAACGACCTCCAATACAATCTCGAACTCACCTTCGAAGAATCGGTTTTCGGGAAAGAAGCGAAGCTCAAGATTCCTCGCTGGGAAACTTGTGCAGACTGCAAGGGAACCGGCGCCAAGTCCGCCACCGCCATCAAGATGTGCCCGGCCTGTAAGGGCCAGGGTCAGATGCGCTTCCAGCAGGGGTTCTTCAGCGTCAGTCGCCCCTGCGGTCAGTGCGAAGGCGCGGGACAAATCATCACCGAACCCTGCCAGACCTGCAGCGGCCGTCAGCGCATCCGTAAGGAGCGTATGCTCTCCGTTCAAATTCCCGGCGGCATCGAAACCGGAATGCGTCTACGTCTCGCCAACGAGGGTGAGCACGGCGTACAAGGTGGCCCCCCCGGAGATCTGTATGTCGTGGTCAATGTGAAACCACACCCCCACTTCCGACGAGAAGGCCAGGACATTGCCGCGGATTTACCCATCAACCTCGTGACCGCAATTCTGGGCGGTCGCGTGGAAGTGCCCACACTCAAGGGCAACACCTTCATGAAAATTCCTGCCGGCACACAGCCTGACAAGATCCTGAAGCTCAAGGGACTCGGTTTTCCGAACCTCAAGGGCGGCCATACCGGCGACCAGTTATTCAATGTCAAAATTGAGATCCCCACGAAGCTCAGTGCCAGACAGAAAGAACTCTTGGAAGAATTCGCGAAGGAAAGCGGCTACACGAAAGACAGCGAGGGCGAAGGTTTCCTGGACAAGATGAAAACATTCTTCGAATAGTCGACTGCACTCCCCCGCCTGACAGGCCGACCACCATGCCGGCTTTTTTTATCGAGTCGTCCCAGATCCGCGGACAAACACTTACCCTCAGCGGTGAGCTTTGTCATCATCTGCGCGCCAGCTTGCGCGTCAAGCCAGGAGAAGTGCTCCGGCTGACTGATGGGCAGCGTCGTCGCTATCAGGCACGCGTCACCGCGGTGACCCCGCAGACGTTGACAGCAGAGATTCTCGACTGTCGGCTAGGACAGACCGACACAGCACCGGGTGTGCTCCTCGCGCAAGCCCTGCTCAAAGGCGACCATATGGATTGGGTGGTGCAGAAAGCGAGCGAGTTGGGCGTGCGCACAATTCTGCCGCTCATCGCTCGGCACGGGGTTGTGCGCCCACAACCGGAACGGGTCTCCGCCCAGGTCGCTCGCTGGCAGCGCATTGCCACCGAAGCCGCGCAACAATCGGAACAATGGCAGCCGCCGCGGGTACTTGATCCGCTAGACATGCGCCGATTTTTCACTACCCACTCGGCAAACTGCGCACTGCTGTTGGCCGAGCGACAGGAGACCATGGGCCTTGCTCACGTGCCGCTGCCGACGCGACCAACCGACACGCTGGCGCTACTCGTCGGACCTGAAGGGGGATGGGCGGAAGAAGAAATCTCCCTGGCCATGGAGGGACAGTGCCGCGCAGTAAGTCTGGGCGAGCATATTCTGCGAGCGGATACCGCGGCAGTGACGGCACTCAGTATCGTGCAGAGTCGATTGGGACGATTGGGGTAGAGACGCGGAGGCGCTGCGAGCGGTTACTTCTTTGCTGCATTAATCGAAATGATCGTGCCCCCTTCGCCACCGGCCCATCCCGCTGTCGCGCGAGGGAAACTGAGAGACATCAGAGAACGTTTCACTGGGCTGGTCTCTTCCACCCAATTATACCCTGCATCGCTGGTTCGCAGGATCTGCCCGTGCTCTCCCACAATCCACCCCTGTTGCGGATCCGTGAACCGCACACGAATGAGATCCGTGAGTTTGTTACAGGTCCTCCCACAAGGCAAGGTACGATCGATCCAATGGGTTCCGCCGTCAGTTGTTTGAAACAACGCTCCGGCGTTACCGACCGCCCAGCCGTTGGCCTCATCCGCGAAGGCCACATCAAAGAACGTGGCTGAACTTTGGCTGACCTGCGTCGCCCAATTTTTCCCGCCGTCTGCAGTCGTCAAAATCGTGCCTAACGCCCCCACGACGATGCCCTGCTGTTCGCTGGTCAGAGCAATGGCATAGAGGGCTGCGCTGGTGCCGCTGGCTTGATCCGCCCAATTCTCCCCGCCGTCGGTGGTTTGCAAAATGGTGCCGTTCCCGCCAACCATCCATCCCTTCATTGGAGATGCAAAAGCGATCCCATAGAGCGGCGCCTGAGTCGACACGATAAGGACGGTCCAGGTCTCTCCCCCATCCTTGCTCATTCTCACCGTACCATTCGCCCCGACCACCCAGCCGCGCTGCGCATCACGAAAATACACGGCCGTCAGAAGAGAGGTGGTGCCGCTGGAGACTTTCTTCCACTTGTGGCCGCCGTCGGTCGTTTTCAGGATCGTTCCACCAGACCCGACCGCCCAACCAAGCTGATGGTCGTGAAAAAACATCCCCAACAGCGTGGCCTCGGACCCGCTTTTTTGCATGGCCACGGTGACCGACGCATCGGGAGCAGCAGCCTCAACCGTACCAACGGACAGCAGGGTCACGAGCGAACAGAACAGGACAGCCAACGTACGCAAGATAGAATGCCTCAATGAAAGTGAGAGTTGTCGGGGTTAGGGTTTCGCCAATAGCTTGCATCGGGCAACCCGGACGGTTGGATCGTAAAGGTGCCGGCTTCCAGGGTCAGCCACTTTTTGGGCGTGCAGCAGGATCCATCCGGCAGCAAGTCCCACGATCCACGCCGCACGACGAGCGGCCCGGAGGTCAGGTCCGGATTGAATTCACCAAGTTTCCCCACTCCGTACGAGTGGCGATGAGGAATTTTGACCTTGATTTCCGTATCCGTCCAGGATTGGACGATCGCCCCGACGCCGTTGAACAGGACTTCGGTACGCGACACATTCTCGCCCAACTCCGGAGCCACTCGGGCATAAACGCTGTCCGTGATGACCTTGCTCGGCTCTGCGGTCTTTAAAAACTTGCCGAACCCGCTCCCCTTGATGGTCACCAACTCGTCGAGCCCCCCGGTATTGGGGCTGTACGAATCGATCTTCGGCGTAACGAGCGTAAAGTTCCCGACCGGCGTCTCCAGCACCTGTTTATCGGCACAACAGGTGCCGTCCGGCTTCGGCATATTGGCGGCGCGTTTCACGACCACCGGACCACTCTTCGCGCTGAACGGGACCCAGATATCGATGCGGTCATGCCCCCATCGATAGACGATCGCCTGCACCCCGCCGATTTCGACGGTGTTCTCGCTCAACGAAAAATCGATATAGTTAAAGGGCGTAGACCCGGCCTCCGAATAAAACCCAAAATTCTCCCCGGTAATTTTCAACAACGTGCCGATAGGCGCCTCGGCCGGAGTCAGCGCCGTGGCCTTCGGTGTCTGTACGGTGTAGGTCCCGATGGCCCGCTCCTGCCCGTTCCGCTTCATTACGACAGGACCGGTTTGGGCATCCAGCGGCACATGCACCACAATGGTCGTATCCGTCCACTGCGACACCGTGGCCAGATGGCCGCCAAAGAGCACGCCATCCTCAGGGTTCCTGCTCGTCCCGAACCCTTTGCCGAACAGCACCACTTTCGTGCCGACCGGTCCGCTCGTGGGATCGACCCGCACCGACGCCAGCACCTTCATCGGCATTGAATTGCTCACCACCTGCTTGACCGGCGCACAGCAAGACCCGTCCGGCAAGGGATCGGACGACGCCATGCGAATCACCACATCTCCCGACTGCACATTGCCCGGCAGTTCCACTTCAATCTTCTCGTCGCGCCACTTGCGGACACGCACTGTCACATCGCCCACGGCCACGCTATTGACGCCGAAAATCGTGTTCGGGTCGCGCGGGCCAGGCGTATTGCCGAAATGCTCTCCGGTAATTTCCAGAATCGAGCCCGGTTCGGCTTCAGCCGGGGACACCGAGTGAATCGCAGGTTGCAGCCGGGTGAACGAGCCGGCCTGCACATGCTTCTTCCCGATGATGACCTCGACGGGTCCATTCGCAGCTTGTGACGGCACACGCACCTCGATGAGATCCGCATCCCACCGCTGAATCAGCGCGGGCACGCCCTGGAACATCACCTGATTGAACCGGGTCGATTTGAACGGACCGAACCCTTTGCCGGTGATCGACAGCGTGGCGCCAGGGACGGCGGCAGCGGGATGCAACGCCGGTGGTTCTGCTTTGGCGGCCAGGGAATCGACGGAATTCGCCACGAGGGCCAAGCCGATGAGGGCACAAGTCATATATTTCATGGGAGTCACTCCCTACCGATACCCTTGAATGGGCCTGTCGAACAGGCCGGGTGAGGATGAAATGATGATACACCAGATAAAACGCCCCGCACGTGGCACACAAACCCCACGCAACTGAGGCAACGAAGCCGGATGGGGGTGTCGTATCAAACCAGGGGACTTCCGGACTATAACAAGCGGTTTTTTTTGATGTCAAGGCAAGCGCCGGCGGCAGGAAGGCAACCGAAAACAGGAGAGTCAGGCTCGCACGTGCACCAATACTTCCAGTTCGATGGCGGCATGCAGGGGCAGCTCAGCCGCGCCCAACGCGACTCGTGCATGCCGTCCCGCCTCGCCGAAAATCTGCACCAGCAAATCGGACGCGCCATTGATCACCGCGGGCTGCTGCACAAATCCGGTGGCCGAGGCCACATGGCCCACGACCCGCACGATACGTTGCACACGATCCAATGAACCAAGCTCGTGTTTCACGACCGCCAAGGCGTTGAGCAGAGCCAATCTCGCCGCTTCGGCGCCACGTTCCACCGTCACCTCCTGCCCCAGCTTGCCCGTGATCGCCACCTGTCCGTCACGAAATGGCAAGATACCGCTCAAAAAGAGCAGGTCACCGACAAGCACCGCCGGAACGTAACTGGCCACCGGTTTCGGCGGAGCCGGGAGTGTGAGACCGAGACTCTTCAATTTCTCGTCAATCGACACGATAAATCCTTTCTTCTTCACGCACTCCAGCGACGATCAGGCACGCGAGAGTCGACCGTCTGATTTCCAAGCCTATAGCAAACCTCGGACAATGAGCTGTACGTATACGTCATCCAGGGGCCACCAGGCAAGATAAGCCGGTCCGGCATGCATCAAAGAAACAGGCGAGGAAATGGGCGCATCGACAGCAAATCCGATCCTATGCTATATATTGCCTATATATCCACTCCGAGGGAGGCCACCATGCCGTCCACGATGGTCCAAGTCCCCATCCTCATGAGCCCCGGCCAAAAACGCCGGCTGGCACAAAAAGCGAAAGCCGCCAATCTCACCATGGCAGAACTGCTTCGCGAAGGGGGCGAGCGGTACGTTCCAGCCGATGATCCGGCGCTCCTGGATCACATGGCCAAGCAAGTCATCCGGGAGACAAAGAAAACCATTCGCGCCATCGACAAAACCCTCGCCCTCGTGGCGGAGTCGGAAGCGCGCATGCTGGCGCTCTCCAAGACCCGCAAGAAGGGGTGACGATGGGACTCACCGAACGCGTGTGGGATGCCTTCGCCAACACCATCAAGCTGAACGACAAGGTGGAGCAACTCAACACCACGGTCGCCAAACAGCAGTCGCACATTGAAGACCTGAACGCCCGCGTGATTCGACTCGAAGCCGCGCTGGAATTTGCGCTCCACGCGCAACGCTCCCGGCGCCTGCCCCCATCAAGCCGTTAGCCCTCATCCAAATCACACAGGCCCACTGGAGATGCTGCGGCGAGACGTGTCGTTGGTGTCCGTCTTTCTGGTGAGATTCCCGTTGTCGTCGTGCTCATACACGAAGTTGGCATCGGCGGTTAGCTGATTGCCTGGGTTGACCACACTCCCGCCCGTCGTTCGGTTGCCGACCGCGTCATAGGCAAACGCCTGCGGATCGAGCAGCAGCGGGACTGGCACTGGTGAGCAGATCCAATTGATCGTACCCGGAGGCCTAGCGCCTCGGCGGTCCGTCAGACTGATCTGACTCCTCACGCCGTTGTAGAGATAGTCCGCTTTGTTGATCTGCGTACTTGTGGCCATGAGCTGATGCAGGATGTTGGTGACCTGACTGGAGGGATCGTAGGATAAGCCCATTATAATTTTGAGCAGTCTAGCCCTGCCACTTCCCGTAGAAGCTGATCTTGTCAATGAGTTCTCGATGAGTGGTGGCGGCCCTGATTTCCCTTGAGAACTCCGAGGCTGACTGATCGCTTTGGGTGTACCATTCGTTCGCTGTTACTAGTTTGACAATTAGGTCTTTCGCTTCATGTAGAGGCAATGAAGAAGGGAATCCTACTCTGACATCGACAATAGTCTCCCGAGAGGGCCGGAACCATCTGAAGGGATTCCAGCTGTGCCTTACCCTCGTAACATCCAATAACGGGTAGCGATTCCCCGATGAATCGATAATGAAGGCCTCTCGCCGGAAATCGCCATCATCAAAATACTTTTGGGACATCAGGCGCAGTTCTTTTTCAGAAGAAAACTTTCTAATATGGCAGCGATTGACTCTCAGAATTGGATATTCCACAGCTCGTCCTTATTCGCAACCACACTTACTCGCAGCCTGATCCGCAGTGGCCTGCTGCCGGTTTCAAAGACACCGAGTTAGGTGTATGAAGGAACCTGGAGGTGGGCATGGCGCGACGCACGTTTACGCGAGAGTTTAAGCTGGAGGCCGTGAACCTGGTTCGAGAGCGGGGGG
>WBZQ01000191.1_pt1 | contig 56293 bp, 58 predicted proteins | sample 5204251 | NCBI WGS metagenome assembly WBZQ01 (sample SAMN12412402, study PRJNA552823) | activated sludge metagenome | isolation source: activated sludge from nitrification reactor of wastewater treatment plant... | place: USA: Virginia | collected 2017-09
GGTGGGACGGCCTAGCTGGCCAGCGGCCAATGAAGAAGAGGCGGGATCATGTGGAACACCATGGTAGGAACCGGTTTGCTCGCCACCGTGCTAGTCACCGGCTGGACCACGCTCCAGGCTGATGTTCCTGCACCAGTCCCTAACCCCGGTCCTGGGCCAACGGTGCCTCCTAAGCCCAGCGATCCCATCCCCACTCCTCCGACCGTGCCCAAACACTATTCCACTAGGGGACCAACAAACGAAAGGGGCGCTTCTTTCTTGATCGCCGATACGACCCCTTATCCGCAGGAGGCCGTATCGGGCAAACTCTTGCAACTGGACCTGACACAAAAGGAAGGCCGATTGAGCACTGATCTCGGGCGTGAGGTCCTCTTTCATATCCCAAAACCTGAACTGTTCGTTCACCTTTCTGTCGGCCAACGAGTCACCATCAAGCTCGATGCAGGTCAACAGGCCGTGGGTGTGATGGAAACCGCCGCCCCCGAGCTTCCAGCCCTTTCACCTGCTCCTTAACACCTGAGGTTATGCGAGCCGCCCATCGGCTAGGGGTTTCACTAGTGGGGCGAACATCTCCTTCATGTTACAGAAGTAGCGCGCGCAGCGGCAGGCCTCGGACAGGTATCTGCCGTTGAGGTCCGGTTCCGCATCACCGCCATCTCTCGTGAAGAGAGTCCCCCGGCGAGGGCAAGACAACCTGTCCCAGTTTAGGATCGGCCGGCCCTCATCAACCGACCGACAACCTGGGAGGGGGCAATGAAGGCGACCGACATGTTTAGCCTACTGAGCAGCAGCGATACGGGCGGTCGCACTCGGGGATTGGACTGGAGCCACGGGTTTCTAGGCCCCATCGAAACCCGGCCTGCCTCCCTTCTACGTTGAGTCCCCTCGTGGATGTTTCCCGCGCGGCAGGCACCGGATTGATCGTCAGCAACACGGGAGCCGGCATTCCGGCTGAGGCCCTCCCACGTCTCTTCGAGCGATTCTTTTGCGTGCAAAACCGGCGGAGCAAGACCCATGAAGGCAGCGGAATCGGATAGGCCTAGTACAAGAAGCCGTCCGCTTGCATGGAGGCACGATACAGCCAGACGATCACGTCGGCCGTGAAATGCGGAAGGCCGGAGCCGGGGCTTTTCTAAACACGGAAGCGGCGGTGGAAGATCTGGATCCGACGATCCTGACCGCCAGGAGGGAACTGTTGAGTCGCTCATGATTCGATTCCAACAGAAGCTCAATCCCGTCATCTCCGGATCCATCGCCATCTCCATGGCAGCGGTGCTGGTGGGGGATTTTTATACACCGCTCGGCATTGCCGTTTGGGTGCTGTATCTCATTCCACTCGTGTTGTCGTACCTCACCTGGTCTCCCATGGTGCCCGTAGGCGTCGGCGCCACCGTGTCCCTCTTCACGCTCGTAGGCCTATTCATCAGCCCGACCGGCGTCGATCTTTCCATGTCGCTGACCAATAGGGTCATGGGCATCGCCACGGCCTGCGCGCTGGCCACCTTCGGCCACCAGTTCATCAGCAGCAAACTGGCGCTGCGCAAAGAAGAATGGATACGCGTGGGACAGACCAGATTGAGCGAACGCATGATCGGCGAGCAGAGCCTGATGACTCTCGCCGAAAACGTCTTGCACGGGCTGGCCGAGTATATGGACGCGCAGGGTGGCGCGATCTTCGTCGCCGATGGATTTCGCTTTCACCGTCTGGCCGCCTATGGAGTGCCTGAAGGCACGTCCCTCCCGGAACAGTTCCAGTCGGGTGACGGGTTACTCGGCCAGGCGCTTCACACGAAACGCCCGCTGGTCGTGCACGATTTGCCGGAAGGGTATTTCACCGTCGGATCGGCCCTGGGGCGAAGCGCGCCGCGGCATTTGTTGATTGCCCCGTTCAGCGTCGATGGGCTCACCAATACGGTCGTGGAGTTGGCCTTTTTTCATCCGGTGCATCAGTCGGACAGAGACTTGATCGACCGGATCGCCGAATCCATCGCCGTGGCCGTGCGATCGGCCCAGTACCGAAGCCGGCTGCAGGAATTGCTCGAGGAAACCCAGCGGCAGGCCGAAGAGCTGCAGGTGCAAAGCGAAGAACTCCGGGTCGCCAATGAGGAATTGGAGGAACAGAGCCAGGCGCTCAAGGAATCGCACGGGAGGCTCGAACAGCAACAGGCGGAGTTGGAGCAGACAAATTCCCAATTGGAAGAACAGGCGCAGATTCTGGAATCGCAGAAGGAGGAACTCGGCGAAGCCGCCCTGATCTCAGAAGCGCAAAAACGGCAATTGGAACGCGTGAGTCAATACAAGTCGGAATTTCTGGCCAATATGTCCCATGAAATGCGCACGCCGCTCAACTCCACGCTGATCCTGGCCAAACTGCTGGCCGACAACCCGCAAGGCAATCTGACGACAGACCAGGTGAAGTCGGCCACGACCATCGAATCGGCCGGCCATGACCTGTTGACCTTGATCGACGACGTGCTAGACCTGGCCAAAGTCGAGGCGGGCCGCATCGACATCACGCCCGGAGATGTCTCGCTGCAACGCCTGCTCGATACTCTGCAGGCGCTCTTCCAGCCACTGGCGGCTCACAAACACCTCCAGCTTCGCACCAGACGTGCGCCAGGGACGCCGGCTTCAATTCAATCCGATTGGCAGCGGCTCGAACAGGTGTTGAAGAATCTGTTATCCAACGCCATCAAATTTACTGAGGCCGGCCAGGTGTCGCTCGACATTTCGATCCTCCCCGACGGCCGACTCGCCTTTGCCGTACAGGACACAGGCGTCGGGATTCCTCCGGACCAGCAGGACCTGATCTTCGAGCCATTTTGCCAGGGCGATGGCACGACCAGCCGGAAATACGGCGGCACCGGTCTGGGCTTATCGATCTCCCGCGAATTCGTCCGATTGCTCGGAGGAGAACTCCACCTGACCAGCACGCCGGGAGAAGGGAGTACCTTCACGCTGCTCCTGCCGCAAACACTGGCGCCGGCCTCCGTGCCCGGTCCAGGCTTCACGGCCCTGTCGCCGACCGTGCCGGACTCCATTCCTCTGGCATCGCCTTACCATCATCGTGGAACCTCGGCGACGATGAGAACCGATGACGATCGGGAACACCTCGTCCCCCATCGCCGGGTCGTCCTGATCGTGGAAGACGAGGAGTCCTTCGCGCGCATCCTTGCCGACTTGGCCCACGAGCTCAAATTCCAAGTCTTGCTGAGCAACACGGCAACCGATGCCTTTAGGCTAGCCTCGCGTTATCTACCGAGCGCGGTCATTCTCGACATCGGCCTGCCCGATCATTCTGGCCTGTCGGTCATCGATCGCTTGAAGACCGATGTGCGCACTCGGCACATTCCCGTCCATGTCGTATCCGGGCATGACTATGAACAAGCGGCGCGCGCTCTGGGCGCCGTCGGCTATCTACTGAAACCGGTCCAGCGGGAACAACTCGTCGAGGCCTTCCGGCAATTCGAATCCCGCCTCTCAGATAAACCCCGGCGCGTCCTGATCGTAGAGGATGATCAGGCACAGCGTGAAAGCCTACGGCTGTTGCTCGGGTCTGACGAGGTTGAAACCGTAGGCGCGGAAAGTGTCGCCGAATGCCTCGCCCGTCTCAGCGAACGAACCTTCGACTGCATGGTGCTCGACATCACACTACCGGACGCCTCCGGGTTTTCCCTACTGGAAACCTTGAGCCATGAGGAGCACTTCCCGTTTCCTCCGGTCATCGTCTACACAGGCCGGGATTTATCGACCGAAGAGGAGCATCGGCTCCGCAAGTATTCGCACTCCATCATTATCAAGGGTGCCAAGTCGCCGGAACGGCTGCTCGACGAGGTCACACTGTTTCTGCATCAGGTCGTGACCGCGCTGCCTCCCGAGCAACAGCGCATGCTGGAAAAAGCACGCAAACGGAATGCGGTGTTGGAAGACCGGCGCGTGCTCATTGTCGAAGACGATGTGCGGAATATTTTTGCCTTGAGCGCCGTCCTGGAGCCTCATGGGGCCAAAATCGAAATTGCCCGCAACGGACGCGAATGTCTCACGTTGCTGGAACAATCGAAGGCGCGGGAAAAACGGCGCATCGATCTAGTGCTAATGGACATCATGATGCCCGAGATGGACGGGCTCACCGCCATGCGCGCCATCCGCGAACAGCCGGAATGGCGAAAGCTTCCCATCATCGCCCTCACCGCGAAGGCCATGAAAAACGACCAGGAGCAGGCCCTTGCCGCCGGCGCGAATGACTATATGGCCAAACCGCTCGACGTGGACCAATTGTTGTCATTGGTGCGTGTATGGATGCCACGATGACCCCGGATACCACGGCCGATACTGAAGATATCGAGCTCTGGTTGTTTCTGGAGGCGATGTATTCCCGGTATCACTATGACTTCCGCGGATATTCCAGAGCGTCGCTCAAACGCCGGCTGCTCCTTGCCTGCGAGCGTATGGGATTTTCGTCCCTCTCCGCACTGCAGGGACAGTTGCTGCACCATGACGCGATGCTCCCGCATCTATTGAGTTACCTGACCGTGCAGGTGAGCGACATGTTTCGCGACCCGGGGTATTTTCGCGCCATCCGCGAGCAGGTCATTCCACACCTCAAGACCTATCCGTCCGTAAAAGTATGGGTGGCGGGATGCAGTTCCGGGGAAGAACTCTATTCCCTCGCGATTCTCTTTCGAGAAGAAGGCCTCGAAGACAAAACGATGTTTTACGCCACCGACATCAACAGCGCCGCGCTCGCCAAGGCGGAAGCAGGGGTGTACGATCTTCAACGCATCGCCCTATTCACCCGAAATCATCGCTTGTCCGGCGGAACCAGCTCCCTGTCCGAATACTATCATGCCGCGTATGGGGCAGCCTGCTTTGACAAAACACTGCGGCGGCGGACGGTCTTTTCCGATCACAGCCTCGCCTCGGATTCCGTCTTTGCTGAACTGCATCTGGTCTCCTGCCGTAACGTCCTGATCTATTTCGATCGGCCGCTGCAGGACCGCGCCGTGGGACTCTTCAAGGATGCACTGGTCAGGAAAGGCTTCCTGGGGATCGGCGCCAGGGAAAACCTGCGCTTCAATGCCCACGCCAAAGTCTTCCGCGAATTCCGTCCCGTGGAACGGATTTATCAGCGGAGCGACCTATGAGTGTCATGCCGCACGACTTCTCCTTGCCGGATATTGAGGCCATCGTCATTGGCGGATCGGCCGGGGCGATTGCGTCTCTCACCCAATTGCTTCCGCCACTGGCGCCGGACTATCCCTTGCCGATTCTCGTCACGGTGCACGTGCCACCGGATCGACCCAATAGTATCCCCTCCCTCCTGCAGGCGAAATGTCGGGTGATCATCAAGGAGGCGGAGGACAAGGAATTCATCTACCCCGGCACGGTGTACTTCGCGCCGCCGGACTACCATCTTCTGGTGGAACAAGACCGATCCTTGTCCCTGTCGAACGAAGAACCGGTGAGCTTTGCCCGGCCTTCCGTGGATGTCCTGTTCGAATCGGCAGCCGATGTCTACGGGAAGACCTTGCTGGCACTGGTGCTCAGCGGAGCCAATCATGACGGAGCTCAGGGCTCCTGCGCGGTCGTCCACGCCGGAGGCACGGTGCTGGTGCAGCGGCCTGAATCGGCAGCGGCGCGCATAATGCCGGAATCCACCCTGGCTGCCTGTCCCAAAGCAAGATCCATGAGCCTCCCGGCTATCAATGAGCTGTTGGCCTCGCGGAGGACGAACGCATGATGATGCCGGCCAAACAGGCAAAACTCCTGCTCGTCGATGATCACGAGGCCAACCTGGTGGCGCTCAAGACGCTGTTGTCTCAAGACGGGGTGGACGTCCTGCAGGCTGGCTCAGGCCGGGAGGCGCTGGAACTGCTATTACATCACGATGTCGCCCTGGCCATCATCGATGTGCACATGCCCATCCTGGATGGCTTTGAACTGGCTGAATTGATGCGCGGTTCGCGGCGTACGCAACACGTGCCAATCATTTTCCTCACCGGAGAATCGCAGGACAACCTGCACCGGTTCCGCGGCTACCAGGCCGGCGCCGTCGATTTCTTGTACAAGCCGATTGAACCCCACGTGCTGCGTAGTAAGACGGCCATCTTTCTCGATCTCTTCAGACAGCGGGAAGAACTGGCCCGCCAGCGGGACCGCTTCCTCACCCTCGCCGAGGAAAAGGCCCGCCTGCTGCGCGAACGGGACGAAGCCGACCAGCGCCTGCGCGAGAGTGAATCCCGGTTTCGCCTGCTGGCTGACAGCGCACCCGTCATCATCTGGATGAACGGTCTCGATGGACTGCAGTTCGTCAACCAGGCCTGTCTGGACTTTTTCGGTGCGGCGACGGTCGAGGAAGTGAACAACTTCTGCTGGCAGGACTATGTCCATCCCGACGACCAGACCAAGGCCGTCGAGACCTACCGTCGTGCAGTCTTCGAACGCCTCCGGTTCGAAACCTCGTTTCGGTGCCGGCGGGGAGACGGGGTCTACCGGTGGATGCGTACGATCGGCATGCCCACACGGTCATCCTCGGACCAGCTCTTGGGCTACATCGGTGCCAGTTTCGACCTCACGGAGAGCAAAGAAGCCGAGGAGCGCCTCCAGCGATGGAGCGTGGATCTGGAGCGCGCCGTCAATCAAAAAACCGACGAGTTACGGCGATCGCAGACACAACTCCGCGCCTTGGCGACTGAACTCAATCTGACGGAGCAGAAGGAACGCAAACGGCTGGCCACCGAACTGCACGACTACCTGGCGCAACTGCTGGTGGTCGTGCGCATGAAATTGCGGCAGGCGATTCCCGGTGCGTCTGGGGACCGCACCGTGGAACTGCTGCAAGATGCGGATCAGGCCTTAGCGCAGTCCCTCAACTATACCCGATGCCTGGTCGCGGAATTGACGCCTCCCACGCTCAAGGAGTTCGGTCTTCTGGAATCGTTGATCTGGTTGGCCGAGCAGATGCAGCGCCACGGACTGCCTGTTGCAATGCAGCAGCAGATGACGGCCCTCGCGCTTCCCGAAGACCAGGCCGTCTTATTGTTTCAATCCGTGCGCGAATTGCTCTTTAATGTGCTCAAACATGCCAATGCCACACAGGCCACCGTGGACGTCACGATCACGGAACAGCATCGCTTGGAAATCATCGTCTCGGATGACGGGTGCGGCTTCGTGTCCACGCCATCGGATTACCAGGGAACCGACACCGCTCGATTCGGTCTCTTCAGCATTACCGAACGGATGGCGGCAATGGGCGGAGAACTCCTCATCGAATCCGCGCCGGGCCATGGCACCAAGGCCACGATCAGGACACCTTATCACCCGCCCCACATCGGCAGTGCAAACCGGCCTTCCGCGATGGTAATGCCCCTTTCTGCCTCCGATTCCAGGAGGCAGGATCTGTCGGCGACGCCCCAGTCTCCGGAGTCGTCGGATCTCATCGGCATCCTGCTGGTCGACGATCATGCGATGGTACGTCAAGGGCTCCGGAGTATGCTGGATGAATACGAGGATGTGGCCGTGATCGGGGAAGCGTCGAACGGCCAGGAGGCGGTGGAGTCGGTCGCGCAACTCCGGCCATCTGTGGTGGTGATGGACATCAATATGCCGCACATCAATGGCATCGATGCGACCATCGAAATCAAGGCACGGCACCCGGAGGTCGCTGTCATCGGACTGTCGGTGCAGAACAGCGGTGAAACGCGCGAGGCGATGCTCCGCGCCGGAGCCGCCACGCTGATTTCCAAAGAAGCGGCAGTGGACGAACTCTATCTCGCCATCCGCCAGGCACTGGCCGGAGTACAGTCCGGATCAGCATTGCCCGCCGAACGGTAACACCGCTGTCGGATCGTCTCCGGCCGGCAGGCGTGTGCTGCCCGTCGCCGTCACGCTGAAGGACTGCATGTGCCTTCGGCAGGAAACAGCGTGCGGAGCGAGTCCCAACGAGGCGGGAATCTACACAGGCGTCTCACCGGCCGGCAAGACGCTTTCCCGCTTTTCCAGCCGGCAGGCGACGGAGTCTTGCGGGACCGTCGTGAGGATCGCGCCATAGAGATGGATCGCGGCGGCTTCTTTGGAGACGTAACAGCTGGCTCCCGCCTCCAGCAGCAAGGATTCAACTTGAGCGGCCGTCGACACTGACAGTCCCACGACCGTGATCCCCGGCCATCGCGCTTTGATTCGACGCGTGGCTTCGATGCCATCCACTTTCGGCATATTCACGTCCATCACGATCACGTCGGGGGCCAGCTGACCGGCCAACTCCACGGCCTCTTCTCCATCAGCCGCCTCACCCACGATAGAGATGTCCGGATAGCTGTCGAGAATACTGCGCAGCCCTTGCCGGACCATCGCGTGGTCATCGGCGAGGAGGATGCGCAGGACTCCGGCTTGCGCCGACTCCCCCGCGCCCGGATTGGAACGCTCGCCGTCACCCATCTCGGAAGCGAAGGACAACGGCGCTGCTTGAGATGTCCCCGGCAAACTAGGCAAGTCAGCGGTCATGCCTTGCGTGGAATCCATGGGCCACGAGGGCAGGATCAATGCGGCGCAGGTTCCCTGGTTCGATGCGGACGTGACTTCCAGTTTGCCTCCCATCGCTTCAGTTCGTTCCCGCACACTGAACAACCCGAATCGTTTACGCTCATCGCTCAGAACCGGCATGGCATGGGGATCGAATCCCCGCCCCTGGTCTTTTACCGTCACGACCAGATGGCCGTCGCTGTTTCGATCAATGATGAGGATCGCTTGATCGGTCCCGGCATGTTTCAATACGTTGAACAGCAATTCACGTGTGGACTGAAACACCAGCACCGCCTGATCCGCGCCCAGCACGACATCCTCCACCTGTTTATCGAGGGTCACCGTCAGGCCGTGATTCTTCATCTGTTGGGCCAGCCACTCAAAGCCTTCGAGCAAACCGGATTCCTGCAGCGCCGGGGGGGCCAGTTCGGCGACCAACGATCGTGTATAGTCCAACGCGTCGATGGTGGTCCGGTCAGCCTCCAACAACAGGGCTGCCGCCGGTGGCTCTTTGACCTGGGCGGAAATCTGGTGAAGTTTGATTCTGATCAACACGAGCAGCTGCGCGAGATAGTCGTGCAGATCCCCGGCCAGCCGGCGGCGCTCACGCTGTTCAGTGAGCGTGAGTTCTGTCGCCAGTTCACGGAGCCGTACGTGAGACTCGCGGAGCTCCAGGGTCCGTTCGCTCACGCGCTGCTCCAGCACGACCGCAATCTTTCGCAATTGTTCTTCGGCCGCTTTGCGCTCTGTGAGGTCCCGCGCCACGCGAGCGAACCCGGTGAGTTTTCCCGTCTCATCCTTCATGGCCGTCATGACGACGTGGGCCCAAAAGGTCGAGCCATCCTTGCGCACCCGCCAGCCCTCGGCCTCATGTTGCCCCTCGGCCGCAGCCGTTTCCAACGCCAGGTCCGGATAGCCTCGCGCAATGTCTTCGGCGGTATAAAACAGAACATGATTTCGCCCGATCACATCGGCGGCATCGTACCCTTCAACGAGCCGGGTTCCGGGATTCCAGCTCGTCACCGCCCCGTCCGCGCTTAAAAGCAGAATCGAACAATCTCTGATACTACCCACCAGCAAGCGAAACCGTTCCTCACCCTGCCGGACAGCTTGCAGCTTCACACGCTCGCGCATCCGATAGAGGTCGACGAATACCGCCACCTTACTCTGCAGCACGGCGGGAACCACCGGTTTGAAGAGGTAATCGACCGCCCCGCTGGCCAGCCCCCGGAACACGTCCTCCTCCAGTTTATCGACAGCCGAGAGAAAAATGATCGGCGTATGGCTCGACTGCTCGCGTTGCCGGATCAACTCGGCGGCTTCGAAGCCATCGACTCTCGGCATCCGGACGTCGAGCAAGATGACCGCAAAATCGTGGCGCAAGACCTGGCGCAGCGCCTCGTGGCCGGAGTCCGCCGTGATGACGACCCGGCCCGGCCCCGTCAACAAGGTCTCCATCGCCATCAGACTTCTGGCGTCGTCATCCACTAAGAGAATCTTGGCCTGAATGTCGGTCATACGCGACTCCTTCGCTCGCGTCGTCGCTCGCCGGTCGTGTCACTGTTCACGCTTCACGATTCCCCATAGCCTTCTTGCGCCCGAAGAGCCAGATCCTCAGGAGAGCCAGCAACTCATCGGTATTGACGGGTTTCGCGATATAGTCCGAGGCGCCGGCCTGAAGACAGCGTTCGCGATCCCCCTTCATCGCCTTCGCGGTCAACGCCAGGATCGGCAACAGACGATGCCGCGCATGCTGCCTGATGTGGCGCATGGTCTCGTACCCGTCCATTTCAGGCATCATGATGTCCATCAACACCATGTCGAGGTCGGGATCTTCTTCCACCTGCTGAATGGCTTCACGGCCGGTCTCGCATCCGGTCACCTCCATGCCATGTCGTTCGAGCAGGCTGGTCAGGGCGAAAATATTCCGCATATCGTCGTCCACGACCAGGACTTTCTTCCCGACCAGCGCATCATCGCTTTGGCGAATCCGCTCCAGCATTCTCTGTTTGTCCGGCGGCAGGTCCGCCACGACCAGATGCAGAAACAGCGTGGCTTCGTCCAAGAGCCGCTCGGGAGACTGCACGCCTTTGAGCACGATGCCTTGAGAGAGTTCCCGCAATTGAATGTCCTCTTCTTCGCTCAAGTCTTTGCCGGTCGAGACAATGACCGGGAGATTTCGCAAGGCGTGATGTTCGCGGATACGCTCCAAAATATGAAAGCCGGACATGTCCGGCAACCGGAGGTCCAAGACCACGCAATCGAAGTGCCGGTTCGTCAATTGATTCCAGGCATCGGTGCCATTGTTCACCGCGACGATGTCCACGTCGTCGTGTCGCAGCAGTTCGCAGAGGCTGCGGCTTTCAATCTCATTGTCCTCGACGAGCAACAATTGCTTGCGCCTGGGCTTCGTGAAATCGACCAGGCGCTCGAACGTTTCGCCAAGATCTTCCGTCGTCGTCGGTTTGATCATGTAGGCGAAGGCGCCGTGCCCGAGTCCGTGCATCCGTTCTTCCTCTACTGTGAGGATCTGCACCGGGATATGCCTGGTATCGGGATCCTGTTTGAGATGACTCAAGACCGTCCAGCCGAGCATGTCCGGTAAAAAGATGTCCAGCGTGATGGCGACCGGCTTATACTCTCTGGTCAAGGCTAAGGCCAGGCGGCCATGGGCCGTGACGATGCCTTTCAGCCCCTTTTCCCTGACGGCTCCCAGGAGCACACGCGCATAGTGGGGATCGTCTTCCACGATCAGCACGGTCGGATCGCCGGGCAGAATCGTCTCCCGGTCGTCCGGGATGTCTTCCACGCGATGCGCCTGCTGCACCAGCAACGGCGTGTGCTCCTGCATCTGGAACTTCGGGGCGATCAATTCCGGCGTGGCACCCATGTAGGCCTCAGGAAGATAGAGCGTAAAGGTGCTGCCTTCACCGGGGGCGCTCACCAACCGGATCTCTCCCCCCAACAGCACGGCCAATTCTCGGCTGATGGCGAGACCAAGTCCTGTTCCGCCAAACCGCCGGCTGGTTCCGGCATCCGCCTGTTGAAAGGCTTCGAAGACGATCTTCTGTTTTTCCACCGGGATACCGATGCCCGTATCACTCACTTCAAACGCCACCACGGTCGGGACCGTGCTCAAGACTGCATGGTCCAGACTCCAACCCGTGACGGCCCGCCGGATCCTGAAGGTGACTTGCCCATGAGAGGTAAACTTGAAGGCGTTGGACAGCAAATTCTTCAAGACCTGTTGCAGCCGTTTAAAGTCGGTCACCATGCTGCGGGCCAATTGCGGGTCGATCTCCATGTGGAACACGAGCTGCCTCGCTTCGGCGACATGTCGGAAACTGCGCTCCATGGCCTCACGCACTTTCATGAAGAGTACTTCTTCCGGTTCGACCGTCACCGTGCCGGATTCGATCTTCGAGAGATCCAAAATATCGCTGATCAGGTTGAGCAGATCCGCTCCGGCGGCGTGAATGTTTTTAGAGAACTCAACCTGTTTGGAACTGAGATTGTGGTCCGGATTCTCGGTGAGTTGTTGCGCCAGTATCAGGATACTATTGAGAGGGGTCCGCAGCTCGTGGGACATGTTGGCGAGGAACTCGGATTTGTATTTCGAGGCCAAGGCCAACTCACGCGCCTTATCCTCCAGCGCATGCCGGGCCTGCTCGATCTCCCGATTCTTCCGTTCGACCTCCGCATTCTGCTCGGCCAGTTGCTGGGCCTTCTTGGCCAGCTCCTCGTTGGTTTGTTGCAGTTCCTTCTGTTGCGCTTGCAACTCGGTGGCCAAATTCTGCGACTGCTGTAGCAGGCCTTCCGTTTGCATCGTTGCCTCAATGGTATTGACGACGACCCCGATCGTCTCGGTCAATTGCCCCAGAAACGCGACGTGCGTCGGCGTGAATTCCGAGAGCGTAGCGAGCTCGATCACCGCCTTGGTCTGGCCCTCGAACAACACAGGGAGGACGATCACATTGCGTGCCTGCGCCTGGCCAAGCCCGGAGCGAATTCGTATGTAGTCCGCAGGCACATCCGTCAACACGATGCGTCGCTTTTCACGCGCGCATTGTGCCACCAGCCCGCTGCCGATCCGCATGTCCTCCGGCACGACCGCTTCATCCTCGCCAGCGTAACTGGCCAGCAGTCGCAAGAGCGGCTTGTCCGCCGTATCGCGTTGGTAAATGGCGCCATACTGCGCGTTCACCAGCGGGGCCAGTTCGCTGAGGAGCAAATCGCCGACAGTGGTCAAATCCCGTTGGCCCTGCATCATGCGGGTGAATTTGGCGAGGTTGGTCTTGAGCCAGTCCTGCTCGGTATTCTGATCCGTGGTCGCCCGCAACGTCCTGATCATGACGTTGATATTGTCCTTGAGCTCCGCGACTTCGCCGCGCGCCTGCACTTGAATGGACCGGGTGAGGTCTCCTTGCGTCACGGCTGTGGCGACTTCAGCAATCGCGCGCACCTGCGTCGTCAGGTTAGCCGCCAACAGATTCACGCTCTCAGTCAGATCTTTCCAGGTTCCGGGCACGCCCGGCACGATGGCCTGGCCACCGAGTTTTCCCTCGGTACCCACTTCCCTCGCGACCCGCATGACTTCGCTCGCAAAGGCGCTCAGCTGAGCGACCATGCGATTGATCACGTCCTTAATCTGCAGAATTTCGCCGCGCACGTCCACCGTGATCTGCCTTGTCAGATCCCCGTTCGCAATCGAGGTCGCCACGTTCGACATATCCCGCAATTGCACTGTGAGATTGCTGGCCATGGCGTTCACGCTGTCGGTGAGGTCTTTCCACGTTCCCGCCACGCCCGGCACGACCGCCTGGCCGCCCAGCTTCCCTTCCGTCCCGACTTCGCGCGCCACGCGCGTGACTTGCGCGGCAAACGCGTTCAACTGATCCACCATCGTGTTCGTCGTATCCTTCAGCTGCAGGATCTCGCCCCGCACGTCCACCGTGATTTTCTTCGACAGGTCGCCGCTCGCCACCGCGATGGTCACTTCCGCAATGTTACGCACCTGGGCGGTGAGATTGCTGGCCATGGCGTTCACGCTGTCGGTGAGATCCTTCCAGGTCCCCGCCACCCCCGGCACCACCGCCTGGCCGCCCAGCTTGCCTTCCGTGCCCACCTCGCGTGCCACGCGCGTGACTTCCGCGGCAAACGCGTTCAACTGATCCACCATCGTGTTCGTCGTATCCTTCAGCTGCAGGATCTCGCCCCGCACGTCCACGGTGATTTTCTTCGACAGGTCGCCGCTCGCCACCGCGATGGTCACCTCGGCGATGTTCCGCACCTGGGCCGTCAGGTTCCGCGCCATACTGTTCACGCTGTCGGTGAGATCCTTCCAGGTGCCGGCCACCCCAGGCACAATCGCCTGGCCGCCCAACTTACCATCGGTCCCGACTTCGCGCGCCACCCGCGTCACTTCGGCCGCAAAACTTCTGAGCTGGTCCACCATCGTATTGATGGCCTCTTTCAGTTGGAGGATTTCCCCATGCACGTCCACAGTGATTTTCTTCGACAAGTCGCCGTTGGCGACCGCAATCGTCACATTGGCAATGTTCCGCACCTGGTCGGTCAGGTTGCCTGCCATGAGATTCACGCTGTCCGTGAGATCCTTCCAGACGCCGCTCACATCCCGCACCTGCGCCTGGCCGCCCAACTTGCCTTCCGTACCCACCTCACGCGCCACGCGCGTCACCTCGGCCGCAAAGCTGCGCAACTGATCGACCATCGTGTTGATGGCTTCCTTCAGTTGCAAAATTTCCCCCCGCACGTCCGCCGTGATCTTCTTGGAGAGATCGCCGTTCGCCACCGCAATCGTGACATAGGCGATGTTGCGTACCTGGTCGGTCAAGTTGCTCGCCATAGAGTTGACGCTGTCCGTGAGATCCTTCCAGGTCCCTGCGACGCCCGACACTGCGGCCTGCCCGCCAAGCTTGCCTTCCGTGCCCACCTCGCGCGCCACGCGCGTCACCTCGGCGGCGAAGCTGCGCAACTGATCCACCATCGTGTTAATGGCTTCCTTCAACTGCAGAATTTCCCCGCGCACATCCACCGTGATTTTTTTTGAGAGGTTGCCGTTAGCGACTGCAATCGTCACTTCGGCAATATTGCGCACCTGGTCGGTCAGATTGCCGGCCATAAGGTTCACGCTCTCCGTCAGGTCTTTCCACACGCCGCTCACGTCCCGCACCTGCGCCTGCCCGCCTAACTTTCCGTCCGTGCCGACTTCTCGCGCAACCCTGGTCACCTCCGCGGCAAAGCTCCGCAACTGATCCACCATCGTGTTGATCGTGTCCTTGAGCTGGAGAATCTCCCCGCGCACGTCGGCGGTAATTTTCTTGGAGAGGTCCCCGTTCGCGACGGCGATAGTGACCTCCGCGATGTTGCGGACCTGATTGGTCAGATTGTTGGCCATGGAATTGACGTTGTCCGTCAGGTCCTTCCAGGTGCCGGCCACACCCGGAACCACCGCCTGGCCGCCCAGCTTGCCTTCCGTCCCCACTTCACGCGCGACCCGCGTGACCTCTGCCGCAAACGCGTCGAGCTGACCCACCATGCTGTTGACCGTTTTGGCCGTACTCAAGAATTGGCCGCGCAGCGGATGTCCCTCCGCCTCCAGGGCGACGGATTGGGTCAGGTCTCCTTTGGCCACCGCGCCGATGACGCGCGCCATTTCCGTGGTCGGCCGCACCAGGTCATCGATGAGGCCGTTGACGGCTTCGATGTTCGTTTTCCATTCTCCTCTCGCCTCGGGAACCGACGCGCGTTCTGACAATTTCCCTTTCTTGCCCACCGCATGGCTGACCCGCTTCAGTTCCTCGGAAAACATGGCGTTCAGTTCGATCAGGCAATTGATTTCATCGGCAATCTTGCCGGCCATGCCGTCCCACTCGGCCGGGAGGCGGAGGGAAAAATCGCCTTTTTTGACGGCTTGAAGAAGGTATAGAATGGCCTTGTCATGCGCATCCTGATGCAGCACTCCGGTCTGTTGTCGTTGTGCGGATCGCGAACGCAACTTGGGCTTGGTATTCATCTCACTCCTCCGTCCATGACCGCAGACCGCCAACCCGATCGAGATACCACACATGGATTGATTGACGTAGTGCGAAACACTATAAGGAGCCAGGGTTGTCGGAAGGACTAGGGGATACCCTAGTTCAAGCGAATAAGAGAGATCTAGGAGCTGAGGGTAAAAAGACGTTCACGCGGACCGGGGTCATGTCGAAGGAAGGCAGTGCACGAATCTTGACCTGGATGGAAGACGACGTCACTGAGCCCGCCTGGGAGGAGCCGGCTGCGGGCTCAATCGGCGGATGCGTTACCACATGACGATGGAGCGCCAGCGATGTCCTGAGTCGGCGGTCGGAATGGAGATTCTGGCGATCCCCCCGATGACCGTGACGCGCGCATGTCCGATACACGCATCGGTGGGAATCGGGAGATATCGTTCGACGGTTCCACCAGTGAGGAGAATACCCTGTTGCGAAAATTCCACCGTGACCTGCACCGCTGAATTCTCAAGCACCGGTCGAAAATCCGCATAGACGTTGAAGGTGGCGTCGCTTTCGGAGACTTCGATGACCGGTTGGTGCAGGGGGAGATGTGTGTTCAAGCCGTAAGACGAACCGGACTGGCTCCGCGGCGCCTCCGACAAGGCACGGGCTCCATTCGGTTCCTGCAGTGGACGATTCATTTCATTGATCATAGTCGCTCCATGATGAAGGAACATATAAAGAGATTATTTCGACCGCCTATGCTCCGTACCTTACCGTGTTTTCGGCAACCGTTTACTAGGAACTCCCCTTGATTCATCATCGATGTGTGCTAGCGATTTGCCTAGTTGTGACACACCTGCTGACGGTTCTAAAGTGAGCGAAAAAAGGATGCAGCGCTCCCCCACCCTGGAATCAGGAAACATGTATATGCCCAGTCCTGAGGAAATATCCCCCTCCGTTCCCCTGCCCGATTTTCCATTGGATTTCATGCTCGCCCATCTGGCAGCCATTGTGCAATGTTCCGATGACGCCATCATTTCCAAGGATCTTAACGGGATAATCACGAGTTGGAATCGGGGCGCGCAGAATCTGTTCGGCTATACGGCGGGTGAAATGATCGGTCAGCCGGTGCAACGCTTGATCCCCGAGGATCGCCGGGATGAAGAACCGCGCATTTTGGAACGGCTCCGGCTTGGAGAACGCATCGATCATTACGAAACCGTCCGGAAGCGCAAAGACGGGAGCCTGGTGGAGATCTCCCTTTCCGTCTCCCCGATCAAGGATCGAGAGGGGCGGATCGTCGGAGCGTCTAAAATTGCGCGGGCGATATCGGAACTGAAGCAAGGCGAACGCAACCTTGCCCATCTGGTGGAGGCGCTTCCCGCCGCAGTCTACACTACCGACGCCGAGGGCCGCATTACGCGATATAACCAGGCAGCCGTCGATCTCTGGGGTCACCGGCCCCTCCTCGGTACAGCCCGCTGGTCCGGGTCCTGGCGCCAATACTGGACGGACGGACGCCCCGTGCCGCCGGAGGAATGTCCCCTCGCGCAAGCGATTGCCCTCAATTGCCCCGTCAGTGGATTGGAAACCGTCATCGAACGGCCGGACGGCACCCGCCTTCCGGTCGCCTCTCACCCCGCGCCACTTCGCGATGCCTCCGGCACGCCCATCGGCGGAGTGGACATCCTGGTCGATTTGACCGAGCAGAAGCGAGCCGAGCGGGACATGCAGAATTCCGCCGCTGAGCTGGAACGCCGGATTGTAGAACGGACCGGGGAACTCCTGCTCTCGCAGGAACGCCTGCGCGCATTGGCTTCGGATCTCACGCTGACCGAACAACGGGAACGCCGACGTCTCGCCACCGAACTCCACGACTATCTGGCTCAATTGGTCGTGGCCAGCCGGATCAGACTGGGACAAGTCATTCCGACCATCCACGAGGCCACAGCCTCGGCGGCCCTCTCGAAGATCGACGGGATGCTGGACCAGGCATTGACCTATACCCGTTCGCTCGTCGCCGAGCTCAGTCCTCATATCCTGTACCAATTCGGTCTGTCGCAGTCCCTCGTCTGGTTGGGCGAGCAGATGAAACAGCACGGCCTGGATGTGGCCGTCAAAACGATGGCGCCCTCATTCGCCCTGCCGGACGACCAAGCTGTGTTGTTGTTTCAATCGGTCAGGGAACTCCTCTTCAATGTCATCAAACATGCCAAAGTCCAGCATGCCGCTATTACCATTCATGTGGATGAGGAGCGTCGAGACTTATGGATCTGCGTTGAAGATGAGGGAGCCGGCTTCGATGTCGGCGACCTGGAACTGACCAGGGACACACGATGCAAATTCGGCCTGTTGAGCATCCGGGAGCGGATGGAATTGCTTGGAGGAGCATGCCAGGTGTCATCGGTTCCCGGTAGCGGCACGGTGGCGACACTCCGGCTCCCGTTAGCCTCCGGCGCCCTCCTGCCTCAACGCCCCCCCGCCGCAGACGCCGCCCAGACATTAGCCCAGACGTCCGAAGCCTCATCGCGCAACATCACCATCCTGCTCGTCGACGACCATGCGATGGTCAGGCAAGGGCTTCGCAGCATCCTGGACGCTCACGAGAATTTGACGGTGGTGGGTGAAGGAGCCGACGGGCAAGACGCGGTCATCATGGCGCGGGCGCTCCGACCGGATGTCGTCATCATGGATGTGAATTTACCGCTCATCGACGGCATCGAGGCCACGCGCATTCTTACTCAGGAAGATCCGTCACTCACGGTCATCGGCATTTCCGTTCGGAACGATCCGCAGGTTCATCATGCCATGACGGAGGCCGGGGCCGCCGCGTTCCTGCCCAAAGAGTCTGCCGCGGACCAACTCTACGATGTGATCCTTCGCCGGTTTCCTGTCAAACCCTAGCAGCAATAGCCTTCAACTAGGGAATCCCCCAGTAGCGAATCGGGCGATCCCGGCCTATGCTGGAGCAGGCTGATCCAACGGAACATCCTCGACTCGGTCAGCTCACGTATGCCGCTCGCTGTTGTTCCGCTTTGAGCCCGCTCGCAGAGGTCAGTCGTCGCTTAGAGAGGCGGTTCGACCCGGAGGCTTGGCATTCACGCATGACTTCGGTGCTGCTAACGCTGCAACGTCTGGTTTCCTCGGCTGCCGGATTCGCCATTGGGTTTCCAGTTCTCGCCTTTCTTTGCTTGGCCTACAGCCCCACCTTGCTGGACAGCCTGTGGCCCTCAGGGGGAACGGTGAAACCATCCACGATGGCGGCGGTGTTTCTGTGCGGCCTCTCCCTGTGGCTGCAGGCGGATGAGCAGACCGTCACGCGAACCAGGCGGCGCATGGCGCACGGATTCGCAGGCCTTGCCTGCCTGCTCGCCGCGGTCACGATGTTGGAGTATCTGCTCTCGCTCGATTTGGGTGTCGATCTCTGGCTCGCCCCTCTTCCGGATGTCGCGGTGGATTCCCATCCCGGCCGAATGGCGCCTGCAACAGCGCTCGCCATCCTCCTGTTGAGCATGGCCTTGCTCCAGCTCGACTCGACAGGCAGCGGCCACGAGGATGCCAGTCATTACCTGGCGCTTCTCGGCGGCACCATCGGCGCCATTGCACTCGTCGGGTACCTGTATGGCGTGCACACGCTCTACAAAGTCGGCACGTCCAATACCGTCTCGATCTTCAGCGCCGCGCTTCTGCTCGCCCTGGGCCTGGGCATTCTCAGCTCCCGCCCCACACGAGGGTTCATGGCCACCTTCACGAGCGACGATCTCGGGGCGGTGATGCTGAGGCGTGTTCTGCCCTTCGCGATTGCCTTACCGATTCTGGCCGGATGGATCCGCATCGCGGCTCAACGCTCGGGCCGTTACGATTTTAATTTCGGGGTCGCGCTGGCGGTATCCGCCGTGATGTTGATCATGTTGGCGTTTCTCTGGTCCCTGGCCGGTCATCTCAGTCGCAGCGACGGGCAAAAAAAAACAGCTCCTGCAAATACTGCAGCAACGCGAGGCCCGCCACCGTCTTGCGCTGAAAGCCGGCCGCATGGGTACATTCCACCAAGACCTTGACCGTCACACCCTGGTCTTTTCCTCCGAATTGGAGAGCATTTTCGGGGTGCCGGCGATGACGTTCGGCAGTACGTTCGCCGCATTCCAGGCCCTGGTTCATCCCGATGATCGGGCGCATGTGCTGACGACCATCAACCGAGCGATTCAAACCCGGAGCGCCTATGATCTCGAATGCCGGATCCTGCGGCAGACTTCTTGCGACGAGGCCTGGATCGCAATCACCGGCCAGGTTCTGCCGGACTCAACCGGCCATCCACGGCAAATCACGGGCGTGATGTTTGATATCACGGAACGCAAAGAATCCGTCACGGCGCTCCAGCAAAGCGAACAGCAGCTGCGCGTCATCACCGATGCGATGCCCGGTCTCATTGCCTCTGTCGATGGCGACGAGCGTTACCGGTTTGTCAATGCCGGGTATGAGCAACAGTTCGGATTGTCCCGCGACCAGATCGTGGGACGCTCGGTGAAAGACCTCCTGAAAGAGGACTACCCGACCGTTCAGCCTTTCATCCGGCGAGTCCTCAATGGGGAACGCATTTCCTTCGAAACCACATTCCTGGAAGAGCGAGGCGAGCAGACATTGTTGTCGACCTACGTGCCGGACCGCACCGCCGAGGGCATGGCGGCGGGCTTTTATGTGCTCATCACGAATATCACGGAGCGCAAGCGCATGGAAGGCGCGCTCAGAGAAAGCGAGGAACGGTTCCGGCATCTCTTTGAGCAAGCCTCGGATGGGATCGTCACCGCGGACATGAACGGGCAGTACCTCGATGTCAACAGTCGCGCATGCCACATGATCGGCTATACCCGTGAAGAGCTCTTCGGCCTGCGGGTCCACGATCTGCTGGATCCGAACGACTACCCCCGTTTAAGGGCCATCAAAGCCGAGCTCATCCTGGGCCATCGTCATTCCGGAGAATGGAAACTACGCCGCAAAGACGGCGGCACCATCTCCGTCGAGATCAGCGCCAGATTGCAACCGGACCGGCGCTGGCATGCCATTATCAGAGACATCACCGAACGCAAGCGAGCGGACGCGGGTTTGCGCGAAAGTGAAGCTTATTTCCGGATGCTGGCGGATGCCACCCCGGTGTTGGTCTGGAAAGCGGGAACGGATCGCCTCTGTTCCTGGCTCAATCGATCCTGGTTGGAGTATACCGGGCGCCTCCTGGATGATGAGCTGGGGACCGGCCGGACCGACAGCATCCATCCCGAGGACCGGGCCGAGTTCTTCAGGGTCTACAACCAGCACTTCTCCCGCCAGGAACCCTTCGAACTCGAATACCGTCTGCGCCGGCAGGACGGCACCTACGGATGGATTCTGGACCGCGGCGTTCCGCTGCTCAGCGCCACCGGGGTGTTCAGCGGATACCTTGGGGCCGCCCTCGACATCACGGACCGGAAGGTGGCCGAAGAACAGCTGCAACAATGGACGATGGAACTGGAAAAACGCGTGGACGAGCGCACCCAAGCCCTCGTGCATTCGCAGGCGCGGCTCCGCGCTCTGGTCTCCGATCTCAGCGCCACGGAAGAGCAAGAACGACGTCGGCTCGCCACGGAGTTGCACGACTACCTCGCCCAATTGTTGGTTGTGGGCCGGATGAAACTCAGCCAGGCCAGGCCGCAGGTCCGAAATCCGAAAACGGAGCAACTGCTGAACGAGGCAGACGACATGCTCACGCAATCGCTCAACTATACGCGGTCGCTCGTGGCCGAATTGAGCCCCCAGATTCTCTATCAATTCGGGTTGCCCGCCGCGCTCAAATGGCTCGCCGGACAAATGCAATCGCACGGACTCTCGGTCGCGATTCATTGCGAGGTGGAGCAACTGGCCCTGGCGGAAGAACGCGCCGTTATTTTGTACCAGAGCGTGCGAGAACTGTTGTTCAATGTGGCAAAACATGCGGGCACCGACGAGGCCACCATCATGCTGTGCCAGAGCCAGGCCCACCAGGTGTTCCTGACTGTTTCGGATAAGGGTTGCGGCTTCAACCCGGACATCCTCCTCGTGACCGACCGGCATCATCCGGGACGATTCGGACTTTTCAATGTTCAGGAACGCATCGAAGCGATCGGCGGAACGTTGAGCCTCACGTCCGTGGAAGGCTCGGGAACGACGGTTACCCTGAGCGCTCCGATGATTCCCTCTCCGGACACGGCCGCCGAGTCGAGCCTGCCGCTCCCCGACCATGTTTCGAATGTGCTCCATGCGCCGTCGCAACGATTGCGCATTCTACTGGTCGATGATCATGCCATGGTGCGTCAAGGGTTGCGGAGCGTGTTGGAAAGTTACACGGATCTCGAGGTGGTGGGAGAAGCCGGTGACGGCGGCGCCGCCATCAGCATCGCCGCAGCCTTAAAACCGGATGTGGTGGTGATGGACATCAACATGCCGAAACTCGATGGCATTGAGGCCACCCGGCATATCATCCGCGAGCAGCCCGACGTCGTGGTGATCGGTCTTTCGGTCCAAAACGAACGGCCTATCGAAGAAGCCATGCTCAAGGCCGGGGCGGCGGTCTTTGTCACCAAAGAACGCGCCGCCGGCCAGCTGTACGAAGCCATTGTCAGCACGGTGAGAACCAGGAGATGACGGTCCGCCCGCCTCACACGGCGGGCGGGCGTCGGCCCATCACCATGCCGATCACCGCCAGAATCAGAAAAATCACGAAGAGGATATATGCGATGTGCGTCGCTGTTCCCGCCACCCCCGTGATTCCCAGGACGCCTGCGATCAGCCCGATGACTAAAAATGTCACAGCCCAGCTCAACATGATGGCACCTCATCTTTAGGTGAACCCGCACTCATCGATCCGGAGCCCCGGTCGAATGGTACGCATGCTGCGTACCACAGCCTTTATGCCCGCACACACAACTCCCCGTCGGGGCTGTCGCATTTCGACAGGCATCGGAACAAAACTCACGGCCTTTTTCGGCCTCACAGGCGCATGCAGGGTGCGCGCAGGATTTTTTTCGTATGGTTGCCTCCGCCATTGCCTCATCCTTTCCGGCGGCACTCCGCCTTCATCCTGCGCCAGGCCTGTTCACATCCTTAGAACCAGAGGTGAATACCCATGCCGATCCATTCGACCCGCTGCGTAAACAATTGGCCGTCCGGACGGGGACCGGAGTAATACTCCCCCAAGACCTGCAGCTTTCGATCGCCGATTCGGGCGTTTTCAAACTGCAATCCCGCCATAATGGACTGGCCAACCGACCAGTGGGTTCTCGCGTGTGTCTGAAAGTCGGCATAGGCCACGGGCCTTACTTTGCCGCCCAGGAATAACCAGGGACTCTTGAGCTCCACCCCTCCTTGAGTGGTTTCCCGAGCCAAGGTGCTGGGATCCTTTCGTACGATGGCTCCGACTCCCCCATAGAGCCGCAACCAGGAGGTCACGTCATAGGACATTTTCAGGTCGATCTCCTCAAAACTCAGATTGATGCGGACAACCTGGGGATTGCTCAGCAAAAATTCATCCCCCAAATGCGAACTCTGGTGCCTGATTCGCAGGAACCCTGACAGCTTATCGGCTCGATAGCTGGCCACGATGCCGAACGTATAGTCGGCGTTGATCAAATCAATCGAGCGTCGTTTCGTATCGAAGACGCCGAATACTCCGGCCTGAATACCCAGTTCCCATTCGCCCTGAAAAGGCGCGGCATCACGATAGACGGCGAAGGATTCGCCGAAGGCACTGGCAAACTCCCGACCGCCGGATGAGAGGGCACGATAGGAGGCGCCGAAATGTGGCCATCGCAAATCCGCATGAAACGGGTCCACCAGCAAGCCGCGCGGAAGAAATTTCGACTGAGATGCAGGCGTCGCCGCCTGGACGACACCCGGGCCCGGTGCGCCATCGGGTGCAGGGCTGGTATACATCTCCGCACCGACGACGCCCGGGATCGCCTTGAGAGCGGTGACGATCTTGGCCGGGTCTTCAGCTGCCAGACGCTTGGCATAGACGGACACCTGCCCCTGCTGAACTTGCACGACCGCTCCGACCAGGTGGAACTCATGTTCCAGCAGCCCGGCGGCGTATCCGGCGATATATTCGTCTGAGGCGGCGGCCGCAGTGCCCGCTACGACACCAATGAGGCTGATGAGAAGCCCCGCAATCCGAATTAGTGAGCTGCGACCGCCATCTCCGTCTCCGGGATTCCTGTGCCACAATCTGCTCCACCTCTCCGCCTCGCCCGTTGCAGTCTAGAAATGGAAGTTGACCCCGATGGTGACCATGTGGCCGTTGTCCTGAAATTTCTTGTTGATGATGTTCTGGTCACGAGATTCGATTTTTTCCAACCAGATGTACCGGTACGTGCTGTCGATGGACATATGCCTGTTGAAGAAAAACTGAAGTCCGCCCCCTGCATGCGCGCCGAACCGGTTCTGTGTGTCGTCGAATCCGCCCGGCCCCTTCACGGTCGTGTAGTACCAGCCGCCGCCGCCTAGGAGAAAGGGAGCGAGTCTGGTAGTGCCGAGCGGATAAATCAGGGCTGAGACCTGGACGGGGTACGTATGGACGCGCGTATCACCGATATCGTTACGACGATAGTCCGCGGATCCTTCAAAAGCCAAATAGCGCCATGGGTGCAAGCGTACCTGTCCGCCACCGAACCACCGGCTCGACCCGTCTTTCGGATCGATATATGTAGCGCGACCGCCGATCGAAAGCAGTCCGATGTCCATTTGTTCAAACAGCCCCTTGTCGTCCGCCGCCATCGCGGGGAACGGCACGAACGCCCCGCCCACGATCAAGGACGATGCACATAGGAACAACGCTGCCCCGAAGACCCCTCGTTTCATGGTCTGTCTCCTCTGTGAATGGCCATGCGGCTGCTCCTCACTACTCTAGGATTGACTCGCCTTTTCCCCATGACGTTCAAACCATTCATCGACCCAGCGTTTCACTTCTTCCCGGCGATCGCCGTACCGCTCCAGGATCTTGCCTTCCAGGGTATCGATCCGGCCCTCGATGAACATCAAATCGTCATCGGTGAACTCGGCCCACTTCTGTTTCAATTCGCCCTTGAATTGTTTCCACATTCCCGCCAGTTGATCCTGATTCACGACCGGGACGAGCCTGTCTTGGGGACCAGGTCGCATCGACGAATCACCTGCCTGTCCCGGTCCGGTCATCAGCAGCATCCCAGCGAGCGCGACGAGTGATTGCCTCCAGTGCCTGAGCCTCATCGTGTATTCTCCTTCAGGATCCACCACGGGGCGTGCCGACGCATTACCGGCCGGCACGCCCGAGATCGCTAGCGGTCGACTTTTGCCTGACCGCTCTGCGCATCGACATAGACTTTCTGGGTCTTATTATTCGAATCGACGATTTCGATTTCATACACGGTGCGACCGTCTTCCTTGCCGATCTCAGCTTCGACGGCTTTGCCTGGCACAGCCTTCAAGGCATGCTTAACGGCATCTTCCAGCGTCACGGTGGCTGTGGCGGCCAGCTGTTTATTGCTTTCAAATAGGGCCCAAGCCGGGCTGGCAATCACTCCGGATAACAATGCGAGGGCGATCATCTTCTTCATAGTGAGTACTCCTTGTAGTAAATGGATGGGGTCTCGACAGGGCGTCATGGCTCAGCGCGGGGGCTGTGTCTGTCGAGGCTGAGTTCCTGGCTGCGCATGTCCCTGTCGGGTGTACCAATCGTCAGCCCAGCGCATGACTTCTTCTTTCTTGTCGCCATACCGTTCCTGTATGCGGCCGAGGAACTTGTCGTAATCGCCTTCGATCTGCTTAAGATCGTCATCCGTGAACTTTCCCCACTGCTTTTTGACTTCTCCCCTGAACTGCACCCATTTTCCCTTGAATTGTTCGGTATTCATCGCGAACCTCCCTGTTGATGTATTATCGCGGCGGAAGCCTGCGCCCCTGAGGAGGCGGCGTCCCCGCGGCTTCGCTGTCGGGTGGCATCTTTCAACACTCGATGGGATGGCGATCGAAAAGCCAGTCCCGTTTTTCCCCCACGGTACAGCACGACGGTCTGTTCTTCGGCACTCTCCCCAAGTGTCAGGATGACCTTCGCCCGTACCTTCTGGTCTTTCTGGTGTTTCATGCGCGCCTCCCGTCGCTTGTCCATAGTAGTTATATCTTCGAACAGGGAGATGTATGACTGGACAAAGCCCTAGTTTTAAGAGGGTCGTCCAAGGACGCTGTGCGCCTTACGTAATTGTGCTCGCACGCGAGCTACACAAGCATGATGGGACGATTGCGCCGAGCAGGATCAGGACAGCGGATCACAGGAAGAGAAGCCAACGGCAAACGCGTCTATTTAGTGAAGCCTGGATTTGAACGGCTGAGGAGAGATCGAAACATCGATCCTGGGTGGTGAATGGCTCTCTGCCGAACCGTCTGAGTTTTACGCTGGGTCGGGCTTCCTCAGTGACGCCGGACCCGGCGTAAGACTGCTGGGATGCGGAAGTTTTACAGAGCACATTCTCCGGGTTCATGATGAGCACTCGCGGCCGGAGGCGTCGATACCTGTATTCGCAATGGAGGCCGGGGCGACTCTCCGGCAGGCACTTTCACACAACAGGGCAACATCTCCTCCATCTCACGTGGTTCCCGGCGGAGCGGGTCGGCCCGGCCATACCTTGATACGCCTCCATCCGAAACGGGCTGTGAATCGAGCGTGATTCTCGTGCCCGACATCACTTCACAAGACTGACCAGATCCTCGGCATGTTCTTCTTCTTTCATCAGAATGGATTCCAGCAGCCGTCTCGTGGTGGGATCGTCACTCCCGACGAATGCGATCATGTCGCGGTAACTTTCGATCGCAATCCGTTCCGCGATGAGGTCTTCCTTGATCATCTCTTCCAAGTCTTCGCCTTCGACATATTCCGAATGACTGCGTGCCGACAATCCGTCCGGGGAAAGGTTCGGTTCACCGCCCAACTGCACAATCCGCTCCGCCAGCTCATCGGCATGGGCCTGTTCTTCGCCTGCATGCGCCAGAAACTCAGCCTTCACGCTTTCCGCATTCATCCCCTGCGCCATAAAATAGTGCCGCCTGTAGCGGAGGACGCAAACAATTTCCGTCGCCAGCGCTTCATTTAACAATTTGATCACGGTGTTGCGGTCGGCCTTATAATCCGCCGTCAACGCGCCATCCTCGATATGTTGGCGCGCCCGTTCCCTGATGGTCTGCACATCCTTGATCATAGACACCTGAGGTTTCTCCGTTTTCATGTCGACTCCTTTCAACGTGAAGGGCACAGTCAGATGATGGTCAGCGTGAGAAGTCTACGCGCACATGGGGCCAGGCCGATTCCAGGCCCAATTCTGCCGTCAGCCCTCGCTCATCCGTCCTTTGTGTCACGGTCCTGGTCTGAGACCCGACCACAATTGCGCAAGCGGCGATCGAGAGCAGCAACCCTCCATACCTGCCAAACTGGTCGCATATTCGGGACAACGGCATCATGGCATCTGCTCCTCCACCGTAATCATCTGTCCTCACAGTAGAAGAGAGGGTGCGCGGGCCGTACTAGGAAGAACCCTGGGCACAAGACGGGATTGCCCCGGCGAGATCTCACACTGCAGAGCTATAAATCGATAACACTCCGGCGAGGCGGCCTTGACCGTCGAGCACCGGCAACCAATCCACCTCCGATAGGCGCATGAGCGCGTGCGCATCCGTGAGCAGATCGTCCACGTGGCAATAGGGACCCTGATCGCGCATGAGAAGCTTGACCGCAGTGCCGCCGGACGCGGTCGGAGAACTGCGGTGAAAAGCGATATCTCGATCCGTCATCATGCCGACGAAGCGCGTGCCTTCAAAGACCACGATGACCGGCACGTTCATCGCGGCCATGAGCGAGAGCGCTTCTTCGAGACTGGTGTCCGGGGACACGACCGTCAAGGCGGACGACATGACATGCTTGACCTTCCGAACTTCGCCGGGCAACACTCCCAGATCCTCGTCGATTCGTGTCTCGAGATAGAACTGTCTTCTCGGCCTCTTCACCCCGGCCTCCGCGATCGTCCGTGGAGCGTTCGTCTTACCGGATACGCTATTCATCGGTACGACACGTTCCTTTCACACTGCCTGAGGACGAGCCTCGTGGACGGTGATCCGCAGCCGTCCATACTGAATGGGCTTGTCAGGATCTCGGGTATAGTGACTCTTGTCCTCCCCGATCGAGACCATGCTGAGGGGAAGCGTGAGATGTTGTTTGTAATGGGGAAAGGCCGTTTCGAGCAGCAAAGTCACCGTTTGATCATCACACTCGATCACTTCGGCATTGAGATCATGCTCATTCTCGAAATCTACGGTCACCCGCTCCTCGGGGTTGATCCACTGTCGGATGCTGGCCGCCTTGTCCGAAGATTCCATCGCCCCCTCCATGTCGCGCATGCCGACGTCCGTCATCCGGGCCGTCTTTCGCCAAGGACATCAGAAGGTTTCTCATGGGTTCGCGTGATCGACTACTGGCAATAACTCTAGTGGGATCCTCTCCGACTCCAGGTGTCTATCGGCCCCTGTGGCAAGCTGCGGAATGGGCGGTTTGACCGGTTGGGGCGGAACAGGCGGAGGAAACGGATCCGGAGGAAACGGATTCGGCCCCGGATCCGGATTTGGATTCGGTTCCGGAAACGGCGTGGGTCCCGGCCTGCCTCCCCCGATTACGTTGAAGTTACGGAGATGCATAGGGCGCCTTTCTCAATGTGGAACAGCCACGGACGACAGTCCGGCTTGAAGCCGTTCTTCGACCATGCCCCATCCGATATTGCTGAAGAACGAATCGATGTACTGTTTGCGTTCACTCGGTTGATAGTCCAAGAGAAACGCATGTTCCCAGACGTCCATGACGAGAACGGGCAAAAATCCCGCCACATTTCCATGCTCATGCAAGGTCACCCAATGATTGGACACAAGCCCCCTGGCGGGATCGACATTACAAATGGCCCATCCGACTCCGCGCATCATGCCGACACTGCAGAAGTCCGCTTTCCACCGCTCATAGCTGCCGAACGTGCGCTCCACGGCCCGATGGAAGGTAGAACTGTCACGGGGCTGGTCCCCTCCCCCACGCCGTAGATTGCCGAAATAATATTCGTGCAACACCATACCATTGAACTCGAACCCCAACCGGCGGGTCAGTTCCGAATAGGCCGGCATTTGCTCGTGATCGACGTGGCCTTGCCTGATGAACTCGGACAATTGCTCCCGTAATTCATTCGAGGCTTTCACGTACCCCTTATAGAGCCCGAAATGAACCCGCAGCGTTTCATCGGAAATTCCCGCTAGACCGAACAGGTCAAACGTTTTGGCTTGGTACGGTTGCGATACGGCCATGGTCCCATTCCTTTCATTGTCCTCATTGTCGAAGTGCTGACGCGCTGCCATGGTTAGCTTATGCTGTCGGCAGGGCCTTCCCAACTAGGGGATGCCCTGGAATCAATAGATCCGGGCAGGGGGCTTTCCTAGGCGCATTGTTTCAGTGAGTCGGGCACTATGGGCGGAATAGCGAAGGGAGAATTCAATCGGCAAGCGACCGTGCAAAGACTGCGCAAGACCTGCTATGGTGAGAGGGCAATCACCGAAGACGCGACCACATCAATCAGCTAGAATAGAATCATCGAGAGAGGAAGGAGCACCGTGGCCAGAGCGCGCATTGTAATCGCCGATGACCATAGTCTGGTGTTGGAGGCGTACCGGCAATTGCTGGAGCCCGATTTCGATGTGGTGGGCACGGCTTCGAACGGGCAGGAACTCTTGAACATCGCCCCCGCGTTGAACCCGGATATTATCCTGCTCGATATTTCCATGCCCACCATGAATGGATTGGACGTCACGAAACAGCTGCGTGCCGCCGTGCCGCACGCGAAGATTATCTTTGTGACCATGATGAGCGAGCCGTTTTACATTTCGCAGGCGTTTCAGATGGGGGCTTCCGCGTATGTCCTGAAGCAATCGGCATCCACGGAATTGCTGTCCGCGCTGAACGCCGCCCTCAAGAACCAGCGCTACATCTCCCCGCAGCTCTCCCTCGAGGTGCAGGACGCCATCGAAACACCGTGGGTCAAGCCGGAGGGATTTTCGTCCAAGTTGACGCCTCGTCAACAAGAGGTGCTGCAGCTGCTGACAAAAGGCATGTCCACGAAAGAAATCGCCACGACTATGCATGTCTCGACGAAGGCCGTGGAATTCCACAAGGGCAACATCACGCGCCGCCTCGGCATCCGCACCACCGCTGAACTCACGCGCTTCGCCTTATCGCAAGGCCTCACGAAACTCAGCGATCAACATCCCTGACAAAACTTACGGCTGGGAGCCCGGTACGGTGGGCTGCTGCGGCATGGCGATCAGCCCGATGGCGATCGCATGTTTGGTCAGCTCGGCGGTGCTGTGAATGCCAAGCTGTTTCATGATGCGGGTTTTGTGAAACTCCACCGTCTTGATCGACACGTTCAGTGTTGAAGCAATTTCTTTCGTAGACTGGCCTTCCGCGATCAGCTGCAACACTTCCCGCTGCCGCCCGCTGAGCACGTCATTCGATGGCGGCGCTCCCGCCGGAGCCGGCGCCACCGGATGCAGCGCCTGCGCCACAAGATTTTCTGCCACGCTTGGTGAGACGTACAGGCGGCCTTTCAACACTTCCTTGATCGCGAATACCAACTCCTCAGCCACGGATTGCTTCAACACATAGCCGGATACGCCGGCACGAAAGGCCTCCGTCACAAAATATTGCTCGCCGTGCATCGTCAGGACGAGCAGCTTCACATCCGGCACCGATTTCTTGATTTGCCGGCAGGCATCGAGGCCGTTCAACAGCGGCAGCGCAATATCCACGATCGCAATATCCGGCTTGTCCTTTTCCACGGCCCTGACGAGGGCCCGCCCATCCGCGGCCCTGCCGCACAATTGAAAATCGTGTTCCAGCAGTTTTTCTACACCTTCAGCAACGAGTGTATGGTCATCGGCGATGAGAACTCGTGGTTTCATGGATATGCTCCGGGCTAGTGGAAAAGCTGAGCAGGACCGAATGTGGAATCCTACCACTCTCTTCACATGAATACGAGTGGCCTGTCGGTCACAATTCCTTCGACCAGAAAAAAATGATGCCATGCCCACCCTTGGTGGGCGGCGCGCCCCCTGGATCGCGATAGATGCCGAAGTTATACGTGTAATTGAGTTCGATCTGCGATTTCCAGGGCGCGCCTGTTACCAATCCGCCGCCCAAGGCCGGCATGGAGTCCGTAATGTTTTTCACCGCCGTGCTGGAGGTGAACACCGGACGCTCGACCAGCCCCCACGTCGCCTCGACGTAAGGGTACAGAAAAAATAAGGCTTCATAGCGATATTGCACGTTGGCCACGGCATACCGGGTCGGAAATAATTCGTTGAACGCCACGCCATGGATCATCGGCAGCGAAATGGCCTCCCACTCGTATCCGGTCGGCCGGCCCGGAAGCCGGAACGCCGAAAATCGATCCAGGTCCTTCCCGATTCCCGCATGGATACTACTCAAGAGACGGTGTTTGTCGCTGTCGATAAACGGCAATCCCGTCGCCAACAGGGCGTAGGCGCTGGCTTGAATGTACGTCCGTTCTTTTTTGAAGTCCGGGATAGTAAACGGCGCGCCTCCCCACTGGTCCCACTTCGCCCGATGGCCATGCACCAGATCGCCCCCCATCGTGAAGCCCTCGTGTGGCAATTCCATCAGATTGCGCTTCAGGGCATCGGCGCGAATGCGAAAATGAATACGACCTTCATACGTGTCCTTCGGCACGCCATAGTCGGCGGACGTGTGCCCCGTGCCCTTGAACCAGCGATATCCCGCTTCATACGTGAGAGAAATGTTGACGGCGCTGTCCTGCCGGAATGGATGGACCGGAAGGCGATACCCCAAGCCGGCACCGGCAAATGCATAACTCCACTCCAACTCCGTGCCTCGCTGACGTTGTCCTTGCACATATTCCGAACGGCCGAACGGCAGGATGAAATTATCCCAGGTGAAGAGGAGCGACCAGTTGGGGTAATCGCGCAACCCGATCGTATAGTCCACGTCGTTGACGACGCCTGAGAAGGTACCGCGGAGCCGCCGATTGTCGTCATCCCAATTCCGCCATACGTATAAGGCACCGAACGGCAGCGCTTCCTGTTGAGTCGGTCCGTTGGGAATGGCTTGAATGCCGAAGCTGATGGCGGTGACACTGCGCCGGTCCCGAGGCGGCACATAAATTTCTTCGCCGAACAAGGTGGTTCGAAAGGGTTCGCCGGCGATCGGCGTAGGCTCCTCGGCCCGCGCAGTCCCTTGCCCCTGACCCAACATGACATCACCGATTGCTCCCAGAGAGAAGAGGCACACGATGCTGCAACTCACACGAACACACCATCCAGAGATGGTACGCCCCTTCAATGGGAATGCTCCTGACATGACACGTGAGGTTCCTTGACAGCGGATGTCCAACTTATATGTCAGCCATGACACAGGCGGCCCCTAGAGAAACCCCTAGGAATCAGGCGTGAATAACCGAGTTCTTTCCGGCTCTTAGGGATTGAGAAACATCGTGGGCGACATCCGGCCTTCTCGCAGGCTCCGCTAATCAGGAACATTCCCAGTAGTTCCCTCCCTGCGCCTGGAATACGTTCAGCGAATGGAACGAGATTGCCGATCCCAGCGCCATCCCTCCAACCGGATCGCCATAGGCATGCCTCGCTGGCGATGCTGGCTCGCCCTCGCCGGCTTCTGCTTCGTGACATCGACTCCACTCTTTGCGGAACCGGTCGAGGTGGTCTATCCCGAAGGCGTCAGTGAAGGATTTGTCACCCTCAAGACTTTGGACGGCAAAACACTCGCCGACGGAGAACTGAGCCGGGTCGATGAGGAAGACACCCGCAACACCACCAGGAAAGACACCAGAGACTACGGCGGTCCATTACAGCCTGAAACCACGCCTGGGATGGTTTACGGCTGCACTGCCCCGGCTCTTCGGGCAAACCCTACCCGATTACCACTTCTGGTTGATCAAGAAAGACGCCCCCTCCCTCGTGCGTTTCGAAGGCAGCCTCTATGCAACCGGACCGAGCTGGAGAATCGAACAGGTCTCGCCGCGCGTCAAACAGGCACGGGTCCCGGAGCCCTAGCAGGATGCGGAAAAAGTCCGCCAGCAGCGTTCTCGCATCCCTCAGCGGGTCACCGTACGGCGTGAGTACGATTCGCCACTTCGCTCGCTGCGGCCTTGCTGGACGGACTTTTGGCGCATCCTGCGGGATATTCTGCTACCGATACGGCGCATGAGTTGCTCCTAGCGTATTGAGCAAGACACGAGTTTTTCCGCAGCCTGCTAGTGGCTGGTCACGGTACTCGTTGCAAAGACGCATCCAGCGGAACCAGGGCCCCGGAATTTTTCCCGATGGCCAAGGCCTCCAGCGCCCGCCCGAATCGATTCGTCGTGCCGTTTCCCCTCACCGTCACCTGATCACCGAGATGAAAGGAGCGACGGACGGTTGTGCCGGCGTCGAGGGGAAAGCGAACTTGCGTCTCATCCGACAGCAACATACCTTGAATAGTTTTTTTCAGGGGATGGTAGAAGAAGGCGCGAATCGTTCCCGCCGCGCTCATTTCAGTCATCGACAACGTCTGCTCCTGCTCCTGCATAGGCAGGTCCAGCCGCAAAGGTACGGTAAACGTGGTTCCCGTCGTCACATTCGTCACGGCATTCGCTTGAACCAGCCGTTCATCGGCGAAGAGCCGGCCGAACACCCGCACGGCGTGCCCCGGCGCAAATACGCTGACGAGTTGTTCCGCCGCGCGGGAGGTGACGTACAGATGAGTGCCGTCCGCCAGAAATAATCCTTCCACTTCTCCTCGCGGATCGAGAATAAAGCGGTCGATTGTTCCCTCCGCGGCAAGCGCTCCATGAATCCGCGTTTGATCCGTGGCTCCCACGGAAAGAACCGGTTCGGCTGACCAGACCTCCGACGGATCGGCAGGGCCTCGCACGACGCAGGCCAGCATGAGTCCGATGATCACGACTCCACTGCCGCGTAACCGGTGCATCCTGTCCCTTCCCTCCCGATTCAACTGCGTTGCCGGCGCTCGGCGGGGCTTTCCATACGCGAAAATCCAAAGGCCGAGTCGATGAGCGACACATGAGAAAAGGCTTGCGGAAAATTACCGACCAGCCGTTTATTCTTCACATCGTACTCCTCTGACAGCAATCCGAGGTCGTTGCTCAATCCGATTAATCGCTCATACAACCGGCGCCCCTCCTCCACTCGCCCGGAGAGCAGCAGATTGTCCACCAGCCAGAAAGAACAGGGCAGGAACATTCCTTCTTCACCGGGTAATCCATCCACCTTCCCGGTTGACTGATACCGCATGACCAATCCATCCACCGTCAGTTCGCGTTCGATGGCGTGCAACGTCCCCTGCACGCGGGGATCCGACGCCGGCAGAAATCCTACGAGCGGGATCATCAATAAACTGCCGTCCAGGGCTGTTCCGCCGTAATATTGCACGAACGTTCCCCGATTCGAATCGTATCCCTCGCGGCAGACTTGCTCGTGAATCGTCGCACGCAGAGCGCGCCATCGCTCCAGCGGTCCGTCGACACGACATCGTTCGATCGCTTTCACCGCTCGATCCACCGCCACCCAGGCCATCACCTTAGAATGAGTGAAATGCCGGCGCGGCCCGCGTACTTCCCAAATGCCTTCGTCGGGACGGTCCCACGCCGATTCGAGAAATTCCATGATGGCATGTTGGACACGCCAGGCATCTTCACTGGCCGCCAGCCCCCATTCCCTGGCCTGGTGCAGGGTGTCCATCATTTCTCCATACACATCCAACTGAAACTGTTGGGAGGCCGCATTACCGACGCGCACCGGGGCCGATCGCTCATAACCAGGCAACCAGTTCAATTCCAACTCCGTGAGCCGCCGTTCCCCCCGGATGCCGTACATGATCTGCAGATCGGAAGGTTTTCCGGCCACCGCGCGCAACAGCCATTCGCGCCAGGCCTTGGCTTCACTGTGGTAGCCGGCCGACATCAAGGCATACAGCGTGAACGTCGCATCGCGAATCCAGCAATACCGGTAATCCCAATTGCGCACGCCCCCGAGCAATTCCGGGAGCGACGTGGTGGGCGCCGCGACAATGCCGCCCGTCGGCGCATAGGTCAGCGCTTTCAACGTGATGAGCGACCGGACGACATCATCCCGCCACGCGCCCTCATAGGTACATCGCTGTGACCATTTCTTCCACCAGCGCTCGGTCTGAGATAACGCCCGTTCCGTGATCAGGGGTTTGGGTGGCGTGTCATGAGAGGCCCGCCAGGTGAGCGTAAACGGGATCTCCTGCCCCTCGCTGACGGTGAAGTCGGCGACGGTGGAAAATCCCGCGCCCTTCAATTCAACCTCGGTTTCCAGATACACAGCATCAGGGCCGGCGACCGCCTTCAGGAATCGACGCTGATGGCTGACCCAGGGCACAATCGACCCGTAATCGAAGCGGATGGTCATGTTCATCTGCATCCGCACGGTTCCCTTGACTCCGACGACGATACGTACCACATTGATGTCGCGATCACGCGGCGGCATAAAATCGAGCAGCATCGCGGTGCCGGTGGGTGTGACGAAGTGCGTTTCCAGCACCAGGGTGTCATCGCGGTACCGGCGATGGATGGTTGTGTTATCCTCGTGGGGTGTAATGAGCCAGCGGCCGTGCTCCGGCGTGCCGAGCAGCGCGGCAAAGCAAGCCGGCGAATCAAAGCGGGGAAGGCAGAGCCAGTCCAACGACCCCTGGCGCGAAATCAAGGCTGCGGTGTGGGTATCGCCGATCAGCGCGTAGTCTTCAATTTTCGCCGCAGCATTCATGGGCACATCCGTACATCAGCGGAGTGAGTGGTGGGTCATTGTAAACTGTACAGACGGGCACTCGCCTAAACAACCCCTATCATCCAAGGAGGACAGCATGAGAAAGGTCCTGGCGAAGAAGACGCAACCCCGTAAAAAATCCGCTCCCGCAAGAGCGCGCGGCACCAAGAGGGACATCGAGCCCGCTGCACATGTCATCGAACGCAAAACGAAAAAGCGGACGGCCACATCCACCACCGCCGGAAAAACCACCAGCGTAAAAAAGAAGATCTCCAAATCGAAAACGACGCGCACGCCCGCGTCCAGTCGCAAAGCCAAAAGCGTCGGGCGGGCCGTCGGCAAGGTCCTCGGTCGGGCCATCGGAACGGTGGAACGAGCCCTCACCCGCGTGATGCCGAATACGGATGCGCGAAAGAAATAGCCAGGCGACGCCGCCAGGAACAGATCGCTAGGGGAACGCCTAGTACGGATGCTGTGAGGGAACCTCTACACTGAATACAGGCATTCGAGGAGCAACAGCCTCGCGATGCATGGAGGTGCACCCCATGGCGATTCGCAGCCTTCCCGCATTCTTGAGTATGACCCTGCTGCTCGCGGTGGTGGCGCCTGTAACGCTTTTCGCCGATCCCGGCCCGCTTTCGGCAGAGTCCGGCCACGCGTCCCCGCCTTCGGCGCAACAGCCCACGCCCCCTGCCCCACCCTCGCGAATCGATCCCGGCATTCAAAAGACCCCTGACACCGTCCCCAATCCAAAATCCATCGTACCGCCGCCTGTACTGGACCCCAAGATGGCGATCGATCCGGAACGACCGGATGGTGGACCTACTCATCCTAAACCGCCTTCAACGCCGGACAAGCCGGCAAAGCCACCCCGATAAGACGACCCGGCTCCATGACCTCAGGACTACACCCGAATTCGACATCTGTTTATTCCGGCCTGATCCGGCGATCCTTCCAGTAGATCAGGCGGGCGCCCGGCTTAAAGGTGACGTAATACCAGATCCATTCAAACATCACCCGCGCTCGATTCCGAAAGCCGATCAGAAAAAAGATATGGACGAAGCACCAGACCAGCCACGCTACAACTCCGGAGAGTGAAAGGGGGCCGAACCGCGCCACGGCCTCGGCTCGCCCGATGGTCGCGAGTATTCCACGATCCCGATATCGAAACGGCTCGCGTTGTCCCTCGGAAATACAGCCGGCGATGATCTCAGCCACATAGCGTCCTTCCTGCATAGCCACTGCGGCCAATCCCGGCAGCGGTGTGTGCTCGGCCGAAAGACAGTGCGCCGCATCGCCGATCACGAAGACCCAGGGATCCTCTTTGAGACTGAGATCAGACTCGACTACCACCCGGCCCGAGGAGTCCAGAGGAGCGCCGAGTGAAGCGAGAATGGGAGACGCCACATTGCCTGCAGCCCAAATCACATGGGCCGACCGGATGAACTCTGAGCCCGCCAGAACGCCCTTCGACGTCACGTCCTGAACGCGGCGGTTCAGCAGCACGGTCACCCCCAGGTTTTCGAGCGACGCTTGCGCCCTGCGGGACAAGGCTGAAGGAAACCCTTCAAGTATCCGCGGTCCTCCTTCGATGAGAAGAATTCGACAAGGCGCGCGATGCAAGACCGGAAAATCCGGCGTCATCGCTCTGCGCCCGATTTCTGCCAGAGCCCCGGCCAGTTCCACCCCTGTGGGGCCGCCGCCCACGATCACGAAGGTCAGTTCATCACGCGACTCCGACGGATCTTTCAATCGTTCGGCCTTCTCGAAGGCCATGAGTATACGCTCACGAATTTCTAACGCATCCGGCAGGGTCTTTAATCCGGGGGCATCCTCTTCCCATTGGCTGTGACCGAAATACGAGTGACGGGCCCCCGGCGCGAGAACCACACTGCTGTAGGCGACCGGCCCACCGTTCCGAAGCTCGATACGCCGCGCCGAGCGCTCAATCCCTCGCACCTCGTCCATCATGATCCGGACATTGGCCTGGGAGCGCAGCAAGGTTCGAAGGGGCCAGGCAATATCAGCCGGGGAAAGCGCCGCCGTCGCGACCTGATACAGCAGCGGCTGGAAGAGGTGATGGTTCATTCGATCGATGAGGATGACCTGTCCCTTCATCCGGTGCAGGCCGCGCGCTGCCGCTAATCCTCCGAACCCGCCGCCGACGATCACGACAGGGTCTCGACTCTGCTCGTTCACTCGGATACTCCATCACTCAGGCTGGAAGGAATATGCGCAGGCGCCCCTTGGGCGCATCATCTCCGCGCGAGACGAACAGAGCTACTAGGGAGCCGCCTAGTTCTAGACGGGGAAGCGCTCTCGCTATGATCCATCTCGCAGGAGCGGCTTCATCAGCCACACGTTAACCGATGGACTCAAAAAGGTCAGCCACCTGCCTTGTGTCACGTCTAACCTATACACAGATCCAATGTGCCGGAACAAGGAGCCCAGGTATGAAGATCGCCCAAGTCGCTCCCCTCTGGGAAAGTGTTCCGCCCGTGCTCTACGGCGGGACGGAACGCGTCGTCTCGTTCATTACGGAGGAGTTGGTCCGCCAAGGCCACGAGGTCACCCTGTTTGCCAGCGGAGATTCCACCACGAACGCCCGCCTCATCCCCATGTGCGGCGAAGCGCTGCGCCCGTCAAAAGTCGTCATGAATTATGAGGCGCCGTTAACGGCCATGATCGAAAAAGTATTCGGGTCGGCCGCAGAGTTTGACCTGATTCATTCGCACCTGGAGTTCATTCCCTTTCCCCTCGCCAGACGATGCCGAACGCCGGTGCTCACGACTTTGCATGCCCGTCTCGACCAGCCGGAGCTCATCCCGGTGTTCCGGAAATTTGCCGACCTCCCGCTCGTGTCCGTGTCGGACGCGCAACGTGATCCGATCCCATGGGCGAACTGGCAGGCGACCATTCACCCCGGTGTGCCGACCTCGCTCTACGCTCCGCGAGACAACCACGGGCAGTATCTCCTATTCCTCGGACGTGTCGCGCCGGAGAAGGGATTGGAACGGGCCATTGAGCTGGCGAGGCGTGTCGAGATGCCGATACGCATCGGAGCCAAAATCGACACGCAACATCTCGAATACTATAAGTCGGTCATCGAGCCGCTCTTGGAGCATCCGCTGGTCGAATTTGTGGGAGAGGTGACGGACATTGAAAAGGATGATCTGCTGGGAGAGGCCTATGCGCTGCTTGCGCCCTATGCCTGGCCCGAGCCTTTCGGCCTGGCGCTCATTGAAGCGCTAGCCTGCGGCACCCCTGTGATCGGATCGCGGTGCGGGGCCATCCCTGAAATTGTCGACCATGGGGTCACGGGCTTCTTATGCGACACGCTCGAAGAGATGACGCACTCGGTGAAGCACGTTTCGCTACTTGAACGAACCCGCTGCCGGCAGGCCTTCGACCAGCGATTTACTTCGGAACGCATGGCACAGGAATATCTGACGGTTTACAGGCATGTATTGGGCATTCCGGACAAGGGCCCGCAAGCGTCGTCAGACCTGGCTTCCGGTTTCCCTGCGTCCGGCCAAACCTGAGCCCGCCCGCATACACGAAGGGCAGGCACTTTTTCGAGCGCCTGCCCTCCTGAATGGTCTCGCTGTTCTACGTATCGCTCACTTTATCGTTTACTACTGGGATGGCCGCTTTCGAGTCCCGGCGCTTTTCCCGAAGGCAATCCGCTCGTGCCGCTCGGTCCGCCGCCGCCGACCGTATCTTCGCCCATGGATCCCGTCGCGTCAGGACCTCTCTGCCCAGGGACGCCTGCGGTACCCGGAACGGTCGGCGCTTCCCGTACCTGTCCCATCTTGTCTTTATATTCTTGGAGATCAGGAGATTTATCTTTGCTGCTGCTCATCGGCAGCGCATTTTGAATCTCCTCTTTCTTGAGGGTCAATTGGAGTTTGTCCCCCTTGGTTTTAAATTGGCTCCATCTGATCGGTTGCGGCCGTTTAGATTCCTTCGAGACAAAAACCACATACTCAATATCTCCGGTCTTTTCGTCTTTCATGACCTGTTGGATTTTGCCGATCTCTTCTCCATTGGTCCCATAAACCGAGGCATTGAGATATTTACTATCCTTCATCTCGACGAGCTTGCCCTGGCGGACCGGCGTATCGGCATACTCCTCCGGTACGCCCTGTTGTCCGCCGGTCAGATCGGTTTTCTTATCAAATGACGGCGACTCCTTGGGGGTGCTGGTGCCAGCCCCTTTTCCCATGGTGGAATCGGGCGGCGGCGCGCCCGATCCGGTTGAGACTTGGCTGAAGGCCGGCGTGCCGGCCATCAGTGCCAGCGCAATCGTTCCCGCATACATTGCCGTTCGTCGATTCATAGGAGTTCTCCTTTGTATGAAATGCCGTGGTGAATCTGCATGTTCTGGATGCCAGTATTACCAGTAAGGCTTGTACCCGTAATAGGTATGCAGCCGTTCGGCCCAGGCAGTATCGGCCATGTCGGGCCATCGATCCTTATCGAAGCCCTCTGCCTGCTCCAACCGTTCCCGCGGCACATTGAGGATGAAGAAGTCTCCTCCCGGAGAAATCGTCAGCGCGCCCCACGGCAGAGCGAACAGCTTGTCGCCTAAACCTAAAAACCCTCCGAAGGACAATACCGCATAGGCGATCCGTCCTTTTTCGAGGTCAATCATGAGCGAATAGATCTCGCCCAGATCTTCACCTGCGGCGTTTTGCACCCCGGTGCCTTCAATGGTTGACGCGGTTAAGAGTCGACGCCCGATATGTGTGGCCATCTTTTCCTCCTCTAGTGTTTGGAATCGTCGCACACGATTGCTCATGCGAATGGCTCAATGCCCTTGTCCGTCGAAATCGTTCCTCTTTCTTGTAGTGTTAACCGCCGAGCATAACGCAGGCAGCTAGGAAGGACCCTAGAAATGCGAAGACAGAAGAGCGGTTCCTGAACGCCTACACTGTCGCGTGCGTGTGGAGTGCCGATCAGGAGCAGCGCTCCAGCAGGGCCACAGGGCAATCACGTAATACCTGGCTGATGGAAAGTACTTGGCGTCCTTCTTCCGTGGCCGTTTCGAGATGTTGGCCGGTGAGGAGGTTAAGATACGGCGACCCGGCTTTCCAGGATGGCACCGTCAGGCGCGTGTCTTTCCACGTATCGACTGCCGCTAAGGAATTGACCGGGATCAGGTCCGCGCTCAGGCGAGGGATGACGGTGACGATGGCCTGTTCCTGGTGCAAGCGGGCGAAGGCGCAGAGATTCGATTCACGGACGCCGTCGCACTCGAGCGGCACATAGTCGCCGTCGAGATAGAGCGCGGCATGTTCACGTCGATGACGAAGGCCGGTGTGCAGCAGGTAGAGCTTGATGCGCCCGTCCGGCCAGCTATCCATCAGCCGACGTACCAGCGCCAGCCGATTGCCTTCGTCCTGACCGTCATTATTCTGACATTCGTCGAGGAGCGCGGCGCGCTGATCGAAGTCGACCGACCGTCGATTGTCAGGATCGACGAGGCTGAACTCCCACAATTCCGTGCCCTGATAACAATCCGGAATGCCCGGTGCGGTCAGTTTCACCAACACCTGCGCTAATGAGTTGTACATGCCGCAGCGGGCCACACACGCTTGAAACGGGAGAAACTCGTCGAGAAAGGGGTTGGTGACGGATCGGTTCAAAATGGCGTGAACGAATTGCTTCACCGCGTCTTCGTACTCTTCTTGAGGATTGATCCAGCCGGTGTGCACCTTCGCCTCGCGAATCGCTTTGATCATGTACTGCTCGATGCGCTCCTTGAACGCCCCGTACTGGTCCTGGTCCATCGGATTGGAAGGCCACGCTCCCAGGAGTGTTTGATATAACAGATACTCCTCGTTCCGATCGGGCGCCACCGCCTCGTCGACTGTGACTCGAAACCGTCTGTTGTGCTTCGCCCAGCCAGACAGGGCCGCCCTCCAGCGTTCGGGAATCTCCGACAGCACATCGATCCTCGCGCGAACATCCTCGCCGCGTTTGGTGTCATGCGTGGAGGTGGCCAGCAACGAATGGGGCCAGTGCGCGCGGCGTTCACGAAGCGCCTTGTGGAATGCCTCGACGGAGAGGCCGTATTGAGCCGGTTCGCCGCCGACTTCATTGAGTGAGACCAAGCGGTTGTAGATATAGAACGCCGTGTCCTCGATCCCTTTTGCCGTTACGGGGCTGGTGGTCTGCTGGAACTTCGTCACAAATCGCATCTGATCGGCTCGAGTCAATGTGATGCGATTGTCCAGGCGCTTCAGAAGCAGATCCCTGACAAAATCGAAGACCTGGCTGTTCATAGTCGGGTTACGGCGTTTGGCCCTGGTCACAGCCATCATAATGTAGGTTCGGTCCCGATCCAGCACGTCCTTCTGGTCCGCAGTGATATAGGAGCGATACACGGGAAAGCAGGCGATCAGTTCCGTGATGGCATGGGTCAAACTATTCAGCGTGAAATCCCGATATTGCCGGTCTTTTTCCGACAGAAGGTTCAATTGGTGTCCCAGTACGTTGAGCTCGCTGGACATCGACGCCCGCATGATCAACTTTTTGGTGTGGTAGACCAAATCGTCATACACGAGGCGCTGGCCGACGAAGCGCTGATACACGGCCTCCATGGATCGTTCCTTGGACGACTGCACGAAGAGGCCGTTGACGAGATTCAAAAAATCGTAGCCGGTCGTGCCTGACACCGGCCAGGTCTCCGGCAGGGATTCGCCTTTGCCGAGGATTTTTTCGACTACGACGAACAATGAGGCCGGCTCCCCTGAGGCGGTCGGCGGGAGCTCCCGGGCGGCCCACTCCTGCAATTGAACCAAGTAATGTTCCGGGTCATAGAGACCATCCACATGGTCGATTCGCAGGCCCGTCGCGACACCGTTTTGTAACAAACGGAACACCAACTGGTGAGACTCATGGAAGACGCGCGTTTCTTCTGTCCGGATGGCCGCCAGTTCATTGATATCGAAAAATCGTCGATAATTGATTTCCTCCGACGCCACTCGCCAGGACGCCAGACGATAATTCTGCTCGTCGAGCAGCGCATCCAGCCGGTCAAAGCTCGCCGACTCACCCTTGATCCCGTTGTACGTCTCCACGCTGGCCGCCAGATGCGCGCTGATTGTCTCACTCTCTTGCAGTAAGGCCGACAGGCGGCGCCTGATGATGTGCTCTTCACGGTACCGTTCAGCGATACGCGCCGGATCCCGCTCTTTCCTCGGCGGCAGATTTCTCAACGCAGTCAGGATGCTGAGCAATTCCTGAACGTGGTCGTTTTCTTCCCCGGCGCGCGCCGTCAACTCATCCAAGCGGAAGGACACAATTTCCTCCCAGGATTGCGGCGCGATGGGAAACCGGTGTTGAAAATAGGTGACAAGAAAACCGCCATCCTCATAGACCAACCGGATCTCCTGATTCTCCAACACCGCGCCGTACTGTTCGCCGAGGATGGGGAGCAGCACCTTGTCTTCGAGCTCGCGTTTCAACGGTGACCAGTCGATATCGAAGGCCGTCGCATACCGGGAGCCGGGACCATGCTCAAGGACATCCCACCACCAGCGGTTTTCCGTGGATCGAATACCCATGTGATTGGGGACGACATCCAACAGGAGCCCCATGTCGTACTGTTTGAGCGCCGCGGTGAAGGCGGCAAAGTCCTCCTCAGTGCCCAGTTCCGGGTTGAGGCAGTCGGGATCCACGAGGTCGTACCCATGCATGCTGGCCGGCACGGCCTTCAAGATAGACGACACATAACAGTCGGTGATTCCGAGCGCATGCAGATAGGGAATAATGCGAGTAGCGTCGGAAAACGTGAACGTGTGGTTCAACTGAAGACGGTAGGTCGCGACGGGAATACGCGGCATACGTGTCAGAGCGCGTGCCCCCGTTCAGTAGGAAGGCAGTCGTCGCTTCTGCTCCTCTTTGGCCGCCTGAGGTTTGGGGACGACCAGTACCCCGGATTCTGCCCAGTCCGATGTGGCTTCGATCTCTTTGCTTGGACCAAGGTCAACATAGGCCGGAATGGCATTGTGACGATCGACGACCACGCGCTGCAGCTTGGCGCCCGCTCCGATGTGCGTATGGTCGAAAATAATGGAATCTTCGATGTAGGCGCCGGCCTCGATTCGCACATCACGGCCGATAATCGACCGTCTGATGTCGGCCTCGATTGCGCGTGTGCCCTCCCCGATCAAGGCATGATCGACATAACAATTCACAAAACTGGCCGGAGGGCCATAGGAGGGCTCAGTTCTGATGGGCCAGTTCTGGTTCCGTAAATCACACGGTGGGGCATCTCCCAACAGATCCATATTGGCCTGCCAGTAGGCCTGAACGGTGCCGACGTCCCGCCAATACGCGGCTTCCTCGCGATAACCGACACCGGGCACTTCGTTATCGAGAAAATTATAGGCCATCACGCGATCGGGCTTAATCCGATGCGGCAGAATGTCCCTGCCGAAGTCATGCGATCCTCCATTGGTGGCGTCCTGCTCCAAGGCATGGATCAACACATCGGCGTTGAAGAGGTAATTGCCCATGGAAGAGAGGGCATGAGCCGGATCGCCTGGCATGGATTTGGGCACCGCTGGCTTTTCGTCGAATCCCACCACCCGGCTTGTACGATCGATATCGACGATCCCGAACCCGTGCGCGGCAGCCGTCGGAACCGGCAGCGTGGCGACCGATACATCGGCGTCCCGATCGAGGTGAAACTGCACCATCTGGCGAATATCCATCCGGTAAATATGGTCTGCGCCGAACACAGCGACGATGTCGGGAGCAAAATCGCGGATCAGGTTGAGGTTCTGAAAGACCGCATCCGCAGTGCCTTCGTACCATCCCGCCCCCGAATTCATTTGAGGTGGCACGACGGTGACGAATTGCCGGTCTCCATCACCGATTCGCCACGCCTTCCGGAGGTGCTCGATGAGCGACTGCGACCGATACTGCACCATCACGTGTATGCCCAGAATGCCGGAGTTGTAGAAGTTGCTGAGGACAAAGTCGATGATGCGGTAGGCGCCGCCGAACGGAACGGCCGGTTTGCTTCGCGCTTCGGTCAACGGCATGAGGCGCGTCCCTTTCCCTCCTGCCAAAATCATCGCAAGGACGCGAGGCTGATTGATCCGTCCCTGTTTCTCCATCTCACGATCGCTCCTCGGTAGGCAGAATGACCATTACGGCGCCGGTAGCATCACCTTACAAAAACTGTCGTCGATCACGTACTGGACAAATCCCTAGCGCGAAGTCGTTGAAGGCTTCGTCCGAGCGGCAATGTCGGTCGTAGAAGAAGTCTTGGCACTCAGGGGTTGGCCGAGGTGCGTAACCTTCTCGATAGTCGATCTGGCGATGGCCGCTTGCAGCCGCTACAACTTACCCACCAAATCGAGGCCTGGTGTCAGCGTGGGTTGTCCCGGCTGCCAGTTCGCGGGACACGTTTCGCCTTCACCCTGTCGAACTCGAATAGCGGCCTGGAGTTTGCGCAGCGTTTCTCCGATAGATCGCCCGATACTGTTGTCATGCACCTCCGCCGTGCGGAGTATGCCGTCGGGATCGATCAGAAATGTTCCCCGCAAGGCCACCCCTTCCTCCTCCAGATACACCCCGAACTCCCGGCTCAGCGTTCCACTCGGGTCCGCGATCAGCGGAAATTCCACAGTGCGGACCATCGGAGAGCTGTCGTGCCAAGCCTTATGCACATACACAGAATCGGTACTGACGCCGCAGACTTCAGCATCGAGTGTGACGAACTCGGGATACAGCCTGGCCATTTCGGCGAGCTCGGTCGGGCATACGAATGTGAAATCGCCGGGATAAAACATCAGAACCAGCCATTTGCCCCGCCATTCATCCAACACCAGACTTCGTATGGCCCCCTGGTGATAGGCTTGGCACCGTCGCCGGTGAAACCACTCGTCCGATCACATTCATGAGATCCTTTCTCGAGTCGTTGTGCCGGTGCACCGCACACCTTCGTCTCGCCTGCCTACAGCGCGCGCAAGAAGGCCACCAGCGCCGCCTTTTCGTCGCTGTTCAGCTTCAGCCCCGCCACGATATTGAAGAACTCCACGCTATCCTCCAGCGTCAGCAATCTCCCGTCATGCAAATAGGGTGGCGAATCTTTGATGCCTCGTAAGGCAAACGTCTTGATCGGGCCATCCGCTTCGGCGCCGAATCGTTCCAGAAAGAGGTCGTGCATCATGTGATCCGTATAGGCAGGGGGTTGGTGACAGACTGCGCAACGCGCTTTCCCCCAAAAGAGATCTTCCCCGGCGATTTCCTGCCGGTCGGCGCGGGACCGATCCAAACGGCCGGTCATGGGATCGAGCTTCGGCGCCGGCGGGAAATCGATCATGTTTTGGATCTGGGCCATGTGCGCCACTTGCAAGCGGTCAATGATGTTGATGCCTTTCTTCGCGGCGCGAATGTGATCCCCGTTGAAATAGGCCGTGCGCTGTTCGAATTCCGTGAAGTCTTCCACCGAGCGCAGGCTGCGTTTCGATCCATGAATCTGTTGATTGAACAGTCCGCGCAGGCTCACCGTATCGAGACGCAGACGATCCCGCTGTGGACGCGTATCGGGGTTCAAATGAAATTGGCCCGTCGTATGAAAGTTCACATGACAATCCAGGCAGGCTACGCCGGCGCTGGGTTTGGGAGATTTGCGATCTGCGGTCAGGTTGAATTCTTCTTGAGGGAATTGCGTGACCAGCATTCTCAGACCATCCAGTTGCACAGGCGTGATCAGCCCTCGAAACAGGCGATCGAAATTCTCGAGGCTCAAGACTTCCCCTTGCGAGACGTCGCCTAATTCCGGATGCGTCGTCAAGAAAATCGGAGGCGGAAACTCCGGCAGGAAGCAGGCCGGCAGATCGAAATCGACATCGAATCGTTCCAGGCGCGGAAACTGCCGGATCTGCTCCCCGGGGAACACCATGCCTCCCACCTCGTGTTTTACGTGCGGCAATCGACTGAAGCCCGCGGGAAATGCGTTCTGCGTCCTAATGTCTTCGGGTGCCATCTGAGAAAGCTTCTCCCACGTCAGGCCATTTGTGAGCCGTACCGTAGGGCCAATCGGTTGCGGCTTGCCTGTAGTCATGCGCACGCCGGAGTGTGTTTTACAGTCCAGCCGGTACCGCTCTTGTAACAACTTGGCCTGTTGGGCCATCACGCGAGGTTTCTCCGCCTGATCCTTCGCCATGGTCTCCTGAGCCAGACGGGAGGCCGACTGGCCGGAAGGTCCGCCGAATAGGTCGTAAAAGAAATCGACGCCTTCAAAGCCTTTTTCCTTGGTTTTCTCAATGGCCGGGTCGACTGCGTGACGCGTATCGTTCCCCTCCCGATCCGCATACGCGAAGGAGCCGGACATGAGCACAATCAGTCCCATCCATGCCATGTGGTGCCACACTCTCCGCCCTGTCCCTGCCATTGCTCTGTTCACGGTGCCACCTCGCCTCAGGATGAATTCCCGCCCTTAGAACTGTTGCCGTGAACGTAATGTGCGCAGCCCCGAGGCGGTTCTCCCACTAGGCAGAGCCCTGGGCCGAGGCTGTTCGTCCCAAACCAGGGAGTCTCCTAGTGCTCTGCCGTCCATCTAGTTTCTAGGATGGATCGACACCCATACAGATCTTCCGCAGAAGGAGGCCTAATATGAACTGTCATCGATGCAGCAACTTGATGTTTCCTGTTGCGCTCCAAGATTGGGGCGGGGGACTGATGAATCAGGACGTGGCGGCCTGGCGCTGTTTTGCCTGCGGGGAAATTGTGGATCAACTCATCACGGAGAATCGCAGCCGCGGAGGAGAAGATGCCGAAGAGTGGCGGCGAGGAGGGGCGCGCCGTCGCGTCAACGGCATCGGACTCTTACGGTAAAAGATATCGCTTCCTCTTGCGGGGCGCCGCCGGGTAATCATCGGCGCCCTCACCACATTCCCTACCCTGCTCGCGCTTTCCCTCTTCATTCAATGGCCATTCATGGACCGTTCGGCGTGGGATCATATCCCTCAAACGGCTGCCGTCCCATCACGAGCACGACCGCGACAAGCGCCAGCGCCACAAGGAAATAAAACCCGAAGCGGAAGGCTTCCGTGTAAGGAGTGCTGAAAGTTCCAAACGCGTACAGGCCTGTGAGGATCATCCCGATCAACACGACGGTAACCAGCAGAGTCGTCATTGCGTCACCTCCAGCTTCATGGGTGGGTTTCCGTCATCCGGATCGTGCATCGGCGGTTTATCGACCGGTGGATCCTTTTGTGGAGGAGGACCATCCGGCGGTTCTTTTTGCGGGGATTCCGGAAGACCCGGCTTCGGCTGCTTCATGGTGCTCACTCTGAGCAAGAGCAATGCCTCTCTGCTCCCGCTCTGAAAGGAAGGGGGAGGAGGATTCGCCGGCATGCAGCGTCGATATGACGTTGATCCAGATGGAAGGCTTGTCCTCACGGGGACAAGATGTCCTCACCGCAAGCGAGGATCCGCCGATCGGTGAACGACGCGAAAGCCCAAAACGGCAGATGTCCATTGCCTCCGGAGTCGGGAGAAGCCCTTTCATAGAGAAGGCCCGGCTCTTGCTACGAGAGAAGGGCATCGGCCGATATTGCAATGAACGATACATCAAGGAGTCACCATGACCGTACACACCAATCGACATTCAGAGAATGGAATGCGCTTGGCGACGATTGTAGGCATCTGCGCGATCTTCAACGCCCTGCCGATGGCAATGACTTCCGCCTCTGACGCCGGACCCAGCTCACCGGCAGACACCTCCTCCCTCCGTAAAGATGCCCAACAGTTGCTGAAGGGAAACCGGACGGTGCTGGCCACAGTGCTGGCGGTGACTGCGGATCAGATCAAAGTGGACATCGGTGAAGTACAGCCGCGGTTTTTGCCTCTGAAACAGGCTCAACAAAAGGGTTTTCCGAAATTCTCGGAAGGTGACGATTTGATCGTCGTCCTCAACGAACAAAATCTTCTCGTCGACTATCACCCGCTGGACGGAACATCGAGCGCTCACACGATCATCCGTGGAGAACTCACACAGAACCTCCCGACAGGCCACGAGACGGCGGTCATCAAGTCCGGTGGCAGGGAGCAATCCTTTACGATCCGATCTCAGGCGCGTAGCAAAGTCGCCGCTCTGCCGCGCGGAACGACGGCGGTGTTCTTGATCGATGAAACCAACCAGATTGCCGACGTCAGCATTTCCCGGCAGCAGGCGGCGGGAATCGCCGGAGTGCCTTCGCAGCCTATTAAAGGTCAGCATAGCCAGGTTGAAGGGACCGTGGCGAAACCGCTGCAGTCGGATCACATTACGATTCGCGTCAACGGCGGCGACAAGTCCTACGAAGTCAGGGAAATCCTCCGGTCAAAACTTGCGACGCTGCGCTCGGGAGATGCCGTCGTCCTTCTGATCGATACGGAGAACAAGGTCATCGATGTGGCGATTCCTCCGAATGCGCACTGAGATGCAATGCGGTCGAGGCCGCATTCCCCTCATGCGGCCCCATAGCTGGCGGCGAGACCGTAATGGCGGAGTTTGCGCAACAGGGTCTTGCGGTGGATGCCGAGAATGGTGGCCGACCGCCCAAGATCTCGTGCATGGGATTCCAGCACCTGGAGGATGTGGTTACGCTCAAGATCTTCCAACGTGACCCATCCTTGGGCGCGTGCCAGGCCTTCGGGCTCCGCGTCCTTGATCGCAGGGGGAAGGTCTTCCGGGCAAATGACGGCATAGGGGCTCAACGTGACCGCCCGCTCGATGGCATGCTCGAGCTCCCGTACGTTGCCAGGCCACCAATAACGGCCCAGCAGGGCCAGCGCCTCGGTGGAGATCTCTGTGACAGGCGGCATCTTCATCGAGCCATAGATCCTCAAAAACCGTTTGGTCAAGAGAGGGAGATCTTCCAGGCGCTCGCGTAGTGGAGGAATGTCGATCGTGACGACATTCATACGGTAGTAAAGATCCTCCCGGAATGTTCCGGCCCGCACCAGAGGTTCAAGCGGGAGTTTGGAGGCCGCAATGATTCGAACATCCAATGCCGTTGTCGCGGCGCTCCCGACCCGGCGGATTTCTTTCTCCTGGAGGACGCGCAGCAGCTTGCCTTGCAGCGCCGGCGACAGGTCCGCCACCTCGTCGAGGAAACAGGTGCCGGAATGAGCCTGTTCCAGCAATCCCTTCCGTGAAGCAATCGCGCCGGTGAAGGATCCGCGCTCGTGCCCGAACAATTCCGACTCCAACAGGCTGTCGGCCAACGCTCCACCATCGACCGTGACAAACGGTCCGGCGCACCGAGGCCCGCTGGCATGAATCGCCCGTGCAATGAGTTCCTTGCCGGTGCCGCTTTCACCCTGCAAAAGGACGGAACTGTCCGCTTGCGCCACACGGGCGATGGCCTTATAGACGTGGACCATGCTGGGGCTGCTTCCCACCAGGCTGGCACAGGGAGACTTATCGTCGGCAATGGCCTCGCATGACGCAATCTCCTCTGATCGCAAATGGGTCTGTTCGACCGCTCGTCTGGCGATGGCACGGACTTCATCGGCGGTAAACGGCTTGCTCATGTAATCAAAGGCGCCGGCTTTGAGACCTTCCACCGCGGTTCTGAGTGAACCATGCGCCGTCATCAGCACGATGGGCGTGGTGGGGCAAAGCCCGCGCAAGTGGCGAAGGGATGTCAACTCATTGGTTTCTGAGGGCACGTCGGTGAGAATCAGATCGACCGGTAGACGCTCGACATAGCCGCCGGCATCCTTTGCGTCTTGAACGGAGGAGACCTCATAGCCGTCGCCAGCGAGTATATGTTCTAAATCGGCGACGGCGCCGACATTGCTGTCTACGATGAGAATACGGGCACGTGTCATGGTTTCTTCGTCTCCGCTGGCAATAGGTCGTGTCGTGCAGCGCGAGACTCCAGCCTACCCTCATGGGCGTTTTTCGACACCTGGATGAAACCCTGGTCTGCGGTGTGAAACTGGTATGCGTACGCAGTCGCCATCAACTATCTCGCTGCCTTCCCTGTTCGCCGCCAATGCCGTGAGAGTGAAACACCGTCCCTTCTCTCGGTTCCTGGTAAGCGGTTCGTGGATGATGCTGGTCTTCTCGGTTTCCGTCTCTGTCTGGGCCCAGCCGTTACAAAAACCTGAACCGATTCCTCCGGCTCCCATCCCCGGCCCTGCTCCTGAACCGCTCCCCCCGGCGCCCATTCCTTCCCCCGCGCCGAAGCCCATTCCACCGGCTCCGCCCAGGTAAACGCACCTCATTCCATCCAGTATCTTCAAGCATCCTCACGCAAGAAACAGGGGGTTCTCCTCGGGCCGACTTGGTCAACACCCGTGGTACGCATGAACTAAACAGCGCACCACCTATTTGGCACGAAGGGAGCGATTATGAAGACATGGCTCGCCTGTTACGCAGTCGCGATGCTGACGGCTGCCGCAGTCCCCTGCTCTTCCTCCGCGCTCGAATTCACGGCCGATCGGGTGACCCACACCGATCGCGGCTTTCACCGCTCGCGCGTGTTTTACCAGGACAGGATGTGGCGGCTGGAGCACAACGCGCAAGGACCGGTGAGTATTACGATCGTGAGATCGGATCGCAACGAGGTGTGGCACCTGTTGCCCGTCACGCATCATTTCAAAATCGTCTCCTACCAGCGCGATGATGCGCTCCATCTCACGAGAACACTCGACCATGAAATCTCGCGTGAGAAAATCGGCGTCCAGGTCTTAGATGGGCATCCGACGGTCCTGTATGAGGTGCGCACCATTACCCGGGGAGGAGGCAGAGAAACGTATTATCAGTGGATCGCAACCGACATTAACTTCCCGCTGAAATTGGCGAAAAAAAACGGCGATTGGATGGTGGAATACCGTCACGTCAAACTAGGCCCGGTCCCCGATGTATTTTTTGAATTGCCACGCCACTACGCGCCGTTGGATGGAGATCGGTAAGCGCCTGATATTGGTCCGCGCCAGTGGCGGGGCCATCCGCGGCCGGTTGATTCACGGGATGCAGCAAGGAGGAACGAGCCCATGACCAGAACCACCTCGCGGCACCGGCTACCAGGTGCCGGAGACCACATCGTGATCGGACTGCTGCCGAATATGGGCGCGGTACGACAGGCGCTGGACGCCTTGCGGGATCGGGGTATCGCGGATGACCAGATCGGACTGGCCATGCACCAAGCGGAAGAACGCTTGCCCGATAACGACAGTCCTTCGCCCACCGCACAGGACGCCACCACCGGCATGGTCGGCGGAGGCATCATCGGCGGACTGGCAGGTCTGTTGACCACCACCGGACTGGTCGCCGTCCCCGGTCTGGCGCCACTGCTGGCGGGCGGCGCACTCATCGGTCTGCTAGGTATAACCGGCGCGTCCATTGTGGCGGCGAGCGGACTTGGCGCCGTCGCCGGTGGACTCGTCGGCGCGCTGATCAGTATCAACGTGCCTGAAACCGCCGCCAAACGTTACGCAGACGCAGTGCACGAAGGACACATTCTCATCAGCGTGAAGACGGATGGCGATCCGGCCCAGATTGAAGATCTCCTGGCTTCGCTAGGCGCCACCACAGACAGACAATCACCCTAACTATGGGGACTCGCATGGCAGACCGAACGCATTGGCTGATGACGGGAGGCGGGCGCATCGTCTTTTCTAGGGAAACCACCAGCTTCCTTGCCATGAAAACCCGACCATGATGGCCTCAACAGGATCGGTGGAACTCTCTCCCTTTCACGAGGAGACATGCCTGCCCCGGCGACTATGGCCAAACACACATCATCGCGCTCCGGGAACAGGACGGATTCCAGTGGCAACGCGAGCCCATCGAACGGATCGGCAGAAACGCCGCCGCCTCGGGAACCCATTAAAACGCTGGTGATCGATATCGGCGGCACAGGGATCAAATCCATGATCGTCAACGAAGTCGGAGAGCCGGTTGGTGAACGCCTCAGGCTCCCGACGCCGAAGCGAAACACTCCCGCCGGTGTCCTCAAGACCATTCATCGGCTGGCTCAACTCTCAGGACGCTTCCACCGCGTGAGCGTCGGGTTTCCAGGCACCATCAGAAACGGGGTGATTCTCGATGCCGCCAATCTCGATCCGTCCTGGAAACACTTCAACCTCATCGCGGCGCTGGGCAAAACCCTGCGCACAAAACCTGTTCGCGCCGCCAACGATGCCGATGTGCAAGGGTATGGCGCGATCTCCGGCAAAGGCGTTGAACTGGTTGTGACCTTGGGGACGGGCGTCGGTTCGTCGCTGTTCGTCGATGGTCGCCTCGTTCCGAATGTAGAGGTCGGCAAGAATCGACTGCGTGGCTCTGAGCTCGAGCGCATCGGGAAAAAATTGTGGAACAATCGCCTCCTCAAGGTCATCGCCAAACTCGAACACATGTTTCACTACGACCGTCTTTACATCGGCGGGGGCAATGCCGGGCAAGTGGATATCGGGCGGGTACCAGGAAATGTGACCGTCGTGTCCAATCTGAACGGGCTGCTTGGAGGAATCGCCTTGTGGCAAGAAGCCGGTCCCTTCGCTGCGAGCAGGCAGGAACTCGCTGATCGCACCGCGAAGGCCTCTCTCCCGCAACAACCGACTGATGAGGCCCGTGGCCCTCGGCCGCGGAAGCGATGAGACTATGACCGGAGACGCTCGACGGAACAGAGACAAGTTGTCCCGGCTCAGACAACCGGTCCGCGGCTGGTCTCACCATGCGCGGGGCACCACCCGCGAAGATCTGCAAACACTGCCGCCAGAACGCACGGACCGAGCGATCGATGAACACATCACTCGATACCAACGTGGTCCCGCATTTGCACCGCTGTCTCGCTGAAAATGACTACGGCATCCTGTTCGCCGAGGTCTTAACAGAATGATCTGGAGGGTCACATGGCACATATGCGCGGGGGAATCAGAACAACGCCACCGGAGCGTCGGCAGAGATCAGCCCAGCAGACGAGCAACCAAGCCTCGATGGAGCAACGGCCGCATTCGGAACGGGAAGGTACCTCCCGGAACGTGGGCGAGAAGGAACGCCTGATCTCGGGCCTCATCGGGGGCGGCTTGCTCCTCCACAGCCTGAAGGGTCCCTTCTCCGGCCTGAGCGCCATCAAAGCCCTTCTGGGCCTGGCATTTGTGCAACGTTCTTTCACGGGACACTGTGCCGCGTATGAAATGCTCGGGATGAACACCCGTGACCAGACGGATACGTCTGCGATCGGACGACCCAAAGTACAGAGCGACCGGGCGATTAAGATCGAGCGCTCCATGACGATTCAACGTTCTGCCAAGGACCTCTATGCCTTCTGGAGGCAACTGGACAACCTTCCCACCATCATGAGTCAAGTCCAGAGTGTTGAACCCCTTGATGCGCGTCGATCCCATTGGATCATCAACACCCTTCCCGGCGCGCCGACCGTGGAATGGGACGCGGAAATTATCAACGAGGTCGAGAATGAACGCATCGGGTGGAAAACCGTCGATGGGTCGACGGTCGAACATGCCGGGTCGGTGCGCTTCACGCCGCTGAACAATACAGGCCAGACGCGGGTGACGGTCACGTTGCAATATGATCCACCGGCCGGCGCCATCGGCGCCGCCATCGCGGATCTGTTCGGACAGGAGCCGGGGCAGAAAATCGCCCGCGATCTCGAACGTTTCAAGGAAGCGATGGAGGCACACACCGCCGTCTCTCAATGACGCGTCGTGAGCGCAGTCCGATCGTCACCAGGTCTTTGCTTCTACTCTGCCGGAGTGAAAGGGGGGACACATGTACAGATGGCGGGGCGTCACAATCGCGATGATGCTGATGGGATCCACCTTGCTTTCAGGAATTCCCGCTGAAGCCGCCCAAGAAACCACCACGGAAACAACTCCCAAGGTGGGAGCGGAGGCAGTGGGCAAGTCTACGGGACAGGCATCCAAAGAAGGCCGAGCCCCAAAACAACGACGGTCATCGGCAAAGGGCCATGTCGAAGACTCGACCGCCGGCAAGTCTCAACCGAAGGCGGAGGACTCACGAGAGGGCACTCCCGGCACGACCTTAATGTTCCGGTCTGACGGGAAAGGAAATTCCGGCGAGACGGATAAATAGACCGGATCAGCGATGGACATCGCTTCCATGTTTTGAAGGAGGCACATTATGCCGAAAGGAAAGAGGCACATTCGCCTGTTCGCCGCACTGCTGGGAGTCGGAATCATGAGTGCGACAGGGGCCTATGCAGACCAACCTCGTGAGCAACGAGCTGGAGGGTCGCAGGCGCAACGGGATGGCCGACTCCATAATACAGACATCATCGGCGGCTTCTATGATGACCGTTCGAATCTCGACGACTGGTACTACGATTTTTATGACAGCCCGGAATATGCCCGGGCGGATGCCAATGCCATCATCCAGACGCCTAACGACAGCACGGCCGGTTTAGCGGATGCTGCACACCCATCCTTCCGGCATCCTCGACCCTACCGGCCAGACCAGAATGTGGCTGCCACCCCCTCTGCCGGCGATCCCGGGTTTTATGCGCAGCGAGATCCTCTCTACGGCATCCCGGAAACCGGCTCTCATCCCCGCGGCAAGGACGTCGTCACAGGGACGATCACGGCGACCAAACAGATCCGCAACCGTACAACCGGCGACCAAAATACCGTGGTCTTAGTCACCACCCAGGACCGCCGGCAAGTCAGGGCGGATCTTGGTTCTTCACGACGTACCCTGGATTTGGCGCTGACGAAAGGGGATCCCATTGTCGTGGCCGGCTCTTGGGAGGATGTCGGCCCCTACTCTGTCCTTATGGCGAGACAGATCAGGACCGAAGACAAACGGGTCACGCTGAATCGTCCCGTCGAAACCATGGCCGGGGAGAGGACCGTTGAAGGTCGCATCCAACAATTTCGCGACATTCGCATGAATCGCAGCGGCGAAGTCCATCGTGCGGCCGCCGTGCAAACCCAGGACGGGGGAATGGCGTTGGTGGATTTGGGGCCGGACAATCAGGATCGGACACCGCTGCGAGCGGCCGCCGGCGATCGAATGGAGGCGCAGGGGCCGGTGGTTCAAGTGGGCAACTACCCTGTGCTCTGGGCCAACCGCGTGGCGATCAATGACGGCCTAGCGGTCGACGTGACGCGGACGACAAGCCCGACTGACCTCGTCCCGACAACGGGTACCAGGTCGGAGAACTGTCTGGGGGCAGGCTGCGACAACCAGCCGCTCAACCAAGGACAGCCAGGCCATCGGAGTAGCAATGCCATGGACGGCACCACACGTTGATCCCGCCGGTACCTCATGAGCGCGGAAGGAGGATCGAGTCGATCCTCCTTCGCGGCATGGTGATGCAGGACAGATGTTTCTGAGTTCTCGACGGCAGGGCCTATCGATGGGGTGGACTACAAACGAATCGTGATGCTGCTGCGTCCGGAGACCGGGTCCAGGCTCGTGACCATCGTCCTGACCCGCCGCTCGACCACGCGTTCAATCCGCTCCATGAGCACATCCTGGCACGACGTAAACATCGCCTCGTGCACCTGCCTCAGTAAGGCCCGCCCCTCTTCTGATTGAGCCAATCGAGCCTCGGCGGGGACGGCACCGTTTCTCGTGATTGTGGCATTGATGACATCATCAGCCAATTGAACCTGCACGTGCGAGTAGTTCGACTTCATGAATTCCGTATGGAAATTCAGAATCGCCAACATGACGGCGTATTCGAGATCGGCGCTGCTCCTGGCCTGCCCCATACGCTATCCCCTTCTCCTCTGCCCATGAGCTGAGCCGACTGCTCGTGACAGGACCTTCTGTTCCAGTTGGTCGCCGTCGCGCATCGTCCCGGCTTGGTCCGTCGATCGAAGCGTGAACAATGCCCTCATGACAGCGAGGTCACGACTGCAAGCCTGGCCCGATC
>WBZQ01000192.1_pt1 | contig 56277 bp, 59 predicted proteins | sample 5204251 | NCBI WGS metagenome assembly WBZQ01 (sample SAMN12412402, study PRJNA552823) | activated sludge metagenome | isolation source: activated sludge from nitrification reactor of wastewater treatment plant... | place: USA: Virginia | collected 2017-09
CGAAGGTCGCGCGTCGCAGCGTCGCTGAAGCCCGATCCCACGCGGCCGATGGCGACCAGCTTCCCCTCCTGCATCCGGCCGACGACGAGCGCCCCGAAGCTCGTCCGCCGGCTGCCCTCGCCGGGCATCCAGCCCCCGATCAATGCGTCCACCTCGTGCCGGACCTTCAGCTTGCGCCATGTGGCGAGGCGTCCCCCCGGGAGGTACGGGCTCGAGCGTTGCTTGGCGACGACGCCCTCGCCCCCCTGCGCGGCGATCGCGGCGAACAGCGCCCGACCATCGCCCACCACGTCGTCCGAGAACATCACCTGGGGAAGTACGTCGGGAACGAACGCCGCCCGCAGGCGCGCTCGGCGCTCGGTGTAGGGCAGCTCGACCAACCACTCACCGTCGATCTGCAGCAGGTCGAACACCACGAACGTCACGACGCCGCGCCCCGCCTGCAGGTCGTGGAACACCGCGCGCCCGGTGTCGTCCAGCACGCAGATCTCACCGTCGACCACGGCCTCCTGGCAGTCGAACGCCCGTCGGAGGTCGGCCAGGCGCGGGAAGGCGGCCGTCATGTCCCGCCCCGTGCGGCTGCGGATCTCGCCGCCGTCGGGGCTCACCAGGATCAGGGCTCGGTAGCCGTCCCACTTGATCTCGAACGACCAGTCGGGATCGTCGAACGGGGCACCGTCGCTGACTGCCAGCATCGGGCGCAGCTCGCGGAAGCGAGCTCGCGGGTCGGGCGCCCCCGGGCCCGCTGCGCGAGCGCGAAACACCAGCCACTCGGCGCGGGCGCCGTCACCGCCGGTGCGCACGAGGTGGTATTCGCCCACCAACAGCCGTCCCGCGAACTGCAGCTTGATCTCGTCCTCGGCGATCAGGAGCGGTGTGTAGGTGCCTCGATCCCACAGCGACATACGCCCGGCGCCGTACTCCCCGGCGGGAATCGTGCCGGTGAAGTCGAGGTACTGCAGCGGGTGCGGCTCGGTCTGCACTGCCAGGCGCTTCTGGCCCCCGCGCAGCGGCACGCCCTTGGGGACCGCCCACGACGCCAGCACGCCGTCGACCTCGAGCCGCAGGTCGAAATGCAGCGCCCGTGCGTCGTGGCGCTGCACCACGAAGCGCGGGGCCCCCGCCTCGTGGGCGGCGACGGGTGCGCCGGCGGGCTCGTTCGTGCGGGTGAAGTCGCGCTTGCGACGGTAGTCATCGAGGTCGGCCACTGGGGCGAGTATCCCAGCCGCGCCCCGATCGGTGGTTGGCTACCGCACCCCGTAGTGACTGTTGACCGACGAGACGTATGCCTTGGTGTCGTCGTAGAGTCCGCGCGTCGAGACCGAAGCGAGGCCCTGGTAGTACGAGGCCACCGCCCGGTCACGGGTCGGCGCCTTGCGCAGCAGCCACGCCAGGTATGCCGCGCCGCCATCGACGTTGTCGCGCAGGTTCGTCGGGTCGATGCGCCTCCCCACGAGGGTCGGCCCCACCCACGCGGCGGTCTCGGGCATGAGCTGCATGACGCCCATCGCGCCGGTGGTCGATCGCGCCCCCTGCCACCAGCCGGACTCCTGCCAGGCCACCGCGCGCACCAGCGCCGGGTCCACGCCGTAGCGAGCGGCACTGCTGGCGATCTGCGACGCGACGCTCGCCCGGGTCGGCTGGCCGGCCCAGCCGGCTGTGGCGACGGTGATGCGGGTGACGGCGCCGGGCCGTCCGGTCGGCTGGGTCAGCGTCAGGGTCGTACCAGGGACGCGCAGTCGCTGCCCGATGCGGATGACGTGGGGGTTGCGCAGGCCGTTGCGCGCGGCGAGGGCCGTGATCGACGTGCCGCTGCGTGCCGCGATCGTGGCCAGGGTGTCACCCGTGCGCACCCGGTAGGTGCCGGCCGTCGTCGCCGGAGGTGCACTCCGCCCGGATGTGCCCGCGATGCGCAGGCGGGTGCCGACGGGCAGCAGGTTCGGGTTGGTGATCGCGTTCGCGCGCGCAAGCGCAGCGGCCGAGACGCCGTGCCGGGCGGCGATCTGGCTCAGTGTGTCGCCCCTGCGGATGACGTACCCGCTCGATCGGTTCGGCGTGCGCCCTGCGCGGACGGCCGCACCACCCGCGACCAGGCGCAGCCGGGTACCGGCGACGACCAGGTTGGGGTTGGCAATGCCGTTCCTGCGGGCCAGGGCGGACGCCGACGTCCCCGTCCGGAGGGCGATGCTCGCGAGCGTCTCGCCGCGACGCACGGTGTGGGTGCGGGAAGCAGTCACCGTGGTCGGGACGACGCGTCGCGAGCGGGCTCCGGTCGGGATGGTGAGCGTGGTGCCGATCGCCAGCAACTCGGGATGACGCAGGGAGTTCACCGCGGCCAGCGACGTGGCGCTCACGCCGTGCCGCGCACCGATCGCGACCAGGGTGTCGCCCGGACGGACGGTCACGCGCAGCGCTGCGGACGCCGACGAGGCGGCGCCGAGGGTGACGGCCAGGAGCAGTGCGATGAACAGGCGTGGGCGGGTCATTGCGTGCAGTCTTCGGCATGTTCGCGCCAATTGGAAGACCCTCCGACACTCCCCTACCTCCCTCGGTTTTCCCGCCCCCTCCCTCGCACTGCGAGGGATCGCCGGGGGAGGGAGAAAGCCCGTGCGGCAGCCCGATTCGCGCCGCTGCAACGACCTGCAACGCGCCTCGCCGCGGTGCAGCGGATCGTGCAGGTTGCCTACGGCGGGGGGAGCGCCACCAACACCGCGACGACGACGAGCACGGCCGCGGCCATCATGATCTCCACGCGCACGCTGCGCCGCAGGGCCCGGGCCGCGCCGCGGTCGCTGTCGGTGAGGCCGATCGCAGCCCGTTCGAGGCGCGGGTGCAAGACCAGCCGGTTCACGGCCGCGACGCCCAGCATGAGTGCGAACAGCGCGAGCTTGACGGTGAGCACCCGGCCGTAGCCCGTGTCGATCAGGTCGCCAAGCCCGCGCAGCTCGGCCAGGGCGCGGTACACGCCGGTCACCACCAGCGTCGCGACGCAGGCGATTGCCAGCGACGAGAAGCGGACGACCATTGCCGCCAGCACTCCGTGTGCCTGCTCCCCCTCCCGCGCCGCGTTCAGACGCGGCAGGTTCGCCAGCAGCACCACCAGTCCGCCCAGCCACAGCGCCGTGGCCACCATGTGGGCAGTGTCGAACGCGCCGCCGAGCATCGCGTCGGTACCGGCCGTCGCGTGGCCGCCGAAGCTGATGGCCAGTAATGCCACGGTGCACAGCGCCCCGGTCAGGCCCAGGCGTGCGACTGTCGGCGCCCGGCCCGGCGCCCACACGAGCGCGGTCGCGACGAGCGCGAGCAGCGCGACGTCCATCACGTGGCCCAGGCGCGTGTCGCTGAGCAACATGCCGACATCCCAGGATCCGAGCGCGTTCAGGGTACCGACGATCACGAGGCCGACCCCCAGCGCGCCGGCGGCGCAGGCCGCGAGCGCCCCGAGTCGCCAGGCCCCGGGACCGAGAGCCGACTCGGCGGGCTCGCCGACGGCACGGTCGGTTGGGATCCCGATGCGCCGGATCGGGCTGCGGAGGGCGGGATCGACGACGAGAAGTGTCGTTCCGGCGGCTCCGCCGAGGATGAGCAGTGCTGTCATCAGCAGCCCACGTCCCACGAGGACGCTCGCCGGGTCGCGCGTCGCCCGGACCGACGCGCCTGCGGCGACCGCAGCCCGGACCACGTGGCCATCCCGGGTCAGCAGCGTGACCTGGGGCACCTCGCCGGGAGCGGTCGCCACGTGGAGGAGGCGGTCGTCATCGGGGGCGACGGCCACGCTGCCGTGATCGACGCGGAGAAAGGCACGCTCGACCGGAGCGCTCGTCGCGACCGTCAGCTGCGCCGCCTGCATGGCCTCAGGAGCCGAAATTGCACAGACGATGGCGACGGCGATGGTCAGCAGGCGGGTGTGCACCCGCCGAGCGTGGCAAATTCCTCGCGCTCGCGTCGTGATTCAGACGTGCGCGTGCACTGCGGTGGCAAGAGCGCACGGGACACCGACACGGTGGTTCGCGCCGACCCCGTGGGCATGTGAACGACCGCGGCTCCGCCTCGCGAGGTGCCGCAGCCGGCGATGGCGCCTCGGCGTGGCTGTCGCCTTAGGCCAGGAGCAGATGCAGCAGCAGCAGTCCCAGCGCGCTTGCGACGAATCCGGCGGATGCGGAGTGAAGGTGGTGACGGCGCAACATCGGCGGCCTCGGTTCGGTTGGGTACCTGACTCATCGAGTGCGCACCCCGCCGAGCTGATACGTGCGACCGCAGAATCCGTTCGCTTTTACAAATGGTTCACATCGCGCGTCGCTGAAGCGGCCCTGCTTCGTCGCTGCGTGAGCCGTCCCGCCGAGCGCACCCGCACCGCGCGGGGACATTCGCCCCGCCAGAACGGGATGCCCCGGCACGACCGCCGGTCGTAGGATGCGCCCATGCCGACGCAGCCCGGGCTGTTCACTCGCCTCTTCCGTGACCCTTCGCCCCGCACGTTCCTGCGTTTTGCGCTGGTCTCGGTGATCGGGCTCTTCGCGATCGTGCCGAGCGGTGGCCTGGTTCGCCTGACCGGGTCCGGCCTCGGCTGCCCGGACTGGCCGGGATGCAAGGGGCAGGTCGTTCCGCCGATCTCCGCGCACACCCTGATCGAGTACTCCAATCGGGTGCTGTCGTTCCTGATCGTGGCCGTCGTGGTGATCACCTACCTCGTCGCGCGCAAGGTCAAGGGTGCCCCCCGCGGGATGTCACGCTGGGCGCTGCTGGCGGCGGCCTCGTCCGTCGGGCAGGGTCCGCTCGGAGGCATCACGGTGATCTTCGATCTGCACCCGGTGCTGGTGGCAAGCCACTTCCTGCTCTCGCTCGTCGCGCTGGCAGGCGGAATCGTCGCCTACATCATCGGTCGCGATCACCAGCAGGGCATCGTGCGCGGCCACGACGTCACCCGCTCGCGCGTGGCGCTCGGAATGCTGGCGACGTTGACCGCCGTGGTCGTGACGGGCGTGCTCGTCACCTCGTCGGGACCGCACTCCGGCGATCCGAAGGTCATCCGGCAGTTCTGGAACATCAGCTCGGCCGCCGCGGTGCACGTGCGGGTGGTCATCGCATTCGTCGGGATCGCGGTGGCCTTCCTGCTGTGGATGCGCCGCAACCGGCTGGTCACACCTCAGATCAAGCGTCTGGCCCTGACGTTCACACCCCTGCTCGTGGCCCAGATCATCATCGGCGAGTATCAGTATCGCAACCACATGCCCTGGCAGGTCATTGCCTTCCACGTCGCGATCGCCGGGCTGCTGTTCGGTACCGGCGTGGCCATCGCCTGGCTGGTCGGCCACCCGGCCCCGGAGCCGCTGACGGCGGTTCAGTCCGAACGGGTGGGCGTGCCCGCCCGCCAGGCGGCGAGCACCGACCCCGTGTGATGCGGGAATGCGACCTGGGCGGGCAGGTCGTGCGGGGCGAACCAGCGCGCCTCGCTGGCCTCTGACGGATCGAGCGTCAGCGCGACCGGCCCGACCGGACAGGCGGTGAAGTAGATGTTGAGCGTGCTCTGCACCGTGTCGTGCTGTCGGTAGGTGTCCATCCACATGCCGAGCAGCCCGGTGACCGCGATGTCCAGGCCGGTCTCTTCACGCACCTCGCGCGTGGCGGCGTCGGCCGGATGCTCGTCGGGCTCGCAGAACCCACCGGGGATGTCCCACCAGTCCAGGTAGGGCGCGAAGGCGCGCCGCACGAGCAGCAGCCCACCGTCATGTGTGACGAGCGCTCCGGCGCACGGCTTGGCGTTGCGCCAATGCTGGGTGCCGCATGCAGTGCAGCGCACGGGAGGGCCGCTCGGGAGCTCCGCCCCGCACGCCGGGCAGAAGCGAAACGTCGGGTCGCTCAGCGGTGGCGGTCCGCTTTGGTCTGGCAGGGCACGCAGCGGTCCGCATCGGGCTTGGCCTGCAGACGCCCCTCGGGGATCGCGCCGCCGCAATCGATGCACACGCCGTAGGTCCCGTCGCGAATCGCCTGCAGGGCGCGCTCGATGTGCTCGATACGCTCCTTGGCCCGCGTCTGCAGCCGCAGGTCGTGTTCACGCATTTCGGCGTCGCTCGCCGCTTCGGCCGGATGATGGTGCCCGTCGGAGCGTTCGTTTCCGTCGTCGGCCAGATCATGTTTGCGCTGCAGGTCGAGCAGCTCCGCCTCGAGTTCCTCGAGGCGCTTGGCGGCGCTGCGCATCTGATCTCCGCTCGGCATACCCTCATTGTGGCACCAGCGGCGCATGTTTGCCGGTTTTGCGGTGACGGCGATGAAGAACCGCCAACCGGGGGAAACCTCGTGACGGACCAGGGTCGTTTCGTAATGCCGTCCGGGGTCAGGGTACAATCGACCTCGTGCCAGGCCATCTTCGACGCATCGCCGCCGCACTCGCCCTCGGCGGGTCCGTTGCCGCGTCCGCCCTCTCGTTCGGCGCCGCCGCCGACCCGAAGGGTGCCTTGTCGTGCGTGTCGCCGCTCGACGCGTCTGGCATCGACCGGGTGCTGGCCGCTGCCGGCAGCCCGCTGGCCGGTCAGGGCGCGACCTTCGTCTCCGCCGCCGCATCGGTCGGGCTCGACCCGCGGCTGCTCGTTGCGATCGCGGGCCACGAGAGCGTCCTGATGACCTACGGGCCGGCGGCCGCGATTCACAATCCATTCGGCATCGGCCCGAACCGCGTGTTCGCTTCGGACCGGGAGGCCATCGAGGCCGCCGCCAAGCTCATCGCGACCAACTACGTCGCCGAGGGCCGCACCACCGTCGCCGCAATCAGCGGCAAGTATGCGCCGGTCGGCGTCGCGAACGACCCGACGAACCTGAATGGCAACTGGACCGGCGGCGTCGGTACGCTCTACCGGCGCCTCGGCGCCAATCCGGACGTACCCGTCACGCTGAACGCGCAGTTCGGCAGCGGTTGCTCGCCGTCGCCCGCGGCGTCGTCGCCGACAACCCCCGCGACGGCCGGCACCGGCGCCGTTCCGGCGGCCACGACCGCCCCGGGCACGCCGGCGGCGGGCATCGTCCGCTGGGACGGTGTCACCGCTCCCGTGCTGAGCGGCCCGGGCATGGAGGGTGGCGCGGATCCCGCCACGGGCCAGCCGGCCACGATCGCCGGGTTCGTCCTGCCCGTGGTTCCGGGAGGCATGCTGTTGCAGGTCACCGACGACTTCGCCGCGCCCGGCCTGCCCGGCTGCTACGGCAAGCAGGCGCGCTGCTCGGTGACGATCGACGCGCCCGGCCCGACCCAGGTCGTTGCGGCCATCGACGGCGTGCTCGTGAGTGCGACGGCCGAGGAGTCGTCGCAGGGCATCGCCTTCTGGGTGGTTGCCCCTGACGGCGAGCGCGTCGGCTACAGCGGGCTCGTGGCGTACGCACCGGGCATCGCCCACACCGCGGCGGTCGGTGCCGGCCAGCTGCTCGGCACCGGTACCCCGGTCATGCGGATCGCCTGGCAGCGCGACGGCCGGCCGATCAATGCCGCCCCGCTGCTTCGCGCCGCGTTGCCGCGGTAATTGCGTCCTCAACGTTCGACAGTAAAACTAGACCTTCGGCGAGTTGTCGCGGACGCGGTACCGACGTAAGTTTTAGGTGGTTCTTCGGAGCCTCCGATGTGTCGGTAGGGCGCGCTCGGGTGCGGGATCCGCCTCCCAGGATGACGGGAGGAGCTCGTGTGGGCGCCTTGGCCCAGACTTGAGTTTGCGCGCCCGCCGACCCGGAGGCCCGAGGACCACCTTGGCCGCTTCCCCGGTAGGTTTCCGCCGTCCCCGAACAGGAGCCCGCCCATGAACGCCGTGCAGCTGACCGAGACCGGTGCCCCCGAGGTGCTGCGCCTCAGCGAAGTCCCCGACCCGATCGCGGGGCCCGGACAGGTGCTGGTTGCGCTCAAGGCCGCCGCGCTCAACCGCCGCGACGTCTTCCTGCGCAAGGGGATCGCACCCTCCCCCATCCCGGTCATCCCGGGCTCCGACGGTGCCGGCGTCGTCGCGGCACTCGGTGAGGGCGTGAGCGGCGTCAGCGTCGGCGACGAGGTCATCATCCTCCCCTCGCTCGACTGGGGCGACCGGGAGGCCGCACCCGGCCCCGGGTTTCGCATCCTCGGCGGCCCGGACGACGGTACCTACGCCGAGATGATCGCCATCGGCGCCGAGAACGTCTTCCCGAAGCCGGCCCGGCTGTCATGGGAGCAGGCTGCCGCCCTGCCGCTGGCCGGGCTCACGGCCTGGCGCGCGTTGCACAGCCGGGCCAACCTGCAGGCCGGCGAGAACGTGCTCATCCTGGGCATCGGCGGCGGCGTCGCGACGTTCGCGCTCCACATCGCCAAGGCTGCCGGCGCGAAGGTGTTCGTGACCTCATCCAGCGACGACAAGCTCGCCAAGGCCGCCGAGCTCGGCGCTGACGGCGGGGTGAACTACCGGTCCGAGGGGTGGGTGGACGAGTTCAAGGCGCTGTCGGGCGGCGCGGACGTGGTGATCGACTCGGTCGGGTCAACCTGGCCCGACAGCGTCAACGCCTGCCGTCCCGGTGGACGCGTTGCGGTGTTCGGCGGGACGGGCGGCGGCAAGGCCGAGATGATGATCCGGCCGGTCACCGTTGGCCAGATCTCGATCCTCGGGACGACGATGGGAAGCCCGCGTGACTTCGCCGGGCTGCTCGGCGCCGTCGACCAGGGCACCTGGGTCCCGGTCGTCGACAGCGTCCGCCCGCTGGGCGAGGCCGCCGCGGCACACGCACGCGAGGAGTCCGGACAGCACTTCGGCAAGCTGGTGCTCGTGCCGTGAGGTGGGAGCTCCTCACCGCCCTGTGCGGGGCGAGCGGACCCTCCGGCCGCGAGGAGCGCGTGCGCGCGATCGTGGAGCCGGAGCTCGTCGCCGTGTGCGATCGCGTGACCTCCGACCCGCTCGGCGGCGTGACCGGCATACGCGGCAGCGAGGGCCCCACCCTCATGCTGGCCGCACACATGGACGAGATCGCGCTGATGGTCAACCACATCGACGAGCGCGGATACCTGCGGGTCATTCCCCTGGGCGGGTGGGACGCCCGCACCCTCGTGAGCCACCGGGTCACGGTGCACGGCCGGGAGGATATCCCCGGCGTCGTCGGGACGACCCCGGTTCACCTGCTGGACGATGCCGCCCGGCAGAAGGTCCCGCGCATCGAGGATCTCGCCGTCGACACCGGCCTGCCGGCCGAACGGGTGCGCGAACTCGTGCGCACGGGCGATGTCGTCACGCGGTCGCGCACGCTCGACCCGCTGGGCGATCTGCTCACCGGCAAGAGCCTCGACAACCGGGTGGGCCTGTTTGTGATGCTCGAGGCGCTGCGCACCGCGGGCCCATCGGGGTGCACCGTCGCCGCCGCCGCGACCACGCAGGAAGAGGTCGGGCTGCGCGGCGCCAAGGTCACGACCACGCGCATCGACCCGGACATCGCGCTCGCCATCGATGTGTGTCCCACCGACGACGGGCCCGGCACGCCCTCATCCGGGCCATCCACCATGATCGGCAAGGGTGCGGCCATTCGGGTGATGGATGCCAGCGCCATTGCCTCGCGTGCCTTGGTGGATCTGCTGGTCGACATCGCCGGCGAGCGTGGCGTCCCCCACCAGTTCCACGTCTCCGCCCGGGGCGGCACCGACACCCAGTCGGTACAGCTTGCGGGCACCGGGGCCATCGCCGGCTGCGTCTCGATCCCCACCCGCTACATCCACACGAGCGTCGAGGCCGTGCACCCTGACGACATCACCGCCGCCGTGCAGCTCGTGGCGGGCCTCATCGAGCGTGCCCACGAGCTGCCGGTCGTCTGAGCTCACTTCGGCAGGGGGCTGCGCACCTTCACTCGGACGGTCGCCTCGGTCGCGTCGAACTCCCCGGAGCGTGTGGTCACCCGGATCGTCCACTCCCCGGCGGCCGACAGCGGCACCGACGTCGCCACGTAATGGCCGGGCTCGTTGCGCTCGGTCGGCGCGCTGATCGGCCCGAGCTTCGCCGCCGCCTGGGTCGCCGAGACCCGCACCTCGTCGGGGTCGACCGACTTGCCGTCGCGGCTGACATAGACGTGGATGAGGTTGGGCCCCACACGGGCCGGATCGACCACGACGCGTACCGCCAGGTCGCCGACGGTGGTGCTTGCACTCAGCGGTCCGGCCGCGATGGTGCGAGCGGGTGGCTCGGCCACGAGCAGGGTCGTCACCACGAGCACGGCCAGCATGGTGGCAAGCTCCCAGCTGATCTGGCGGCGCAGCGGCTTCAGCGCGGTGTCGTCACGCCCCGCGGTCAACCGGGTCAGCAGGCGACGGTTCAGCGCGCCGAAACCGATCAGGGCGAGCGCCAACCCGATCTTGATCATAAGGTAGACCCCGTAGCGCGACTGCCACAGGCTGGTAAGCCCGTCGAGCTGGCGCAGGCCGTTGATCGCGCCGCTCAGGAGGACGGCGCCGACGCAGACGAGGGCCAGCCGCGAGAACCTGGGCAGGACGTCGCGGGCCAGCCGGCCGCGGTCCTGCTTGGCGAGCAGCAGCGCCACGGCGACGAACGCGAGACCACCGACCCACAGCGACACGGCGACCACGTGCACAACGTCCACGACGATGGCCAGCGCGTCGATGGAGCCGGCATGGCCTGACAGGGCGGGCGTGACCGTCAGCGCCAGCGCGGAGAGGCCGAGGGTGCCGGCCAGGCCCGCTCCGCGGTGGCTCGACGCCGCCCACACGGCGACCACCGCCACGACCTCGGCGATGAGGAGCTGGGCGAGCCGCACCTTGCCGAACTGGGTGCTCACCACGTCTCCGATGACCCCGCCCTGGGTGGCGCCGCCGATGGTGATGCCGCGAACCTCGGCACCCTGCAGCACGATCGTCGCGGCCGCCGCTACCGAGAGCGAGAACGCAAGCGCCGAGACGAGGTACCACAGCCGTGCCTCGGCCGCTCCGGCCTGCCGCGACAGCACCGTGAGCAGCGCGGCGACGCCGCCGACGATGAGCACGATGAACGCCAGGTCGAGGAAGCGCGCGATGCCGGAGGCGGTACGCAGCGGCAACGAGGGCCGCCCGGACCCGATGGTGCCGATCACGCCGTTCGGATTGGCGCCACGCTTGACGACGTGGAAGACGAAGGCGCCGTTCACGGCGTGGCCGTCCGACGAGAGCGCCCGCCACACGACGGTGTAGGTGCCGGGCGTCAGGGGCGATTCGATGCGCGCACGGGTGACGTTGGGCGCGATCGCGACCTGCTTGCCCATGGTGAGCTGCTTGGCGTTGTCGTCGAACAGCTGCAGCGATCCGATCGGCTCGACCTTCTCGGAGAACGTCAGCGTGATCTCGCTGGGCGCCGCCTTCAGCACGATGTCGTTCACCGGGTCGGATCGCTCGAGCACGGCGTGTGCGCGTGCAGCGGCCGGCAGGCAGGCGAAGGCCAGCAGCAGCGCGACCAGCGCGGCCGGCGTGCGCCGCCCGCGCCTCACCGGGAGGAGGCGAGCCCGGCCAGGCCCGCGGTTGGGGTCGCCGCTGCGCTCGCGCGTTGCGAGGCCGCCACGGCTGCGGCCCCTCCCACCAAGATCACCGCCACGGCTGCGATCGCCAGGGTCGGCTTCAGCCTCAGGCCGGCCATGTGGCTGCGTCCCATCCCCGACAGCACGAGCGCGGCGATCGTTCCGCCGACGATGCCGCCCAGATGACCCCCGATCGAGATATTCGGCAGCGTGAACGTGATGACCAGGTTCAACCCCAGCCACATCGCCAGGCCGGAGAAGAGCGTGATGCGCCGTTGCCACTGCAGCACCAGCACCGCAGCCATCAGTCCGAACACACCGCCCGACGCGCCCACGGTCGGACTGTTGGGCGTGAGGAGCAGCGCTCCGGCCGACCCCCACACCACGGCGGCCAGGTAGACGAGCGTGAAGCGCAGCGGGCCGATGTAGGCCTCGAAGACCGAACCGAGGTACCAGAGGGCGATCATGTTGAACGCCAGGTGGGCGATACCGGCGTGCAGGAACCCGCTGGTGACGATGCGCCACCATTCGCCCTCGGCCACGCTCGGCCCGTACAGCTGGCCGCGCGTGGCGATGTCGCCGGTGAGCCCTCGTCCCACGGATCCGGCGCCCTGACTCACCTGCACGACGAACGCGATCACATTCAGCGCAACCAGCGTGATCGTGGCCGGCACCGCGCCGCGTTGCACCCGGCGGGGCGCCACGCGCTTGATGCCGGTACGCACACCCGCGCACTCCGGGCAGCGCACGCCGACCGGCGACGAGGTCATGCAGCTGGTGCAGATCGGCCGCTCACAGCTGGAGCAACGCACCAGGGTCTCGCGATCCGGGTGGCGGTAGCAGGTGGCTACGAGCTCGCGATCGGGGTCCGGCACACGACCCATGGTACTCACGCCAGGGTGCGTCAGCCCGAGTCGTCGGCGGCGCGTTCCCACTCGGCCATGCGCCACGCGATTTCCTCCTCGAGCTCGCGATGGCGGGTACCGGCGGCGGCGACGCGCTCGTGGTCGGCCAGAAAGGCCCGGTCGCCGAGGTCGGCCTCGATCTGTCGCAGCTCGTGCTCCAGGGCGCCGATCTCGGCCTCGAGCTTCGCGGCACGGCCGGCATTGCGTCGCCCTCGTGCAGGCTGCTTCGGGGCCGGCTTGGGGGCCGCAGCGGGCTGCGACGGGGCGGGAGGAGATGTGGCTTGGGCGTCGGCCGCTGCGCCGGCCCGCACGCGCAGCAGGTCGGAATAGCCACCTTCACGCATGACCGCCGCCCCGCCCTCCAGCGACAGCGTATGGGTCGCGATCAGGTCGATCAGGGCGCGGTCGTGGGAGATCAGGATGATCGTGCCGTCGAAGGCCATAAGGGCCTCCTCCAGCGCCTCACGGCTCTCGATGTCGAGGTGGTTGGTGGGCTCGTCGAGGACCAGCACATTGCCGCCGCGGGCGATCATCTGCACCAGCGACAGGCGGCGTCGCTCGCCTCCCGAGAGCATCTCGACCCTCTTCTCGACGGCGTCGGCCCCGAACAGGAAGCGGCCCAGCAGGGTGCGCGCCTGCGTGTTGTTCAGCGTGGTGCCCATCAGGACCGTCTCGACCACGGTCCTGGTGGGGTCGAGCTCGTGCGCGTGCTGGGAGAAGTAGCCCATCGCCACGCGGTGCCCGACGGTGAAGCGGCCGGCCAGGGGGCGCCGGCGCCCCATCAGCGTCTCCATCAGCGTGGTCTTGCCGGCACCGTTCGGACCGACCACGGCCACGCGTTGGCCGCGCTCGATGGCGAACGAGGCGTTGGCGATGAGCGGGTGATCCTTCGGGCCGATCGCCAGCCGGTCGACCTCGAGCACCACGCGCACCGGCTGCTCCGACTTCGGGAAGCCGAATGCGACCGATCGCTCGCGCGACGGCGCCACGACGCGTTCGATGCGGTCGATGCTCTTCTGCCGCGAGGCGGCCTGGCGGGACTTCGTGCCCGCCCGCCAGCGCTCCACGAACCGCTCGAGGCGTGCGATCTCCTTGGCTTGGGCCTCGGCCAGCTGGGCCTGGCGGGCGAGCGCCTCGGCCTTGGCCCGCCGGAATGCCGAGTACCCCATGTTCCACACGCGTGGCCGCTCCGGGTCCATGTCGAGCACGCTGTTCGTCACCGACTCCAGGAACCAGCGGTCATGCGAGACGATCACGACGGCCGCCTCCACTTCGACCAGCGCCGTTTCGAGCCATTCGACCGACTCGAGATCCAGGTGGTTGGTCGGCTCGTCGAGGAGCAGCACGTCGGGCCGGGCCACGAGGGCTCGCGCCAGGGATGCGCGGGTGAGCTCGCCGCCCGAGAACGACTGCAGCGGACGCTCCAGCCACGCCTCCTCGATGCCCAGGCCGCGCTCCACCCGGTCGAGCCAGGCCTGGGTCGCGTATCCGCCGATACGCTCGAACTCCCGCTGCGCGCGGTCGTACGCGCCCATCACCTCCGGGCCGTGATCGCCCGCGGCCATACGCCCCTCGAGGTCGCGCAGCGACGCCTCGACGGCATCGAGCCCGGCGAGCCCTTCGGCGACGTAGGCACCCAACGTCACGTCACGGTGCAGCGGCGGCCGCTGGTCGTGCAGCGCGATCACGGCGCCCTTGGGCAGCGTTACCGTTCCCGTGTCCGGGGCGAGCTGGCCGGCCAGGCAACGCAGCAGCGTCGTCTTGCCGGCGCCATTTCGCCCGACCACGGCCAGACGGTCGCGCGGCCCGATCGAGAAGCCGACGCCGTCGAAGAGTGTCCTGGCGCCGAACGCCTTGCTGAGGCCAACCGCTTGCAACCGGCGTAGGGTAGCGGGGATGACACCCCCGGCACCCGTGATCACCGACGCGCGCGGTGTCGATGACCTGGTCACCGCGGTGCGGGAGGCCGGTGAGTTCGCCATCGACTTCGAGTTTCTGTGGGAGCGCACCTACCGGCCCATCCCTTGCCTGGCGCAGATCGCCATCGGCGAACGGGTCTGGATCGTCGATCCCATCGAGGGCGCCCCGCTCGAGCCGATCGGTGCCCTGGTGGCCGATCCGCAGGTACGGACCATCATGCACGCGCCGTCCGCCGACCTGATGCTTCTGGCGATGCACTTCGCGACCCGTCCCGCCCACGTCGCCGACGTGCAATTGATGGCCGGCTTCGTTGGCCTCGGCGCCGGGCAGAGTCTCGCGAGCCTGCTGGAGCGGGTGCTGCGCATCCGCCTGGCCAAGACCGAGAGCTTCAGCGACTGGAGCAAGCGCCCGCTCACCGACGCACAGCTCGGCTATGCCGTTGAGGACGTGCTGCACCTGTTCGCGCTGCACGCGGAACTCGAGCGGCGCGCCACCGCGCTCGGCCGCCTGGAGTGGGTCGAGGAGGAGCACGCCCGCCGGTACGGCCCGGACGCCGCGATCGTCGGCGACCCGCGTGAGGCCTGGCGCAAGGTCAAGGGCCACGGGCGCCTCAGCGGCCGCGAGCGCGCCGTGCTGCGGGAGCTGGCGGCGTGGCGCGAGGGGGAGGCATCACGGCGGGATCGCCCCACCGGCTGGTTCATGCAGGACCGGGCCCTGATCGATCTGGCGCGTCGGCGTCCGAAGGACCTGCCGGCGCTGGAGGCGACGCGTGTCGGCGATCGCATGCGACCGGCCGAGTTGGAACGCCTGCTGGTCGTGATCGCCGAGGGCGGCGAGGTCCCCGAGCTGACGCTGCCGCCCTCCCCTCCCGCGGAGGTCACCGAGCGGGTGGAGGTGCTGGTGGCGCTCGGTCAGCTGATCGTCTCGACACGTGCCGCCGCTGAACGTCTCGCGGCGCCGCTCCTCGCGACGCGAGGTGAGGTGGAGACGTTCCTCACGGCGGCGGTCACCGGCGGCGAGCCGGACGGTCCGCTGGCGCACGGCTGGCGCCGGACGCTGGCTGGCGACGCGCTGCTGGCTCTTGCCGACGGTCGCCTCGCACTACGGCCCACCGACCGGCCCCCCTACCTGGTGGAAGAGGCGGCCGGGGTCTGAGCTCCGCGCCTACGCGGCGTACGCGAGGCCGACGACATCGTGTTCGTGCTCCTCGTCGCCGTACCAGTGGCGACAGCCTTCGACGCCGCAGGGCGATGACGGAGCTGGATCGAGTCGATCGAGCAACGCGGCGACCAGGTGAGGTTCGATCTCGTGAATCATGGGGGCTCCTGAGGGTGGGAGGACTGGAGTGGGCCGAATGATCGACAGCACACGTTTCTCCCGGGTTGAGCCCGTGTTACGTGTCGGTAAGGGCCTCGCCGATCATCGACGCCAGATCCGCCATGGCCGTGACCAGTGCGACCCGCGCGATGGACGGGACGCCCGCGGCCAGCGGCAGGACGTCCTCGGTGGTGCGCGCAAGGTAGGTGGCGGCCCAGCGCCGGTGACGGTCGCCGGCGCGCAGCACCAGGGCCTGGATGGAACGCAGGTTGTCGGTCCGGTCGGCCAGCTTCAGCACATGAGCCGCGGCCGGACCTTCGCGCCGCAGCCGGTCGTAGTAGACGGCGCAGGCGGCGCGCTCACGGCCGGCCGGCGCGGTCATCCAGTCGACGAGCGTGGCCACCTCATCGCCGAAGCCCTCAGCGACTTCGCCGACGGTGGTCGGTGTATCCTCGACCACGTCGTGCAGCAGGGCCGCCCCGATCATCACAGGCGTCGCCTGCCCCCAGCGGGCCAGCTCCAGGGCAACGCGGACCAGGTGCACCCAGTAGGGCGTGTCGGAGCCCCGACGCCGCTGCTGGCTGTGACGAGCCTGGGCGAATGCGAGCGCCTGACGCAGGGTGGTGCGCACCGGGTGGCCGTAGGTGCCAATCAACGCCAGCCATGCCCGCTCCACGGTTGCCGGAGCGTCGAACACCGTCGGCCAGGCCAGGACGATCGGGGCGATCGGCGCGAGCGCCTCCCCCGCCTCTTCGAGCGTGGGGGGCCGGAGGGGTGACGGTGCCATCCCGAACCAGAGTAGCGCCTCCCCCGGAGGACCACCCAATGCCCCGGCGCGTGGCAATCATCGACCTGGGCTCGAACACGTTCCGGCTGGTTGCCTTCAGCTACATCCCGGACGGTCCCTTCACGATGACCGACGAGATCCGCGAGACGGTTCGCCTGTCGGCGGGCGCGGGCGACGGTGTGTTGAACGACGACGCCATCGCGCGGGGCGTCGCCGCCGCCCGCATGTACGCCGCCTACTGCGAACGCACCGACGTGGATGAGGTGATCGTGGGCGCGACGAGCGCCATCCGCGACGCCGACAACCAGGGCGAGGTGCTGGAGGCATTTCGCCAGGTGGGGCTGACAGCCCGCGTGCTCAGCACCGACGACGAGGCCTACTACGGCTATCTCGGCATCGTGAACAGCATGCCGCTGCGCGACGGCTTCTTCGTGGACGTCGGCGGTGGCAGCGCCCAGGTGGGGCGAATCACCAGGCGCAATCTCGAGCGCAGCATGAGCGAGCCGCTCGGCGCCGTGCGCATGACCGAGGCCTTCCACAGCGGTCAGCGCGCCAAGAGCGGCGAGATCAAGGCCCAGCGTCGCCATGTGCAGGAGGCGCTGGCGCGGTATCCGTGGATCGGCCCCGAGCCGCTCCCGCTGGTGGGAACCGGAGGCAGCGTGCGCACGCTGTGCGCCATGGCCCAGCGGGCCACGGGCTACCCGCTGAGCGACGTCCACTCCTACCGCATGACCATCGACGCGCTCGAGCGGATCATCGACGAGGTCAGCGAGCTGCCCGTGACACAGCGAAAGGGCGTGCCGGGGCTAAAGAGCGATCGCGCCGACATCATCCTCGCCGGTGCCGTGACGGTGCACACGGTGATGCAGACGCTCGAGGTGGACGGGATCGAGGTGTGCGGGCAGGGGCTGCGCGAGGGCATGTTCTACGAGCACTACCTCGCTCCGCGGGATCCCCCGCTCATCGCCGACGTGCGGCGCTCGACCGTGATCAACCTGGCCGGCAACTACGGCGTCGACCGCATCCATGCCGAGCACGTCGCGCGACTCGCGATGGAGATCTTCGATGGCACGGCGCGCGTCGGGCTGCACGATGGCGCCGCCAACGAGCGCGAGTGGCTGTGGGCGGCGGGGCTGCTGCACGACATCGGCGTGATCGTCGATTACCACGACCATCACAAGCACGGCTTCTATCTGGTGCTGAACGGCGGTATGCCGGGCTTCAGCCACCGCGAGCTCGTGATCATCGCGCTGCTCGTGCGCGCGCACCGCAAGTCGATGCCGACCTACGACTGGCTGCGCCCCGTGCTCGCCGACGGCGATGACGAGCGCTTGGTGCGGCTGGCCTCATGCCTGCGGTTGGCCGAGCAGCTCGAACGCGACCGCACCCAGCAGATCAGCTCGATCGGCGTGGAACGCGACGGCGACCTGGTGACGTTGCGACTGCATGGCGACGCCGATCATTCGGTCGCCCTGTGGTCCGCGCGGCCGGAGGCCGTGTTCTTCGCCCAGGCATTCGGCCATCGCCTCGAGCTGACCGAGGCGGCTGGCGGGCTATGACTCGGCGAACGCTCCGCCCCAGGCGGGCGGCGGCGTTGCGACCACCGGGCGGCCTGCACCCGGGTAGCAGAACGAGGCGTTGGGCGAATAGAAGCCCCAGACCGCTTCCACCGGTTCACGGGGACGCAGTGCCGCGAACGCCCCGGCGGGCTCGAGGAGCTCGAGTGAGGTGAGCGCCCAGCCGTCGGCAAGCGTGGCGATCCACGGGTGGACCTCTTCCACCAGCCCGTCACCGTCCTGCCGCACGTAGGCCCGATCGCCGGCCTCGACGAGCGTGGGTGCGCCGACCCGCGCCGCCACCCGCACGATCGGTGACTCGCCCACTGTGGTGGTCGCGACGACCGACTCGCCCCGGAACTCGATTGCGGTACGCCCGATCTGGGTGGGGATCCCACGCGAGGCGAAGAACTCCTGAGCCTGCTGCGTGGAGGCATAGGCGGCCACCCACAGCCGCGGCGGCACCCGGGTGGGGTCGCCGGCCACGTCGAGATCGATGCCGAGCAGCGTCACCGAGTGGGCGCCCAGCCCGGACGTCTGGATCGCGGTGTCCACGACGTACTGGGTCAGCACCACGTGGCGGTCGGCATGCAGCCGCAGACCCGGGGGCGCCACGGCGTCGGGCGCGACGGGGTCGGCGGGGCGCCAGCCGAGCGACAGCAGGCGGCTGTTGATCACCATCTGGGATGCGGCGAGTCCGTACACGTGAGGAGGGCCGGCTAGCCGCCGGCGAGCTTCGTTGTGTAGTTCGCCGACAGGTGGTCGGCGACCTTCTGACGATGGTCGCCCTGAATCTCCACGACGTCGTCCTTGACGGTGCCGCCGGAACCGCACAGGCGCTTGAGCCGCGTGGCCACGTCCTGCAGGTCCGCGTGCGGGAGGCCGGTCACCAGGGTCACGGTCTTGCCTGCTCGCCCGGACGAGGAGCGCGACACACGCACGACGCCGTCCTGCGGGGGCCGGACGGCCCGTGTCGCCGCGGGGCGGCGGCGAGGGTCGGGTCGTGGCGCCGGCGGTGGCGGCGAGATGCGCCCCTCCTCGGTGGAGTACACGCGGGTGCCGGGCTCGGTTCGTCGGATGCGCGCCATGCGCCGATAGGTTACCCGGCGCATGTCCGGCATCGACCTCCACGCCCACACCACCGCGTCCGACGGCCACATGGCGCCGGCCGACCTCGTTGCGCACGCCGCGCAACTCGGTGTGCGCGTGCTGGCGATCACGGACCACGACACCGTGGCGGGCCTCCCCGAGGCGGCGGGCGCCGCCGCCGAACATGGCGTGCGGCTCGTGCCGGGCGTCGAGCTCACCGCGCAGGTGCCGCACGGCTCCATGCATCTGCTGGGCTACCTTCCCGACCCCGCGCCGGCGCGGTTGCTGGAGCGACTCGACCGGCTGAGCCAGTTGCGCACCGAGCGGATCGTGCGCATCGTCGAGCGTCTGAACGAGCAGGGCGTGGCCCTGGAGTGGGAGCGGGTGCGCGCCCGTGCGGCGGGGCAGTTGGGCCGGCCCCATGTCGCCCACGCCCTGATCGAGGCCGGGCACGCCGTGAGCGTGCAGGACGCCTTCGATCGCTGGCTCGGTGACGGCGGTCCGGCGCACGTCCCGCAGCGCGGCCTGGAGCCGGTCGAGGCGATCGCGCTGGTGCTCGCCTGCGGTGGCGTGCCGGTGCTGGCCCACCCCGCCTCCCTGCGGCTGCCGGCCCGGCACCTACAGTCGTTCGTGCAGGGCCTCGCCGCACGCGGCCTGGCCGGTATCGAGGTGCATCGTCCCGAACACCTTCCCGAGCAGCGTGACGCCTTCACACGCATCGCCTCCCGCCTGCGCCTCCTGCCCTGCGGGGGCTCCGACTTCCACAAGTTGGACGGGCCGTACGTGCTGGGCGACACCGGCGTGCCGGGCCTGCCGATCGAGACCGCCGACCGGATCGTCGAGCGGTTCGCTAACGTGGCCGGATGACCACCGCTGCACCCGACGCCAACGCTCACGGGGTCCGCTGGGATCTCACCCCCCTGGCGCCGGACGCCGCCACGGCGGCACGTGAGATCGCCCAAGCGCTGGAGGGGTGCCGGGCGTTCGAGCAGCGCTACCGCGGCACGGTGGCCACGATGGACGGGCCGGGCCTCGCAGCCGCCCTCGCCGATCTCGCCGATCTGGATCGCACGCTGTCGCGGCTGGGGTCGTATGCGCACCTGCGCGAGGCCGTGGACGTGTCCGACGACGAGACCCGCGACCTCAACGCCCAGATCGACCGTACCTACGTGGAGGCCGGTAACGCACTGCGCTTCTTCGAGCTGGAGTGGCTGGCGATCGACGACGCCACGGCCACAGCCCTGGCCGATGCGCCTGAGGTGGCCGCGGATCGCCACCATCTGCTGGCGATGCGCCGGTTCGCGCCGCACATGCTGCGCGAGGAGGAGGAGCGCATGCTGGCCGAGCGCCAGCCGGCGGCGGCGAGCGCCTGGCACACGCTCTTCGGCCAGATCACCTCCACGCTGGAGACGCCCTTCGACGCCGGCGCCGGCGAGGAGCCCCACGGCATCGACCAGCTGCTGTCGTACATGCGCTCACCGGATCGCGGCCTGCGGCAGCGGGCCCTGGCGGCGCTCTACGCGATGCTGCGTCCGCACACCCCCACCATCGCCCACTGCTACGACACACTGGTCGCCGACCGGCTGTCGATGGACCGTCTGCGCGGGTACGCCGGGCCGATGGACGCCGCGCACTTGAAGAACGAGCTGGACGGTGCGGTGGTCGAGGCGATGATGGACTCGGTCGACCGGCACTACCCGCTCGCCCAACGCTGGTTCACCACGAAGGCCGGGCTGCTCGGGCTCGACAAGCTCACGCTCGCCGACCAGTACGCCCCGATGGGCGAGGGCCGCACCGTGCCGTTCAGCGAGGGTATCGCGCTCGTCACCGAGGCGTTCCAGAGCTTCTCCCCCGAGATCGCCGACATCGCCACGGCCTTCGTCGCCGACCGGCGCGTGGATGCCGAGCCCCGTTCCGGCAAGCGTGGCGGCGCGTTCTGCAGCCCCATCACCGGTGAGCTGGGCCCGTACGTGCTGCTGAACCACACCGATCGCATGGCCGACGTGCTCACGATCGCCCACGAGTTCGGCCACGGCATGCACTTCAAGTACAGCTACGCCCGGCAGACGCCGCTGTCGGCGAGCCCCGGCATCGCGGTGTGCGAGATCCCCTCGACCTTCGCGGAGCAGATCACCTACGACCACCTGCTCGACAACGAGACCGACGCCGACACGCGTCGTGCGCTGGCCTGCGAGCGGGTCGAGGCCGCCTTCGCCACGATCTTTCGCCAGGTGGTCCTCGCGCGGTACGAGCAGCGCTGCTACGCCCAGCGGGCCGAGGGCACGGCGCTGACACCGGACCGGCTCGGCGAGAACTGGTTCACCGCCAACCAGGCCTACTACGGCGATGCGGTGGAGCTGCCTGAGGACTACCGCATGGGGTGGTCGTACATCCCCCACTTCATCCACACGCGCTTCTACACCTACTCGTACGCGTTCGCGCTGCTGGTGTCGTTCGCCCTCATGGCGCGCTACCGGCGCACCGGCCAGGACTTCGTGGCGCCGTACATCGCGTTCCTCGCCACGGGCGGAGCCGCCTCGCCGGCGGAGCTGCTCGGGCAGCTGGGGCTGGAGCTCAGCGACCCGGCCGTCTGGGACGACGGGTTCGCCGAGCTCGCCCGCATGATCGACGTGGCCCGCGGCACCTGAGGTCCGCGGGCCGACGCCGGCTACTTCTTCTTGGACGCCTTCTTCGACGCCTTCAACGGGTTGAGCGCCTTCTGGACCTGCTCCGGCAGCTCGGTGATGTGGTACAGCTTCATGGCGCACTCGGCGCCGTTGCGGTACGGCCGCGCCTGGCAGGTGTCGGGCTCGCCCCACAGGGTGGTGGTGCGGTGGCCGCGCTCGCAGACGTACACGCGTGCGACGCGCACGGGACCGAAGGCGGCGCCCGTGGCGGGCTCGTCGGCGGCGGCCACCGGCTCGGCGTCCGCCTCGCTCTCGTCGGCTGCCGCGACCGCGTCGGCTCCCTCGGCGTCGGCGGTGGCCACCGGCTCGGCGACGGCCTCCTCGGCCGCGTCCTCGGCAGGCGCTTCTGCCACGGGCTCGGTCACCTCGTCGGCGTCCGCCGCCGCCACCACGTCTGTGGCAGCCTCGACCGGCGTGTCCTCGACGGCCTCGGGGGCCGCGTCCTCGTTGATGACGTCCTGTGCGTCGTCGCTCATACCGAACTCCTGGTGGCTTGCGTCGCGACAGGATAGCGATCCACCGGCGGGATGCGAAAGGATTGCCGCGTGAACGCCGAGTCCGATCGTGAGGCCACCGTCGACGAGCCCGTACGCGTGGGCGATCTGAGCTTCGCTCTGGTGCGTCCCCCGTCGGCCGAGGACCTCATCGACGAGGACGAGTACGCGGTGGACGAACGACTTCCCTACTGGGCCGATCTGTGGCCGAGCGGACGCGTGCTGGCCGAGCAGATCGCCGCGATGGAGCTGTCGGGCCGCCGGGTCGTGGAGCTCGGCTGCGGCCTGGGTCTGCCCGCCATCGTGGCGGCGACGCGCGGCGCGTCGGTGCTCGCGACCGACTGGTACGCGCCCGCCCTGGAGTTCGTGCGGCGCAACGCCGCCCGTGCGGGCGTGGGAGTCGAGACCCTCCTGGTGGACTGGCGCGACCCCCCAGCGCAGCTGGTGGAGGGGGCACCGTTCGATCTGATCGTGGCCGCCGACGTGCTCTACGAGGCCCGCAACGTCGCGCCGCTCGCGGCGCTCATTCCGCGTTTGTGCGCGCCGCACGGTCAGGCGATGATCGCCGACCCGCGCCGCAACGACGCCCGCGCCTTCCTCGACCGGATGGTCCTGGACGGCTGGTCGCTCGAGTCAAGCGACGTGACCTTCAACGGCCGGCGCGACGAGAGCGGCTCCACCATCCATCTGCACCGCCTGACGCCGCCGAGCTGATCTCCGCCGCCCGATCGGCAACGCCTTTGCTGCGGCTGTCACGGATGTGTGTCCGGGCCGTGCCAGTGAAAACATCCGTGCCTGGCACCATTTCTTTCATGGCCGACCTTCGCCAGCCGAAGCGATGGCTGCAACGGGCCGTTCAGTCGCAGGCCCGGCCATCCGATACACTTTTCGCCGCACCGATCCTCGGTAGCTCAATGGTAGAGCATCCGGCTGTTAACCGGAGGGTTGTAGGTTCGAGTCCTACCCGAGGAGCTTCCGCCGTCACACGGCCCTCTCCGGGGAAATCCCGGTGTTGCCCGCCCGGGATGACCACTAGCCTTACCGGTCGATGAGGCATGGCACGGCAACCGCGCTTCGGCGCGCTGCGTTCACGGTGGCGGCGCTCGTTGCGACCCTCACGGCCCACGTCGGCGCCGGCGGCCACGTGGCGGTCACGATCCTCACGCCCGCCGCGATGTTCGGTTTCGCCGGCGTGGTGGCCATGGGCGGCCTGGCGTTCGGTGGCAGCCGATTCCGCGCCTGGTCACCCCTGCGCACGGTGGCCTCGCTCCTTGCGTTCCAGCTGGGCGCACACCTTGCCGTCGGCGTCGCCCCGTGGGCACTCGCGCTCTCCGGGCCCGGCCATGCCGGTACGCTGACCCTGGCCGCGCTCATCTGGCACGGCGCGGCCGCGCTGCTGCTCGGGGCGCTGCTGCAGTATGGCCAGCGCGTCGTGTCACGGCTCGTCGCCGCGCTGGCGGCCGCCTTCACCCCACGGCGCCCATCCCTGCCCCGGCCGCGGCTCACGATCCGCATCCCGGACGCTCCCGCGCGCTCACGCGATCGCGAGCGCCCCGCCGCCGCGCGCGGTCCCCCGTTGGTGCTGTCCCTCCCGGCCTGAGAGCCGGCACGCGCCCAGAGGGGTGCGCACGACAGCAACCAACGACTCGTCCGCCCGCAGCTCGGGCGGCACGAAAGGAACCACGTGAAGATCACGCACATCGCCCGTACCGGTACGGCGACCCTCGCCGCGCTCCTCGCACTCGGCGGCGTCGCCAACGCCGCCAGCAAGACCGTGACCCTGCGCTTCGCCGCAGTGGCCGGCTCGGAGATGGTCCACTGCGGCCACACGCTCGACGGTCTCGGGAGCACCAAGACCGCGGCGAACATTCAGGACTTCCGCCTGTATGTCTCAGGGGTCAAGCTCATCCGCGCCGACGGCAAGCTCGTCAAGCTCAACCTGATCAAGAACAACCGCTACAACCTCACCGCCAAGGGCGTGGGCGTCACGCTGCTCGACTTCGAAAACGGCACAGGTCCGTGCGCCGCCGAGGGCGACAAGATGACCAACACCGTGGTGCGCGGCACGGTGCCCAAGGGCAACTACGTGGGCGTGCAGTTCAAAGTGGGCGTGCCGTCGGTGCTCAACCACACCGACCCCACCGCGACTCCCGCGCCGCTCAACCTCGTGGCCATGGGATGGAGCTGGCAGTCGGGACGGAAGTTCGCGAAGATCGAGCTGGTCGACCCGAACACCACCTACGGCCAGGGCTGGAAGAACAAGGCCTTCATGGTGCACCTGGGCAGCACCGGCTGCACCGGCAACCCGGCCGCGGGTGAGATCACCAAGTGCCTGCAGCCCAACCGGGCCGTCGTGACCTTCAAGCGCTTCAACTTCGACAAGAAGATGCTGGCGATCGATGTGGCGCGTCTGGTGAGCGGCACCGACATCACGGTCAACCAGAAGGGCGCGCCCGGCTGCATGTCCGGCCAGACGGACCCTGAGTGCCCGGGCGTGTTCTCGGCGTTCGGCATCGACTGGAAGGCCGACGGCACCGGGACCGGTGCCCCGCTCGCCGCCCAGCGGCTCTTCCGCATCATTCGCTAGCGAGGACACGATGCCCACGCCACAACGGACCTCAGGGCTCCGGACGTTGGCCCGCCGAGCGGCCGCCCTTGCGGCGGCCGCCGGCTTCCTCGTCGCACTGGCCCACGCGCTCGGCCTGACGCCGTCGCCGCCCACGCGCGCCGACGCAGCCACCGTCAAGCCGTGGCAGTGGCGGTTGCCGGCGGACTTCCCCACCCCGGCCGTGCCGACCGCAAACCCGATGTCCAAGCAGAAGGTCGCGCTGGGCCGCTTCCTCTTCTACGAGCCGCGCCTGTCCGGCAACGGCACACAGTCGTGCGGCTCCTGCCACATGCAGTCGAAGGCGTTCACCGACGGCCGTGCTCGCGCGATCGGCTCGACCGGTGAACTCCACCCACGCAGCGCGCTGTCGGTGGCGAACATCGCCTACAACCGCACATTCGCCTGGGCCAACCCGTCGCTGCTCACGCCCGAGCGGCAGATGCTGAACCCGCTCTTCGGCACCAACCCGGTGGAGATGGGCGTGACCGACAAGACGCGCATGACGGTGCTTCGGCGCCTGCGCGCCGACGGTCGCTACCGGACGATGTTCGCCCGGGCGTTCCCCCGCCAGAAGCAGCCGATCACCTGGCCCAACATCATCAAGGCCATCGCCACCTTCGAGCGCACCATGGTCAGCGGCACCAGCAGGTACGACCGCTACATCGCCGGCAAGGTGACGCTGACCGATGCCGAGCGCCGCGGGATGGACCTGTTCTTCGGTGAGAAGGCCGAGTGCCACCACTGCCACTCGGGCCTCAACTTCAACGACCAGACGACCTATCTCGGCGCGCCGAAGGAGCCGCTCAAGTTCCACAACACCGGGCTGTACAGCGTCGGCGGCACCGGTGCCTTCCCACAGGGCAATGGCGGCCTGTTCGAGATCACCGGACGCGCCACCGACATGGGTCGGTTCCGGGCGCCCACCCTGCGCAATGTCGCCGTCACAGCCCCGTACATGCACGACGGCACCATCGGCACGCTCGAGGAGGTGCTCGCCTTCTACGCCGCCGGCGGGCGCGTGATCGCCGACGGCGAGAACGCCGGCGACGGCAGGACGAGCCCCTACAAGGATCCGCTCATCGCCCGCATCGACCTGACCGCCCAGGACCAGGCCGACCTCGTGGCATTCCTGCGGACGCTCACCGATCGCTACTTCCTCAAAGATCCCGCCCTGTCCGACCCGTTCGGACGGGTGCGGTGAGTCCCGGCACCCTGAGACCTCTGGATTGGTCCCCTGGAGGTCTCAGGGATGCGGGGAACCGCCGACGGCGGGCCCCGGCGAGACAGTGCGCATGGCGAGCAGGCCCACCTCGGTGACCGGCGTATACGACGGGATCGCATGCCTCGCTGCGCCAGCCGATCTGCGGTCGATGGCTGCCGCCGTCTGGGCACCCTGCACAGGACGCCGCGCCGGCGTCAGTAGATGTCGTCGACCGGCAGCCCGAACGCGAGCGCTCCCGCGAACTTGGCCTGTTGGAATGGGCGCAGCGGGTGGTACCGAGCCGCCTGTATGTCCCGGAAGCGACGTTCGAGACCCATTGAGCGGAAATACCCCTGGCCGCCGGCCAGTTCCATCGCCGTGGTGACGGCGTCGATCACGTTGCGCGCAACGAGATGGCGACCCACCATCACCTGTTGACCGTCGCCGCCGACGGCTCGTTCCGGCGAACGGCATCGAGCATCGAGCCGTGTGCGAGCCGCGCTGCGGTCAGCTCGGTGTCCATGCGGCCGGCGAGCTGAAGATCCTGTTCCCGAACGTCGTTGCCCTTGACGTGCGCGATCGCCATGTCGCGCGCGCGTTCGGCGATGCCGAGGTAGACGGCGTAGATCAGCGGGAAGGCAATCGTTGCGATCACGTGGAACAGCGGGTGCCAACTCCCTGCGGCACGGCGTGCAGCCACCGCCCCATCCGGGATCACCAGGCCGTCGATCATCACGTCGTTGGACCCGGTCCCGCGCATGCCCAGCGTCCGCCAGGTGTCCAACACCGTCACGTTGGGTGACGCCATCGGCACGGCGAAGTGCAGCACCACCGGGTGCTCGCCGTCCTCCTCCGCCACCGCGCTCGTCATCAGCAGGTCACCGACCGGCGATCCCGACGAGAAGACCTTGCGCGCCGTGATGCGGTAGCCGCCGTCGACCTTCTCGGCCCGACCGGAGCCGCCGATCCAGTCCGAGCCGCCACTCGACATCAGCACGAGGCGCTCGTCGGCGACGCGGCTCAGCAGTGGCTCGACGGCCGTCACCCCTTGATGAGCCCATCTCCAGGCGGGGATCGCGACCTGGTGGGTGTGCATCGAGAGCGCCAGCGCGGTCGAGCCGCAGTGGTAGGCAAGCTCGCGGAGCATCGCGGCAAGCTCATCCACATCGGCCCCGCCGCCGCCCAGATCGGCGGGAACACCGGCTTCGAGCAGCCCGGCCCGTCGCAGGTCCGCGAAGTTCTCGGCAACGAACACATCCTCGTCGGGGTGCTCGTCTGCGCGCCGGTCGAAGACCGGTCCGAGTTCCCTCGCGACTTCGATCGGACTCCGGGTCGACGCGGACGCCTTCGGAATCGTGGGTGATGTCATGACGTTCCTCCTGGGGCAGGGTGACTCTCACCGAGGACGGTAGGTCCTCGCCGGCCCGCCTCACCAGTGCAGGAAGTGAACCGCACCGAAGCGCCTGTGCGTCGCAGCGCAACGGATCCCTTGCCGGTGCGGGTTTCGCGGGACGCGAATTGGCGCCCGCAGGCGCTGCGCTATCGTTTGTGAACTACCAGAGGGCGGGAGGACGACAGCGTGAGCGATCATGCCGACCGCGGGAGCTACGGTCAGTTTTGCCCGGTCTCGATGGCCGCCGAGATCCTCTGCAACCGCTGGACCGTGCTGGTGGTCCGCGAGTTGCTGTGCGGAACCACCCGGTTCAACGACCTGCGACGTGGCGTGCCTCGGATGTCGCCGGCATTGCTCTCCAAACGGTTGAAGGAGCTCGAGGGTGCCGGTGTGCTCGTGACTGTCCCGTCACCGGGCCGGCCCGGTGTCGTCGACTACCGCCTCACCGAGGCCGGCGAAGACCTGCGGGAGGTCATCTTCGCGATGGGCACCTGGGGGCAGCGCTGGGTGGAGTCGTCGCTGACGCTCAAGAACCTCGACCCGTCGCTGCTCATGTGGGACATGCGTCGCTGCCTGCGTCCCGAACCACTGCCCCCGCGCCGGTGCACGGTCAAGTTCACCTATCCGGAACTCAGCAGCGACCGCCGCTCATGGTGGCTCGTGATCGAGGACGCCACCGTCGATCTGTGCGGATTCGACCCCGGGTACGAGGTCGACCTGTACGTCCGGAGCTCGCTCGGAACGATGACCGCCGTATGGATGGGGTTGCGCAGCCTCGAAACCGAGGCAGCGGCCGGGAACATCGTGGTGACCGGGGATCCCGAGATCGCCAGGTCGATGGGCGAGTGGCTCGGCTACAGCGCGTTCACGCAAGTGCCCCGCCACGTCAGTTAGGTGAGGGCCACCCGACCTACGGGCGCAGGGCGACCTTGATGTGACGGGCGTACTCGTCGAGTGCCTGCTCGGCGGCCTTCGGCGACTCTGCCTGCTCGATGATGCGCACGATCTCGCTGCCGATGATCACGCCGTCGGCGTGCTCACCGACGCGAGTGGCATCGTCCGGAGTGCGCACCCCGAAGCCGACCGCGATCGGTGCCGAGATGTACCTGCGAGCCCTCGCCATGAACGCGGCGAACTCCTGGTCCACCTCCACCCCACCCCCGGTGACGCCGGTCACGGCCACGCAGTAGACGAACCCCTGTGCCTGACGGCCGATCTCTTCCAGTCGCTCGTCGGTGCTGGTGGGTGCGGCGAACGGAATGAGCGCCACCCCGGCGGCGCCGGCCGCCTCGCGGATGTCGTGGCTCTCTTCGATCGGCAGGTCCGGGATGAGGATGCCGGCCACGCCGGCGCCGGCGACCCGACGCATGAACGACCCGGCGCCGGTCGCCAGCACGGTGTTGAGGTAGGTCATGATCACCACCGGCGGGCCACCGCGCAGCCGCTCGGCCAGCGCCAGCACGTCGTCCGGTGTCGTGCCGGCCCTGAGTGCACGCTGACCCGCGCCCTGGATGGTGGGTCCGTCCGCCAGCGGGTCCGAGAACGGGATGCCGAGCTCGATCACGTCGGCGTACCGCGCGAGCACCGCCGCGTAGCGGGCGCTCTGGGAGGCGTTCGGGTCGCCGGCCATGATGTACGGGATGAACGCCGTGCCGTAGACGCTTGTGAATGCGGCTTCGAGCCGCTCGATTCCGTCAGCCATCACATCTCCAGTGCCGTTGCCACCGAATCCACGTCCTTGTCCCCGCGTCCCGAGAAGCACACCACCACCGGTCCGTCCTCCCCGGCGCCGGCCTGCGAGAGCGCCGCCAGGGCGTGCGCGGTCTCGAGCGCCGGGATGATGCCCTCCAGCCGCGTGCAGCGCTGGAACGCCTGCACGGCCTGCGAGTCGGTGGCGCTGACGTAGCGCACCCGCCCGGTGTCGCGCAGGAAGGCATGCTCGGGTCCGACCCCGGGGTAGTCGAGGCCGGCCGAGATCGAGTGTGCCTCCATCACCTGCCCCTCCGAGTCCTGCAGCAGGTAGGAGTACGAGCCGTGCAGCACGCCGGGTCGACCCGCCGCCAGCGGGGCGCCGTGCTGGCCCGTGCGCAGACCGTGGCCGGCGGCCTCGACGCCGACCATCTTGACGTCCGGGTCGTTCAGGAACGCGCGGAACATCCCGATGGCGTTCGAGCCGCCACCGATGCACGCGACCACGACCGCGGGCAGGCACCCTTCGATCGCCATGATCTGCTCGCGCGTCTCGTCGCCGATCACGCGCTGGAACTCGGCGACGATGTTCGGGTAGGGAGCCGGGCCCACAGCCGACCCGATGACGTAGTGCGTGGTGCGTACGTTCGTGACCCAGTCGCGGATGGCCTCGCTGGTGGCGTCCTTCAACGTGCCGGCCCCGGAGTCGACCGGGCGCACCTCCGCGCCCAGCATGCGCATACGGACCACGTTCAGGTGCTGGCGCTCCATGTCGACCCGGCCCATGTAGACCACGCAGTCGAAGCCCAGCAGTGCCGCCGCCGTGGCCGTCGCAACCCCGTGCTGCCCCGCGCCGGTCTCGGCGATGATGCGCTGCTTGCCCATTCGCTTCGCCAGCAGCATCTGGCCGAGGGCGTTGTTGATCTTGTGGGCTCCCGTGTGGCACAGGTCTTCGCGCTTGAGGTAGAGCAGGTCGATGCCGTGGTGGTCGCCGAGTTTCTTCGCGCGGGTGAGCGGCGTGGGCCGCCCGACGTAGTTCGCCAGCAGGTCGTTGAACTCGGCCCAGAAGGCCGTGTCGTCGGCGTAGTGGGCGAACGCCTCGTCGAGCTCGTCGAGGGCGCCGATGACCGTCTCGGGCACGAAGCGCCCACCGTAGTCGCCGAACCTCGTCATCCGCTGCCTCACACCGTGCTCCTCGCTGCCGCCGCCTCGCCCACCGCCGCCATGAAGGCCGCGATGCGCCCCGCATCCTTGACTCCCCGTGCGGACTCCACCCCCGACGATACGTCAACGCCCCAGGGCGTGACCATCGCGATCGCGTTGCCGACGTTCTCGGGTGTGAGCCCGCCTGCCAGCAGGAACGGGCGTCGCAGGCCGTGGGCGCCGATCAGCGCCCAGTCGGGCGACTGGCCGGTGCCGCCGTGCTGGCCCGCGACCGCCGCGTCCAGCAGAAGGAGGTCCGCGTCAGAACGAACGGCGGCCGCGAGCGCCGCGGTGCCGTCGACCCCGACACCCAGGATCACCGGGCGATCGCAGGCAGCGCGCAGCGCGGCGACGTCGGTCGTGCCGTGCACCTGCACGTGGGTGAGCCCGACTGCGGCCACCACCTGCGCGATCGTGGCTGCCGGAGCATCGACGAACACGCCGACGCGGGCGATCGAGGGCGGCAGGACCGCGGCAACGGCGCGCGCCTCGTCGATGCCGACCCGTCGTGGCGACCCGTCGGCGAAGACAAGTCCAATGGCCCAGGCGCCGAGCTCGGCGGCCAGCACCGCGTGCTCGGGGTCGCGCAGGCCGCAGATCTTGATCCGCGGCGGCTCACGCATTGAGCTGACTGAGCCTCCCCCGCTCCCCGGCGCGCCAGCGCGGCAGGAACACGGTGATCAGCGCGCCCTGCCCGGGCCGGCTCCACACGTCGAGCGAGCCGCCCAAGAGCTGGGCGCGGTCGCGCATGCCGAAGAGCCCGAAGCGGGCCTGCGGGTTGCCGGGCGTCGGCCGGCGCACATCGTCGGCCTCGAATCCCCGCCCGTTGTCGCGCACCTCCATGGTGATGCCGGCCGGGCCCTCCCGCAGCCGCATCACCACCTCGGTGGCCGCGCCGTGGCGGGCGGCGTTGTTCAGCGCCTCCTGGAGGATGCGATAGAAGGTGATCTTCTGCGACAGCGACACGCGGGAGTCGGGGAACTCGCCGATGGCCTCCGAATCGACCGTGACGCCGTACTGCGCTTCGAACCCCCGCACCGCGATCTGGAGGATCTCGGGCAGATCGCGGTCCTCGAATTGCGCGGGCCGCAGGTGGCCGATGAGCTCGCGCATCTCCTGTAGGGCGCCGCCCAGGGTCTCGTAGATGCGCTGGAGGGAGGGTCGGAGCTTGTCGGGCAGCACCGCCCCGTCACGCTCCTCGTCGTCGAGATCGGCCTCCAGCAGCTGCACCTCGAGCAGCGCCACCGAGAGCTGCTGGGTGGGGCCGTCGTGGATGTCGAGCCCGATGCGGCCGAGCATCCGCTCGTCGCCCTCGAGGATCTGGGCCATGGCGCGCTCCAGCGTCTCGCTCAGGCGCACCTGCTCCAGCAGGCTGCCGACCCGCTCGGCGCCCACGCGCACGGCATGGCGGCGCAGCGGCTCCTCTGCCAGCGGTACCTCGCCGGCCACCCAGATCACGCCGTGGGAGCGCTCCGCGGTGCGTACGGGCAGGGCCAGCGCGTAGCTGAGGCCCGCCTCGCGGAGGGCATCGGGCAGTGCGGCCTGCTCGACCTCGAGCTCCATGCCCTCGAAGTGCGCCTGCCCGGCGGCACCCTCGGTGAGCGGCTGGTCGTCCATGCCTCCCGACACCGGCAGGTTGACGCTGTCGACCACCGTGAATCGCCCCGCCCGCGTGTCGGCGGCCTGCAGCACCGCCGCTCGCGCCCCGAGCGCGTCGACGATCACCCGCAGCAGCCGGCCGATCTCCGCGGCGACGTCGCCCGAGTCGGCGCCGACCGCAGTCACCGCAACCAGTGCATTCAGCCCGGTGTCGTCGTGTTGCTGTACGTCGCTCATCGTCACTAAGATGTTAGCTGCTCGTGCATTCCCGCCCCGCGCGCCGATCTGCGTGCGGTACTGCATGGAAGCGACCAATGATCCGAGTCCTTCTCGTTGACGACAACGCCCAGTTCCGGGGTGTCCTTCGCCGCCTGCTCGAACGGGAGGCGGACCTGACCGTGGTCGACGAGGCGGCGAACGGCCGGGAGGCCCTCGAACGGGCAGCCGCCCTGCACCCCGATGTGGTCTTGATGGACGTCTCGATGCCCGAGCTCGACGGGGTGGCCGCCACGCGGGCGCTCACCGACGCGTCGCCGCAGATCGCCGTCGTGCTGCTGTCGATCGGCAACAAGCCGCAGGAGGTGGCTGCCGGTCTGGCAGGTGGCGCCGCCGAGTATCTGGCGAAGGGCGTCGGCGTCGAACACATCGTCGCGGCGGTCCGGCGACACGGTACCCACCGATGACGGGGCATGGCCCGCGCACCCGCAACGGTGCGATAGCCTCACCCTGGATCCCAGGGAGGCACCCGTGAGTTCACGCACGACGATGCGCGTGGCGATCGCCGATGATCACCGGCTGATGCTCGACGGCATCAAGCGCGCGTTGGAGACCGCACCGGACATCACGGTCGTCGGCGAGGCGATGAGCGGCGACGAGATGATGCGACTGCTGCCCACGATCGAAGCCGACGTGGTCATCCTCGACCTGCGCATGCCGAACGGCGATGGCCTGGAGACGCTCACCCGCATCCGTGAGCACCACCCCGGCATGAAGGTGATCATCCTGTCGATGTTCGACGACTCCGACCACATCGACCAGGCCCTCCAGCGCGGCGCCGACGGATACGTGGTGAAGTCGATCAACCCGCTCGACCTGCCATCCACCATCCGTCAGGTCGTGGAGGGCAACGTCCACCTGCGTAGCGTCGCGATCCCTGCCGGCGCCACCACCGATTCCCGCTCGGCTGGCCGGGGCAACTCGAGTCCGCTGACCGACCGCGAACTGTCGATCCTGAGGCTGGTGGCCGAGGGGATGTCGAACATGGACATCGCCAATCGCCTGTTCGTGACCGAGCAGACCGTGAAGTTCCACCTGTCCAACATCTACCGCAAGCTCGGGGTCAGCAACCGCACCGAGGCCACGCGCTACGCGTACAAGGCCGGTCTCATCGAGTAGCTGCCGCGCGCCGGTTGGGTTATGCTTGCTGGCGATGCGCATGCCTGAGCAGACAGCCGCTGGGATCTCACCGGGACGGAGTGACGATGGCGAGCCTTCCCAAAATCCGCCGCACGCGGCTGTCGGCGCACGCCGCTCTCCCTGCTGAGCGCACCACACCCGACGTCCAGCGCCTGGAGGCGTTCGGCCTCACCTGGCTGAATATCGAGAGCCCGACCGCCATCGATGCGCAGTGGCTGGCGGCCAACTACGACTTCCACGAGCTGGACATCGAGGACGTGCTCTCGCGCCGTCAGCAGCGCTCGAAGATCGACGAGTACGACGAGTACGTGTTCATGGTGCTGCACTTCCCACGCTTCGATAAGCGCACCCAGCGGATGCAGGCGGCGGAACTCGACATGTTCCTGGCCGAGGACCTGCTGATCACGCTGCCGAAGGAGCCGCTCAAGCCGCTGTCGGCGCTGTGGGCGCAGCTGGAGACGCGGCAGGACGAGCAGGCCCGCCACATGAGCAAGGGCTCCGGCCACCTGATGTACGAACTGGTGGACCGCCTGTTCGACTACTGCTTTCCCATCCTGGGAAAGATCGGTCACAAGCTCGAGTGGATCGAGGACCAGATCTTCGAGGACAAGGGCAGCGAGGTGGTGCGCGACATCTCGAACACCAAGCAGGAGATCATCAACTTCCGCAAGATCATCAAGCCGCAGCGTCCGACCCTGCGCGGGCTCGAGCGCACCACACAGCGCTACGCCCCTCACGACCTGGAGCTCTACTTCGACGACATCGTCGACAAGAACGAGCGGGTGTGGGACGAGCTCGAGAACTTCAAGGAGGTCGTGGAGGCGCTGGACGGCACGAATGAGGCCGTGATCCGCCAGAAGCAGAACGATCTGATCCGCGTCCTGACCCTGCTGTCGGCGATCCTTCTGCCGCTGACGCTGGTCACCGGCTTCTACGGCATGAACGTGGACGGGCTCGTCGGCGCCGGCCACTGGTGGGGGTCGCTCCTGGTGCTCTGCATCATGGGGGGAATTGCCGGCGGGTTCGTGTGGTACTTCCACCGTAAGCGCTGGCTCTGACGGGTGCCGCGTCACATCATCTGGGCGCCGTGGCGGATGAGCTACGTGACCGGTGAGCGCGACGATCCGGGCTGTGTGTTCTGCGCGGCGGCCACGACGGACGACGAACACGGCATGCTCGTGCTCGCCCGCGGTGCGCACGCCTACGTGATCATGAATCGCTACCCGTACAACAACGGCCACATCATGGTGGTGCCGAACGACCACGTGCCTCGTCTGACGGACCTCGATGTCGCCACGACCGCCGAGCTCATGGACCTGGCGCGCCGCGCCCAGGACGTGATCCAGCAGGCGATGCGGCCTCAGGGCTTCAACCTCGGTATGAATCAGGGCAGCGCTGCGGGCGCCGGCATCGAGGAGCACCTCCACCTGCACCTGGTGCCGCGGTGGGTCGGCGATACCAACTTCATGCCGGCGATCGGCGACACCCGGGTGATTCCGCAGCACCTCGACGACACCTACGCGCTGTTGAAGGACGGTTTCCGCTCATGACGCTCGACCCCGGCGTGTTCAAGGCGTACGACGTGCGCGGCCTCTACCAGCAGGAGATCGACGAGGAGGGCGCCGAACGCATCGGGCGGGCCTTCCCGGGCGTGGCCGGTGCCACGCGCATCGCCGTGGGGCACGACTGCCGCCTGTCGTCGCCCAGCATCGCCGCGGCGTTCATCGCCGGGGCGCGGGCCGCGGGAGCCGACGTGTGCGAGCTGGGGCTCGCGGCCACCGAGATGGTCTACTTCGCGGTCGCAGACGGCGGCTTCGACGCCGGAGCGGCGATCACCGCCAGCCACAACCCCCCGCAGTACACCGGCGCAAAGCTGGTACTTGCCGGCGCAGTGCCCCTGTCCGGTGACACCGGGATCGGCGAAGTGGGTCGTCGCGCGCTGTCGGGCCGGCTGCCGACGGCTGAAGTGCCAGGCACGCTCACATTCGACGACACCCTGGTGGAGCGCTTCGTCGCGCGCTGCCTGAGCTTCATCGATCCGACCGCCGTGACCGGGCTGCGCGTGGTGCTGGATGCCGCCAACGGCATGGCCGGCCGGTACCTGCCCGCCGTGCTGGAACAGCTGGCGATCGACGCGGTGCCGTACTTCCTGGAGCTCGACGGGCGCTTCCCCAACCATGAGCCGAACCCGCTGCTGGAGGAGAACCGCGCCTTCATCGAGGGCAAGGTCATCGAGGACGGCGCCGACCTGGGCATCGCCTGGGACGGCGACGCCGATCGCTGCTTCTTCATCGACGACACCGGCGCCTTCGTGCCCGGCGACTTCCTCACGGCGCTCCTGGCCGAGCACATCCTGAGGCAACACGGCCCGGCGACCGTCGTGTACGACCTGCGCGCGTCCTGGGCGGTGCGCGACAGCATCCTGGCCGCCGGCGGCACACCAGACGAGTTTCGGGTGGGCCATGCGTTCATCAAGCGGCGCATGCGTGAGGTCGACGCCGTGTTCGCCGGCGAGGTCAGCGGCCACTACTACTTCAAGGACTTCTCGTTCGCCGACACCGGCCTCGTCCCGGCACTGCTCGTGCTCGAGCTCTTGGCCACCTCAGGCCGCAAGCTGTCGGAGCTTGTGGCCGCCTTCCGCGCCAAGTACCACATCTCCGGCGAGATCAACTCGACGGTGCAGGACGCCTCCGCGGTGCTGGCCCAACTGCGTGAACGGTACGCCGGCGGCACCCAGACCGAGGTGGACGGACTCTCGGTGGCCTACGACGACTGGCACTTCAACGTGCGCTCCTCGAACACCGAGCCGCTCGTACGCCTGAACCTTGAGTCGCTCGTCTCCGAGGCCGACATGCAGCGGCGGCGTGACGAAGTGCTCGCGATCATTCGCGGAGCGTGATGACGGGCGAAGGGTCCGACGCCTCGCTCGTCGTCGAGGAGCTGCGGGTGCAGTATCAGCGCGGGGCGCAGCCGGCGATCGACGGCGTCACCTTCCGGCTGGCACCCGGCGAGGGGCTGTTGCTCGCCGGAGAACGCGGCAGCGGCAAGTCGTCGGTGTTACGTGCGCTGGCCGGTCTGGTGCGCTTCGCCGGGCACGTGTCGGTGGGCGGTGCGTTCCCGGGGACGCCGGGCGCCAGCGCTCGCGTGGGGTATGCGCCACAGGGCAAGTCCTTCCCGGACCGACTGACCCCCCGGGAGATCGTGCGGCTCGTCGCCCAGCTGCGCGGGGGCGCGGTACCGGCGGGTGTGGTGGACGACGCCCTCGACGGCGCCGGCGTGCCGGCCGAGCGGCGCCGGAGCCCCACGGCCGATGTCGAGGTCGCGCGGCGCGTCGCGCTTGCCTGTGCCCTGGTCGGGGCACCCGACGTGTTGCTGCTGGACGACCCGTGGGAGTTCCCCGAGACCGAGGCCGCGATCGCCGCGGTGCGAGCCCGCGGCGGCACGGTGCTCGCGGCCTCGCACGACCCTGGCAACCTTCCGGCCCTCCTCGGTCGCACCCTCACCCTCGTCGACGGTCGGAGCGCATGAACGCCTTCCTGGTGCTGCTGCGCAGCGACGTGCGTGCCACCCTGCGTCGCACCTGGTACCCGGCGATCGTCGGTGCCGGCGTGGTGGGCGTCGCGCTCGTCGCCGTGGGCGCCATTGGCGACCATGGTTCGGCGCGAGTGGACGCACTGCGGTCCGGCGGCGCGTCGGTGCTCCTGCTGGGCGGTCTGGTGCTGGCGCTCACCCTCGGCGCCACGGCGTTCTGGGGCGCCATCCAGGGTGGCCATCTGGGCCTGCAGGTTGGGGCCGGCGCACCGCGGGCGGCAATCGCGCTCGCCCGCGCCTCGGCACGACTGCTGGTGCTCGCGGCGGCGGTCCTGGTGTGGACCGCCGCACTCATGGTTGCCACCGTGGCGCTCGGTCATGGCTTCGACGGCGACCTTGCGATTCACGGCGCCACCGTGTTCGAGACGCTCGCATTCACCCTGTTGGCAAGTGCTGCCGCGAGCACCGTGCTGGGACCGGCGGTGGCGGCCGTCGTCGGCCTGATGGCGCACATCACCGCCCAGGCCACCGTCAACCTCGCCGCCGCCGCGGACGTCGGACAGCTGGGCGTTGCCAACCGGCTTGCCCACGTGGCCTACAACGTCCTGCCACGCGCCGTCACCTCGCCGATGATCGCCGAGATGCAGAACCGCGGTGCCGGCGGGCCGGCTGCCCCGCAGTTCAAGATCAACGAGCTGCCGGTGCCGGTGGGCGCCGCGGGTATCGGCACGGTGCTGTGGACGCTCGCGTGGTGTGGCATCGTCCTGTGGTTGTGCTTCGTCGGCCTGCGCCGTCGCAACCTGAACTGAGCGCGGCACGCGCTGCCCGCACCGGTTACGCTCGCCAGGTGAAGCTCTCCACCTTCCTCCCCTACGCCGGCCGGCCCGTCGATGCGGTGGCGGCGGTGGTGGCCCTGGAGGGCGTCGGGCTCGACACGGTGTGGGTGCCAGAGGTGTACGGGTTCGATGCGCCGACGCTGATGGGCTACCTCGCCGCCCGCACGAGCACCGTCGCGATCGGCTCCGCCATCCTCAACGTCTATTCCCGCACGCCGGCGCTCATCGCCCAGACCGCGGCCGGCCTCGACCATGTGAGCGGCGGCCGGGCGATCCTGGGGCTGGGCACCTCGGGGCCGCAGGTGGTGGAGGGCTGGCACGGCGTGCCGTTCGACGCGCCGATCGCACGTACCCGCGAGGTGGCCGCGATCGTGCGGCTGGCGCTGCGGCGTGAGGAGCTCATCAGCGACAGCGGCCACTACCGCCTCCCGCTCCCTCCGGGGCAGGGCACAGGGTTGGGCAAGCCGCTCCGCATGCTCACCCGGCCCGAGCGCCCGGCCATTCCCATCTATGTGGCGGCACTGTCACCCACCTCGGTGCGGGCCGTCGCCGAGTACGCCGACGGCTGGATCCCGTTCCTGTTCATGCCCGAACACGCCGACGCGGTGTGGGGCGAGGCGCTCCGCGCAGGGGCGGCGAGGCGGCCGGCAGACCTCGGCACGCTCGAGGTGGTGGCCGGAGGGCTCTTGGCGATCGGCGATGACGTCGACCGGATGCTCGACGCCGCCCGGCCGAGCGCCGCGCTCTACATCGGCGGCATGGGTGCTCGCGGGCGCAACTTCTACAACGACCTCGTGGTGCGCTACGGGTTCGCACACGCGGCGAAGGCCATTCAAGACGCCTACCTGGCGGGTCGCACGAAGGCGGCCGAGGCCCTCGTGCCCACCGAGCTCCTGGCCGGGACGAATCTGGTCGGCACCGCGGCCCAGGTGCGGAGCCGTCTTGACGCCTATCGCGCCGCCGGGGTCACGAATCTGAGCGTCACGCCGATCGGCGACGACCCGATCGCTCAGGTCGCGACCGTCCGGCGCTGGCTGGATGAGGGTTAAACCGAGGTGGCGAGCTCGCCGCGGTCGATGCGTCCGTAGAGGCTGTCGCGCTCGTCCGGTTCCTTGCCACCCGAGACGATCAGCTGTCTGATGCGGTCCTGGGTGAGCCCGAGCGGCGTCTGCACCGTGGTGGCGTGCGCCACGCGCTCCTCGGTGAGGGTGCCCGACAGGTCGTCGAGCCCGTACGAGAGCGCCTCCGAGGTGATCTCCTCGCCCAGCATGACCCAGTGGCCCTTGATGTGCGGGAAGTTGTCCAGGAACAGACGCCCGACCGCGATGGTGCGCAGCTTCTCCTCGCGCGACGGGCCGGGCAGATAGGCGAACTCGGTGTTGCCCGGCAGGAAGGGCAGCGGGATGAAGGCCTGGAAGCCGCCGGTGTCGTCCTGCAGGTCGCGCAGCGACTGCATGTGCTCGACCTGCTCCTCCGGCGTCTCGAAGTGACCGAACAGCAGGGTCGCGTTGGTGCGTAGACCAAGGCCGTGGGCCTCGCGGTGCACCGCGAGCCAGCGGTCGGCCGGCACCTTGCGGTCGGCGATGATCTTGCGCACGCGTGGGCTGAACACCTCGGCGCCGCCACCCGGCATCGTGTCGTGGCCGGCGGCGATCGTGCGTTCGAGCGCCTCGCGGACCGACACCTTCGACAGGCGGGCGATGAAGTCGACCTCCACGGCGGTGAGCGCGGTGAGCGCCACGTGCGGCAGCTGCGACTTGAGCTCGCGGAACAGGTCCTCGTAGTACTCGAGGTTGTACTCGCGGGTCATGCCGCCGACGATGTGCAGCTCGGTGATGCCGAGGTCGGTGAACTGCTTGGCGCGATCCACGAGCTGGTCGACGCTGTAGGCGTAGGCGCGCTCGTCCTTGTCGGTCCACACGGCGAACGCGCAGAAGCCGCACCCGACCACGCAGATGTTGGTGGGGTTGAGGTGCGCGTTGACGTTGTAGGTCACCCTGTCGCCGTAGGTACGGCGGGCGACGGCGTCGGCGGCTGCGCCGAGCTCTTCGAGCGGGGCGTCACGGTAGAGCGCGATGGCGTCGGCGGCACTGATGCGCTCGCCGTCGGCCGCGCGGGCAAGGATTGATTCGACCATGATCGGGAACGGTAGCAAGCCGGCAGGCTGAAATACCCGGTTGCGGTCGCTCCCGACCGGCCTCAAGGGCAGCCGTGACGCTGCGCGTGGCTGCTAGCGTGAGCGGCATGGCATATGCGGACGCCTTCACCGCCCTCATGGCCGAGCAGCCGCGCGGCTGGGCCTTCTTCGAGTGCTACCTGACCGTCGACGATCCCAAGCGGCTCGTCGATGCGCGTGTGGGGCTGGCGCGCGCCAATGCGCGCCCCGTTCGCGAGCCGAAGGGGCACGACTTCGAGATCACCGTCGCCAACGAGTGGGGCCACGGCGCCACCCCCGGCGTGGTCGAGTCGGCGCTTCGCATCCTCGACGATCTGGGCATCACGGGCCGCGTGTGGTTCGGCGCGACCTATGACGCACTGCGCCCGGCGCCGGCCCACCGCGCCGGCCCATAGGTGTGTACCGCTCACCCGACGACATCGCACTCCTCACCGAGCTGGCGGGTGTGCTGGACGAGACCGTTGCCGAGGCGGGCCTGACCTCCGGCACCTACTTGGTGTTACGCGAGGTCACCGCGGCGACCGGGCCCGTGTCGGTGCGACAGCTGGCCGACCGGCTCGGAGCGGATGCTGACGAGGTGGCAGAGCTGGCCGGCCGCCTGGCGCAACAGGAGTTCGTGGCCGTGCGCGCGACGGGCCTGGAGTCCACGCCGGTGGCGGTCGCGCGGGTGCGCGACGTCGAGACGCGGGCCAACGAGGCCATCAGGGCGTACGTGATGGAGCGCGCGCACTCCCCCACCGTGTACGGCCTGGTGGCCGCCATGCAGACCGGTCGGTTCACCGTCGTGGACCTGATCGAGTTCATCAATGCCGGTGCCGACGACGACGACGCGCGACCACCGGAGTGATCTCAGGCGTTGTGCGGGACGGCTGAGCGAGCGAGCAGCTCCCGGGCACCGGCATCCGCCTGTTCCACCGCCTGGCCAAGCACGGCGGCGAGGGGTGAGCCGATGCCGCACGCCCCGCACGCAACCTCCACGTCGCGGAGGCCGGCCTGGACGTCCGCCGAGAGGGTGTCCTGGATCGGCACCAGTGGGTCGGTGGCCGCGATGAACTTCAGGTGGGCCCTGCGGGCCGCGTCGTGATGGGCGACGGCCTCGTCGAGCATCGCGACCGTGGCCAGGGCCCGCTCAGGAGCCGCGCGCCAACGGGCGAGGCGCTCGGTGGCGTCACTCAGTTCGCTCAGCGCGTCGGCCACCTGCGCCTCCGTGAGCGCTGCGACCTTACGCGCGAGGCCGGCAAGCGCGCCGAGCTCGGCGGGGTCGATTGCGCGCTCCATCTCCTCCACCAGCAGCGCAGCGCACAGTGCGGTGCGGACCAGCTCGGGGTCCCGTACCACCTCTCCGGCGCGATCGAGGCAAAGCACCGTGCCGTCACCGAACGCGCAGAGGTAGCTCCGACCAGCAGGCCCTGCTTCAACCGCTCGCACGCCGTCCGGTTCGCGTCCGACGACAGCAGTGGAGCGCATGTGCGCGTCTGTCAGGTCGGCGACGAGGGCGTTGAGGTCGGTGGTCGCCACCGGTCAAGCGTAGCCGTCTGCCCGCGCCGATCCCTACACTCGCCGGGTGGCCGCCGAGACAGATGCAGATCGCCTTCCGGCGGCCGCGGTTCTGGCCGAATGGCTGCGCGCGCCGTTCGATGGCAGCCCGCCGCCGGTCGATGCCGCATCGTCCCTGGCGGCGGTGCTCATCCTGCTGCATGACGTTGACGGGGCGCCGAACCTGATCCTCACGCGGCGTGCCGACCACCTGCTCCACCATCCCGGGCAGGTGTCGCTGCCAGGGGGGCGCTTCGACCCGGGTGATGTCGACCTGGCGTCGACGGCACTACGCGAAACCTGGGAGGAGGTCGGTGTGGACGCCGACGCGCTGGAGCTCGTGCGCCGCCAGCCCACGGTGCACACCCGGGTGAGCGGCTTCCTGGTGGTTCCGTTCGTGGGCGTCGCCGTGGCCCCAATCGATCCGGTGCCCTGTGACGACGAAATCGCGCGCATCATGCACGTGCCGGTGAGCGAGCTGCTGCTGGCGCACCACCGGCTGCCGCCATCACCGACGATCGCGACGTTGCGCTATCCGCTGGATGGCGAGGACGTGTGGGGCGCCACCGCACGCATCCTCGCCGACTTCAGCCGGGATGTGCTGGCGAGCCGGGCCCGTCCGGGAGGTTGAGCGAGGGACGCCCCGGCAGCTCCGCCTGCCCTGCCCGTCCGGCCTCGCCGCCGACGGCGAGCACCTCCAGATGGGCAAGATGCGCGCTGAGCTCGGCGCGGCGAGGGTCGTCGGCCGCAAGCCGGCCGAGGTACGAGGCGACCCGCTCGTGGATCTGCATCGCGAAGTGGGGTGTTGCGGCACCCACCATCTGCTGCAGCTCGTCGTCGCTGGGCACCGGGTAAACATGTTCACGGACCGTCATGGGCCGATTGTCGCAGATGACGACTCACGCGGACGTGCCCATCATTGCGGTCCCCACGGTGGCCCGCCTTCGTCAGCTCCCCACAGGCCGCGGTGTGCCTGCTGGGCCGCCCGTTCGAGTGCGCGCAGCTGCGCGGCGTGCCTGTTGTTGGGACGAATCGTCAAGGTGCGTGCGTAACCCTCGGCCACGAGCTGTGCGTTCACGAACACGCCGTCGCGGTAGATGTCGGCGAGCACGCGGCCGTGTGCGTCGCGGCGTTCCACGCCGAAGCGCACCTCGACGGTGCGATGGCCCACCAGCGCGAGGTTGCGTTGCCAGGCGGCGCGCGCAAGTCGTTGGATCGGGCGTTTGGGATGGTGCAGCTCGGGGGTGTCGATCCCGATGTAGCGAACGGTGCCGACGCCGCGCACCACGATCGTGTCGCCGTCGATGACGCGTTGGACCCGTCCGCTGGTGACAGTGGGCGGATTGCCGCACCCTGCGGGCCCGCCGGCGGTGCCGACGAGGCAGACCAGCACGCACCCATGGCGTCGAATTCTTTCCCGCATCGTGCGGAATTGGGGGGTCGGTCCGGACGGCATCCCGCTCGGAGACGTTTTGTGCTCGACTATCATCGCCCGGCAGTGGCCCCCCTGACTGCGAAGACCATATGGCGATGAGGGACGACGACAAGCTGGTTCGCCAGCTCTCGCTCGTCGCGTACCTCATGTCCCAACACCGGCCCGTGACGGCCGACGAGATCCACGAAAACGTGGAGGGATATGGCGGTATGAGCGAGCAGGCGTTCCTGCGCCGCTTCTACTCCGACCGCAGCGAACTCGAGGCGATGGGCTTCTCGCTGACCGTCGATCGCCCCGGGGACGACCCGTTCCAGGGCGACCTGTACGCGCTGCCGCCGGAGAGCTACTACCTCCCGCCGATCGACTTCGACGACACCGAGCTCTCCGCCCTGCACACGTGTCTGTACCTGCTGGAGGGGCAGTTCGCATACGCCGAACCGCTGCGGCTCGCGCTGCAGCACCTGACGCTCGGTCGTCCCAGTCCACTCGACGATCACGCAGCCAGAACGGTCGCCGTGAACCTGCTCGGTCCGGGCTACTCGCCGGAGGTCGCCGCGCACCTCACGAAGATCGAGTCGGCCATCGGTCGGCGCAAGACCATCCGCTTCACGTACTACTCGATCGGCCGAGACGAGCGCGCCGCCCGCGAGGTCGACCCGTACAGCCTGCTCTACATCGCCGGCAACTGGTACCTCGTCGGCTATGCGCATGAACGCGGTGCCACGCGCGTGTTCCGCCTGTCGCGCATCGAGGGTCGCATCACCTTCAAGTCGCGGGCCGAGCACGACTTCCCGGCCCCGCGCGACTTCGATCTGACCCCCTACCGCAATCGCGCCCCCTGGCAACTGGGTGACGTGGACCAGGAGGCCGTGATCGCGCTGTCGCCGACGATCTCCTGGTGGGTGAAGCGCCTGTTCGGGACCTTCGGCAGCTTCCGCAGCACTCCCGATGGCGGCGGTGTCTTTCGTACCACCTACGGCGATCAGCGCGAGTTGATGACCTGGGTGCTCAGCCTGGGTGCCGATGCCGAGGTCGTCGAGCCCCCCGGGCTGCGCGGGGCCGTTGTGGGTGCCTTGGAGCTGGTGCGGGACCGTCACGCGGAGGAGTCCGCCCCGGCGGAGTTCCCGTCCGGACCGGTGCAGGTCACCGTGCACGTGCAGCAGAATGCTCCGCACGCCCCTGGGCAGACCGTTGCCCCTGATCGGGTGGTGGCGGCCGATCGGTTCACACGTCTGCTGGCGCTGATGACCCGACTGCTGTCGGCATGCGGCGACGAGCGCGAGGGCCGGGTGCCCACCGCGGATCTGCGGCGCGAGCTCAACCTCACGCAGCGGGAGCTCGAGGATGACCTCAGCCTGCTGAACCTCATCAACTTCGGGGGCGGGTGCTACGCGCTGTTCGCGATGGTCGACGAGGGCGATGTGGCCGTCTCGAAGGAGACCTACGGCGAGCAGTTCGCGCGTCCGGCGCGTCTGTCGCCGCTCGAAGCCAAGGCCCTGCTGTGGGCCGTCCAGTTCATCGGCCATCGCCTGCCCATCGGTACGGATGATCCGCTGGCCTCGGCACGACAGAAGATCGAGCAGGCGATCGGTGAAGAGCACTTGCCTGCGGTCGAGCTGGGGCGAGCGGCCGACACCGACGGCGGGGTTGCGACGGCGATCACCAACGCCATTCGCGACGACCGCGTGCTTCGCATCGACTACTGGACCGAATCGCGGGGCGAGATCACCACCCGGGAGATCGAGCCGCACCTGATGGTCAACATGCGCGACGCCTGGTACGTGGTTGCCTGGTGCCACCTGGCGGATGACCGGCGCACCTTCCGGCTGGACCGCATCCGGTCGGCCAAGTCCGCCCGCCGCAAGTTCACGCGCCGCGACGAGTTGAACATCGGGCCGTATCTCCCCTGGGGCGATCGCCCGACGCCCGGCGAGTCGCATGCCCAGAGCGCGTCCGTGTGGTGTGACACCACCATCGCGCGCTGGTTGGAGGAGGAGCATCCCTCGATCGAGCGTCACAGCGACGGTTCCGTGCTCGTGGAGATCCCCTATGCCAGCGAGGAGTGGCTGGTGAAGGAGTTGATCAAACATCAGGGCGACGCCGTCCTGTTCGAGCCGCTGCCGCTGCGCGCGACGATCGCCTCGCTGGCCGAGAGCATGCTGGCGCGCTACGACGTTGCGCCGGCGCGGCGGCCGCGGCGCACGCGCGCCGGATCGGCCGGCGCCGGGCGCCGCTCCTAACGCCGCACCGCATAGCGGTCTCCGTCCGGTTGATGGATCAACCCCGCGAGCTCCAGTCGACCGAGCGTGGCGGCGATCACGTGGCCCGCCAACCCTGACGCGCCCGCAAGGTCGTCGAGGCGGGACGGCTCGCGTGCCAGCAGTTCGAGCAGCTGGGCGGCGGCCGCGTCCTGCGGCTCGGCCGGATCCGTCGCCGTGCGGTCGCCGCCGCCGGACCGCCAAGCAAGCCCGGGCAGCTCGGCGACCACGTCGTCGACCGACTCGCACAGTGCCGCCCCCGCCCGCAGCAGCGCATGGCACCCGGCGCTCATCGGCGCGCCCGGCAGGCCGGGTACCGCCAGGACGGGCACTCCGAGATCCAGTGCGAAGTCCGCCGTGATCAGCGCTCCGGATCGCTCCGCCGCCTCCACGATCACCACCGCGTCGGCCAAGCCGGCCACGATGCGGTTACGCGCGGGGAAACGCCACGGTGCCGGTGGTGTGTCCACCCAGTACTCGCTGGCCACGGTGCCCCCGCTCGCGACGATCCGGTCGCGGAGCGCGCTGTTTCGCTTCGGATGCAGTGCCGCGATGCCCGATCCCAGGATGGCGATCGTCGGGGCGTTCGCCGCCAGGGCGCCCTCGTGGGCCGCCGCGTCGGCTCCCAGGGCCAGGCCGCTCACGACGGTCGCTCCATGTTCACCGAGCGCTCGTGCGAGGTGGCGCGCGAACCCCTGCCCATGCCGGGTCACCCGGCGACTTCCGACGATCGCGACCACCGGCCGTGCACGGGTCACCTGGCTGATTGGCGATCCTTGGCCGAAGAGTCCGAACGGCGGATCGATCAGCGTGCACAGCGCCTTTGGGTACTCGTCGTCGTCGAGCGCGATGTGCCAAGCGCCCAGGGCCGCCAACCGCGCCTGGGCGGTGACAGGGTCGTAGGCAGCTCGAGCGGACGCGAACCGTCCGGCCATGACTTCGTCCCCGGCGAAGGCCTGGGTCAGCCCGGGCTTGCCGGCGGCTGCAAGACGCCGGGGACCACCGGCGCGTCGTGCAGGGGCCTGCAGGTCGCGATCCAGGTCGTGCGCGACGATCGCACACATCTGCGCCCAGGTCACGTCCCGTCCTCCTGAGCCGGCAGCCGGTAGGTGAGCGCCTCGGTGAGGTGATCGGTCGTGACCGCGTCGCATTGGTCCAGGTCGGCGATCGTCCGGGCGACGCGCAGGAGGCGGTCATGGCCTCGGGCGGACAACCCGAACCGGTCGACGGCACGGCGCAGGAGTTCACGGCAACCGCGGTCGAGTGCACACACCTGGCGTGCCTTCGCCGCGGACAGGAGGCAGTTGGGCCCCTCCTGCCCCCTGCTCGTCGCCTGAGCCCGCGCGCCGACCACCCGCTGCCGGACGTCGGCGCTGCACTCACCCTCGGGCGTGTCGCCCACCACATCGCTGGAGTCGAGGCGCGGCACACGCAGATGGACGTCGATGCGATCCATGACTGGCCCGGACAGACGCGCCCGGTAAGCCGCGGCTCGCCCCGGCTGGCAGCGACACGCTCGACGCGAGTCGCCGTCATACCCGCACGGGCAGGGGTTGCCGGCACACACGAGCAGGGGCCTGGCCGGAAAGCGTGCGGTGACCATGCCCCGCGTGATGTCGACGCTGCCTTCCTCCATTGGCTGGCGCAGGGCGTCGAGCGCCGCCGGCGAGAACGCACACACCTCATCCAAGAACAGCACGCCGAGGTGCGCGAGTGTGACCTCGCCGGGTCGCGGCAAGGTCCCGCCGCCGACCAGGCCCACCGCGGAGATCGTGTGGTGCGGAGCACGGAACGGTCGGGCGGACATCATCGCCTGGCCTGGTGGCAGCAGCCCTGCGACCGAGTGAATGCGCGTAAGTGCGATGGCGTGCTCCACATCGAGCGGCGGAAGGATCGACGGCAGGCGACGCGCCAACATTGTCTTCCCCCCGCCCGGCGGGCCGATCATGAGCACGCTGTGCCCGCCCGCGGCCGCCACCTCGAGGGCCCGCCGTGCCGCGATCTGTCCGCGCACATCCCGCAGGTCCGGGCCCTCCACGGACTGCCCGGCGGCGAGCACCGCGACGGGATCCGACGCCGCCTGCTCGACGGCCGCGCGCCCGGCCAGCGTGTCGACCGCATGGCGCAGGCTGCGGACCGGCACGACCTCCACTCCGGGCACCAGCGAGGCCTCAGGGGCGTTCTCGTACGGCACGAGCAGGCGACGCCAGCCGTTGGTCGCTGCATGCTCGGCCATCGCCAGGGTGCCATGGAGGGAGCGCAGCGTGCCGTCGAGCGCCAGCTCGCCGACGGCGCCGATGCCGTCGACCGTCGCGTGCGGAAGCTGACCCGACGCCGCGAGAATGGTGAGGGCGATCGGCAGGTCGTACTGCGGCCCGACCTTGCGCAGGTCGGCCGGGGCGAGGTTGACGACGATGCGCCGCGCCGGCACCTCGAAGGCCTGGTTCACCAGACCCGACCGCACTCGCTCACGTGCCTCCTGCACGGCCGTATCGGGAAGCCCCACGACCGCGAAGGCGGGCATACCGGAGCGCAGGTCGGCCTCGACCTGCACCGTTGCGGCGGTGAGCCCAAGAAGGGCGGGACTGACGATGCGTGCGACCATTGCGGAACCGTTGCGCACGGGGCCGTCGCGTTTCTCTGGACGTTGGTGACGATTCTGTGCGGTGTTGGTCGCGGCTTTCCCACAGTTCGCTGATGGGACCATGAGGTGACCAAGTTGGCGCGACTGGCCACGGACACGCGACAGGGTTCCGTGCAACGGTCACGGCATGGATGTCGGCGCGAGCGGTGAGCGATTGGCGGAGCGCTATCTGCGTCGGCGGGGTTGGCTGCCGGTCGCCACGAACTGGGAGTACCAGGGCGGGGAGCTCGACCTCGTCGCACGGCGGCGCGGGATTCTGGCCATCGTCGAGGTCAAGACGCGCGCCGACCCGCGCGCCCTGTCTGAGCCGATCGGCCTGGCGCAACGGGAGCGGATCGTACGCGCGGCCAGCCTCTTCCTGGCCAAGCGCCCGGAGCTGTCGCATCTGGCCGTCCGCTTCGACTTGATCGGCGTCGATCGATCGCGCCGGCCGGCGCGCATCACACACGTCCCAGAGGCGTTCAGCCCTCCGGAACGTCGAACAGGCGCATGGAGGGGTACGCGATGGAGTTGAACGATCGTCGGTGGATCGGGCTGAGGCCGTACAGCTGCAAGGCGGCTCGATGCTGACGGGTGGCGTATCCGACGTGGCGGTCGAAGCCGAACTCGGGCCACTCGCGGGCGGCAGGACCCGTCATCAGGCGGTCACGGACCGTCTTGGCGATGACGGAGGCTGCCGCGATCGCGGCAGAGCGGCCATCTCCGCCGACCACGGCCACATGCTCGGGTGGAGCCGGCGTCGGCAGGCGGAAGCCGTCGGAGAGGGTGGTGTCTGCGATGTCGGCCAGGCCGGCCAGGCACTCGGCCAGCAGCCGGAGATTCGAGCGATGCAGGCCGTCGCGATCGATCGTCGGAGCGCACACCGAGCGCACAATCACGCGGCGAGCGTGGCAGACGATGGCTGCGGCCAGCTCCTCCCGCGCTGCAGGGCTCAGCTTCTTGGAGTCGTCCAGCGCGCGAAGGTCCCGACGCGCGGACCGCCCCAGCTCGGCCACATCGAACGCCACGCCCGCTGCGACCAGGGGGCCGGCCAGGCACCCGCGTCCGGCCTCGTCCGCGCCGCCGACGATCGCACCCGGTTGGGCCCGATCGAACCGGAAGAGATACGCGCTACGTGCCTGAGGGGCGCGCGTCGAGAGTCCGCGTGCGGAACTCGACGCCACCGTGACGATCTAGCGCTGCTTCTCGCGGACGCGCGCCTTCTTGCCCACCTTGTCGCGAAGGTAGTACAGCTTGGCGCGACGCACGGCCCCTTCGGTGAGGCGCTCGATCCTCTCGATCTTCGGGGAGTGGACGGGGAACGTACGCTCCACGCCCACACCGAAGCTCTGCTTACGGACGGTGAACGTCTCGCGAGACGTCGAACCCTGCCGCTTGATCACGATCCCCTCGAACACCTGGACGCGGCGACGCTGGCCTTCGATGACCTGGAAATGCACGCGGACGGTGTCGCCCGGCTTGAACTCGGGCACGTCGTCGCGCAGCTGCATCTGCTCAAGGCTTTCAATGACGCTTACTGGCACGACGACTCCTCGGTTCCGATCCGCAAACGGCGGATAGCGTAGCAGAGCGACAAACGGTCGCGGTGCCACAACCTCATGGTCTGGGAGGTCTGATCTCGGACTGCTGCCATCTGGCGATTTGCGCGTGGTTGCCGGACCGCAGGACGTCCGGAACCTGCCAGCCGCGGAAGTCGGCGGGGCGCGTGTAGTGGGGGTATTCGACCTGTCCCTCCAGCCGGGTCGAAAACGACTCGGCCTGCAGGCTCTGTGCGTTGCCGAGGGCACCCGGCAGCTTGCGGCCGACGGCGTCGATGATGGCCATGGCAGCGGTCTCCCCACCGGCCAGCACGAAATGGCCGAGGCAGATCTCGTCGCTGGCCAGGTGGTCGTGCACCCGCTCGTCGAAGCCCTCGTACCGGCCGCACAGCAGCACGAGCTCCGGCAGCACGCTGAACTCCTCCACCACGGCATCCGTGAACTGGCGGCCACGTGGCGTCAGCACCACGACGGGCCGACGCTCGCGAACCGTCTCTGCAGGCTCGCCGTACACCGCCTCCAGAGCTGCTGCGACCACGTCGACCCGGATCACCATCCCCGGGCCGCCCCCGAACGGTGCGTCGTCCACCTGCCCCGCCGCCAGTGGCGTCGTATCGCGATAGGAGAAGCAGCGCAGCTCGAGCCCGGCGTCGCTCGCCGCGTTGACGAGGTGGCGTGCACGGCGCATCCAGTCGAACCACTCGGGAAACAGGGTGAAGACATCGATCCTCACGCCTGGCCCCCACCGAACAGATCCGCCCGCACGTGCAGGGTTCGTGCCGGGCGATCCACCCGCACGATCGCGTCGTGGGTGAACGGCACGAGCGCCGGCTCGCCAGCGCCTTCACCGTCGCGGACCTCGAGCGAGTCGTTCGCGGCCCCCGGGAAGACCTGCGTCACCGCCCCCAGCGGCTCGCCGCCAGGGACGAGCACGACCCCGTAGCCGATGAGGTCCCTGACGAAGAACTCATCGTCATCGGCAAGCGGGGCGAGGCGACGCTCCGCGACCGTCAGCACGCCGCCCACGAGCGCTGCGGCGGCTTCGCGGCTGTCGGCCTCCCGAAACCGCAGGAGCAGCCCGTCGGCCCGCTGCAGCACCTCGGCAAGGGTGAGGTTGCGCCTGGACCCGTCGCGCAGCCGTGCGCTCACCTGCTCGCCGGCAGCGAGCCCGGGCAAGGTCGGTCCGGTCGGGTAGGCATGCAGAAGCCCGACAACCCCGTGAGGGCGTCCCAGATCTCCGATGATCACCTCGTCGTGCCGCCCGTCCACCGGCGTACCGGCCCCGGTTGTCAGTCGACGATGTCGAGGGAGGCGCGCACACCCTGCGCGCGCCCTGCGGCCTGCGTGACGGTGCGAAGGGCGTGTGCAACCCGTCCGCCGCGACCGATCACCTGGCCCCGCTGGGCGTCGGGCACCTCAAGCTCGAACACCACCCGATCGCGGTCCTCCCGGGTGTGGACCCTCACCGAGTCCGGCGCATCCACCAGCGCCTTGCCGAGCTCGGTCACCATCTGCGCGATGGCCGCTTCGGCCGCCATCAGGCCGCGGCCGCCTGCTTCTCGGCGATCTTGATGAGCTTGGCGACAGCCTCGCTGGGCTGGGCGCCCTTGGCGAGCCAGGCGTTGACCTTGTCCAGGTCGATCTCCACCAGCGACGGCTCGGTCTGCGGGTTGTAGCGCCCGACCGTCTCGATGTTACGTCCGTCGCGCGGGGACCGCGAGTCGGCGACGACCACGCGATAGATCGCGTTCTTCTTGCTGCCCACACGGGTGAGGCGGATCTTGACCACGTTGCTCCTAGGTTCCGAACATCGGCGGGAGCTTCCCGCCCTTGCCAAACGACTTCATCATCTTCTGCATCTGCTTGAACTGATTCAGCAGCTGGTTCACTTCCTGCACGCTCGTCCCGCTGCCGCTCGCGATTCGCTTGCGGCGACTGCCGTTGATCACATCCGGCTTGCGCCGTTCCCCGGCCGTCATGCTGAGGATGATGGCCTCCACGCGGTCCATCTGCCGATCGTCGATCTCGGCATCCTTCAGCTTCTTCATCCCGGACAGCCCCGGAATCATGCCGAGGATACCGCTGAGCGGCCCCATTTTGCGAATTTGCTTCATCTGCTCGAGCATGTCGTCCAGGGTGAACGCGCCGCCCGAACGCAGGCGCTTGCCCAGACTCTCGACCGAATCCTTGTCGACGGTCTGCTCCGCGCGCTCGATGAGCGACAGCACGTCGCCCATGCCGAGGATGCGCTGCGCCATGCGATCGGGGTGGAACTGCTCGAGGGCATCGACCTTCTCGCCGGTGCCCACGTAGAGGATCGGCTTACCGGTGACGGCACGCACCGACAAGGCAGCGCCGCCGCGGGCATCGCCGTCGAGCTTCGTGAGCACGACGCCATCGAACTGCACCGCCTGCTGGAAGGCCTGCGCCACCTCGACCGCCGTCTGGCCGGTCATGGCGTCCAGCACGAGCACCACCGCCGTGGGGTCGACCGCGCCCTTCACGGCCACCAGCTGGGCCATCATCTCCGCGTCGACGCTCAGGCGACCGGCGGTGTCGACGATCACCACGTCACGCGCCTGGCGCTTGGCCTCGCGCAGCCCGTTGGTGGCCACTGCTACCGGGTCGCTGGAGGACTCGCGATAGACGGGCACGTCGATCTGCTTGCCGAGCACCTCGAGCTGGTCCATGGCGGCAGGACGCTGCAGGTCACAGGCGACCATCAGCGGGGCCCGTCCCTCGCTGCGCATCTGGTAGGCGAGCTTGGCGCAGAACGTCGTCTTGCCGGAGCCCTGCAGGCCCGCCATGAGGATCACCGTGGGCGGCTTGGAGGCAATCGGCAGGCGCGCCGCTGTGCCGCCCATCAGCCCGGCGAGCTCCTCGTTGACGATCTTCACGACCTGCTGGTCGGGCGTCAGCGACTGCATGACCTCCGAGCCGGTGGCCCGGGCCTTGATCGCGTCGGTCAGCTGCTTGACCACGGGCAGGCTGACGTCGGCCTCCAGCAGCGACAGCCGGATGGCGCGCATCGCCTTGTCGATGTCGGCGGCCGACAGCTTGCCGCGGCCGCGCAGGCCGGCGAAGACGCCTTGGAGTTTGTCGGAGAGATTCTCGAACATTGCCGGCGAGGGATTGTACAGGTGGGTCCGGGGCGGCCCGCCTGTCACGTTGCCCGTCAGTCGATGTGTCCGTCCGCGGTCGCGTGCCGGCCGCTCGAACGGAAGGTCAGACCGGAGACCGGGGCGCGCGCCACGCCACCCCAACGAAGCTCGTCGCGGAGCGTCCACGATGCGTTGACCGTCACCGAACGCTCGGCGCTGAAGAAGGTGTAGGTGCAGCCGTCGCCCCGGAGCTCGGGGCCACCCGGCTGCACCGCGTACCACGCCAGCAGCTCCACATCGAAGCCGCGCGCCTCGGCCCCGATCGTGGCCCGGTGCTGTGCGTTTGCCGGTGCGTTCCATTCGGCCAGGCAGCGCTCGACGTCAGGATCGAGGGCGGCGGTGGCTGCGCAGCCGGCCAGCACGAGCGCCAGAGCGACCGGCGCGGCCGAGACGGTTGCGACGAGCTTCCTCACACCGGTGGTACGTCGCCACGACTGCGACCGTCACCGCAGGGTGTGTGGCTCACCGCCGCTACTCGCTCGTTCTGTCGTCGCCGCGACGACCCGCCGCAGTCGGGGCGCCGCCTCCACCGTCCGACGACGACCCGTCGCAGCGACCATCGTCGGACGGTTCGGGCGTGCGTCGACCGCCCTGGCTATTCCGGCGCGAAGATCGCCCGGGCGAACGACATGGCGTCGAAGGGCTGCAGATCGTCGATGCCCTCCCCCACACCCACGAGCTTCACGGGCACGCCGAGCTCGGCCGTGATGGCGAGCACGATGCCGCCCTTGGCGATGCCGTCGAGCTTGGTGAGGACCACGCCGGTCAGCGGCGCCACCTCGTCGAAGAGCTTCGCCTGGCTGATGCCGTTCTGGCCTGTCGTGGCATCGAGCACCAGCAGGATCTCGTGCGGAGCGTCCGGGTCGAGCTTCGTCGCGACGTTGGCCACCTTGCGCAGCTCCTCCATCAGGTTCTTCTGCGTCTGCAGCCGGCCGGCGGTGTCGACGATCACCACGTCGGCGCCGCGCGCTTTGCCGGCAGCCACCGCGTCGTAGGTCACGGCGCCGGGGTCGGCCCCAGGCCCCTGACGGATGAGCTGCGCACCGGAACGATCGGCCCACACCTGCAGCTGGTCGATGGCGGCCGCGCGGAAGGTGTCGGCGGCGCCGATCACGACCTTCTGACCGAGCGCACCCAACCGGTTGGCGAGCTTGCCGATCGTCGTCGTCTTGCCGCTGCCGTTCACCCCGATCACCAGGATCACCGTGGGCTCCCCCCGCAGAGGGATACGCGGCGGCTCGGGCGCCAACTTTGCTGCGACCTCCTTCCACAGCTCGGCGGCCAGCGACTCGCCGCCGGTGATGCGGCCTTCGCGCGTGGCCTCGCGCAGCGTGTCCACCAGGTCGTCCGTCGCCGTCATGCCGCAGTCGGCGAGGATCAGCGCCTCCTCGAGGTCGGCCCACGTGTCCTCGTCCACGAGCTTCGGGGCATAGATCGCCGCCAGTTGGGGCGAGATCGCCTGACGCGGCGCGGTGAGCTTCTCCCGCAGCCGGCCGAACATCCCACGGCGCCGCGGCTCGTCGAGCTCTTCCTCGGCCGCCGCTTCGAGGGGAAGCTCGAAGAGCTCGGCCCACTGGGCGAGGTCCGGCGTCACCTGCACGCTCAGGAACCCACCAGCCGAAGCTGGCGGCGCACGTACGGGCGGGCCGGCCCTTCGACGGTCTGCGCCAGACGGCGCGAGAGCACCTGCGACACGCCGTTGGCACCCATCGTGACGCCGAACAGGGTGTCGGCCACCTCCACCGTCGGCTGCTGGTGGGTGATGACGATGAACTGGGTCTCCCCGGCCAGGCGGCGAAGTACGCCCAGGAAGCGGCGCAGGTTGGCGTCATCCAGGGCGGCCTCCACCTCATCGAGGAGGTAGAACGGCGCCGGTCGTGCCATCGCCAGCGACAAGAGGAAGGCCATGGCGATGAGCGAGCGCTCCCCACCCGAAAGGAGCGACATGGCTCGCGGCCGCTTGCCGGCCGGCACCACCTCCACCTCGACCCCCTGCTCTGCGCCCTCCTCCTCAGGGGCAACCAGGCGCAGGCGGCCGGAGCCGCCGGGGAACAGCAGCCCCACAACCTCGCCGAAGCGGTCGGAGACGGCGGTGAAGATGGCCTCGAAGCCCTCGTCCACCGCCGAGTCCAGCTCGCCGAGGTGCTGGGCCAGCGAGGCGCTGCTCGACTCGAGGTCGGCAATCTGCTCGGTGAGGTGTTCCTCGCGCTCGGAGAGCTCGGCACGCTCGGTGGCCGCCAGCTCGTTCACTGCGCCGATGTTGAGACGGCGACGCTCCAGATCGGCGAGCTCCTGGGCCACGGCCGCGTGGTCCAGTGGCTCGTCCGGGGTGATCTCGGGGGCCGGTCCCGCCTCGCGCACACGCTCCTGTGCCAGCCGGAGCTCGACGGCGGCGGTATGCAGACGCTCTCGGGTCGCGGCTGCCGCAAGCTCGGCGGTCTCCACCTCGCGCATGGCAACACCGAAGCGCTCCTCGACCTGGGTGAAGGTGGCGCGCACAGCGTTCAACCCGTCCAGTGCGCTGTCGGCCAGCGGGCCGAGCGCCCCGGCGGCGTCGTTCAGCGCATCCGCAGCCCGCGCCACGAGCGCCAGGCCCGCCGGCAGCGCCTCGGCCGCACCGAGGAGTGCGCGCGCGGCGGCGGCGCCCGACTGGATCTCGCTTGCACGCGCATCCACGGCACTGCCGGCCGCGCGGGCGTCGCGCACCGCGGCGCGCACCGTCTCGAGCTCGCCGGTCGCCACGGCGGCCGCAGCCCGCGCGGTCGCGAGACGTTCGGTGGCTTGGCGGGTGTTCAGCTCGGCCCGCTGGGCACGCGCGGTCCATTCCCCGTGACTGCGACGAGCATCCTCGGCCTGCCGCTCGGCCTCAGCGATGTCGTGCTGAAGTCGCTCACGACGCTCTCGTTCGGTCGCAGCCGCGTCGCGCCGGGATGCGAGCGACGCCAGTGCCCGGGCCGCGCATCGCTCGCTGGCGCTGCGACGCGCCCGGGCGAGTTCCCGCTGGCTGGTCGCAGCTGCGACGCGGGTGCCGGCGATGTCCACCACGCCTTGCAGCTCACGCTCGTCCTCGACGGCCCGGCGATGGAGGGCGCGCTTGGCCCACTCGCCCCGCGCGGCGCTCACCACCCCGGTCGCCGGGCTGAACGCGAGGCCGTCGCTGGTGACGTAGCAGCCACTCGGCGCCGTGGCGACCGCCGCGAGGTCGTCGACCAGCCAGGCATCGGCCAGGAGCCGGTCCACATGCGCGCGGGTCTCGGCCGGACATGCTGTGACCAGGTCGCGCAGGGAACGCCCGCCCGGTGGCGGTGCTGGCGCTTGGGCCGGGGCCGCCGGGATCACCACCGTCGTGACGCCCTCGGCGATGGCCGCGCGGGCGGCGTCGAGGTTGGGCGCCACCATCGCCTCGGCCAGCACGCCGATCGCGGCGGCGACGCCACGCTCCATCCCGCGCTCCACCTCGAGACCGTCGCCCAGCAGGGACAGTCCGTCGGCGGCCGACGCCGACGGGGCGAGCAGGCGGACGTTCGCAGCGGCCTCACGCAGGCGCTGCTCGACCTCGCGAAGGCCCGCAACCGCCTCGTCCAGCGCCGCCTGGGCGCCGTCCACCCGGCGGTGATCGCGCTGCAGGCGCCGCTCGGCGATGTCGGCCCGGCGCTCGTCCCGGGCAAGGTCGGCGCCGGTATCGGCTCCGAGCCCGTCGAGGCGCCGTCGGCCGGCGGCGATCGCCTCCACGGCGGCGTGTTCACGACGCTCGGCGTCGGCGACGGCACGGTTGGCGGCCGCAAGATCGTCCTGAAGGGACCGGAGCTCATCCGCT
>WBZQ01000193.1_pt1 | contig 56271 bp, 63 predicted proteins | sample 5204251 | NCBI WGS metagenome assembly WBZQ01 (sample SAMN12412402, study PRJNA552823) | activated sludge metagenome | isolation source: activated sludge from nitrification reactor of wastewater treatment plant... | place: USA: Virginia | collected 2017-09
TGCATGTGGTTTCTCTTAGCTGTCCCCTACCGAATAGTAGAGTATGATAACGTCCTTTATCATACTCTACTGTTGTTCGCTACTGACAGTGAAAAAGCATAACGTTGCATATTATCAGGCGTGGATCTTTGCCCATTATTTGGCGTACTCTTCGAGTATGGACCACCTGGCAGGGCTTCCGGAAGAGACCAGAACTCTCGCCCTTTGTCATAAACCACCACGCGAACCTTAATAGTGCTTAGTAAACAACGACTTATGCAATCACTATACTCACATGGAAATATCTTGCATTCCGTGAAATGCAAGATTACGATGCATATAGCAATAAATGAGTGAAGGTGACTATCATGATCGACCTCATCAGCCGACGGCTTCGATACGCTCGTGAGAAACGGGATTTTACACAAGCCGACCTTTCTCGCAAGCTAGGGTTTAAGGATCGTCAGACTCTCGCTGCAATTGAGGCCGGGCAGCGAAAACTCAGTGCAGAGGAACTTGTCCGAGCCACGCAGATTCTAGGGGTGGATCTGGAGTTCTTCACCGATCGCTTTCGTCTGGTTGACGAGGGCTCCTTCTCATGGCGTACGACCAAACACGCCACCCCAGCGCTTCTCACCACGTTTGAAGAAAAGGCAGGCCGTTGGATTGCCCTGTATCGACAACTCGGCGAACGGAAGAATTCGGTGTCGCCTCCAGTCCTCCAGCCTCGACTGCCACTCACTCACCAGAGTTCCTATGAGGACGCGTGTGCAGCGGCTGAAAATCTTGGACGTGAGTGGGAGTTGGGAGAGGTCCCTGCTCTACGGCTTCCGCAGTGCGTGCGGGATAAACTGGGTGCCCTCATACTGAATGTGGATGCGCCCCAAAGCATTTCGGGTGCCGCCTGCCACGTTCCAGGCTTGAACGTAATTCTGATTAATCGTAATGAGCCGGAAGGCCGCCGACACTACGATCTCGCTCATGAGGTCTTTCACCTGCTCACGTGGGAACAAATGACCCCAGAGCATTGTGAACATGAGATTCCACATGGCGGCAAAGGGAAACGCTCTGAACAGCTTGCCGATAACTTTGCATCTGCCCTCCTCATGCCGGAGCGGACACTGAGACCACAATGGGAAACCCATTCACACGGTGATCTTCACACCTGGCTTAATACTACGGCAAACAACCTCAGGGTGACGGCGGTTGCGCTGAAGTGGCGGCTCGTGCAACTCGGTTGGCTCACGAAGGCGGATCTGCTGACGATTCGCGACAAGAAGTTGACTGCCAATGGTTGTTCACACACGCCATCGCCCACTCCGAGGCGCTTCAGTGAAGCATTCATGCAACGCCTCCACGATGCACTTGCTACTGGCGCACTGTCAGTGAGACGCGCGGCCTCTCTCTTAGACATGACCATCGAAGACTTGGGCGAGTTGTTCGAAGACTATGAGCTTCCCATTCCGTTTGATCTATGAGACGGGAGCACCCGCTTGAAGCCCAAGCAGATTCTTCTTTTCGACACCAACATTATTATCGAAGCGGTTCGAGTGAAATGTTGGAGCGCGCTCACCACGCATTTTCATATTGAGACCGTCACAAAATGCTGTGAAGAGGCCAGAACCGGAAACCGTCGCCGATCCGGGTATGTCGAGGTCAATGACACGCACCTCCAACCACGACTCACTGTACATGCAGTTTCAGAGGTAGAATTGGCTCATTTTGACATGCACGAACTTGTTGAAAGTTTCCGTTTGGATGAAGGAGAGCGCCATCTATGGGCGCATGCGCTTCAACGGACCGACGAGTGGTTCGCCTGTTGTTGTGATCGTGCTGCCGTCAATGTCGCTGTGCGGCTCGGCTGGAAAGACCGATTGGTGGCGTTGGAGGAACTGGTCAACCAAGCCGGTGCTCGGACGGCGATCAAACATCTGAAGCCGCAATTTTACAAGGCTCGACTTTCTGAATGGGTGACAGCGTCCGTCCTTCAACAAGGACTCCCCTGACGAGCTTTTCTTTTCGCTGTATTCTTGCTGATTGTCACTGAACTTGCCGTGCCCATCCCTCTGGTTCTTTCCATACTATTCCCATTCACTTTTTAGTCATGTCAGGAATATTCACTTTCCATGGCCGTTCGGCCAATCGAGGTGGTCAGCGACCGACTCTCCTAGAACCGATCGCCTGCTCCTCGACGACCACGAGTGCTGACGGTCATGCTCCAGTCGCCTGCCACCTCCCATCCCGTCCGCGCGAGTGACACATGCAATCGTCGCCGACTCCCTATCTCTCCCTCGTGTCCGCGATCCGCTTGCAGCTGCTTACTTGGGACCGGCATGGGTTGTGACGTGTGTGCCTGTACGGGTGCGTCCTCGGCCCCGGCTTTCCCCCGGCAGGCTGCGTCGATCACGCCAGTCCACCGTCATTCCTCCGCTGGGCGCCCACCGGTCCGCCAGGTCGCCTCGTTCTCGTTGTCTCTTTTGTCGTCGCTGTGTGACCTCCATGCCTGGTGAGAGGTCAGCACATCAACTCAAATCAAAGGAGACAGTCAATGGCACCTCACGATCAACCACTCAAACCTCAGCCGGTCGAGAAATTCACGTACAGCAGCATTACCGCGAGCATTTGGAAAAACGAGAGGGAGAAGGGCGCGTTTTACAACGTGACCATCACCCGCTCCTATAAGACGGCGGATGGGTGGAAGCGCTCCGACTCGTTCAGCCTGAACGATCTGGAAGCGGTCACGGTCGTCCTCGGCCGACAAGAAGTGAGTGAGAAAACTCGTTTCCGACCTCTCAGTTTCCGTGATTATTTTGCATCGTTGAATTTCTTTTTGCTGGTGGCGAGCAGATTCGGCGGTGGTCCGATCGGCTCAAAATTCTTCAACAACGGAACATCATCTTTCTTTACCCACATGAGGTCGTGATTATAGGAATCACGAGGGCCCCAACTACCCGTGAACGTCTTACCGTCCGGGGTAAAGGTCCAGCACATATCTTCGCCGGCTGTGTTGATCGTATCCCCGAGGTTCAATGGCTCTTGCCATTCACCCTTGGGATTCTGGTAGGAAATCCACATATCATGTCCGCCGCGAGAGCCCATGTCCGGGCGCGTACTGGTGATGATGAGACTCTTCCCGTCCTTCGATAGGCCGGTCCAGTGCATATGGTCCCGATAGGGCGAATTGAGGCGTGGTCCTAGACTCTCAGGCTTTTGCCACACACCGTCTTTCTTTTCAACTTTCCAGACGTCGCTGTCTTGTGTCACTCCGGGCTGCTGGTAGTTGAAATAGATCAGACTGTCGGACGCAATGATTGGACAATGTTCTTCACCGGTCGGTGTATTGATGTGGGGAAGCTCCGGAACCTCGTTCCAATTTCTGGCCGGTTGCCAGACGCCATTGACTTTCTGTGTGACATAGAGGTCGCCGGTGGAGAGATTGCCCGGCTCGTACCTGGTGAAATAGATTGCATTCCCATCATCGGAGAGGCCTGGCTCCAGTTCCCAAGCGGAAGTATTGATATTCGGTCCCACGGCAGGATCAATGCCTGGTCCCAAATTAAACGGGGCTTGCCACTCTCCCTTCACCTTGTGAGCCATCCAGATATCGAAGTGATAGGGAACACCGGCTGACGGGACGCTCCCTGGGCGGCCGGAGGCGAAGATGGCGGTATTTCCGTCAGCACTATACGTAATCTCGATTTCGGATTCTGAGGTGTTGAGGGGTTCGCCTAGGCTCTTCGATAGAGAGGACGTTGATTTCCCGTGTCCGCCATGCGGCATCTCCATGCCCGACATCGCATACCCCACTGTAGGCGAAAGGAAAAGTGTCAGCACGGCGCAAGCTATCTGTTGACGAGATGTTCCTAGGTACATAGGTCCTCCTTTCTCTGCTTCCGAGCGTTCAAATTTACTCACCGTATCTTTCTTTTGCCCGTGCCGTCACCACAATCGCCTGCATCGTTGTCCGAAACGGACTGTCTCCACCGAGGTGAGCAAAAGCATTCGCCACTGCATCCACGATCAGTTCTGCGGAGCCACCGCGATCGTTAACCTCCGTGACGATCGGTGAGCCCTGAATCATACCTATTGCTAAGGACCTTGCAGAACTGCTGTGACATTCCATAGCGACGCTCTGAATGGTAATCGTATCGAATCCATTCGCACTCAGCAAGCTCTGCAAGAGATCGACATCTGCAAGATTAAACGGCGCATTGAAAAACTGCGGAGGATTATCTGGAAATACATTCACAACGGTTTCGTGGACGGCGGCAGCCCAGGGATTGGTCTCCATGCGATCCCACACACTCACGGCAAGCATCCCTCCATTGACCAAGACTCGGCGCATTTCCTGAAACGCGCGATTCCTGTCCGGCACAAACATGAGCCCAAATTGGCAGAGAACGACGTCGAATGATGCGTCGGAAAATGTCAGATTTGCGATGTCGGCCTGTCTCCAGTCGATCCTCTTCAGCTGTTTCAGTTTTTTCTGCGCATAGTTCAACATACCGGGATTGATATCAGTTGCCGTCAGGGCCACAAACGGTTTCAAGCGAGTCCGCAACTGTTGGGTGAGAATGCCGGTCCCACAGGCCATCTCCAGGACGGAGCCTTCTGTAAGATCAGCTACCCGGCTTGCGAGATCGATAGCATAGGGTTCAAACAGGGCCGACCCGAGAAATCGGTCATACAAGTCACAACCAGGAGCATAGTCGTGTTCAAGTGGAGTATTCATTGAGTGACCTTCAAAAAGTGTAAGACTCACCGTCCTCAGGAACCAGCACCCGCGAATTCATTCGATGGTCAACAATAAACGCTCGCAGGTCTTCGCGTGAGAGCGAGGCATGGTTTACTGCCCCCATGTGGCTTGCGATAATGGTGGCTAAGGGAGCAGCTTTATAGGCTTCATATACATCTTCTTTCCCCATGATGATGGATTCATTGGGAAGCACTTTGGCATCGCCACTGTTGAGGACCATAACATCAGGCTTGTACTGCTTCAGGTTCTGCTCCACACCCTGATACCAAACCGTGTCGCCAGCAATGTAGAGCGTTTTCTCACGTGGATGGGTGAAGACGATGCCGCAAACATTGCCCAGGATATCTCCCAGGAGTCCTTCTAGAATCTCACCACGGCCATGCTGTCCAGGGGTTTTATTTAACGTGATGCCGCCAAAATCATTGCGCTCCTCTAGCACCCACGCGTTGCGGAACCATGACATTTGGATATCCCACTGGTCTCTCGCATTCTGCGTGAAGATAGGCATGTCCTTAGGAATGGCCTCTTTAGCCGCATCATCCCAGTGGTCCTGATGGGTGTGGGTGACGATAACAGCATCGACATCGAGAATCTCGCTCAGAGGTAAGGGAAGGTCTACGGTGGGATTCGCAATGTGGCTATTAATGGTGCCGGGAAACCCTGGAAAGGCTCCTTTCTTTGACAGCATAGGGTCAATGAGGAACTTTTTTCCTGCGTATTCCACTTTGAGCGTTGCGTTGCGAATCTGTGTAAGCTTCATGATGACGAGTCTCCCATGCGTTGACAATTTCTAGCTGTCTGCTCCCTTGATTTGACGTTCAAGATCGGCGGCGTCAAAGTTCCCGAATGATTCGGCGATCAAGCCATCCTCACCGATACGCCACGATTCGAAGCCACTGATGCGCACGCGCCGACCGGTTTCGCTGTGAGTGCCTTCGAGGGTCCAATGATAGAGTATCTTTCCCTGTTTCTCGACTAGGTCATCCATAGAAACCTTAAGATCAGGGAAGGCGGTCATGAACCCCTGCGCAGCTTGAGTAATCGCGCTTCGCCCCACCGATGGGGTGCCTCCATTAATCGTGAGGGAACCACTCGGAGCAAAGAATTTTGAGACGTTGCCCGCATCCTGACCGCACCAAGCGGCCGTGTATCGCGTAGCGAAATCGCGAAGCTGAGTCATTCGGTCTTGCGCCATCGTGTCCTCCTAATCTACGCCATGCTCTAAGGCCGTTATCAAATGACAGAGCAGCATTGATGCCAGAATGGCGACACGACAGAATTGGCGAAATATCAGCAGGTTGGAAAGGGAAGGAAAAGAGCTTACTCACAGGTTCCGACCAGCTCGTGAAATCTCATGAGTAGATTTGTGAAATTTCGTGATCGGTCCACTGTGAGATGATGAACGTGATTGAAGACTTAAAGAATCTGCTCTCTAGCAGGCTGTTGACAAACCCCTCTGCGTCTCGATGAATGTATGATACAAGTTTCTCCCATTAGGGAGGGCCACGCCAATGATGGGTACAGCCGATCCGCAGCCGTCGATGTTCTACCAGATCACTCTAGAGCAGTTTGTGACCACCGATCATCCCCTGCGAAAGATCCGTCCCTTGATCGATACGGTGCGACTTCGGCAACTCTGCGAGCCACTGTATGCCGAGGGGGGTCGTCCCTCGATTCCACCGGAACAGCTGTTTCTGGCGCTTCTGGGCGGCTATCTGGTGGGCGTCACATCGGAACGCGCCTTAGTGCGCGAGCTGACAGGCAACCTCGCTCTGCGTTGGTTTGTGGGGCTGGATCTGGATCAGACGCCGTGGGACCACTCCACATTCTCACAGAACCGGAAGCGACGCTTTACGAAGAGCGGGCTCCTCGAACAGTTATTTGACGAGACTGTGGCGCTGGCGATCAAGCAGAAACTGGTTTCGCAGCATACGACCCTGGATGGCACACTGGTCCAGGCGAATGCGTCGCAAAAGAGCTTTGTGCCGATTGAGGTGTTTCTGAGGCCGGAGGACTATAAGAAACGGATTCGGTCATTGGATCAGACGCCGGAAGAAGACCTGGGCAATCCCACCGTGACATTTCGGGGCGAGCGCCGCTCGAATCAGACGCATGTCTCCACGACCGATCCGGATGCAAAGTTAGCCAACAAAGGGAATGGGACGGCGGCGATGGTGGGCTACACCGTCAATGGGTTAATGGAGAATCGGCATCGGCTTCTCCTTGGGATCAATGTTGAGTCGTTTCGGGGACTCGCCTCAGAGAGGGACGGCGGGCGCAATTTGATCGATGCGTTTCATCACAAACATGGGCGCCGCATTCACACAGTGGGCGCGGACAAAGGGTATTTTGCCAAGCCGTTTCTGACCGCTCTCTTCCGGCGGCATATCCGGCCGCACATTGCCGCCAAGACCACCGGGCAGGAGCCGGTGCATCAGCGGGTGCGACGGCTGGGTCGGACAACGGGCTACCGCCGCTCGCAACGGGCACGGAAGAAGATCGAAGAACTCTGGGGGGAGGCTAAATGCTGGCACGGCTTTCGGCGCTTTCAGCGACGTGGACTCGTGCAAGTCCGAGATGAGGCCTATTTGATGGGCTGGTTGCTCAATCTGAAACGGCTCGCGAAACTACTTCCGGTTCCGGCCTTGAGGGAGCACAGGGGGGCTGCGAATGCGTGAGAAACAGGAGCGCGCAGGAGAGAACGGCGCACACGCCATGACGGCCAGCCCCATCATCACATACCTAGACGTGAGGCCGGGAAACTATTTCAAAGGCTAGTTTGTCAACAGCCTGCTAGCGGGCTTTCTGAATCTTCAACATCTTCATGCGAGACGAAAGGGTGGAGGCGTTGAGTCCGAGTAGTGCTGCCGCGCCCTTCTCACCGGATACTTTCCACTTGGCGGTCTCAAGAGCTCTCAAGATATTGGTCCGTTCCAGTTCTTCGAGGTCCTTGGCTGAAAGAATGGCGTCGCGAAGAGGAGCGGTTCCGTCGGCTGGAAGTCGAACCGACGGCATTTCCGGCAAGGCTCGATCGAGGTTGAGCGTACCGGCCTCTGCCGTAATGACGGCTCGCTCGATGACGTTTTGCAGCTCTCGTACATTCCCAGGCCAATTGTAGGCTTGAAGCCGACGAACATCATCGGCAGTCAGCGGCGCCAGTGTTCGTCCCATCTTCGCGGCGAACCGTTGAGCAAAACGGGTGGCAAGGCGCACCACATCGTTGCCCCGCTCGCATAGCGAGGGCAGCCGAATCGGAAATACATTCAGCCGATAGTAAAGGTCCTCTCGGAACGTGCCCTGCTTGACCGTCACGGCGAGGTCTCGATTGGTCGCGGCAAGTACTCGCACATTCACTTTCCTGGTTTTCGAACTGCCGACCGGATCAAACTCACCTTCTTGCAGCACGCGGAGCAATTTCGTCTGTAATTCAAGCGGCAATTCACCGATTTCGTCGAGAAAGAGGGTGCTTTTGTCGGCCATGGAAAACCGACCTTCGCGCTTCTTGGTCGCACCGGTAAAGGCCCCCGCTTCATGACCGAATAGTTCACTTTCGATGAGTGTCGCGGGGATTGCAGCGCAGTTCACGGTCACTAATGCATGGTCCCGGCGTGTACTAGCCGCATGGATGGCCCGGGCGATTAATTCCTTACCGGTCCCCGTCTCGCCCAGGATCAACACTGTGGCATCGGTCTCAGCCACCTGGTCGACATCGTGCAAGACCTTTTGAAACGCCGGACTCTCGCCGATCAAATCCTCGTCCTGATGAGCCGTCTTCAATTCTTCCTGCAACCGTTTCGTTTCTGCCGTGAGCGACTGAATCTTCTCCTCCGCTTCCACACGATCATGGATATTGCGAAGAATGAGGGTCGTGAATTTGCGCCGATGCAGCTCAAAACGGGACAGTGTCGCTTCCGCAGGGAACGCTTCGCCGTCGGCACGGCGCGCGGCGAGGCCACCGGGAATCCACCGTGACTGTTGTCCCGCCGGACGCCGGTCTAGCTCGACGATCAGTCTCTCCAACCGAACGAAGTCCTCTTCACTCACAAATCGAGACAATTTTTGATTCATCATCGAATCCGCCCGGCAGGAGAACGTCTTCTCCGCTGCCGGATTGATACGAGTAATCCGGAGCTGGTCGTTTAATTCGATGATGGCATCCATGGCGCTCGACAGAAGTCGACCGACTTTTTCTTCCCGCTCACGAAGCTCATCCTCCACTCGCATACGCTGAAGTTCGGCTGCCGCGCGCGCGGCGAAGATCTTAAAGATCGCGTACACTCGTGACGCTTCAGGAATCGGCCGCCGGTCGATCACAGCCATATGGCCGAGAATCCGTCCGTTCGTGTCTTGTAAGGGGACGCCCATATAGCTGGCCGCTCCTACGGCCCTCAGTTCCTCCCTGTGAGGGAAAATATCCAGAATGCGATCGGGAAAGTGCACCAGTTTGGCCGTATCGATCACACGCTCACAGGGGGTTCCGGCAATGTCCATCTCATAGTCCGGGATCCACTGGCCATCCAGCCAGAAGGCGAGCGCCCGCAGACGACGTGTTTCGGGAATATACTCCGTCACCCACGCCCCGTGCGTACCAAGGACCGAGGTAAGGTTCTGGACAAGTGCGGTAAAGAACCCTTGTCCGGTTTCCGTTGCGGTGCCTTCAAGGATGGCGCGCAAGGCGACGTCGGTTTGAAGATTCTGAAGAGGTGTGGAGTGATCAGACGGAGGAGATGTCATGAGGCGAAAGTATGGGGCGCGATGGGCGACAGATGCAAGAGGTATAGACGAGAGAGAGCATTCCCTCAACATCCTACGTGCCTAAATCTGCGTGACGGCCTCCTCCGCGCTTGCGCTGCACTTCCTCCGCATGAGTCTCCGTCGTCGCATGTGCGGATGCCGAATCATCTTCTGCACCGACATGGGATAGGCCTCGTTGAGGAGGGAAAAGGTGGGGGAGGAGTGGTGCAAATCATGCACGACGATGCCAGGATTCTTCACGACGGCTAACAGCAATCCTTCCGTGATGATGCGGTGAATCGCGCGCGTCGAAAACTACTTGCCGGTTGGGGACGCTCTAGCCCCCTGTCGCTCCAGCTCTGCGATGTATGCTCGCTCAGGGTGAGACTGCCGATGCGCAAACAGATCTCAGTGGCATCGGGGATCATGCGATGGGTGAGAGGCGAAGGGTTAGGGATTGAAACGCTGCGCATGGAGGCGAAGGCGAAAGCCCATCTCAGTGGCTGTATCCGAAAGAAGACTTTGGCCAACTATGAGCGGTGACCGGCCTAGGCGTCAGCCTACCTGACAGGCCAAAGAACGACGACGACAGGGAGAGGGTGGAACGAGTGCTCATGACTCGTTTCCCTTGGATGGAGGTGAGTCTTGAGGGTCCGATTCCTGGTTGCATCCGGTTCAATTCGTACACCGAAGGCCGGTTGTCAGCAGGCTTCTACGTATAGACCGGAATCAGAATGTCTATGGATCAATAGTGGCTTGGTAGGACTGTCTATCCCATCGTAGAAATGATAACACGGGGATCATGCCTCTATGGCCCGCTGAGTCGCTCGGCAAACCGAACGGTCGTAAATCGCGCGGAGAGCCAATTGGCCCACTTCGCCGCTTTGCGCATCACACTGGATCGATAGCGGGCATTTTGTGTCGGGGTGCGTGAATGGTAATTGGCGACGCGCGTCCAGAGGTCCCCTTGATCATTGAGGATGTGTTGCCGTAACCGCCAGGCCGCCAATTCATACGGATAGCAGCCTGCTTGCTCGACATCGGCGGCCGTAATGCCGTAAGGCTTCAAGTGGTGCAGATAGGACGTGTTGAACTGCATGGGGCCCACATCATAGGTGCCGTTGCGATTTTTCACCCATTGCCCTGGCTTGCCCCCTTCTTTCTCTGCCACGGCGATGACGATGTTGGCCGGCACTTCGTATGTCACCGACGCCACGATCGAGCAGACGACCCGTTCCTGATCCTGAGGAGGCAGATCCGCAACCATTATTTTGGGCCTCACCGCACCAGCGGACAGGCCGCGAGAAAGGCGGGGCCGCCGCCGAACATCTGCGCCGCGTGGTATTTGGCGAGCGATGCGGCGCACTCGGCGGGAGCCGATCCGATCGCGCTCAGGCAGAGCAGGGCTTCGCAAGCGTCACGCGCCGTCCCGGTGAGCAGCGACAAGGCTCCACTGTTCGGGCTCATCCCAGGAGGCAACGGCGTGACCCTTGATGATGGTAGTCCGCTCGATAAGGCCGGGACTGGTGGCGGAACATCTGGACTCTCCGCTTCTGCCGATCGCGTTCCAAGACAGAGGAGTGCAAGAACACCAGCCGAGAGGATGACCCAGTGTCGTGTCATGCGTTTCCTCCTTTCGCCCCAGTGGATGGTTCGTTCCGATCACGAAATGCCGCGATTTCTTCCTTCGGATGAAAGGCCTGGTCGTCGGTCTTGCCTTTCGACAGACTCTCCTCGCCGAAGGTGGGTTCCGATGACGGCGATGCCGTGTCCGCATCGCTTCTGGCGACACTCGGATAGGAGCGGCCAGTGAATTGTGGGCCGGGGCTCACGCCATCCATGGCGGCCGCTAAGGGCATGCTCCCGGCAGGACTTCCGCGTGGCGGAGAACTATTGGGACCACCTCCGCTCGGGCCACTTCCAGCCGGGCCACCACTCGGGCCCGTGATCATCTGTGTTGGGGGAGGCGCACTCCCACTGCCGTTCGACACAGCTTGCATCAGCGCGTGAGACCCGGCCGCCCCACCCGCCATGCCTGCCCGCGCCATATTTGCCGCGAGTCCAATTCCCGCTGCCATGGTCGCCGCTGTCGCAACCATGGAACCGACACTGGCGCCACTGCCCAGCGCCCCGACCCCGCCACCCATCGCCAGACCACCCAGTAAGGGTGGGATCTTGTTCACCAGCCCCAGCAGAATAATAGCGGCGACCATCAACACTGCCATTTCCTTGACACTCACTTGGCTGCTCATATTCACGTAATACAGATTGATGAAGGAGAAGCCAATGCCCACCACCAAGACCATCCCCGCCAGTTGTGCGCCGAGTGACAGGACCGTGCGGTAATAGTTGATCGCCATGTCAGAGGTCCATCGGGACCCACCGAATCCCAGGAAGAAGATTCCGGCGTAGGCCAAGATCCACCCACTCACCAACAGCACCAACATGTTGATGGCGATGAGGGCCACCACAATGAGAATGATGAGACACACGACAAAACCAACCGCGCTATCGACCGGCTGCCAGACCGATGATTGCGTCATAACCCGATCGAGCAATTGAAACCCAATATCCGCCAGTGTGGACGGATAGACACTCGGACCCAACCCGCTGGCACTCCCCGCGAGTTGGCGCATTGAATTCATGATCTGCACCGCGAAGGTCGGACCATTCGTCAGCAGCCACCAGAAGAACCCCGTCATCAACGTAAAGGACAGGAACTCCCCAAGAAACTCCCCGATCTCCGCACGGCGCAGCGCCAATTGCCCCATCGTCCAGACCAAGGAGATCGTGGCGAGCGTCCAAAAGAGCCAAGAGGCCCGCGCAGTAATGTAGGCTGCCCAGCCTGCCGCGCTGGTCTGAAAACTTTGGAGGGCGGTATCGAGGAGACCTGAGGAATTGATGGCCGCCTGGGTCTCACCAGGCCAGCACAACAAGGCGAGCACCGCGCCTATGATCGTGTGCTGCACAAGGCACGAGAACCGGTACCCTCTGGTCGCGTACCAACGCGTGTCTCGCGTGGAGATTCGGAACGTCCTCATTTTCCCCTGAAGATGTCGCTCACCGCTTGTTGCGCATTGATGCAGTTCGGCGTCGAGGCGAGTTGGCCCGGATTGTTATGACATTTCGTGACCATCGCCGTCCGTTCCGCCTCGTGACTCTTGTACCACTCGACCGTTTGCACAAGATCGAGCGCCTCCTGCGTACACCCAGTCAATCCAATGGGTCCGCTCAAGACCACGACGAAGACAATGGGATAAAGAGTCCAGCCAAGACCCGTTCGGTGTTGAGAACACGTGCTCACAATCATGGAATCTCCATATCGTTCTCGTTGGGAGTCACCACGCGTGCCGGGGGCTTGGTTGAAACGTGCCCTGACGAAACGTTCGACTCGCTGCCATCTGCATGGCCTCCCGATCCGCCTGCGCTTGTTGGCGGGTCGCGTCCATATTCTGTTGCGCCAAGAGCGCGGCCCGAATCTGCATCAATTGATTCGCTCCCTCACTCGTCAGCATGTTGTTGTGTTGCATGACCTCGGCTTGCCCACTCGATGTTTGCGCGGCCAGTTGGAGCCGCTTCAAGCGTCGCGAATCGAGATTCAGCGTGTCGTACTGGCGTTCCAAGCCCCTGAACAGAGCCTCGATCGATTTCTTTTGCGATTGGGCCCCGATGACCTCGTTCTCCAGGATTAGGCCCCACTGACTCGGAGAGCAGCCCGGCTCTTTGAAGCACTGGGCGTTGCGATACCACGCCATGTCGTGGAAGTTGCCGGTAAAGCCGGCCACTGTCCCATACAGCTGTCGGTAGAACGAGACGGTGTCGATCATGTAACGCAGATCGTTCATCGTTTCTTGCGCGTTGTCCCAGATGAACAAGCCAGGGTTCATCGTATTTTGCAGCATGTTCACATATTGCTGCAGCTGCAGCCGGTATTGCTCAATTTGCTTCAGTTGCTGAGCCATGTTGGAGATCGCCCCTGTCATCGACGGGGCCAGCACCGCGCCGTCGAAGGTGGGAATGCCACTGCCATAGCTCGGTGTAAGTGGAGATAGCAGGACAACTGACAATACGAGGCCTGCCAAACGCTGTGCACGATGCTTCATGGAGTCTCCTTTCCTGCGTAATCGAACTCTTGGTACGGTTTCGGCAACACGAGGTCTTTCACCACCACGACGTTGAACCGATAGCCAGGACGAATGGTCAATTCGGGTGCGACGCTCAGATTCTTCGCAATCAGCTGCGCCGTCACTTGCCCGAGTTGCAGGCCGAGCGCTTGGCTCATGGCGGTCCCGGCGCTGTATTGAGGAATGGCGACTTGACCGGGAAGGCCGGTCCCTTGCGCTTGTTGCTGGCTGAACGTGACGCCGGCCGTCACCGCCGACATTAAGAGGGCCGATCCGAACAGCCTGATATAGTGATTATTGACCATATCGGTGAGACCGGACGCCCCGGAACCGGTGGCTCCTGGCATGGAGCCAAGGTCGAGCGTCTTTCCGTCGGGATACCCTAAGCGTTGCCACGCCACTAGCAAAGCTTTCTGTCCGTATCCGACATCACTCGAATAGGTCCCGATGAGTTTGGTGCCCTGTGGAATGAGCAACTGGGTCTTCGTGGGCGTGTCATACACATGCTGCGACACTTGCGCGATGATCTGACCCGGCAACGAAGAATCAATTTCGGACATCATGAGCGCCGGCAGCACATCACCGGCTTGAATCACGAATTGCGCACGAGGCGGAAGCTGTGTTCCCTCGTGCTTCCACCGGTCTCCTCCCGCCGGGTTTGCTGAACTCATGGTCCCATTGGGAGCGCTGAGTTTGGCCGTCGGTGACGACTCCGATCCTCCGTCAAACGGGCCGAGCATCCCGGCTTGCCGCAATTGCGTGAGTTGCGCCTGATACGCCCTCGTGGGGTCGTCACTCCGCGCCGCATTCGCCACCTGTTGTTGGGCTTCGGCCAAGCGGTTGCGTTGGTCGCTTGACGAGACAGGCTCCGACTTACTCTCGATGGTCGGCGCGGGCTTCTCGCTCCGCACGAGCGAAAAGGTGACGGTGGAGGGCGCTTTGAGCGCGTCCTGCAGCTGTTGGATCTTCGCGAGTCTAAGTGCCTCCCGCTCCTCACTCGATGCGGTTCTCGACAGCGGCTTGCCGGTGACCAGCTGGAGTCCTCCGGCTCGATTTGGCATCGGTGGTGCATCGAGATCGTCAGGCCGTGCGATGAGGATATCCGCGTTCCCGTGTCCATCCGCCTCGATACGTCCCGCCCCGACCAGCGCGGTCTCTGGCTGAGTGAGCTCGTTGCGCATGAGAGGCTTCGAGGGCGCCGGCGGGATCACGCCGCCCAGGTGCGATCCGGCGATCCGATCCGCCAGCGCCATCGTCCCGCCGCCTTTGCCTTGCTGAGGCGGCCCTGTAGTTGATTTCAACATCTGCGCTTGTTTCTGAGCCCGATCATTTGCCACCAGCGCCACCACGAGGGCGACCACTGCGATCAACCCGATCCCGAGATAGAGTGGAAGTTTATTGGCGCGACGGACCCCGGCTCCGGGTGCAATGGACCCCGGCGACCGCTCAGGAGACATCTGCGGATTGGCGGAGTGACTCACGTTCCGTTACTCCTTCCGCACCCAGGCCCCCGCCTGTGCGATCACTTGCGCATCCATGAGATAGACCCGGCTTAACGAGTGCGATCCGATGAAGATTGTGACACGGTAGAGGCGAGATTCAAATGGGCCATCGACCACATAGCCAAACGGCAGGCCTTCTGTGTGACTCACAGCCGGCTGGACTGCGACAGGCATGTCGTCTCTGGTGGAAGGGTTCATTCTGGTGGTCACGCGAGACTCCATCACCCCATACCCTTTTCGCCGTAACGCTTCGATCAGCGCCAGGCCGTAGGGGTCTGTCGCGGGATGGGTCAACGCGAGGCGGGTGTGGGCAGGAGGGTACAAGTCCTCCATCCTGGTGACCGTATCCTGTGCCAGCCGTTCAGGCATCTGGGGCGGAACAGTTCCACTCACCAGATAGCCATAGGGCGACGGACTGACACAGCCGGCGAGCAGGAGTCCGATCCCGAGAACAACAGACAGTCGTCGCCTCATCATTTCCTCCGTTGGATCGTCACCCGATCTTGGTTCGATCCGACCCCTGCGACCAACACCGCTTTCTCAAAGACGGTATCGACGATATACCGCCGATCTTGTAGGCTATAGTTCACCATCACTTCCTCGGCATCGGTGAACAATCCTCCCTCTTTTCGGACGATCAAGAGAATCGGGGCTTCGGTCTGCGCGATCGACGGCGGCATTTCAATGACCGTCCTGGCGCCATCGTTGTAGACCCGCACGGGCTTCCATGAAGCTTGACCAGCCACGTCATACTCGAACGACAGCTTGGGCAGATAGTCACTCGTCTGCGGAATCGTCTTCTCCTTGATCTCCCGTTGCTGGCGCGCTTTCAGCACCTCGAACTTCACCGCCGAATCTTCGGGATAGCTGAACGCGACTTGCGGCATGTAGCGTGTCCTATGAGAGCGCAGCCGCAGATAATAGGCGCGACGATTGGTCGCGACGACCAACGAGGTTTCCAAGCCCACTTCACGTGGTTTGATGATCACATGCTGGGTTTCTTCGACTCCGCTCCCGGTCAGCGCGGGCTCGATCGACCACCGGACATTGTCACCGACATTGACCGAGTTCACCTGTTCGCCAGGTTGCAAGGCGACATCGCAGACATGCAGCGGCGCACAGACGATGCTGATCTGGTTCACGCCGTACGGGAACGTGATGAATCCATTGGCCCCCGCGACCGGCGCACTGCCTGAGATCGTGCCTTGTTCGCCATAGGCGAGTCCCGCCTGTTCTTGCGGCGTGAGAGCTGGATTGGAGCCGGTCAGCACCTCCTCGACGCTCGGGTCATTCCCCGCCGTCGCATGGAGTGGCAGCAGCACGAGCACCAGACACAGGACGATGGTTCTCATTCGGTTCCTCACTCCTCACAGTTGTTTGGACCAGGAGAAATCACGCACATAGACCGAGAGCGGGTTGCGCCGGAGTTCATCTTCCGTCACCGTCGTGGAGGGTTCGGCACGATAGACCGTGACGAGCGCTCGCATCGGGACCGGCTGGGTTTTGACCTCTCCCTTCCGGTCCCACACCGATTCCACCCACGTGACTTCCCAGGTGTCCGCGGTTTGTGGCAGGACCGTGGAAATGTCCACCGTGACCGTTTCCTTCTCCGCGCGGGTGAAGGGGTTCGAATCCTCGGTCCCGTTCATCCATTGGTTCATCTTGCCGGTCGCCGGATCCTGTTCGCTCAACATCGCATAGACCTGATAGACCGCCTTTCGCTGGAGGGCGGCATCGACCGTCACCAGTCGCGCATTGGCAATGAACTCGCCAATGGTGGCTGCCAGCACGCGGGGATCGGCCGGGCTCGCCATCTCGACCGGGCCGATCGCCGTCGCGTGGCCGTGTGGATCGACGTGGTAGAGAAAGGGAATGAATTTGGATTGGCTCCCGACATAAGCGATGCCGCCCACCGAGGCCAGGGCAATGAGCAGGCAGAGAATCGCGATCATTTCCCAGGATCGGCGGGACGCCACTTGCGCCTGCATCAGATCGTTCCAGGTCCGACGCGCGGACAGATAGGGATTCGCGTTCTCCCCAACCCGTCGCCCATCTTCGACGACGGCGGATTGGGACTGCCGTTCGTCCTTCGAGACCCGCTCCCCTCCTAATAGGTACTTCACGTCCTTCCAGGCTTCGACCAGGTGACTCATGCGGTGACCTCTTCATAGGCTCCGTAATCACGCAACGTGAGTCCACGGCTTGCGAGCCATTCGTCCGTCCAGCCCTCGCCGTACTTGACTTCCAATGCACGAATCTCCGCGATGGATTCTTTATCCGACGCGCCGACGAAGGCGAGAGCCAAGGGTCCTAATGCGAGGTCGTAGAGCCGATGGCCATATTCGGAGCTGTAGTAATATTGGCGTTTCGGAATGGCCGTGGCCAAGATTTCAATTTGCCGCGAGTTCAGTCCCATTCGACGATACAGCGCCGACGTGTCCTCATCGCGGGCAAAGACGTTGGGCAAAAAGATCTTGGTCGCGGTGGATTCCACGATCACATCCAAAATGCCTGAATTGGCCGCGTCGGTGAGGCTCTGTGTCGCCAACACCACGAGGCAGTTGGCCTTGCGCAGGACTTTCAGCCATTCCCGGATCTTTTCCCGGATCACCGGATGCCCGAGCATCAACCAGGCTTCATCCACGATGATGGCGCTGGGCTGCCCCTGTAAGCTCCGTTCGATCCGGCGAAAGAGATACAAAATGGTCGGGAGGGCGTACTTGTCCCCGAGCCCCATCAACTCCTCGATTTCAAACACCGTGAAGTCCGCGAGTGCAAGCCCATCCCGTTCGGCATCGAGCAGATGGCCCAAGGCTCCGCTCACCGTGTATTGCTTCAGGGCTTCACGAATCTCTTCGTCCTGTACCATGTTCACGAAATCGGAGAGCGAGGCCGGCGGCTGCTCCGGTCCGTGGGTCTGGTCATGACTCAGCGCATTGGCGTGCAGCGCCATCACCGTTTCCGCGATGGCATTCCGTTGGAGCGGCGTGGTCTTGACCCCGTTCAGGGCTAGCATCGTCTCGATCCACTCCAAGGCCCAGGCCCGATCCCCTTTGGTCTCCAAAAATTGGAGCGGGCAAAAGGCCAGCTCGTTGGCATCGCCCGCCACGGTGAAGTGCAATCCGCTCTGCCCGTTCGTGTGGGCTCGTATCGCCGCCGCGAGGGGATACATCGATTGGCCCTTATCGAAGACAAAGACGGACATGCCTTCATACCGGCGCAGTTGCGCGGCGAGCATCCCCAGATGCGTGGATTTCCCTGAGCCGGTCGGGCCCAGCATCAAGGTATGGCCGACATCGCGCACATGAAGATTCAGACGAAACGGGGTGGCCCCATGGGTGACGCACTGCATCAAGGGCGGGGCGTCAGGCGGATACATGGGACAGGGCGCGGTGGCGCTGCCGGTCCAGATCGTACTGGTCGGGAGGAGATCCGCCAGGTTCATGGTGTTCAACGGCGGACGCCGGACGTTTTCGACGCCATGTCCCGGCAAGCTGCCCAGAAAAGCGTCCATCGTATTGAGCGTTTCGATCCTGGCGGCAAATCCCAATTGATGGATCACCTTTTCGATATGACGGGCCGACCGTTCCACTTCCGCTCGATCCTCATCCATGAGGACCACGACACTCGTGTAGTAGCCCATCCCGATTAATCCACTATTCACTTCCCCGATGGCGGCCTCCGCATCGGCCACCATCGCCATCGCATCCTGATCTAAAGGACCGGTCTGCGAGTTCGTGATTTGATCGAGAAATCCTCTAACTTTCTGCTTCCATTTCCGTCGATAGCGGGTCAGCTCTCGCACGGCTTCGTGTTGATCCATGAAGATGAAGCGCGAGGACCAGCGGTACTCGATGGGCAACTCCCCGAGCAATGTCAGGATGCCGGGGGTGCTGTCCAGGGGAAAGCCTTCGATCGCCACCACCTGCATGTACTGGCGGCCGATCTTCGGAATGACGCCCGTCCACAATTCTTGTCCGCCGATCACGGCATCGAGATACATCGGATGGGCGGGTAAGCGGACCGGCTGATTGAGGCCGGTCACACAGCGTTGCACCCAGCGGAGGAATTCGTCGTGGATGACCGTCGAGCCATCTTCGAGGATGAGGGATTGTCCGCGGAGACGTTGCAGCCGGAAGACCGACGACAACCGCGATTCAAACGACGCGCAGTCCCGTGTGAATTGCTCCACCAGTCCCTTCGTCCGGTCCTGCGCCGTGACGGCCGCCTGGTCATCGTCGAACATCAACTCCACGAATTTTCTCTGTGCGACCAACGGCGGCAGATACGTGAGGGTCACGACGAAATAGCCGTCGTACATGGCTCCCAGTCCTTCGAAGAGCCGCCGCCGTTCTTCGTCCAACGCGGCCGTCAGCGCATCGGGAAAGTGGGAGAGGCCGGGCGCGGCATAGCCGGCCGCCCGACGCCGCACCGCATCCACATGCACCATCCACCCGTTGCCGAGCTGACTCAAGGCTTGATTAATCCGGAACGAGACCGCTTCACGTTGAGGTTCCGTGCTGCTGGCCTGATCGTCTCCGCGGTAGAGCCAGGCCGCCATGAGCGAGCCGTTTTTCCCGACGATTACGCCGTCCTCCACCATCGCCGCGTAGATCAAGAGATCCGACAGGCCCGCGTCCGGTGACCGATGTTTCTTCACCGTCACCTGTGCATCGGCTTCCCGCACTCGTTGGATCAGCATAAACAGAAATGCAAGTCCCAACACCGCAATCAGGACGGTCAGCGTCACCATCATAGGTACTGGTTCCCCTGCCTCGTGCTGTTCACCCGCCAGGGGGTACTGCGCGCGGGATAGTACCGTTTGTAGATGAGCTGACGCAGATACACATATCGTAACTTCGGATCAGCTTTGGCCATGAGCCGCAGGAGATACAGAAGAAGACACCACAGACTCACGCCGACGATGCCCGCCCGCAGCTCTTGGGCGGTGAAGATCAGCGCAAACGCGACCGCGCCACAGAACAGCACCAGTTCGCGGTCCCCGCCCAAGAACAGATTGTCTCGGTGCATGACGCGACGAATCGGGATCTTGCGGAGCGCCATGGTCAGCTCCGCCTCATGAGATCAGACTGGGGCCCTGACACCATCATCTCTCTCCCCTCCTCCATCCATGAGATCTCAGCTCCCGCGGCGAAGAGCGTCGTCAGTACGTTTTGGGCTCCCACGAGAATGGCGATCAACAATACGAGAAAGACCATCATGCGGAGAAATCCGGTCAACTCGCCTCCAAAGATCAACGCCCCGGCCGCTCCCACAATCCCGATCAAGGACAAGGTAAAGGCGACGGGTCCGGTGATCGATGCGCGTAACCGGGTCAAGGCGGATTCGTACGGAAGTCCTCCTCCGGCCGTGCCCGCTGCATAGACCTCATGCGGCATGATGAGGACGTACAGCGCCAGTAAGAGGCCCACGCCCCAGAGATATTGTTTCCAGTGCGATGCAGTGCTCATTGATCGTGCTCCTTCGGTTCAATCAGTGACCTGGTGATGTACTGTCCCTGCTCATAGCCCCGCACTTCGAGAATGTCGTCGACGCGACGGCCCTCCGCACAGCGGGTGATGTGCACGACGACCTGTACGGCTTCGGCGATCAGCGGTTCGATGGGTTTGGGATAGTCTTGGTTCATGCTGATATACAGCGCCAGCTTCGAGAGCCCAGCCCTGGCATGATTCGCATGCAGGGTCGCAATGCCCCCTTCATGTCCGCTGTTCCAGGCCATGAGCAGATCCAGCGCTTCTGGCCCTCGGACTTCTCCGACTAAGATGGTGTCAGGCCGCATGCGCATGGAAATCTTCAAGAGTGTCGCCATCGTGACATCCACGGTGGTGTGGTACTGCACGCAGTTCTCGGCACGGCATTGGATTTCAGCCGTATCCTCGAAAATGAACATGCGCAGATGGGGAAAGGTGTCCATCATGCTGTCGATCAGCGCATTCACCAGGGTGGTCTTGCCCGACCCCGTCCCGCCGACTACGAGGATGTTTCGTCGAGTGGCAATGGCGGTGAGGAGCACGTCTCGTTGCTGTGCCGTCATGATCCCCTGCTCCACATACTGCTCGAGTCGAAAGACCGCGAGTGCCCGTTTGCGGATCGCAAAGGTCGGAGCGGGAACAATCGGCGGGATCTGTGCGGCAAACCGGGAGCCGTCGAGAGGAAATTCCCCGTCGAGGTAGGGGGACTGGCGCGTGATTTCTTTGCGATGAAACCCCGCCACGGTTTTGATGATGGCTTCCGCGCGGGCGGCAGGAAACGTCCCAATGCACGCCATCCCCTGCCCGAGCCACTCACACCAGAGCCGCCCATCCGCGTTCAGCATGACTTCCACGGTGCGTGCATCATTGAGGGTGTCGAGTAACCGTGCCCCCATATCCCGCTCAATCATCCGGCGGGCGCGTTCTTTCGTCGAGGGTCCGTCATCCATGCGAGTGCTTGCGCGAACCATTTACGATGTATGCGTGCAAAACAACCGTATGTAGTTATACTAATATCTATTGCTTACTCAATTATTGACTTGCACTACTACGCGGATGTCTCTCGCGTGTCAAGACGATATTACGAATATAGCGATAATTATTTGTGCAGCGTAGGACAGTGTAGGGACGTGCCTCTATAGAAAGGCCTGACTTGCTGAAAAAGTGTAGGCGGTGGAGGACACTGAAACGGACGGGTTACTTCTGCAGCGCTTTGGACATGTTCACAATCATGATCGGCGCGTGGGCGAGGCCATAGGCGATATGGGCCGCCGCACCAAGATTCACAAAGGCACGAGGCTTCGATTTATTTCGAAGGGTGGCGAGATACCATTCTTGCGCGTGATTCTTGATCCGAAAACTCACCTGATAGCGTTTATTCGGGATGGCCCATAACGTGATTTGCTCAACACCAGACGCATCCGCTAAAGCCCGTAAGACATCGTAGCGGGCACAGACGATCCTCGGTGGGTCGGCACGCGTGGTGCTGTCTCGAACAGCGGTCTCGTTCACTCCTCTCCCACTCCGACTCGAGGGGTGTGATCGTGTTTTCCTTCTCGGGTCTAACGCTTGGTGACGAGATAGTCCTGGCACGTCTCTTCATCCTTGGTCAGGTGAAAGTGCGTCTACCGTCATACGTATGCGGTGCATCACCTCGAGTCCAGGAGGCCCAATCGTCTCCTGCTGAGATGCGACGCTATTCGGGAAAGGAAACGTCTCAAAACGTATATATGCTTATGATCGTTGGATTTCCAGTGCAATTCCCCGCTGACTGACCGATGGATCTCCGATGTCTCCTCCGAGAAGAGAACCTCTTTCGGAAGGTGACACCGTTTGATCACGCCGACAGGCGTCATGCCTTCCAAATCTGAGACGTTCACGAGCCTCTGGAGAATCCTTCGGTAGAACGCGCGGAGCACCTGAGGGATCGACGGTCGCATCTGGCGTCCAGGACCTCCGGGTTTGGGATGAGACTGGGGCGTATCGAGTCTTCTATGTGGCGAAGTTCCAAGAAGCGGTCTATGTGCTCCATGTGTTTGGGAAACGCTCACAGAAAACCGCAAGGCCGGACATCGAGCTGGGCAAGAACCGCTATGCCGATCTCCTCATGTGGAGAAGGGAGGAAGGTCTATGACACGCGCAACCGTGACGAAAGGGAGTGGAAATATCTTCAGGGATCTGGGGTTTTCGGAAGAACGATCGGCTGAACTCATTCTCAAAAGCAGTTTACTCCAAGCCCTGCAGGACACGATTCGGCGCCACGCGTCTCGGGATCGATCAGGCCAAAGTGTCCAAGCTGCTCTCGGGGCAGATGGCCGGATTCTCGGTTGAACGCTTGGTACATTTCCTCTCCTTACTCGGTCAAGATGTGGAAGTCACCGTGCGTCAGGCTCCGCGTGGACAGCGATACGGTCTGGTCCGGTCGAAGGTCGCGAGACGATCGCGCACGGTGGCGAGAGCTCGCTCGGAGAACGTGTCATGATCCACAAGGGCATGCGGCTAGTTCATCCAGGAGAACTGTTACTGGAAGAGTTCATGAAACCGTCAGATCCACCACTTAACGCCAATACCCTGGCCAAAGCTCTTGATGTATCGGCAAATCGGATCACGGCGATCATCAAAGGACAACGGGGGATCACCGGCGATACAGCCGTACGGCTCGCGACCTTCTTCAACACCACCGCCGAGTTTTGGATGAACCTGCAGAAGACCTACGAGCTACGGCTCGCTGAACGAGCTCTGCCTGACAAGGTGAGAAAGCACATCGAGCAGATGTAGAGAAGTCCTGGCCACCGCCTCATGCTGACCATCATTTTTGCACAGGTATCGTAGGAAAACTCCTTCAGGCTTCCCCAAAACAGCACTCTATAACCTATTGATGTTTCGCCTATATGTTTGTATTTCGACGCAGGAGAAGGCGGCATGCATTATGCTATCTCTGCAAGCAATGCCACACGAGTGGCAGTCATTCGCTTCTAACTATTTAACGGAGGTAGCATGAAACACATGTTGATGGCAGTAATGGCCGTGGCAGTCGCTGTGACCTTCAGCGCCCCAGCCTTCGCCAACGAGGATAAAAAGGAAGACAAGAAGGGCGGCCATGTGTTGTACAGCGATGAGAAGAAGGGCGGTCATATGACCTATAGTGATGACAAGAAAGAGGAGGAGAAGAAGGGAGGCCACTGAGAGGTTGACGACGGCAAGGGTCTCCTGATCCGTTGCCTCGCTGATGTTCAGACTGAACTTAGGAGCCCTCAACACTGTGGGGGCTCCTAACTCCCCTACGTTCTATTCGGGAAGCCGCCAACGACCCCCACGGCCTCACGCTCTATCGCGACGCCTCAGCCGATGTCGTCCTTACGGATATCCTCATGCCGGAGCGCGTTGGCTGGGAAGTGACGCTGGCGCTCATACAAGAATTTCTCGACGCCCGAGTCATTGTCATCACCGGCGCGACCGACGATCCAGAACGATCTGAACGTCGCCAGACGGTTTGACGCAGGCCGTCTGATTCAGAAACCTTTCACCTCGGACGAAATTCGTCGAGCGGTCTGGTCTAGCCTGGTTCCCTAGCTCGGACCTCCCCATCCTGCGGCGTGGCCTTGTCCGATTCTTGCGCCTTGCCTGCCATCATCTCCCACGACACCGCTCAGGTGACCGTATCCGTGCGAGAGCCCATGGCCTATCCAGCCTGACATGACCTCGTCGGTTCTGCGCGCTCCCCCCTTCGGAAGTACCGAGTTCGGGGAAGGCACAGAGCGGACCGTCAGGCTACGCTTTCTGTAGTGCGCGCGCCATCAATGGAAGGAGTGACCCATGCAGAACAGACAGCGACCCGTGCGAGGGGCGAGTCGGGTTCCGGTCAGGTGGCCCATGCGCTATGGCAATGCTACCTTTCTGGCCGAAGGGACCGCTTTAGATCTGACCGATCGGGGCTGGCGCATGGCGGGGACGATGCCCGTGGTTCCCGGTATGCGGGTGACCGTGCAGGTCGCCGTCCCCGCACGAGCCACCTTGCTGTGTATTCACCGAGCGACCGTTCTGTGGGTCAACGATCAGGAATTTGCCATTGAAGCACAGGTCATGGACCCGATGGATCAGGCATGGGTCACCGAATTCTTGCAGCAAAAGCTCGGGCGCCAGTTGATGCCACGCACCACTCAACCAGAGATTTCACCTCCAGCGGTGTCGCCGAACACCCACTCTGTACAGCCAGCCCCTTGCATCCCATCGCTTGAGGACGTGTTCCGACGTGTGTTTGCTCTTCAGGGCGACTCGACCGATCGTCTCGTCGACACGCGAGGGAATCATGCTGACCCAGATTCTGAGGAACGTACGTCCGATGGTCTGATTGATGACGTACAGGACAAGACGCTGAGACAGGCCCATCGCATCCTTCGCATGATGCGCACCATCCACCAGCTGCATGCACGGACCGGTCGAGATGTGAGGGTGGAGAACTAGGCGGGGTCGGACAACGGCTCAGAGCACATGCACTCGACGGCTCGATCTCGTGTGAGAGAACGGCCGTTCAGCACACGATCCGGGACTGGCTCGGTGACCGCCCCTGACGCGGTTCATGCTCCGTCAGACCGGCAGGTCCGTCAGGTCCTGGATAACCTGCTCCAACCGCTGTCGCTCGGCTTCCTTCATCCGAAAGAACGCCAACCCAAACGTCTGTCCGCTGACCCATTGCACGGTCGCGGCCTCCACCATTAACGGCCATTCCAAGCCTTCCGCATAGATGCGGAGTTCCAGCGAGAGCCCTGGCGTGAGCGACACGCTGCTTTCAATCCGGCACCCACCGGCAGAGAGATCCAGGATCATCCCAGTACCGTCCAGTGTCGGAGCGGAGGAAAACGTGGTGCGAAATTGGACTCGGAAGCGGGGGGTGATCCGACGGTCCTGAGACTTGAGATCCCAGACGGTCTTGCCCTCCACCTTTCCATCAATGACACGCTGTCCAAAGGCCAGCCCATGGAGATCGGCTTCGTCCTCCGTGGCGTAGAGACCATCCGCGGCGAACTCACGCGTCTGTACGCCGCGGGGATGGTCGACCGAGATATAGATCCGAAGTCGCCACTTCTCTCCCTGTGTATCCGGTTGTGGAGCGGATTCAATCGTGTACCCCTGGTACTCGGCAATTTTCTTCATAGTCCTCCCGCTCATTCATCCCATTGACTGCGACGGGATGCCGAAGAATACCATATCGAGTCTGCGCAGCAAGCGTTTCACGGTTTCTCGAGCCTGACCGCTTCTGGACCGGGAGACTGATCCACTGGTCGGTCAGGCCTGCGCCCAGACGCGCACTCCCGAAGAAACACGAGCGTCAATCTCGACGCGGGTGAGAGTACGCACACGTCGCGGCGGTTGCGAAACGGAGGCAGCCGTTTCGGGTTCCGGTCGGGTCACTGGCGTTGCGGACGCGAACGTGGCTACCAGCGGAAGCGGAGGATGGGTGTCGGATCCGGCTTCACGCCGTCACTCCCGAGGATCGGACCCCCTGAGTGTGCTGTGTCATGGCCGGATCCTCTTTGTACAAAAGGAAAGGAAGCCCCCAGACAAGCTGGAGGCTTCCCAGGAAACCGCTCAGCGCTTCAGAGCATGAGCGGCGATCCACTCCTTGGCCTCAAAGGCGACATTCATGAGCGCCTCGAGGTCGTTGAGACCAAATGAAGTGCCGTTGTGCCAGGTACCGGCCTGATCCTTGAATGGGCGAGGAAAGGTTATTGAGAAGAACGGGCCCTTCTCGCTGACGTTCTGCCAGATCGTGGCCTTGATGTTGCCACATCGCAGCGTGGTCGCTGGTCGTTTGGATGAGTGGTTGGTCGCCATGGTGTTTCCTCCTTGGTTGAACTGCAGGTGACTCTCGCGCGAGAGGAGGAGAGGCACCGTACAGTTCACAGAGGAAACGGCAGGCAGAGGCCGGAACCGGCATGCCGGAGAGGGACACTTATTGGTTTTATTCTCTTGGTCACGCATAAGGTTCCTTGTTTCGTCTGGTCAACAAGACAAATTATCAATGGTCGCGGTGTTGTATTCTTGTAGCATCTGGCATGACCCACGCTGGAACAGGACGATATCGCAAACCCTGTAATCGCCGCCAGAGCATATAGAGCACCGGAATCACAACCAGCGTTAACACTGTAGAGCTGACCATGCCGCCGATCATCGGCGCGGCAATCCGCTTCATCACATCGGCCCCGGTGCCGGTCGTCCACATAATGGGGAGGAGGCCACCCATGATCGCAGCCACCGTCATCATCTTCGGCCGTACTCGTTGGACCGCTCCTTCCATGATGGCGTCACGGAGATCCTGGGCCGTCGCCATGCGACCTTCCCGCACCCGTCGCTCATACGCTTCATCGAGATAGACGAGCATCACCACGCCCGTCTCCGCCGCCACACCGGCCAGCGCGATGATCCCGACCCACACCGCCACGCTGAGGTTGTAGCCCAGGAAATGGAGGTACCAGATGGCTCCGATTGCGGCGAAGGGGACAGACAAGAGCACGATCAGCGATTTCGCCAGCGAACCGAAGTTGAGATAGAGCAGCAAGAGAATGATCCCAATGGTCAATGGGACGACCAGCTTTAACCGCTCTTCGGCCCGCACCAGATGCTCGTATTGACCGGTCCAGATCAGCCGGTAGCCGGAAGGTAATGTCACCCGGTCTCGCACCGTGCGTTGGGCGTCTTCGACATAGCCGCGCAGGTCTCGTCCACTGACCGCGACCGAGACCAAACCGGCCAGCGTTCCCGCTTCATCCGCGATTGATGGCGGCCCCTGGGTTATGACGAGATCGGCAATTTGCCCAAGCGGGATCTGCGCGCCGCTCGGAGTGGGAATCAGCACCCTCTTGAGCCGGTCGGGATCATCGCGCAGTTCGCGCTTGTAGCGGACATTGACCGGATACCGCTCGCGCCCCTCGACCGTGGTCGTGACTGCCTCGCCGCCGATAGCCGAGGCAATGACAGATTGCACATCCCCCACAGTCAAGCCATAGCGGGCTGCTTCACGCCGGTTCACCGTCAGATCCAGATAGTAGCCTTCGTTGAGCCGTTCGGCAAAGGCGCTCGTGGTGCCCGGCACAGTAGCCAAGACTTGCTCGATCTCTAAGCCGATTTTCTCAATGGTCTTCAGATCCGGCCCCAGGACTTTAATACCGACCGGGCTTCGCACACCGGTCGTGATCATTTCAGTGCGGGTTTGAATCGGCATCCACCAGATGTTCGGAAAGCCGGGAATGCGCAGCTTGGCATCCATCTCATCCAGCAGCCGGTCCCAGGTCATGCCGGGCCGCCATTGTGCTTCCGGCTTGAGAGTGATCGTGATTTCTGCCATGCCGACAAAGGCCGGATCAGTGGCAGTCGGGGCCTTTCCCATCTTGCCGAACACTCGCTCCACTTCTTGGAAGGTCGTGAGCAACTGATCCTGGACTTGCAACACCTTGGCCGATTCGGGAATTGAGAGACCGGGCACAGTGGTTGGCATATAGAGGATGGTCCCCTCGTTCAGTGGTGGCATGAATTCCGCGCCAAGACGGGAAAAGATCGGCGCCGTGAGTCCCACGACCACCACAGCTAATCCGAGCGTCAACCATCGGATGCGCAATGCGCCGGAAAGGATGGGTCGATACATCGCGATCAGCAGGCGGTTCAGGGGATTCTTCGCCTCTGCTCGGATGCGCCCCCGGATGAGGAGGACCATCAGTACAGGTGCCAAGGTCACTGAAAGCGCTGTGGCAAAGAGCATCGAAAAGGTTTTGGTATAAGCCAAGGGTGTGAACAACCGTCCTTCCTGGGCTTCCAATGCGAAGATCGGCAGGAACGACACGGCGATCACCAGCAGCGAGAAGAACAAGGGGCGGCCGACTTCTTTGGCCGCCGCGATGATGGTTTCTGTCCGGTCCACATGAGGATTCTGCTCCAAACGCTTGTGCGCGTTCTCCACCATCACGATGGCTGCATCCACCATTGCGCCGATGGCAATGGCGATTCCTCCGAGCGACATGATGCTGGAGGTGATGTTCAGGTAAGCCATCGGGATAAAAGCGAGCAGCACTGCTATGGGCAGGATGAGAATCGCCACCAGGGCGCTGCGCAGGTGAAACAGAAAGCCGACCGCGACCAGGCTGACGATAATACTCTCCTCCATGAGTTTCTCGCGAAGCACGTCAATGGCTCGATGAATGAGATCGGACCGGTCGTAGGTGGGAACGATGTGGACGCCCTTCGGCAGAGCCGGCGTGATCTCTGCCAGCCTGGCTTTAACCCGCTCGATCACGGCGAGCGCGTTCTCACCGGCCCGCATGATCACGATCCCGCCGACTGTCTGGCCCTTGCCATCCAACTCGGCAATACCACGACGCTGGTCCGGTCCGATTTGGACATGGGCAATATCCCGAATCAAGATAGGTGTGCCTCGCCCATCCGTCCCGACAGGGATTAGCTCGATATCATCAATAGAACGCAGGTAGCCGCGCCCTCGAATCACATATTCCGTGCCGGCCATCTCCAACACTCGGCCACTCACCTCATCATTGCTGTTTCGAACCGCCTCAATAATCGTCTTAATCGGCAACCGGTAGGCAGCCAACGTGTTCGGGTCCACTTCGATTTGATACTGCTTGACGAATCCGCCAATGGCCGACACTTCCGCCACGCCAGGCACGCTCTCGAGTTGATACCGTAGATACCAATCCTGAAGACTGCGGAGCTGCGCGAGATCGTGCGTCCCCGACTCGTCCACCAACGCGTACTGATAGACCCACCCGACACCGGTCGCGTCAGGACCGAGAGTCGGTGCGACTCCGGCTGGTAACTTCCCGGTCAGCTTCTGCAGGTATTCCAGCACACGACTGCGTGCCCAGTACAAGTCCGTCCGGTCTTCGAAGATCACGTAGACGTAGGAGACCCCATATTCCGAAACTCCCCGCACCCGTTTGACTTTCGGCCCAGCCAGCAGGGAGGTGACGATGGGATAGGTGACCTGATCTTCAATCAACGTTGGGCTGCGCCCCTGCCACTCGGTATAGATGGTCACCTGGACATCGGACAGGTCCGGCACCGCATCCAGCGGAACCTTAAAACCCGCCCACAGGCCCCAGCCTGCCAGCAGCACCACACAGAGGATGACGAGGACAGGATTGCGTGCACTCCCTTCGATGAGTCGTGCGATCATTGTTTTTCACCCCTCTCATCCCGCGGGTGCCGAGACGCCCGTTTTTCCCAGCTACAGGCCTCCCTCTGCGACTGAAAACTGAAACTTCTCAACAATGGGCGACCGTCCTGGCACTATCACATTGACCGTTGCTATCCATGTTCCTCCCATGCCGAACATCACCGTGCTTTCATAGAGTCCGTCTTTGGTATGGTGCGCCCTCACCTTGGAATCAGTCATGCCTGGCATCGGCATGGTATAGACGAACAAGACGTGCGCAGTGGTCACCGGCTTGCCGGTCTGATCTATGACCTTGAGTCTGAGGAGGACCTCACCGGCCTTGGGTGTTTCGGGAAGCGTCGTGAAGGTCAGAACATATCCTGCTACCTTGCGAGCTTCGGAGGTGGCTTTGGCTGAGTCCGAAGCCATGCCAGACATTCCGCTCATACCTTTCATGCCCTCCATCTCTTTCATGCCTTGCATTCCTTCCATCGCTTGCATCTTGCCTTCATGGGCACCGCGCATTTGCCAGTCGGCCATCCCGATCCGGCCCATCATGCCCTGCATGCTCGAAGCCGATACCAATTTACTTTCCGCATCCAATAAGAAATTGGCCGAGGTGACGATCTGATCTCCTTCTTTGAGTCCTTCCATTACTTCCACTGCATCTTGGCTCCGGCGACCAAGCTTGACGGACATAGGCTCATACCGGCCTTCTCCCCGATCCATAAACACAAGTTGACGAAGGCCGGTTTCGATAACGGCTTCCTTTGGCACAACTAAAGTCCTGACCGCATCAGTCTGCAAAGTCACGTTCCCATACATGCCGGGCTTCAACTTCAGTTCAGGGTTCGGCAATTCGAGACGTACCCTCACAGTGCGGGCTTCAGCGTTCAGTGTTGGATACACATAGGCCACCTTGCCGCTGAATGTTTTTCCCGGATAAGCGGCAAACGTGATCAAGGCCGGCTGACCGACTTTCATGGCCGCCATTTCCGATTCGTAAATATCGGCTGAGATCCAGACGATGGAGAGATCCGCGATCTCGTACAAGGTCGTCCCCGGCTCGACATACTTCCCCGGCACAGCCTCTCGCTTCAGCACGATCCCGGAGGAAGGGGCATAGATTGTCAGCACCGGTTCGGCTTGGCCGCGATGCTCCAGAGCCGCGATTTGCGCATGGGTCACATCCCAAAGTCGTAAACGATCCCGTGCACTCCGCACGAACGCATCGGCGTTGGCTTTCGCGTCGTCGAGCGGGCTTTCGGCCAGTTGTCGCTGCATTTTCACGGCGAGGAGATACTCGTCTTGAGTAGCCAGGAGATCCGGTGAGTAAAGGGTAAAGAGCGGTTCTCCTTTGCGGACCGGTCGACCGATCGAATCGACGAAGACATTTCGAACCCAGCCGGAGGTTTTTAGCGTTACTTGCGTGAAACCCCGTTCATCGTAGCCGACCGTGCCGACCGTCCGGATCTCTTCCTCGAGCGTTGCGTGGACAACCGGGGCACTGCGGATGCCGATCATCTGTCTCGCCACAGCCGGAACCGCCACAGCTCCCGATAGAGCGTCGGACATGCCTGACATCGATTCCATGCCTTTCATAGGCTTGGCGCCTTCCATCGGCATCCCTTTCATGCCAGGCTCTTTCATGGACATACCTTCCATCTCATGGCCCTTCATGTCTTCACTGATTTGCATCCTCGACATATCGCTCATCATCCGATGCGCGGTGAAGAACCCGGCGATGACTCCGACGAACAGACCGGCTGCTGCGACACCGACAACAAGAGCTATTCTGCGCCTGTCCTGGCTCATGGCCATTCCTCCGTTTTTAGCTGTTTCCATTCAGATCAGTTCCGATCACTTGTTCGAGTTCCGCGAGGCGGTGCTCCCGCTCGACCAGCGCTCGGTAGTACTCATGCTGAAATCCTCGCCAGGCCCGCTGCGTATCAATAAGATCCAGAAACCCTCCCTTTCCCGTACGATACCCCACTCGCGCTGCTTCAAGGTTCTGCACGGCCTGGGGCAGGATCGTCGTGTGATACAATGTCGCCACCTGTTCACTCGCCCGTACCTTGGCTAAGAGATCGTTGATTTGAAAACGAGTCAGGTTTTCTACCGTATGCTGTTGTGCCCGTGCAGCTGCAACGGACGCCGCGGCTTCTTGGACGCCGGCGTCATACTTTGGTTTGGTCCAGAAGGCGAACGGCACGGTCATCGCGACGTAGGCGCCAAATCCGTCATGGGCCTGAAAATTCTGGAAGCGCTGAAACGTCACATTGAAGTCCGGGTAGTACTGACGCTGGGCCAGCGCGCGAGACTGCTCGCTCTGTTGCACCGCCAGTTCAACGGCTTTTAATTCCGGTCTGGCGTTCAAGGCGAGACGATGTAGGTCGTCGATGGTGGTGTCGATCGGCAGTAGAGATGGTTTCTGAGGAATGCCCAGAGGTGATAGGGGTTCTCGGTCCAGAAGCGTATTCAGCAGTGCCGCAGTGGTCTCGCGACGTTGTTCCAGAACGGGAAGTTGCTGGTGCAACACAGACAGCTCGACCTGAGCCTTGAGCACATCAGCCTGCGATCCCTTTCCAGTCCGGAACTTCGCGTTCGCAATCTCGACGAACTGCCTGAGCAATTCGACCTGTGCATGATGAATCTGGATCGCCTTGTGCGCGAGAAACAGCTCGTAGTAGGCCTGTTTGAGACGGGCCACCAGTTCCCGTTCCTTGGCGCGCAGCGCCTGTTCGGTCATCTCGGCTGACCGCCGCGCGATTTCGCCTTTCAGAGCCAGCTTGCCGGGGAACGGGAAATTCTGCGAGAGACCGAAGATACTGTTGTCCGCCCTCGTGACATTGAAGGTCTGCGGGAAATTCCACAAGTGGACTGACAGGGTGGGATCGTCCAGCGACCGGGCCTGGACAATCCGATTCGTGGCAGCTTCCCATTGCTTGCGCGCCGCGACAAGCTCTGGATTTCTGGCCAAGGCTTCTGGGATCAAATCCGGTAACACCAACGCCGGTTGTGTAGTCTGATCGATGGCATAGGCGACATGACTTGCACCTATCCAGAAAGTTGCGCTCACGACTGCTATGGCAAACAACACCCGAATTGAACGAGTCATGGGATGGTCCTCCCCAAATGCTTTCCTGCCCACGACTGTCGCTGGCCTCGTCTGCTACAGAAGAAGCGATTGAATGAGCCGGGACCGAGCGCTGGGCAGATCACGCGATGATGAAACGGGATAAGGACGAACCGGAGAGATCAGATACGAAGCACTGTGCTTGGAAGAGACTGATGCGGAGGAGAACTCGATTCAAAATTGCGATATAGACTGAAAATTCGTACGAGCCGAGGGCTCACCGTTGGAAGCGTAGGTAACGCATGGTCTGCCGACCAATGATGGTCCACGAGCAACGATGACGACTGAGCCTGGGATTCGACTCCCAAGATCTTGAAGGCGTCACATAATTGCCGACTCGGTTGTTCGACAGGAGTTGAACAACCGTTGGCCATTGAGGCATCGGTAGTCCCCGCCAACGGCAGGAGACAGGCGTAGGCATTGAAACTGAATGCCAACAGGAACACTGCGATACTCGCGGCGAGAAAAGATCGGGAGTGATGGGAACCTAATCGCATGGTGTTAGTCTATCCCTCGTCCACCTCAACCGTCAACGGCATTTCTAATACACAATCACTCGATCAGCGGCACCGCACAAATCTACTGTTCCTCTGGGAGAGGAGAAGAAATCTACCGGCATACCTATTCATGATCACCTTCCGTATCTGTCTGTCTCCTATGGTCATTCTTACAACAAGTTGACGCCTCTGAACCCATCTGACCGTCCATACAGTCCTTATAGGCCGCATAGGCCTTGAGAGCCCATTCCTCACCGGGGCAACCTTGCATCGTCATCGCGACTTCGAGGAATTCAATCAGTTCTTCTTGCGTGATTCCTTTGTCAACTGCCATCCGGACGTAGGCGCGAATACAAGGTTCACACCGGATCGCAATCGAGATGGCCATGGCGGTAAGTAATTTGTACTTGGCGGCCACAGTTGCATCTCGATAGGCCGCCTGTCGCATACGCAGAAGACCGCCCGTGACCTTGGGACTCAACTTTCTGAGTTCGGCGAATAGTCCTGTTTCAACATTGGTTGTTTGATCCATAACGGCTTTACTCCTTCCTCTCGCCTAAAGTGCCTCCGGTAAGTAGCGAAGAGCCGGGGGTGAACTGTTCGCTGTTAGCTGCCGGCTATGGCTGCACCAGCCGAGCCTTGTACGCCGACAGCGGGCTGCTGGCCCCTTCGATGGCCCTGACCAACGCCTCCGTACCCACTTTGTTCGCATCGAACGTCACCGACGCGCGCGCGTCTGAATAATCGGAAAAGAAGATCCACTTCTTTCCCACTCTGAACTCGACCGTGCTGACGCCCAGGACCTTGGCGAGCGCTGTCTTGACGTCCTTGACGCAAGCCCCGCACGTCATACCGTCGATCTGCAAGGTCATCGTCTGAACCCCCTGGTTCTCAGCCGCAAGACCATAGAACTCAGTCAGCGGAAGCATCGCCACTCCGACAAGAAGACATGTCCGAATCACTTGCCACATACCTGATCTCCTCCCTTTTCAAGGGATAACTCAGAGCGAATAGTCGTGCCAGCCACATCAGGCTGAACGCTCATTCTTCACGCGTCACTCCCATTCTCACAGAGCTAACCAATAAGGCGCCAAGACCACCAGCAATGCCAGGACCGCTATCAGCCATAGCCACTTCCGGTTCAGCCCTCTCGCTGATCGAGCAGCGCATCCGGCCTCTTCCGCGCACACGGACTTCGGCTGCCTGTAGGCCAGATAAAAGCTGAGGCCCATCAGAAGGAGCGTCAGGCCGATGAAGACCGGACGATAGGGCAAGAACGCCTTCAGAAATTCAGCCGTGCCGGCCAGAAAGCCTGTGGCTCCAACACCCACGCCGAGAGCTGCGAATACCACCGGCCCGATGCAACAGACCGAGGCGAAGAACGCAGCCACCAGCCCGCCGACCATAGTGGGCGTCCCACCTTTGGTCAAATGACCAGGCTGTCGATCCACGTCCATACTCGGCTCACCACCATAAAATACACAGAACCGCAAACCGTTTTTCATGCGGACATCTTGGACTCGCTTGGTCCCGAAAACCGTCATTGGCCTGCCTGCCGACTGCCTCTGCCCTGGCAGACAGGCGTCGTCCGCGACGCAGGCAGGTCATTCGCCAACCATCAATCGCGGCCTTCGCTCATTTGCTCTGCCGCATTTTTCCTGGCAACTTGTGCTCATTTTCCAGACTCGCCAGAATCGGGCAGTGATCGCTGGGCCGGCCGGCTCGACACGTCCGGATCAAGCCTCGAAGCGCTCGGGCCAGCGCCTGCAAGTCACTCACCTTGGCTTCCACGTGTTTCAACTTTGTCTCTGCCTTTCGTTGGATATCCCCGCACCGAGCCTTTGAGCTGGCCCTAAGATCGAGAAGTTCCTCGATCTCATGGAGCGTGAAGCCCAACGCCTGGGCGTTCTTGATGAACCGCAGCCGCCGTTGGGAATCTCTATTGTAGAGCCTGTAGCCGGATGGAAGTCGTGACATAGGAGCAAGCAAGTTCAATCGCTCGTAATAGCGGATCGTCTCGATATTCACGCCCACCTGTTTCGCGAGCTGCCCAATCTTGAGTTCTATCGTCATATGGACCTCGGCTTCGACGATACACCCTGTACCAGGGTACGGAGTCAAGCGGCCATAGGAACCGGGTTCCTGAGCTGAAGCGCCGTACGATAGAAGCACTGTTAGCGAAACGATGAGGTGTAGGTGGTCTGCAACGCTGGGAGCGGTTCCCGATTGACAATCACAAGTTGCTTACAACGCGATTCTCCGCAGCCGAAGCACATCTGAAATCGGGAGGCGCTCGCTTCCCATCAGAATGCTAATATCCTGCGCGGTGGCTTTGCTCGCTGGTGCCAGAAAATGGCCATGACAGACGAAACGCGGGTCGATGCACATCAGAAGGCTGCGTAGCCCCAATTGGAATGGTCTCCTTCTCTGAATTACGCGGACTTTACGCGTGAATTTGGCGCACTGGCATGAAGTGAGAGCACTGAGGTAATAGCATTCGTGTGCGCTGGCCTCATTGCTCTCGGATTATTTTAGGGGAACACGGTAGATCGGCGAAGGACCTTGGAGACTTGCTCGCGCAGGGCAGGCAGAAGTTCGTCCTCAAACCACGGGTTTCGTCGAAGCCAAATGTTGTTTCTCGGGCTTGGGTGAGGAAGCGGAACGGCATCGGGCCAATAAGTACGCCAGGATTGAACTGTCTCGGTGAGTGACGACTTTGAGCGACCGAGGTGGTATGCCTGCGCGTACTGGCCGACGATCAACGTAAGCCTCAGGTGACGGAGGTGACTGAGCAGTTGTTCCCGCCAGGCAGGTGCACACTCGGACCGCGGCGGAAGATCGCCAGACTTGCCAGTGCCAGGAAAACAGAACCCCATCGGAAGAATTGCAATCTGTTCCGGGTCGTAAAAGACTTCGCGTGTGACTCCCATCCACTCACGTAAACGATCACCGCTGGGATCATCGAAGGGTATGCCTGATTCGTGAACCCTTCTCCCTGGCGCTTGACCAGCAATGAGGATGCGAGCGTTCGGGTGCAACTGGAGGATTGGCCTGGGGCCATGCAACAGATGTTCCGCACAGAGGGCACAGGAGCGGACTTCAGTCAGTAATGATGTAAAGGATCGCATGGAAGAGGATCTCCTGTCACAAGCCAATGCGCTACCTCACCGTGTTCTCCACTTCTCCCTTGGCTTGATCCGACTAAACCGATCGATGATCACGCGGAAGTGATGGCCTTGGGACTTCCTACCTGGCTAGCCAGTCGAGAATCGAGCGGGGTCTTGGCCACCTGATTTACATAATTACTCATGATCTTGAGAGCCAAGAACGTGATGACCTCTAAGACATGCCGTTCGGTGTACCCCGCCTTGGCAAACTGTTCTAGGTCCTCATTCGGCACCCATCCTCGATGGTTCATAACTGAGAGCACGAGGGTTCGTAACGCATTCAGTTTCTTATCCGACAAGGGTTTCTGCGCCCGTAACTCCGAGAGAACCTTCTCTGTAACACCCACCTTCTGAGCTAGAATCGAGTGGTCCGCTACACAGTAGGCACAGTCGGTCGTGACACTGATGGTCAAGGCGACGATCTGCTGTTCCACTGGCGTAAGCATGCAGTGCTGAAGGGCATCACTCACGGCTGTGTAGGATTGGACGGCTGCCGGCGACTCAGCCAGGACGCCGAAGAAGTTCGGCAAGAAGCCGTATTTCCCTTCGATCTCTTCCAAGATTCGCCGTGAGTCCTGGGGCGCAGTGAAACTCGTATGTATTTTGAACCTCATGTCGATTCCCCTTCCCAGACAGAAAACTGAACATCAGCATTGAGAGCTAGCTGACCGATCAGGAACAAATACCGTTCGCTCTGTTTCCTGGATGGGGACATCGTTGATGCTGGCATACCGCCGTGTCATGAGACCCTCCTCATCGAACTCCCACATCTCATTTCCGTACGAGCGATACCACTGGCCTTCCATATCGTGCCATTCGTACTCGAAGCGAACTGCAATCCTGTTTCCACCAAATGTCCACAATTCCTTCTTTAGGCGATAGTCCAATTCGTGTTCCCACTTCCTGGTAAGAAAGGCACGAATAGCCTCCCGACCTCGGAAGAATTCCGAGCGATTTCTCCACTCCGAGTCTTCAGTATAAGCGAGCGCGACCCGCTCCGGATCACGACTATTCCACGCATCCTCCGCAGCCTGGACCTTAGCCAGGGCGGTGTCGTTGGTGAAGGGTGGACGGATCGTGGTGCTCATGTTCGTAGCCTTTCAGTCGGAACACACGGTCATTGCATTGAGACTGTTGAAGCGATGACTTGAGAAGCTTCCTAATGATCCGACAAATTTGTACATATTGCTTGTTTGCTTCCACCGCATAGGGTGGGAGGTCCTGACTCTGGTCATGAGTGTTGTCCTTTCTTTTCCTGCAGCGCAGAAACAACCAATTCTTCCGGCCGTCACAGGGTCACGGATTGTGATAAAACCGTTCGTGGACGATCTTGCTGTCCCGCCACCTGGCAACGACGACCTGTTCGACGTGAACCGGTGTCCCGTCCATCGCAATCCAGTCCATCACAGTCTCGTAAAACGTCACATTATCACCTGCACCTTGGGCTGTGACTTCGAAACGCTTCCATTCCTTCACGCTGCTGAGGAACTGGCGTTCCCTATTCAGGTTGGCCTGCCGTCCGACCGTCGGCAGTTCGTTGTTCTCCTGCATGACCGCGTCCTCGGCATAGAATTCATTGATGGCGTCGAGGATGCGTCCGGACCGGATGTAGCCAAAAAGCTCTTGAAGCCTGTTATGAACACTGCTGTCGATAATGGATGAACTGGCCATGCTGTCACCTCCGTTTGGGTGGAATTGAGTTCTACTCTAAGGCTTACTCAAATTACGTGCCAAGGATGCCCAATTCAGAAGCCATTGCAATACGAGGACTTTCTTAGTTCATCGATTATGGGTCCTGCAACGAGCTTTCGTTCGCCACGAATGGTCGTTGCATCGTGCTACGGGATTAATCTATCTTCTCAGAATGGACACGGCCGCCGAGTACGAAGTGGAGTTTGAGTCTCTGAAGAGCCTCCTGCTTGATATGGCGCAGGAGCGGACCTTGGGCACGCTTTTATCCCTCGTCGTTCGACGACTGGCCGAACGGCCACACATCGCCCTTGCTCGTGTTTGGCTCATCAAGCCAGGTGATATCTGCGCATCCTGTCCGATGCGTGAGGAATGTCCCGACCGGACGTCCTGCCTGCACCTGGTCGCGAGTGCCGGACGTTCCACGGCCGATTCGTCACAAGATTGGTCCCACTTGCAAGGGCGTTTCCGTCGTTTCCCGCTCGGGGTCCGAAAGGTCGGGCAGATTGCCAGAAGCGGTCAATCCATTGTGGTCCGGGAGATTGCTGAGGACCGACACTGGATTGCTCGCCCCGAGTGGGCACAGCTCGAAGGGATACGAGGCTTTGAGGGACAGCCGATTACTTACAAGGGAGAGGTGTTGGGTGTTCTCGGGGTATTCACGCGAGTCGAGATCCCTCGGGGGGAACCCGACTGGCTTCGCATGATCGCCGACCATGCCGGAACGGCCATCGCGAACGCCAGAGCCTTCGAAGAGATCGAGCGGCTGAGTGCTCAGTTGGCCGCCGAAAACACCTACTTGCGGGAAGAACTGTCCGAATCGGAGTCGTTTGGAGACATTGTCGGCCAGAGTCCGACCATCGCACAGGTCGTGAAACTCATCGAGGTCGTGGCACCAACCGAGGCGACCGTGATGATCACAGGAGAGTCAGGGACCGGAAAGGAACTCGTCAGTCGAGCTATCCATGAACGAAGCCGGCGAAAAGGTCGGCCGCTGATTCGCGTCAATTGCGCCTCGGTACCACGAGAGTTGTACGAAAGTGAATTCTTCGGCCATGTTAAGGGTTCCTTCACCGGGGCCTTGAAGGACCGCGCCGGCCGATTCGAAGCGGCCGACGGCGGTACCCTCTTCCTGGACGAAGTCGGAGAGATCCCATTAGAGTTGCAAAGCAAGTTGCTGCGAGTGCTGCAGGAAGGGGAATACGAGCGCGTCGGCGACGACCGCACACGAAAGATAAACGTACGAATCATCGCCGCAACCAATCGCAACCTTCTGCAAGAAGTGGAACAAGGCCGTTTTAGGCAGGACCTCTATTTTCGTTTGAACGTCTTTCCGATCGAGGTCCCTCCGCTTCGTGATCGCAGGGAGGACATTCCTTTGATCGCGGCCAAATGTCTGCAGCAGGTCAGGAGAAAACTGGGGTGTGAAGGGCCGGGACTGACGGAATCCGACGGACGACGGCTCCAAGAATATGATTGGCCTGGGAATGTCCGCGAGTTGCAGAATATCATCGAACGGGCGGTGATTGCCGCGCGCTGCGGAAAGGTCCGGTTTGAACTCCCGATCCATTCAGGCTCTGTAGAGAACGCTGCGTCCACATCCCCGATCTTGGCCCCACGGAGCGGCGATGACGACGTGCTGGCCGAGTCAGACCTCCGCCAGATGGAGCGCGCGAATATTGTCGCCGCACTCGAGCAATCGGGCTGGAGGGTCTACGGGGCCGGCGGCGCCGCCGAACGCCTGGGACTCAAGCCCACGACGCTTGCCTCACGTATGAAAAAGATGGGGATCAAGAAATCCAGCGGGTCACCGATCCAAGGGTAGGTCTCCTTCTTCGAAGAACGATCAGGATGCGGACGAATCGGTCAGAGCGTATCCAGCCTGAATTTTCGAAATGTGGCGCCGCCGTACTCAATCTCGCCGACCCACGTTGCTCCGAGTCTTTCAAGTGCACCAAGGTGCTTTCGTGAGAGAGGCACAAGGAACGTCACCGAGGGAATACGGTCATCACTCCTTGCAAACTCCATTGCCTTCTTTGCGATAGTAGGTCCAAGCCCAAACGCGTCCGTCTTGAGCACTAACCCAAAATCCCACTCGTCACCTTCCTTCTGAAACCCACCCCAGCCCACATAGCGGCCGTCACACAGGATGGCCCAATGCCCAAGACCATCGCGGCGCCAGGCCTCCTCCTTGTCTGCAACGAACCGTGTCACAGCCTCATGGTCCCATTGGAACGTGAGCAACGGCATGTGCGCGGCCAGGCGTGGGTTGGACATGTGCTCGAGAAGGGAGTCTTTTGAGACTTCGGACAGGCGTACGAAAGTAATGGCGCGTGCCGGCGTGGTGATCATGTCACGATTGCGACCGACACATGTTTATCGAGGCACTCCTCATCGCAGATCTCCTTGAAGCAAGTTGTTGGGACAACTATCCAAGATCGTGGTATTCCCTGCCGGGTCAGTCGATCTCAAGCCGGTTTTGGAACGAGCTCGGACGAATGGGTGCTCCCATCAGATTACGATTGAAACCCACATACAGCCGATAGAGCCCATCCCCCCGTTTCGATTCTCGAACAGAGCTGTCGACGACCACGTAGTAGGTCCCCGGTTCGATCTCTGCGGGAAGCAACGCCGTTACGCCCGCTCGAAACACGTAGCCTTGTTGCAGTTGGGTTCCGTCCGACGCGATGAGCGATAAAGCCGGCTGCCAGGCTGATTGGACGAGACCGACGACGCCGGACCAGAGGGCACGGTTAGCCGCCGCGGCCACTTCGATTCTCGTCCGTTCACTGATCGTGATCCGATACCAGCGATCCGGTCCGTCCAATCCATCCGGGCCGGGATAGTCGTTGGTTGCATCGGCCAGGGATCCGGTCACCACATCGGTGTGATTCAGTCTGTATGCGTTAGGGGGATCATTTCCACCTCTCAGTTCACCTTCGTCCAAGTTCCGCGTTCCGCAGCTCGCCCAGGTAAGGGGCCGATCATGTCGGCTGACAACGGAACAGGCGCCGCCTGTTCCAGAACACCTGTCTGAATCTTGGGGGGAATTCGATCCACGCTCGTACCCGAATCTCGGTGAAACCGGCGCAACGACTCTGCGCATCGGCAACTGGCCTTGGTCCTGCTCTTCAGTGATCTCCAGCACATTGGCTCCCGCCAGCAGGCAATTGACGAGAGCCGAGAATTCTGCCTCCCTTTCCGAACGTTTCCAAGAACAGTGATCGGATCCTTCCCGACAAGACGAGATCGAGTCATATTCGACAGTATGAAGGAAGGGTTTCGGCCTGATCTCGCAGCCCATGACTCCGAGACAGCCAAGAAGCAGTCCGGTGGCAACCAGTCTGGCGGTAAAGACTTTGGTGGATGAGCTGGTTTGTCCTTGCATGATTATGCTCCTTCGACGACTACGTTCTCTTTTCAGCCGACGCCACGGTACCATGCTTGCCAGCACCGTGTGGTTCAGCTCTCGCGATCAAGCCCTGAGAGCTGGAATCGCTTCGCTTTGGGATCACATCGGAGATAGACAATCGACTTCGGGCTCCATTGCTTCCCTTCGTCATAACTTGTCTGAATCTCTACAGCCAGGGTGACATCATCGGAAGTTACCGCTGGTTCGACGACTTCAGATCCATGGGGAATCGTGAGTGTCGGTTGATGCACGACCTGTTGCGGAAGAATTACCGAGTCAATGCCGAATTTCACTAAACGCTTCACACGATACCGATAGGCAGGCCTATCGTTCGGGGCATATCCTCGCAAGACGGCGAGATTCTCAAACCTCAACACCAGATTGGTCCCGTTGCGTTCCTTCACTTCGAAGTGATCGAGGGGGTTGACCAAGCTGAAGTAGTGACGACCGATCTTGTCCCGGCGCGCCTTCACGACATCAGCCACATATTGCTCGGCTCGGGGATCGGTGAATCCTCCTGTATGGACGATCGTGTCGATATCCTGATCCGTGAAGGAGGTTACGATCTTGGCTCCCCAATAGGCGTCTCGGAGCGTCGTTCGGAGAAACGCCGGGTTGGGGTAGGTCGGGCGCCATCGCTCTGGATTGAAATAGTCCGACTCAAAGTACCCCACTGCCGGGAACTCCATTCGGAGGGGAACCTCCCATGGCTTCACGTACAGACCTGCTCCGGCCATCGACCGACCGATGGTGGCGAAGTCGAGGAAGTATTCGTTGCCGAACCGGGGCAGTTGGGGATCGGCATTGTCCGCGCCCAATGTCGACGAGAAGTCGATGAGATAATGGGTCACGTAGCGGGCTTGAGGATCATACATGTCCAGCGCGTTGGCCGCCTTGGTGTCGGTGTGGTTGAGAAAGGCAGCCATCACGCGAAATCCCCGCAGTTCCCGGCGATTTTCGTGGCGAATGCGATCGTGGGGATCGTCGGAACGTTGACCGGCGTAGAGGAACGGCCCTTTCGGAACTCCCGGCAAGAATTTACTGGCCATTGCCCGAAGGGTGCCATCCGGCTGATGGGGAACCCGTTCCAAGATCGCCCGAATATCGTCCTGTGTCAGAGGCCTTGGCACGTGGTATCGGCCTCGAAACGTCGCCTTTTCGCCGATCGTGATGCGTGACGGATCGACTTCGACCAGGTAATGCTCCGGTACGTTGTACCCAGCTGCATGGAGAAACCGTGAGGAGATGACCTCCGATGCCGTCGTCATCTCCGGATGGAGCGGCGGGTCGAACTTGAGGAGATACAGATCGTTCTTCCGGTCTCGAATCACAAACCCGGGTGTGGATCCCAAGCTCTCCTTTCCACTGATAGCCTCCCAGGGGCCTGTCATATCAGGTGCACCCTGTTCCTTTGTGGCCCCACGAGCCAGCGTGTCCTGAGACAGACGGTTGACGTGGTGCCGATTGGTAAACCAGGTCGAGTCCGGCACCTCGTCGAAGGCATTGATGTTCTGGGCTTCCAGCGGATCGGTCAACCCCACCCAGGTTCCGATTGCCCGGAAAGAGCGACCGACGTTGAGGAACTGCCCGACTCGATAGAAAATCATTTTATCAGTGCCATCCCAGAGAGCCCACTGGCCCTCGGTTTCTTCCTGTGGTTCGAGGATAGGCCGTCGGTCATCGGCGTGCCAGACAGTTGGTCGCGTGGGAGCGGGTTGGCTGTAGCATCCGCTGAATATCGAGAGTAGAAGGGCGCTCCATAGTATGTGGATGGCGATCGTGTGTGTACGCATTTTTTGGCCTCTCTCAAAACCCCAGCGTGGCGGCACGTTGCCGGGTGAACTCCAGATTGCCTCGGATCAGCGTCAACACTCCGTCTTCGCTGGCGGCGACTTGAATCCGAAAGCCGAATTTGCGATTGGACACGAATCGAAGTCCTCCTCCGGCGGAATACCGGAAACGTTTCAACCCGATATCCTGGTAGTCGTTAAATACCTGTCCCTCATCGAGGAAAATACTCCCCTCGACATCCTGCCAGACAGGAAACCGCCATTCGACATTGAAGAGTAGCGCCCCTTCATCCTGCCAACGGCCTCGGTCGAATCCCCTCAAACCGTTGTTCAAATCTAGGAGGTTCAACTCATAGAAGGGGATGGAGCCTCCGCCCACCCCGTCCTGTTTCGCCAGATAGGCACGGAACAGCAGCACGCGATCACCGCGGAAGACGGGAATATACCGCTGAGCCTCCACCCGATAACCGAGATAGCGGAACTCGTCACGATCGACCTGGTCGGTGTAGGTAAAGGCACCTTCCACGAACCAGCCGGTGGTTGGTCTGAAGGGATTGTCCCGTGAGTCGTACCGGATGCTCGGCTCGATGGCGAGCGCGGTCATGGAACTGTTGTTGCCCGTGACAAACGTCGGCGTGGTTGGAAGTCGATCAGATGGTTGGGCGTCCGCGATCAACAGTCGGCCAGTGATCGCCGCGCTCAGATCGCCGATCAACCTCCGACCCAACGTGACATCCCATGCCAACTGCGTCAGCGCGAAATTCGTTTGATCCTCTTCTCGCGAGCGACCTCCTCCGGGGAAGAAGTGTCCCTCGTCGAAGTTCAGCCAAAATCCTGATGTTTGGAGGGTCCATTGAGACCCGAAGAGGGAGGGATCTCGATAGAATAGCTCACCCACCTGATTTTCCCGCGTCGCTAAAAGATATGAGGCTCGTGCCTCTTTCCCACTCCGAAAGAGATTGTTGTCGAAGGCGGTCAGGCCGATGCCGCTGCTCAGCGTTCCGCCGATGGCAAAGCGAGGGTACACCCCACCGGTTCGCTCGTCATTGAGGAAGAGATCCAAGGCACGATTCATCAGATCATGTTGTTCGTACGCGATGGCAAACTTCTTCAGGGGATAGGTCAATCCGGTCCAGGCATATTCCGGTGCGGCAAGGAGTCGATTGACCCAGGTGTTGTCTGTGTCTTCGGGTGTGCTGCCTTGCGGCACATCGCTTGTTCTTGACGGAGTCGTCTCCTCGTGGACCTGGGTCGAATCAGGTTGTTGTGCCGCTTTCTGCAACACCGCGTCGTTGGGCGATGGTGACGCGTCAGCCCTCTCATGGATCACCCCGAACATAAGCAGTGTCCACGAGAGCAGAGAGGCGGCGGAATGGATGTGAATCTTCATCGTGACTTCTCCTGTCTTTCCCCTGATCTGATGTCACGCACCTTCCCTGTGTCCATCTTCATAATCCTTCAAAACCGACCCTGGACCGTGAGACCCAGGCCACTGCTTGCGGTCGGCACGAAGGGCACGATGTTCATCCCGTGGAGGAAATCAGGATTCTTATGCCGCCAACTCAAGGCCTTCCCGACGAAGAAGCCGAGCGCCGCGCCGGCCAGCACATCGGACGCAAAGTGTTCGTTTAACTGGATTCGCGAGAGCGCAATCAATGTGGCCGTGGTGTAAGCCAGGAACGGGACTGGCTGCGGATAGGACTCCGCGAACACCGCAGCCACGGCGAACGATCGGGCTGCATGGCTCGAAGGAAACGACGTGTCGAAGCTGTCGAACGGTGAGAAAGAATGCACCCCTTCTTCTGCAGTTGGCCGAGCACGCCCGACGCCGAACTTGGTCACCCCGACAATGCCCTCCACGAACAGTTGAGATTCAAGACTCACGAGCGCCGTCCGCATCAATCGATTACCTGCTTCGTGCTCTCGGAACAACCATCCAGCGCCGATTAGAGCGACATTGGCTCCCAAGACGGTTCTGGCGAACCCGATCGTTTCCAGAGTGCGTGCCAGGTCGTTGGTCGCGGTGGTGCGGCTCTCCTGAAAGGCTCGCTGGATCGAACGATCCCCCGCCATCAGACCGCCAATGGTGGCAGCAACCCCTCCGACGATCAGCGCGCTCTTCCCATCGATCCGAAGGGGAGAGGTCAGCAGATACTTGGCATCGCTGACGACCTCCTGACCTGCTGTGCCTAACTCGTTGACGACGCGATCTAGCCCTGTCGTTGTCTGTGTAGATGTCGGTCCCAGCGACCTCACACAGCCACACTCTATGCACCAGCAGTCATTTTCGAGTCCGTCAGCATGCACGTGAGAGGCGTAGAGCCACGACACCGTTGCTGCTACCAAACGAATCTTGAAGAAACGCATGTCGCTTCAACTCCTCCCGGAATCCCTGAATTCTTCTTCTATCGGTTAGAAAGGGCTTACGGGTTCCACGGCGTCGACGGCATCAAGGGCGCATCGTGTGCGACCGGGGTGATCACCAAGGCTGCAATGGCGCCCCGCAAGGCCGCCGTGAGTGAGTGGGTGATGATCGGATACACCCCCGGCGATTCCGAGATCAGATCAAAAGTTGCTGCGCTGCCAGGCCCTACGACGTAGGTCTGGATCCCCTTGAGGTTGTTGGCTGGATTGCCGCTCTCGTAGACGTTGTCCCAGATCTCCCCGATTGGGTGAATGGCCGCAAATTCGTTTGGGCCAGCGTTGACAAAGTAGAACCGCACCCGCTCGTTGGGCTTAGCTTCCAACGGCGCGGCCCCCATGAAGAACGGATGGTATTTCCAGATCCCGCCGTTGAACACGACGTGGTCGAACTTGCGATCGAACATCGCCTGCACGTTGTCCGGATCCTTCCAGAACTCTGATTGCACCAAGACGTACTCCCGATCAGCCTTCGGCCACGCGTTCGCGTTCTTCGGATCCACGATGATGGCTCCGAACATGCCGCGCGCAATGTGCTGCACCATCGGCGGTGCTCCGCAGTGGTAGAAGAACACCCCCGGCTTGTTCGCCACAAAGGTGTACTGAATGGTCTCACCCGGCCTGATCTCCCGATAGTTCTTCAAGAAGTCAATCTCGGCCGCATGGAAGTCCATCGAGTGCCCATAGGCGTTCGTCTTCGGGTTCTCGAGCGTGAAATTGACGGGGTCCCCCTCCGTCACTCGCACCACCGGGCCCGGCATCTGCCCGTTAAACGTCCAGGCCTTGTACTTCTTCCCTGTGCCTTCTACGACGATCTCCGTTTCCATCGCCGTGAATTCTATGTTGTGCGTCTTGGCCTGCACCTGGGCGGTCAACCCCAAGGTGTCCGTCACGGCCAGCGCGACAATGCCAACCATGGCTACCGACATGCTTACTCGTTGCCTTCCCTTCATCTTGCGCCTCCCTCTTTCATTACTGGTTGACTGTTCTCTTCCGAAATCGCACCTGCCACATCGACCCGTGGTCTGCCCTGAGCGTGGACGAGTCCACCCGAGCCTCGTTCTCTACGGACTTGTGCATTCAAGTTAGTCCCTGCTCTGTCTGTTTCACCTGCAATTCCAGGCGATCGCTTGTCACGTTGCCATCTGGCGCTCAGACATTGTTGATATTCTTTGGTGCTGCGAAAGCGATGGATCACGGGGTTTAGCGAGCCGCTCCAGGATTCCGCGCCTCGTTCTTCGATCAGCACGCCCGTCATCTGTGGATCTTGGTGCAGGGCATCCCTCACCATGTCGATTGAACGAGCAACGAGTGCGTCTTTCTGTCGCTGAGTCACAGGACATCCCGAAAGCTGTATGGTGATGATCGGCATGACGAACCTCAGTGTGAGATGTTGGGGCACAAACACCTAGTGAGCTTCCAACCAGCCTTTCATGTGGGGGTGGAACTCACAGAAGTACGCGTAGAATCCACCCGCCTCAACAGCGAATTCCCACGATTCTCCTTCCGACAAAATCCGCGGCAACCACACGCCTCCCTCCGCCGTGACCGTGTGCGGAACGATGTCGCGGTTCACCCATCTGATCCTGTCGCCTGGAGCCACAATCGTCTGTTGCGGCATGAAACGAAACGCTTGGATCTCGATGAGGTGAAGTCTGGGAGGAGAGGCCGTTGCGAGCTCCCAAGGAGCTCCGGCCTCCCCGATGACGACCAGACTCAAGACTGTGATCATGAGCGTCCGAAACATGGTCGAACCCCTTCGTTCTTAACTGACCTTCTTGTTCATTGAAGACGCATGTCCCTCGTGCGCTTTAAACGTCTGCAACGCGGCACTAAGGAGCGACTTGAGTTCCTCGTTCTTCGCATTGGGAATGAAGGCGTTCTCGACGGCGTTGTTCACGAACTTGTGGTACTCGAGTTCATTGGCCGCATATCGTTTGTCGAAGGCGTCTCCACGAAGCTGAGCCAGTTCGTTCCGGATGTCATTCGCCCGTTGTGACAACTGTTGGCTGGTCGGGTTGTCTTGCGGTGTAATCTGGAGCTTACTGACCAACGCCAATGCTTTGTTGTTCACCGCCGTATGGTCGCGCACCATCAGTTCCGCAAACTGCCGGATCTCGGGATTTTCCGAGATCGCTAAGGCCAGGTGGGCGTAGCGAATGTCGATGTTGCCCGCCGTGTAGGCGATGTGGGCGATTTCCAGATCATTTGGCCCCTTGTCTTTCTCCGCTTTTGCCGGGTCGGTGACCGTGACGCAGCCCACCAGCACGGTGCTTGCCAGAGCGAGGTAGCCTAATGACTTCGTGATCGTGTTCATGATGAAACTCCTTTCCGGAATGAAATGAATGAGTTGCCCTCGGCCGTCACCATCGACGACCGAGAGAGTCCTGGTGCGCGACGGCACCGTTTCACGGGGTGGACTAGGCCCACTGAGTCACAGGTCGCTGTTGGGAACTCATGACCGCCCCAGCCAACATGGCGATCGCCAACCCTAGATGAAGCCATCTGTCGGCTTCGTTGATATGGACCAAGCCCAAGAGCATGTCGCCGTTCGTCACGAACCCGAGCAGCGCCACACCGAAGTACACAGCCGTAATAACCTTCAGCGCAGAGCCTTCTCTCCCTTCCATAGCCAACCCACCGAACAGGAATGCAGAACCGGTCAGCACGTGCACCAGGTTGTGCAGTGCGTTCGTCTCAAAGAAGCCTTCTGCTGAGACGATCGGGTTTGGAACCAACCCGAGGAATCCAACCAGAACAAAGACCGAACCGAATGCGAGACAGATGTTCTTGCTCGTCAACATGGATCTCACCTCCTTCCATTTCAACTTGGGATACAGGTCATTATTTCTGCAGTACAGGATAGCCAAACGAGTAAATCCACTTGTCGGCGTCCACCGCCTTCTCCGGGGCCAGTTGGCGTGCCGGCAGGTGGCAGGGCACACATTCCGTCTTGTAGTCTTTGGAGACTGTGTGCGTGGGGTCGTCGGCATTAAAGAGCGACCAGGCCCAGCCATCTCCCCACAATCGAGAATCCTTGAAACGACCTTCGGTGTCCCTCACGAGCACGAACCAGCCCTTGATGGTGGTCCCGTGTCCCACGGCCGGTCCGGTTGTCATGGCCATGGTCTTGGCATTCGAGAGTTCTTTGACCAACACGGCTCCATCGGGAAAACGCCGATGCTGTTGGTAGTAGGCGAGGGTCTCCGGCTGCGTGTAGACCACGTGGTACTCGTGGATGCCGGGACCCATCTTGTCCAACTTCTCGTCCGTGTGTGCATGGGTCCAGGTTCCGAGTGTGGGCCACTCGGTATAGTTGTCAGGGACTCGAATCGCTCCAGTCGTCATGTCGACGTTCGGAGCAAAGGGGTGTTTGTCTTCGCTCATCATCGCCCCTGTGACAAGGATGGCGACTACTGCCAACAAGGCGATTGAGATCATCCGCTGTCTCATGTCGTGCTTCCTTTCCTCTGCACCGGTCCTGGGAGGAGGCTTGTCATCCAAATGACACGCCTCTCTCCCGCAAGGCTCACAGGTCTCCCGGAGCTTTGTCCTTGATGGCGGTCCAGTTTTTGTCCGCCTTCTTGATGTTTCCGGGGACATCTTTTTCCCACTTGACCTGGATCCCCTTATCCAAGTTCAAGTAGAGCGTGCCATCGACGATCTTCCACACCTCCGGATCGGCTACGAACTTCTTCGCCACCGACGCACCATACGCACAGTAGCCACCGTAGGCGGGCAAGTACTTCGTCGGATTCGCCACGAACAGCTTCTTGTGTTCCTCTGAGGCGAAAGCATAGGTCACGCCGTGGTGATCAGCGACGTGATAGCCTGAGCCCCTCATCGCCTTCCCGTCAGTGAAATAGGCCACCACGTCATAGCCGCCGGCACCCGGCGTGCTATGGGTATAGTCCGCTGCGAACACAGGTGTCGCAACGGCTGCGGCCATTAACATCGTGAACCCCAGGACAGCTTGCTTCATCGAACGCATGGGAACCTCCTTGTGAGATAACAGTGTGAAACATCGAAACCACTACGCGGCGCGGGGTGGGCCCACGTCGACGACCGGAAAATCTACCTCCGTGCCTGCCACCAGGTTGAAGTAGTTCGTGAAGACGTTGAGCGCAATGTTGGCAATGATCTCCACGATCTCTCCATCCGACAGTCCCGCAGCTCGTACCTGTGCCAGATCCGTGTCTGTCACATTGCCACGTGACGTCACGACGCGGTTGACGAACGTCAGTACCGCTTGCGTGTGCGGATCCTCAGACTTCCCATTGAGATTACGCCCTAACTCCTCCGGCCTGAGTCCCGCCTGTTGCGCCATGGCGGTATGGGCCGACGCGCAGTATCCGCAGCGGTTGGCCCCAGCAACGGCGAGGGCGATTTGCTCTCGCAACGCCAAGGACAGCTTCCCCGACCCAAGCGACTTGGTGAAGGTGAGGTACCCCCCGAGCACTGACGGGGCATGGGCCAAGGTCCTGAAGAGGTTGGGTGTCACCCCGAGTTGACATTGAATAGCGGTCAGCAATTCAGCAGCCTTCGGCTGTGCGGCTTCCGGATCAAGCGGTTGAATACGTGGCATGTCGGTCCTCCTACGAGTTAAGGGTTATGTCGTCATCGAGTCCGTCGATCGCTGGAAGCGTGCCTCCAGTGAATTCTCGAACGGCATGCTTGTGTCGTCACTATGTCAAGCTGCGTGCCACACGGACATTTGCTGCGAACACGTTGAAATTGCGACCAACAGCCTCGGGCGGACATCCACGTGAGCGATCACGAGGATTCGTCATCACCAAGGAGTCGTTGTATCGCCACGAGATCTCGTTTAAGGTGAGGGCGATTGGTCAGTATTCGATCGAGCCACTGTGGTCGCATCACACGAGTTCGAGATCCTTGATGAGTCTGCACGATCATTCGTCACCTCATATCTGTGCGGAGCTATCAGAAGGCGACTGGCGACGGCACTGCCCCTCGCTCGCCGTGCTCAAGCTGAGCGACAAGACGGTCATTCATCACCAGGGGGATGCATGCGACGACGTCTTTGTCGTGGTGAAGGGACGTGTGAAACTATTGCGGCTCAATCACAACGGGGATCAATTTGTGATGGCGGTGCTGACGGAAGGACAGTGGTTTGGGGCCGCGTTAACCGATCGCTCGTCTACGACGATCACTGATACCGCTGAGGCGAAAGGCCGTACCGTCCTCTATAGAATTCCGCTCAAAGAAATGCGCACGCTGCTGACAAGCGACGGAGATTTTGCATGGCACGCACTCGACGCGCAGGCCACTGAGATCCATGCGCTCCGGCGCAAGCTAGAACTGATGCGGTTCCACGACGTTCGTTCCAGACTCACCGAAACCCTGCGCGACTTGGCTGGTAGCCACGGCGGGCATTGTCGGCACGGGTTCGAGCTGGACATCAAACTGACTCAACAGGAGCTCGCGGACCTCGTCGGCGCAAGTAGGCCGGTTGTCAGCACCCTGCTCAACGACCTCAAGAGCCACGGCGTCCTTGACTATCACCGTACCTTGATCTGTATTCAAGACCTCGCCGCGCTCAAATAGAACTCCATCCCTTGCTTGTCCATCCCAAGCCAAAGCAGCGGTGGCTGGAGGCATGCCTTGATCATTCCGTGCTGGCATCGCACACCTAGGGAGAGTGCGACCGACTGTTCTCTAGCTAACAGACTTCTAAATGGACATAGAGAATAATCTCCTCCGTGACGTGTCGATGGGCTTTCTGTCTGCATCGAACTTGAGCGCGGGAGAGAGGTATGGCTCCGGTGATAACCGTGGTCGAAAGAACGGTTCGGCCCGATGGTCCGATTGGCCAGATGGATCCGCACCTTGCCCCGATAGAAAAGTCGGAGCAAGAGGTTCGGGAACTGGTCGGACAGAGTCGGACTCTCCGTGTGATTCTTCGTCAGATCGAGCTTGTCGCACCCACGGATGCCACCGTCCTCATTCTCGGCGAATCTGGAACGGGCAAAGAGTTGGTGGCTCGTGAAATTCACAAACTGAGTCGGCGTCGGCACCAGCCATTGGTTCGAGTCAATTGTGCATCGATTCCGAGAGAGCTCTATGAAAGCGAATTCTTCGGGCACGTGAAGGGCGCCTTTACCGGTGCGATGAAGGATCGAGCTGGCCGATTTGAGTCGGCCGATGGCGGCACCTTGTTTCTGGACGAAGTCGGAGAGATCCCGCCGGAACTCCAGAGCAAGTTGCTCCGCGTGTTACAGGAAGGCGAATATGAGCGAGTGGGGGAGGAAACCATTCGAAGAGTCGATGTCCGGATCATTGCCGCGACCAATCGCGACTTGATGGGGGAAGTGGAAGCAGGACGATTCCGGCAGGATCTGTACTATCGCTTGAACGTCTATCCCATCGAAGTGGCGCCATTGCGCCATCGAAAGGAGGATGTGCCGTTACTCGCGATGTATTTCATCGATCAAGCTTCCCGCAATCTGCATTCTCCCAGACCCGCCTTGCCGGATGATCAATTGGCGATCTTGCAGCAATATGATTGGCCGGGAAACGTGCGGGAACTCCAGAATGTGATCAACCGAGCTGTCATCGTTTCACAAGGTCGTCCGCTTCACTTTGATCTGCCTCGTCATGGAGGCTTGTCACTTGCTTCGATGAGGCTCGGTCGGCGCAATATGTCGGTGCGCCAGATCGGCATCATGACCGACGAAGTTATGCGGGAACGAGAACGGAACAATCTAATGGCTGCTTTGGAACGCAGTCATGGGAGAATTTACGGTCCTGGTGGTGCCGCTGAACAGCTCGGAGTAAAGCCCACAACCTTGGTGTCCCGCATCAAGAAGCTCGGCCTCACGAAGCCGAAATGACCCTCGCACATATTCTCTCCACGGCACCTCTCCCCGTCGTTCCGCTGTTCCGTTCAAGCTGCCACGAGATCCAGATGGCGTTTGCTCCGCTTCGAGAGTCGGACAGCCTGTTGATATCGCTTCCTGTTGGATACAATGACCGGATCGACAAGATGGCCGCACGAAACACAGCGCCAAGCCCTGCCGCCGGTCGGAGAGACATGCAAATCGACGACAAACTCTCGTACCATCAACCCCTGACAACGTGAACAACTCATGGTGGACTCCTTTCTCAGTATGGTGGAACGATCTCTGGTGATATCTGAACTCGCTTGTTTCAGACACAGTCGCTGAAGAAGACTGCGTCGCGGTTTCTTGCAGGGGACCGAGTCGCTCTTGATCTCCTGATCTAGGTCATGCAGCTGCAGCCAATGGCTGACGAGCCGGCCTTGGCGAAACCGTTGCCAGATCGCCCTGTGTTGGTGCCGATGCGGCATTCCGGCTTGTCACCAAAGCATAGTGTCGCCCTGCGTTGATGCTCAGCAGGATCATCACGCCCATGATCCCAATCGTCAGGAGACTCAAGTACTGTGCGGCCACTCCTGCCATCCCCAGCAGAATGACAGCGAGAATGCTCACGCCTTTGGCGGTCCGCTGCACAAACATAGAAATGAATGCTCGCCCCTTATACTTTTCGTCTGGTCCGGTGGCGAGGTAGAGCGACTCCCGTCCGGTCTGCTGAATGGAATAACTTAGGCCGTTATCGAAAATGACCAGAAGGCTGACTGCCACCAACGAGGGCATGGCCAGAAACCCTAACGAGCCGGCGATAATAGCCGCTGGCAGGACAAGCAGAGTTGCGCCAAGACCAAACCGCCTCATCACGGCACCAACCAGAAAGAACTGGGTGATCACTGCCAACAGACTGGCGTACAAGTACACGTCCGTTATGAAGGCCTGAGTTGCTTGGATACCGGACATGCCCTCGGCTGCTAACTTGAATTGGTAATCCATCAGCTGTGACGCCACCTCGTACAAACCCATAATGCCCGCAATGCTCGCGAGATAGCGTGAGCGAAAGACCAATCTGGCTCCTTCAAAGGCCTCCAACAATGACCCTCTGGAGAACGATTCAACTTTCGACCGTGCATCGGGCCAAACCGTTGGCGTGAATATCCGTGATCTCCGGAGTAGTGTTTCTGTTGATCCAACGATCAGAATCACTCCGCCCATAAAAAAAGCGGATAGACACAAGAGTCCCGGGGTTCCGATGGTGGGAAGCAAAACCTTTGCGACCGAAATTCCGGCCCAACCGCCCAACACACCGCCGGCTCCAATCGGACCGAAAAGCTGGTTCGCGTCCGGTCCATGGGAAAGATCAGTCACGTATGCCCAAAACGCTGCGACCATCATCGTGGCTTCGAGGTCACCCAACAGATAGAAGGTCCAGATGAGGAACGGATCCGGTTCATCTCCGAGCACGAACGCAAGGCTGAGGAAGCTCAAGAGAAAGAACCCACTCAGCGTGTAGATGAATCGTTGCCGGTGCAGCTTGTTGTAGAGCAAGGTAAACGTTCCCACGCCAATGGATGCGATCAGGATATTCGCGAGCTTGGCGTAGAGCTCCATGTGAGCCCCGTACTGCTCCACGAACAGCCCGCTCTTAAGGGGTTTCAGCACTTGGAAGACGGCGATCACAAGAAAGAAGAATGCAAAGAGCAATCCTGTGATTGCGATATCTTCTCTTGATCTCCGATTAAGCATTGATTTCATGGCTGCTCCATCTCGGTGTGTGTTCACTTGTGAAAGTCGACTCTTGCTGCTAGGAGGCATTCCAAACTTGGTGCCACGATCGTGAATGCTACAAGGTGCTGATTCTGTGGGGATTGGCGACTTCTTCGTTTTTCCGATTCACAGCGAAGCTTCGTGATACGACGAAACCTCGCTGTACGTCGTAGGTGGCTCAGCCCACCGAGGGCTTCATAAAGGGGCAGATGCATCCATCTTGTTAGGAGACTCATGTCGTTGGCGGCACTGCGTGACAATACTCTGAGGCCTCTCCCTCTGAAGAGAACTGGCCCAATGGCTTGATGACAGGTTTGAGATGGGTGGCGCTCAGGCGTGATGAGCGTCCCGATGTGGTTAACTTTATTCGAAACGGTGCAGATATGTGTGAGGGCGGCGGCGGGAGCTTCTCTAGATCTGCGTCACCGAGTCTTCCGCCCCTTCAAGAAGGCGTTGCACTTCCTCCACATAAATCTCGGTGGTGGCATAGTGCTGATGGCGCATCATCTTCTGCACCCGCGTGGGATTGGCCTCATTGAGGAGCGCAAAGGTCGGGGTCGAGTGGCGCAGACTATGGACCACAATGCCGGGTTTTTTCACACCCGCTAAGAGTAGTCCTTCCGTGATGATCCGGTGAATGGCACGTGTGGAGAGTCGCTTCCCGGCGGGCGTCACCACATTCCCGCCGCGATCGTAACAGGCCGTCGTCGCAAACAACGGCTCACTCCCCTGCAGCGAACCCGGTCGCAGTGCCAGATACGCCTGAATCCGCTCATAGACTTCCTTCAGCACCTGCACCGACTCATCGGCGGACGCTCTCCCCTTCCCATGCACCCACAAGCGCCACTTCTCACCCGGCACGAGTTCCTGGAGATGCTCGATCCGTGCGCGACTGACCTCAATCGTGCGCAATCCGGTCTTGAGCATGAGATACGCCATCGCGACGTTGCGCGCACGCTGCAGCTCCGTCTTCCGGGGATCGGATTCCAACACCGCGAGCAACGCCTTCGCATCCTCCACCGGCAGATGCCGTCGCGTGTGCTGCCGACTGCAGCTCCAACCTTGCACAAAGTCAGCAGGGTTCACTAATCCTGGATGGAATGGCACAAGCCAGCTCAAAAACTGCCGCACCGCCGTCAGATAGCCGTTCTTCGTGCGGAGGTTGGAAAAGCGGTGGTCGAGAAATGCACGGTAGGCTTCGAGACAGGTGCGATCGAGACGACGCAGCTGGTGATCTCGCCCCTGCTCGAGCCAGGCGATGAACGACCGGCCACGTTTGAGATAGGTGCGAGCGGTGGTCGACAGTGGCTTCTTCGCCGCGAGCTGCCGTGCGAACTCGTCGAGATAGACGCGAAGCCCAATGAACGTCGAGGAGGAGAGCTGGAGACAGACCGGTGGGAGTTCTCCGCCTGTTCGTCGGAGCGCCGTCGTGGCCAAGGGGACCAGCGCCGTGGAGGCGCTCTGATCGGGCGGCGCGTGCTCAGGGGTCAGCAGTACGAGGTCTATGATCTCCGTCCCTTCTCTCTCCCCGCTCCATCCCTCTCTCTTATCTATATATATGGAGTGCTCGCTGAAGACTGGGTCTCACTCCCCGTCCGGCCCGGGACTCCTCTTTCTAAAAGGTTAGAGGTGGACCGTGCACCGCGTCGGGGTGTCCCGCTCAATGATCCCTGCCTAAAACACCAGGAGGCGATTGCCTTCCGAGCCGATGTTCCAGTCTTTCCCCTACCCGTCCCCACCCTACCCCATCCGATCCGAAATCGCAAGGCCTCCGAGAAGGTGTCCATCCCGGAT